>Ga0210409_10000508_pt1 | contig 62113 bp, 49 predicted proteins | sample IncBWH17MmetaG_FD_161649 | JGI IMG/M metagenome (GOLD analysis project Ga0210409, IMG submission 161649) | Forest soil microbial communities from Barre Woods Harvard Forest LTER site, Petersham, Massachusetts, United States - Inc-BW-H-17-M | ecosystem: Environmental > Terrestrial > Soil >... | reverse complement strand
TATGAGCAACTCGTTGAAAACTTCAATGGGATGATCCGCTGGGGAATTCTTGGCCCATGGTTGTGGATGTACGCGGGCATCAGCGCGATTGTTTACGCGTGGTACAGCGTTCCGCACCTGCGGCGGTTAATTCGCCGCACGCGCGGGGGGTCGTCATCGGCTGCCGTTTAGCGCGATTGTAGTTTCGAAAGGATAGAAATTTATGAAAACTATTTTCTTGCTTCTGGAGTTGCTGACGGACGGCGACGCCATTCGAAACGTCCTGCATGCCTGCTTCACGGCGGGCGTGATCAGTGTCGTTGTTCTCTTTTTGTTGGGCGTTTATCAGGTGGTTCGGCGGGCTTGCACGCGCCGCGACAGCACATCGCCATCGCGCGCTTGAGAAAGCTTTGGAAAGTTGGGAGGAGAAATCATGAGCAACGAATTTTGGGCTGAGCTTTCGAGCGTGAAAAAACGATTCGGAAAAACCGTGGCTCTCGACGGCCTCGATTTGCAGATACGGCCGGGCGAACTCTTCTCCGTGCTCGGGCCGAATGGCGCCGGCAAGTCCACTGCTATTTCGTTGCTGCTCGGTCTTCTTAAGCCCGACGCGGGCGCTGCGCGCCTATTTGGTATATCCCCATTCCGCGTCGAACCACGGCGCCAGGTCGGGGTCATGATGCAGGAAGTCACGCTCGCACCTGAGCTTCGCGTTCGCGAACATATCGCTCTTGTGGCCAGCTACTATCCCCAACCGTTTACACCCGCTGAGGCCATGGAGCTGACGAATATTTCGTCACTTGCAGCCCGCCCCTACGGGAAGCTGTCCGCAGGCCAAAAGCGGCAGGTGCAGTTCACCATGGCGGTTTGCGGCCGGCCAAAACTTCTCTTTCTTGATGAGCCTAGCGTGGGACTTGACGTTCGCGCGCGCGAAACGATGTGGGCCACGCTGCGTCAACTGGTTCGCAACGGATCTTCCATCGTGCTCACCACTCACTATCTCGAAGAAGCCGAATCGCTCTCCAACCGTGTAGCCGTACTGAACAAAGGCCGTCTCATTGCCTCGGGCACCGTCAACGAAATTCGCGCGCTCGTGGTTCGCAAGCACATCACGTGTTCGACCGCGCTCGTCGCCGATCAAATCGCGGCGTGGCCGGAGGTCGAGAGCGTCACGCGCGATCAGCAGCGCCTGCAAATCAGCACGAGCAATTCGGAAGCGGTCGTGCGGCGACTGCTTGCTGCTGATTCGAATCTGCAAGAACTGGAAGTTCGCCGCGCAGGGCTCGCCGAAGCTTTTACGGAACTCACACAGGAGGCCGCATAATGAATGCCACGCCGATCGAAAACTCTAAACCGTTCGACAGCTTTGACGGCTCGTCTCTCGCCAGGGTGATGTCTACTGGCCGGCTGTTGGGCGCCTATCTCGCGGAAGCCCGATTCGAATGCTTGCGCATGTTTCGTGTGCTTGGCTTCTCGATACCCTTCCTGGTCCTTCCCGCAGCCTTGTATCTGTTGTTCGGAGTTGTACTCTTCGGGGATGCCGTTCGAAACGACCCAACAACGGGAAAATTCCTCTTCGCGGCGTTCGCCGTCTTCGGCGTGATGGGGCCGGGAATGTTCGGCTTCGGCGCCACCATCGCTACGGAACGCGAACAAGGTCTACTCACGCTCAAACGCGCACTGCCGGCGCCAGCCGGTTCTTACCTGCTGGCAAAATTGCTCATGACGATGCTCTTCGCATTCATTGTGATGGCGACGATGATTCCGGCAGCTCTGCTGCTAGGCCACTTGCCGCTGACCTTCGCGCAGTGTGCAAACGTCACGGCAATCAATATCCTCGGCTCGCTTCCCTTCTGCGCTATCGGATTATTCATTGGAACGCGCGCCTCCGGCAAGGCGGCCATCGCGTTTGTGAATCTCATCTACGTGCCGATGATGCACGTCTCCGGCCTGTTCTACCCGCTGCCGAAATTTCTTCGCGCCATCTCGCCGGTTTGGCCGACATATCATTTGCAACGATTGGTGTTCGCGGCGCTTGGCATGTCTTCTTACGGCAGAACCGCAGTCCACGTCGCGGTCCTAGTTGGCGTGACGCTGCTGCTGACTGCTCTATCGATCCGCAGGCTCGCCCGCGTCGGCTGAACTCGAACCGGCCTGTGGCAATTGAGCGTAGTAGAACAGCCGGACTCAGACTGTCATCCACTCACGGGCCGTCGCAGCCCTGATTGACGTGCGCGGTGACTTGCGCAGCAACTAACCCTTCGTTCCGATTAGGACAAGCGCTTCGTTGTTCCGACGAAAAACATAGTAAGGTCAGATGAGAGTCGCGCGACTAGGCTCGCCCTCCAAGGAGCGCCTGAATGGTGCAGATCAAGGGATCCGCAATCAAGGAAACCATCGAGCAGATCAAATCGCGCGCTGGGGAGGCTGCTTTTCAGAAAATCCTCGGCCTTCTTGACGACGAAACCCGAAAAGTCTTAGCTGGCGAAATCTTCTCTTCCACCTGGTATTCCCTCGATCTCTTTACACGCTTTCTCGAAATAGAAATTAAGGTCCTCGCGGATGGAAACGAAGAGATGGTCACGCGCGGTTCAGAAGCGGTGATCGAAAGGCAGCTTCGCGGAATCTACAAAGCCTTTGTGAAATTAGGCTCGCCCGAATTTGTCATCAAGCGCATCGCAGCGGTTCACGCCACGTATTTTCAGGGCGTTCCAATCGAAGTGCAGGTCCAGGGGCACGGCAGAGCCGTCGTAAAATACACCGGTTTTGAAAAACAGCACCGCATCATGGGATTTGCGATTGTCGGATTCTTCAAAAAAGCCCTGGAGATTTCGGGCGCCAAGGACGTGGCCATCTATTTCTCCGTGCCGATCGAAGAAGGCAAAGGTTATTCCGAACTCTCCATCGCCTGGAGTTAAGCGGTGGCCCCTCTCGCGTACAATAGAGCAATGACAATGTCCAAACTCTGGCGGAACACAGGCCGCACATGCGCGCTGCTCGTTTCCCTTGCAACGGTCTTCCGAATGCCCGCTCGAGCCCAGGAGCAGCCGCAAGGCATCATTCGGGTCGGCGTGAACCTGGTATTGCTCGACGCAACGGTGAAGAACAAGTCCGGCCAAATCATGGCTGACCTGAAAAAAGAGGACTTTGAAGTTCGCGAAGATGGTGTAGTCCAGAAACTGGATGTCTTCAGCCGGGACGAATTGCCCCTGGAGGTCGCTCTCGTCCTGGATCTAAGCGATTCGATTGGGCCATTTCTCGGTCCGCTGCGTGACGCAGCCACCACTGCTCTCGCCGCGCTCAAACCCGACGACGAGGTCGCGCTCTTTACCTTCTCCACCGAAGCCCAACTGCGCGTGCCCTTCACGAAGGACAAAAGCAAAATCGCCGAGGAGATCAATACTTTTCACGCTGGTGGCGCTACCAATATCAATGACGGAATCTTCATCGCCTCTGACAATCTGCTTAAATTGCCGCCCAAGGGCCGCCGGGTGATCATTCTGATCAGCGACGATGTCGGCACGGACGCCGGCGGACAGGGCACACACGACATCGTCACAGAAGCCATCGCCGCGGATGCGGCTCTCTACAACCTCAAAATCCCCGGCTACAATCCGCCGCAGACTCTCCTCTACGCCAGCATGGTTCCCGGCCTGGTCAATATTCGCAAAGTGATGGACCAAACGGGCGGCGAACTCTTCGACGTGCAAGACATCCCACATCTGGACCCCGTTTTTCGCGCGCTTATCCAACGCATCAAGACGCGCTATACGCTGGGCTATTACACAGAGGCCAGTGCAGCCCTCGGCAAACCCCACAAACTCGACGTTCGCCTGGCTTCTTCTTTCGGAAAAAAAGGCCGCGACTACGTGATTCTCTCCAAAACGGGCTTTTACGTTCATTGAAGAGTGTTTAATTAGATCACGGCACAGGGTTTAGAGTTCCGGGGCAACACAATAAGTAAGAATGGCGCGGCTTACGGCACATCATGCCAGGCGATGAATTCGTCGGGACCCCATTCAGCGCCCATATTGTCGTCCGTGATTGTGGAGTAGCGTTTCAGACGAGGCCGCAGAGTCGCGGAAGTTTCCAGCCCAATGTAGGTGGCGGGGGCCTTGAGGGAATCCGCCAGCGAGAGGAATTTTGCGAACGCTTTTTGAGCGCCTGCGTCATCCTGAGGGAATAAGGGCCGGCCATCGATTCGGAATTCCCGGAGATCACTCTCCCAGCGTGCTCTGTCCACCACAATGGGCGAATCACTGACCATCAGTAAGTTGACAACTCGCAGCCCGTAGGGGAACTCACGAAGAGCAGTGGCCATCGATTCGAACGAGCCAGTCGAATTGAAATAGTAAATGCCTCCTGGATTCAAGTGCTGGCGAATCATTTGGAGGAATTCCGCCGAGAGTAAGTTAGTACTGTGATCGCGCCAGTGATAGGTGGTGTTCGCGACGATGAAATCGTAGCGCGCTTCCGGATGAGCAATGAGCCAGCGGCGGCCATCGTCGATGTGCAAGTGCAGCTTGGGGTTCTCCAGGAGCGACCGCACAATCGGATATTGGGAGATCAGTTGCAGGTATCCTGGATTGATTTCGACGGCCTCCACTGATTCCACATTCGGATTATTTACGAAAATCTGCCCCCACGAGCCCGAAGCGAGTCCGATCATAAGCATGCGTTTGGGGGCAGGATGAACGGCGCTCACAAAAAATGCACGAACGGTACCGTTGGCATCGTTCTGTGGATCAATGCGGAAGTAGCCGTCGTAGACGGAACCGCCAAAGAGGGCGCCCAGGGAAGTAGTGCAGATGACGCCGTTGCGGTTTTCCACGATGTGAGCGAACTCGCCCATTTCTTGATACCTTCCGCCAAACGCGAGTTTTTCATACAAAAGGGCATACTGGCGCGGGGCAACGACGACCAAGGCCAAAGCGGCGAGGCCCAGAGACGCAGCCCAGAGAGGCGGCCAGCGGAAGCGCAATTCTTGCTGGCTCACTATGAGCATGCCGGTCGCAATGGCGGAAACTCCCAGCAGCAATGCAATCTGGCGCAAGCTGAAATATTGCATCAGTACGAAGCCGATCCCGAGGCTGCCGACGACGGCTCCCGCGATGTTGGACACGTAGATCAGGCTCACGCCCCGCCCAGCTTGCTCGCCGGGGTTTACAGACAATTGGCACAGCAGGGGCATGACCGCGCCTACGAGCGCGGCGGTCAGGAAGAACAGAGGGACGCTCGAAAGATAAGGGATTTTCCGGCCCATCAGAGAAGCGACCAGTGGAGGCAGATAACAGGAAATCGCCCCGGCGACTATCATCATCACGCCAATCACATGAAGTACGCGCTTTGGACTCACATCGTGAGTAAAATGCTCGGCGAGATACGCTCCAGCCGCAACGCCCGCAAGAAAGGTTGCCAGTAATAGAGAAAACGCGGGCGCTCTATCCATCGATGCAATCGAGAAAACGCGGAACCAGGCAATTTCAAAACCAAGCGAGATGCAGCCAGAGAGCGCGGCAAGGAACATGGCCATGGGCAGAGAAATGGCGGGCGCGAATTGGGCGATTGCCTGCCCGCTAGTGGCGTGCTGCGGTGTTGTCGCCCGTCGGCTTTGGCCGTAAACAAACGCCGTTAGGCCAACGATCACGTTGAGAAGTGCCGCGATTCTGACAGAGCCTGAGAGGCCAAAGTCTCGTAGAAGAAACTGCGCACAGAAGTAACACGCCACCGCCGAGCCGAGGGTATTCACAAAATAGAGTCTCGAGACCGAGAGGCCGACTCGCCCGGAACGCCCGACGAGATGTTCCACCAGGAGCGGAAGTGTTGCGCCCATGAGCATGGTGGGCAGCAGCAGCAGAAGCAGGCTGAACAGGATCACGTGAAGCAGACTGGAGCCAGCGGTGAAGGAAGCGGCCCAATGAAAAATCCGCAGGGAGAGAATACCGAAAACGGCCACGCCCATTTCGCAAGCGCCAAATAGCAGAATCCCGTGGCGCGGAAACCGCGCCGACAAACGGCCGCCGAGAAGGCTGCCAAGCCCCAGTCCCAGCATGAACGCGCTCACCACCACGGCGACGGATTCGACATTGACCCCGTAGATGGCGAAGAGCACCCTTTGCCAAACGACCTGATAAATCAGCGCAGGCATGCCGGATGCGAAAAAGAGAGCACTCAACAAAAGCGATTCCCAACGATGGGCGGATTTGTCAAACACGAACACCGCTGCCAGGAAGAGCAGCAGGTCTATCAGCAAGAGACCGAGAACAGGATGAATGATCATTGTAGTTGAGGGGCTTCTCCGAAATGGCTCCAGGACGGCTGGGCCTGCACATTGTTTAAATTATGCAGGGGGCCGAATGAATCGCGAGAAGGGATGAAAACTTACGTTGCGTAAGGCCTAATATCCAGCGCGTGCCAGGGGGGCCAAGACGATTATCACGGCTTTCGATCATTAACGCTCGACCGCCGACTGCGAGATGACGCGCATATTCTTCTGGAGGGGTAGCCGGTAGGGCCGCTCTGCGAGCTGAAAAACCTCAAGCGGGAAGACCGAAGCGAGTCCGCATTTCGCGCCAGCCAGTTCTGGTGACGGCCAAAGCGCGGCTGTCGAGTTCCTGGATCACCCATTTTCGTTTCATCGCGACTTCCAGCAAGGCCGCGCCGACAGCCCCGCCAATGTGTGGCCGCCGCTCGCTCCAGTCCACACAGGCATATGCGAAACGACGCCGCAGCTTTCGCATTGTCTCGAGATCCATACCAAGAGCTTCGAATCCCTTGGTTCCGCGTCGTGTCAATTCGTAAGCGTTATTGGTGCTTGACCCACCTGACAGCCAGCCCATAGCTTTAAAGCGGTCGTGCAGAGCGACGCCCAGCGTGCCCGCGATGTGATCGTAGCAAGTCCGAGCTGCGCGCAAACCGTTCGGCGTGCTCGGTTCGAAAGTGTCGTGCGTTCCGCCAGCTAGCACGCTCAAGGCTTCCAGCGCTGTAGCCACATTGGCCCCTGCGAGACTGTAATAGCGACGTTTTCCTTGGGCGAGCACCGCGACCAATCTCTGCGTATTCAGCCGCTGCAGGTGCACGCTGGCCGTCGACGGCGTTACTTCGGCGACCATCGCAAGCTCCGTGCTCGTTCGCGCGCGGCCGTCGAGCAGGCAATAGAGCATGCGCGCTCGGGCCGGTTCACCGATGGCAGAGGCAATTCGGGAGACCGAGCAGTCCGCGCGTTCTTCTACATCCACACTTTGATGCTAGGCGAAGTGTCCCTGCTTGGCAAACTCCATACTACCCAATATGCGGCCACCCAAGCCTCCCACCGACCACATGAACCGCCGCGAAGCTATTGGCGGCATGGTCGCCACGGCGGCCGCGCTCACTGTTGGCTGCGAAGCACTTGGCAGCCCGCCCATGAAAGGACTACCTGTGAAGATCCTATGCGTGATCCGCTACCAGATCGATCCCTTCCAGCGAGACGGCTTCAAAAAGTATGCAGAGAATTGGGGCCGCATCATTCCCCGATGCGGCGGGCACCTCGTCGGCTATTTTCTGCCGCATGAAGGAACGAATGACATCGCGTGGGGCCTGATTGCTTTCGACAGCTTGGCTTCCTACGAGGCCTACCGCGCACGCCTGAAAACGGATCCAGAAGGCCGCGAAAACTTCGCCACATCGCAAACAAAACGATTCATCCTGCGCGAAGAACGAAACTTTGTCGAATTGGTCGACGGCACCTTCAACATCCCCGCCGCTCCCCAGGCGATTCCCTGAGACCAATCGTCTGAAATATTACGTTGTGGTCCTGCGTCTTCTTAACAGTAGACAGGAGACGCCGCATGATCGCATCCGAGTTTGAATACCGTCATCGTTTCTGGATGATTCTACTTGTCTATGTTCTGGCCTATTCGTTCTACAACGTTGACAACCTCAATGTCCTGTACGCCGTGGTTCCCTGGAATCAGGGAGTTGCGCAGAGGGACACGCTTGTGCGCTTGTTGTACGCCGCTGCCGCGCTCGTGGCGGCAGGCGGCGCGATCCTCCTGACATGGTCCACCGCTTACCGGCCACCGTCCGCCAACCGGGACCGCACAGCCTTCTCTATCGCTGGCCCATTTCGTTATGTCCGCAACCCTCATTACCTGTCCTATTTTTTTCTACTGCTGGCGTTGGGCACTTTTCAGAGCGTTCTCGGATTTCCGGTTATGCTTCTGGGTGAAACCATCTTGCTTCTTCGGCTAGTCAGGCGCGAAGAACTCCAGCTCGGACAGGAATACGGCGAGCTCTTCAGAAATTACGCGCAACACGTCCCACGCTTTTTGCCCTCGCTTCGTGCACGTTTCGAAAACGACGGCCAGTCACCGCGATGGCGCCAGGCTTTCTGGGAGCAGGCGTTTCAATGGGGCTTCGTCGCCACTTTGCTTGCCTTCGCTTTCACCTTAAGCGATCCGATTGGGTACGCGTTCGGCGGCGCCACCATTGCGTTTTTGCTGCTGCAAAGGCTTGTTTGGTGGTTCTGGATTCGCTTGCACCGCTCCCCGTCGCCCTCCTCATGACGCAGAGAAGGGCCCGCGACAAAAAACATTTTCCTGTTGACATCCCACAGGGCCTTGGCGATACTCATGTGGATACACCACAGGAGGCCGCATGGCCGGTGAAAAATCAGAGATCCTCCAGGGCACCCTCGATTTGATGGTCTTGAAGACCCTCGAAACCATGGGGCCATTGCATGGTTACGGAGTCGCTCGACGCATCGAACAGATCAGCGAAGATGCCCTGCAAATCAATCAGGGCACAATCTACGCGTCTCTCGTGAGGCTGACTCAGAGGGGCTGGATTTCGGGAGCCTGGGGCACGTCGGACAATAACAGAAAAGCCAAGTTCTATTCCATCACCAGAGCCGGACGTAAGCAGCTAAATACAGAAGCGCAGAATTGGGAGCGCATCTCCAATGTGATTGGCCGCGTGCTGGGCACGGCGGAGCGAGGCTAATCCGATGTTTGCCTGGATAAAGGCGCTCAGCTCCCGAGCTCTCGCGTGGCTTTCACCCCGTCACGTTGATCAGGAATTCGAGCAGGAACTTGATGCCCATCTCGACATGCTCACGGACGAAAATGTCCGGAGAGGCATGGCGCCAGAAGAAGCCAGGCGCGCCGCTCGCGTTCGCTTGGGAGGCCACACACAACTCAGAGAAACCAACCGGGAACTGCAGGGCTTACCCATGCTTGAAACTTTTTTCCAGGACACGCGCTACGCATTACGCATGCTACGCAAGAATCCGGGCTTTACCGCCGTTGCGGTCCTCACGCTTGCTCTCGGCATCGGCGCGAACACGGCCATTTTCAGCATCGTCTATGCCGTGCTCTTGAAACCGCTACCTTTTACGAATCCCGATCAGTTGTTCACCGCGTTTCAGGCAAACACGCAACTGGGTATAGCGGAGACGGGCTGCTCGTATCCGAATTTCGAAGAATGGCGGTCGCAGAATCATGTTTTTAGCGAGCTTGCGGGAATCGTAGCGCACCAGCTCACCCTTACCGGCCGCGGCGAGCCTTCCGTTGTAAACACATCCGTAGTAACTCCGGAGCTCTTTGCACTTCTGGATGTTAAGCCACTGGCGGGACGCATCTTTTTCCCCCAGGACGGCAAACAGGATGCCGCGCCCGTGGTTCTGGTGAGTGAGGATCTGTGGCGGGGCCGGTTCGGTGCAGATCCCAAGATCATAGGAACTTCAATTGACCTGGACAAACGTCCGTTCACCGTGATCGGAATCATACCCGCCGCTTTTCGCACTCCTTTTTTCAACACCAAGCAGGAAGTCTGGATCCCGCTCGTTGAGGACCCTGTCTTTAGCACCTTCATGCCTAAGCGAGGAGTGCACCTTCTCCCAGCCCTCGGGCGGCTGAAGGCAGGCATTTCTGTGGCGCAGGCTCAGGCGGAAATGGACGCCATCAGTGGGAGGCTAGCCGGGGAATTTCCGGCGGAGAACAGTGGTTGGACAGTCCGCCTTGTGCCGCTGCAGAAAGAAATTGTGGGAGAAGTAAGAACCGAGCTGCTGGTGCTTCTGGGCGCCGTAGGCCTGGTGCTATTGATCGCTTGCGCCAATATCGCCAATTTACTTCTTTCCCGCGCGACCTCCCGCTCGAAAGAGATTGCTGTTCGGACGGCGCTGGGCGCCGGGCGAGTCCGAATCATCCGCCAGTTGCTCAGTGAGACCGCAGTACTCGGTCTGCTTGGAGGAACTGTAGGAATAGCTCTCTCGTACTGGGGCGTTCAAGCCTTGAGCTCGCTGCTGCCGTCGAGTTTGCCGCAGATGAACCCCATTCGCGTCGACTATTTTGTCTTGGGTTTTGCGCTTCTCCTTTCCGCTATTGCAGGCGTGGCTTTTGGTTTGGTTCCCGCCATGTTCGCGGCCAATGCGGATATACAGAACACCCTTCGCGAAGGCCCCCGTTCCGGCGAAAGCCGCAACCGCCGCCGTGCGCGTGGTTTCCTGGCTGTCGCGGAAATTTCGCTCGCCATGGTTTTGCTGGTGACAGCGGGTTTGCTGTTGCGCAGCTTTGCCAGGCTCACCTCGGTCAGTCCAGGGTTTGACGCCCAGCACATCGTAAAGGCGGATATCTCGCTGCCACAATTTCAGTATTCCACGCCGCAGCAGTGGGCCGCATTTTCCGAAGAATTGCTTGCGCGAATCCAATCAGACCCCGGATTGCAGGATTCGGCAGTGGTTGTTCCCCGGCCGATCGTAGACCTAAACGTCAATCTGCCGTTCGATATCGTGGGTAACCCGCCTTCGTCTGAGGGAGCATCCAGGACTGCGAGCTATGTTTCGGTTAGTCCCGATTATTTTCGCGTCATGGGGATTCCGCTGCTGGCCGGACGAGTCTTCCATCAGCACGATGTCTCATCCGCGCCCCGCGTTTCGATTATCAGCGAAGCCATGGCGCGGCTTTATTTCCCAAATCAAAACCCCCTCGGAAAGCAAATTACGTTTGGTTATCCGCGGGGGAGTGGCGGAGCCACGCGGGAAATCATCGGAATCGTCGGTGATGTGCGCGACGTTGCGTTAGGTCAGGATCCCGGGGCGATAATGTACGTTCCATTTGCTCAGGCTCCTTTTTGGGGCGCCAATCTGGTGGTAAAGAGCGCTTTGAGCACCTCGAGTGTAGCAGCCGCCATTCGCCAAGAAGTACAGAAAATAGACAAAGATCTTCCCGTAACCGATGTCGCAATGATGTCGGATGTTATCCAGGCTTCGGTCGCGGCACCCAGATTCCGCATGTTCTTGCTCGGCCTCTTCGCAGTTATGGCGCTGGTGCTTGCGGCTACCGGAATTTTTGGCGTGATTTCCTACTCAGTGTCGCGCCGTACGAACGAGATCGGCATCCGCGTAGCTCTCGGCGCTTCGCGCCACACAATTCTGCGTATGATCTTGCGCGAAACTTTGCTTCTGACGTTCGCCGGCCTTGCCGTGGGACTTCCCTCCGCACTCGCGGCCTCGCACCTGCTTGGCCATATGCTCTTCAACGTCTCGGCCAATGATCCTGCTACGCTCGCCGCCGTTGCGTTCGTTCTGGCGGCGGTTGCTGCTCTTGCCGGATACATCCCCGCGCGCCGCGCCATGCGCGTCGACCCTATGGTCGCGCTGCGCTATGAATAGATTGTGCGGGCACGGGCAAGGTTCGCAGTTCGGGGGAAGGATCACTTCTCTTGCTGTCTGTTAGGGACGTCTTTCCCGCTTGTGCTGAGGCGAACCCAATGTAGTGCAAAGGCGCGCGGGGAAGATTCCTATGAAGTAAGTCGGCCGCTCACTGGTACTGCGCGACCACTTCTCCGTTCTCAATCTTCAGATTCGAGATGTCCGACGGCAGCTTCAGTTTTTCACGGTTTTCTGGCGACTCCATCATTTTCCGCACTGCCGCTTCCAGCGTGGCCTGGGGGATCGGTAACGAGCCGATCTGGCCGCTAACCGGCTCAAACTTCAGAAAACCGTTGTCCGCGCCGAGCTTGCCCACCAGTTGCAGCGTTACGTCCTTGCCGTGGACATCGAAAACTACGTAGGCCCGCACATGGTCGTCGACCAACTGTACCTTTACGTCCTTGACGTTCGAGCGCATTTGCTCGACATCGTCCATGGTGGGCTGGTCGCCGTTTGGCGCCCCTAGACCTGGCTCGTTGGGAGAGGCATTCGGCGTTCCGTTCGAGACGTTGGCGTTTGCTGCTGGAAGAACCAGATGCGACGCCAAATACGAGTTCAGCTCAGTTTCGCTCATGCGAAGTGTGGCAGGCTGGCCTTGGGACACAGCTTGTTGGACATCCTGGAACTTCTGCTCCGCCCTGGCGGCGGCTTCCGGGGTGGTCGAGACCGCCGGCGGCGCAGGCTTATGTAGCAATAGAATCAATACGATAAGGGCGCAGGCGTAGACCGTCCAGCGAACGATTCGGAAGATCAGGACTAACGTACTTGTTTTTGAGGAGTGGGCATCAGACACCGGGTTCCCCCCAGGAGGGTTGGCGATACTTGGCATGACTTACTCCTTACTCTTCTGCCCCAATCGTTGGATGTTCGTTCTCGCGTCCAAGTTTCGTGCTTTCAGCGGCCCAGCAATTGATAGCGAGCGTTGCTTGCCGCGCAGGAAGGTAGTTCCCCCTCTAGCCACCAACCCTATAGTCCGCTTATGGTTGCGCCAAGAGAACCAAAGTACTCGGGGCGCAAACTCGGTACCTGACCGCTTGTCCCTGTCCGGGAACGGCTTTACCCTCTTCCCGAAAGGGACCAAAAGAAAAAAAAGCGAGAAACAGAGGGAGCATAGGCACGTCTAGCTACTATATCGTCTGGCGGCATAGTATGCCGATCATCGATAGAGAGCACGTTTGGCAGTTTCGTCGAGGAGCCCATGCGGCCCGGAGTTTCTTGCGAGGACATAAGATGCGAAAGATTTTGGTTCTCGTATTCGCGGGCTTGTTCGCAGGAACAGTGGCGATACGCGCGAGTCATGCGCCGCTCACTCTTGCGGCAATTCCGGCGCCGCCGACCGGCGCGCAGTTCAATTCGGACGGTAAGCTCGTTCGGCCAGAGGGCTATCGTCGCTGGGTGTACGTCTCCTCCGGTTTCGGGATGAGTTATAACCCGGACGCGGCAGGAAACGGCGCGCCTGCCTTTACCAACGTATTCGTCACTCCCGAGGCTTATGACTTTTTCCGAGCCAAGGGAACGTGGCCAGACAAAACCATGTTCGTGCTGGAAATCTACGGCTCAACCTCGCACGGCTCGATCAATCAGAAAGGGAGTTACCAGGAATCGTTGGTGGGATTGGATGTCGAGGTAAAGGATGAGTCCCGGTTTGCGGATAAGTGGGCCTATTTCGATTTTAACAACTCCGCGAAGACGGCCAGCGCGCTGACACCAGGCAAAAATAATTGTTGGAACTGCCACGACCAAAACGCCGCCGTCGAACATTCCTTCGTGCAGTTCTATCCCGAATTGCTGAAGATCGCGCGGGAAAAAGGAACCATTAAATCTACGGTCCACCTAGAAGAAAAGAGTAGGTGAACAGATTGAAGAAATAGAAGATCGCCGCTTGCTCGAAGCTGCGCGCTCATACAAACTCGGAATCGTTTCCAGCGTCATTTCTGCCGGAAACGATTCCGAGGAGGCGATCATGCCGCGCGCTCTTTCCTATCTCCTTCTGTTAGTGATTCCCTGCTTCGCCGCCGCGCAAGAAGCGCAGCCGCCGAATGCTGCGCCAGCGCCGGGTGCACAAGAACGGCCGAAAGGGCGGCCACGCATCGGCGTGGCGCTGGAGGGCGGCGGAGCGCTGGGACTGGCGCACATCGGCGTGCTCGAGTGGTTCGAGGAGCACCATATTCCGGTGGACGAAGTTGCGGGGACGAGCATGGGCGGTTTGGTGGGAGGTTTCTACGCGACAGGAATGAGTCCGGCGGAAATGAAGAGATTGATCGAGAGAGTCGATTGGAATGAAGTACTCGGCGACGCGACGCCTTACGAAGACCTTTCTTTTCGACGCAAGGAAGATCAGCGGGCATTTCCGAACGCTTTCATTCTTGGGCTGCGGAATGGCTTGTCGCTTCCGCCCGGGTTGAATTCGGGGCACCAGATCGGATTGTTGATCGACCGAATTGCGTTGCCTTATTACAAATTGGGATCGTTCGGAATGCTGCCGACGCCGTTCCGTTGTGTGGCTACGGATCTGGTGAGCGGGAAACAAGTGGTATTTGAGCAAGGCTCGCTCGCGCTAGCGTTGCGCTCGACAATGTCGATTCCGGGGGCGTTCGCGCCGGTGGTCGACAAGGACCGCGTGCTGGTGGATGGCGGGCTGGTGAACAACCTGCCGACCGACGTCGTGAAGCAGATGGGCGCGGACATTGTGATTGCCGTGCATTTAGATACGAAGCCGGTGGAAGCGGCGGACATCAGGTCTCTCTTCACCGTGCTGCAACAATCTGTCCGAGTGGTGGTTGCGGAAAGCGAAGTGCGTGGCCTTGCGCGCGCGGACGCCGTGGTCAGCGTACCCCTTGTTGGATACAGCTCGGCGGATTACAAAAAGAACGAAGCGATCATGCAAAAGGGCTACGAGACTGCCGACGGGAAATCGCAATCGCTGGAAAAATTCGCGCTCGGCGATGCGGAATGGCAGGAGTACGTGCGCGATCGCGAGGCACGGAAAAAAACGCTGGCGCCCGTGCCGCAATTTATCAAAGTGGATGGAGCGGACACCGCGCAGCAGACGGAGAACATCGAGCATTACCTGCAACCGCTGGCGGGCAAGCCGCTGGACACGGACAAGCTCGACCGCGCGCTGACACGGCTCACAGGCGTGGGCCGGTACGACACGGTGGGTTACCGGATTATGGAGCGCGACGGACAACAAGGACTGCTCATTCAGGTGAGCGAAAAAAACTACGCGCCACCCACGGTTCAGCCGGCATTTGAAGTGGATGGTTCGGAGAGCGAAGAAGTGGGCTTCACCATGGGCGCGCGGCTAACGTATTTGGATGTTGCGGGATTCCGGTCCGAGTGGCGCACGGATTTTCTGTTTGGAAATACGTACGGGGTGGGAAGCGAGCTCTACCGGCCCTTCACGCCAGTGAGAAAGTGGTTTTTTGCGCCGCATGGCGCAGCAAGCACTCGGGTATTTCAGATTTATGAGAAGGGCAATCCACTGTCGGATTACAAATGGGGCCAGGCCGACATTGGGATGGACGTGGGCTACGGATTCAACCGCTTTAGTGAATTGCGTGTCGGCTACGAGGTGGGTTATCTCGACACAAATCTGCGGCTGGGCACGCCGGTATTCAATTCGGTGAGCGGGCGTACGGGCGCTTCGAAACTGCATTACATCTTCGATCACACGGACAGCCCGGTGATTCCGCGTAGCGGCGTGCGCTCTGAAACAACCTTTCGGTGGTTTGATACGAGTCCCGGCGCAACCAGCGCTTTTCCTTCTCTCCAGGCAAATATTGAATATTTTCAGCCTATCTCGGCACTGGGATCAGTGTTCGTGGAGGGCCAGGGAGGGACGACGTTTGGATTTAATAGCACGGGAATTCCACAATTCTTCCTGGGCGGGCCGTTGACTCTCAGCGCCTACGGCTTGAATGAGTTGCAAGGCAATCAATACTACTTATTCCGGGCAGGCTATTTGCACGACTTGTGGATCTTGCCGCCGCTCGTGGGGAAAAGAGTGTTTGTAATTGGATCTTACGAATTCGCAAAAATGTACGGCGCTACAAACGAAAGCAAATTTCCAAATGATGTTGCCGCCGGGATCCTCGCGGAAACGGTGATCGGTCCGCTATTTGTAGGCGGAAGCGTAGGCGACACCGGCCATCACAAATGGTTCTTCCAACTTGGGCGGGTGTTCTGAGCGGTGTTCTCGCATTTTGGGGGTGGAAAGCTGCTCTATATGCCCTTCACACCTTATCCTCAGCGCCATTCGCGGCCAGCGCTTGTCAGGACGCCGCTATTTTTTCACAGAGTAGGGGCCGTCCGCGGCTGGGCGATAGTCCGAGTAAGTGAGGATCTTCTCGAGTTCGAGGCTCTTTAGGAAAATGATTTTGGCGCTGGCTCGCACTTCGAGGCGTTTCGGCACCCAGACTGCGTCGCCGAGACAGATTTGCTCGAGGAGGATGTGGGAGCCGCGCTGCACGCGGGCTACGAACAAGCCCATCGAGAACGATTGCGTTACCTCGCCGTCGACCTTGACCCAGCCGAAGTCCTGCTTGTCGACCCAAAGCTTGCCTTGCACCCTGGCGAGCAGCTTGCCGTACTTGCCGCTGGCGTGATAGCCCGGATGCGGCGTGGCCTCCAGCACGTAGGCTGGCCTGCCATCTACGGTTTCTTCGCCGACGAGGCGGAAGTCGAAGGCCTCGAGGAGCACGTGGAGAAAGGATCTGTTGTCTTGGTCCTTGCGGAGTCGCTCGGCCTGCTCCGCCGTCGTTTCGTGCTTCAGTTTCTCGATCTCCACCTCGCGTTTCTTCTGATCGTCGGCTGAGGGCAGCTGACCGTTGTGTTCCATCAGCTCCTCAAAGCGGATACCGTTGACGAGAGTCATTTTGGTGACGTCGACATTTTGCGATTGCACTTGCCCCGCCGAGTCCAGTCGCCGATCCTCATCACGCTCCATGTAGATGTACGCGTTACGCGCCTGCCAACTGAGTTCAGCCGCCACAAGCGATTGACCCACGATCTGACGGGCGTCCAGAGCAATTGGAGAATTCTGAGGTTTGTCCGACCCCTTATTTTGAGCGAAGAGCGTGGACGACGCCACGAGCACGATCAAGAGCGCTCCGATTCGGGATTTGGTCAGGATTTCCATCTTTGACTCGAGGACAGCTGGAGCTGAAGACCTCGGAGAATCAGGATCCAGAAATAGATTAGCGCGTTGGGAGTTGTGCGTCTGTGCGAATAGGGACAGGTCCGCTCCGTCGGGACCTACAGAAGATCGAGGAACTTCGAACCTTGTAGGGCTATTTCATTTCGTTAATGCCGATACCTGGAGTTGGTGGAAGACTCTCTCGGGGAGCGCCACGCGCGAGTAGCACTTCTCAGTCTAGCCGGCAACCTGGCCATCCACGCTGAACGCAACCGTCGATTTTGCTCATCGGAATCTGGCGTTACGGACGAGAATCGACAACATATATTGGCAACTGTGCGAAATGGGGCTGTATGGATCCTCTCCACGCGCCAGAATGAGGGTATGCGGAATAAGCGACCCAAAAAAGAACTTCTGGACGCGACACGCGCCAGCGTTAAAAGAGAAATGGCGAGACCGCGGATGGCCAAATCCGCAAGAATAATGGAACGGGATCTTGCTAAAGTCCGAATTCCAGAACGGACAAGTACCACCCTGCCAGGAAAGGTCGCGAAAATCATCCCGCCTCAAGGCCTGAAACAGCCGGAAAAGGCGCAGATTGTTGTTGACGGAGCCGCCCGCCGGTATCGAAGTCTCCGCATCGAAAATGCGCTGACGGACCAGAATGGCGATGAAGTGAAGCTCAAAAAAGGTGCTCACGTTGAGGTCACCGTCGCAGCCGCAGGCAAGACACCGACCGCGAAAATCATAGCCAACCCGGCGTGAGGGAAACCGCGCCGCGCTTCATCCCCTGGAATTCATGGCGTTTTCATTGGCGCGCCACTAAGCGGTCAGAGTTCTGATCCCCCATGCGCGATTTGTGATGCCTAACCGCGTATACTTGCGACACACTGACCGCGCCCGAAGAGGTGCGAAGATGCCAGACGAAGAGTGGATCAAAACACTTGCCGACAGCAGAAAAGTGAAATTCATCTACCAGGAATTGCCGGAAGATGGGGCGTTTATCACCGCGCAGATTGCCGGCAATGAGGTGGTCTATTCGATCGTATTGACCAAAGCGGGCAACCCGCTAAGTCATGAAGATGTTGAAAGTCGTTTTCGGGGCGAGCTTTCGAAGAAGTAGCAACGCTCGACTGACGATACGCTTGGGGAAGCAAATGACTCAAGCCTGAGCGGTGGCAATTAAGTAAGAACAAGACTTGACTAGAATTAAATGATTGCGCTATATGTAAGCTGGTGCTGTCTTTATGCGGGCATCTACAGCTTCCCGGAAGAGCAAAACCAAAACAAAACCAGGGGCGAAGCATGCTTTCGACGCTCAAGCTTTTCTCGATTCCGCCGGTGTGGCGAGAAAAGTTAAGGAGTTTAAGCGAGCAGAGGTCGTGTACGCTCAAGGCGCTGCCGCCGAGAGCGTAATGTATTTGCAAAGCGGTGGCGTGAAGCTCACCGTCGTCAATGAAGTCGGCAAAGAAGCGGTCGTGGCGATTCTAGGACCTGGCGACTTTTTTGGTGAAGGCTGCCTGGCAGGCCAGTCCGTTCGCATTGGAACGGCTACCGCGATTACGCCCACCACTGTGCTCGTCATCGAGAAGACTGAAATGTTCAAGGTGCTTCACGAGGAGCATGACCTCTCCGACCGGTTCATCAGGTTCATGCTGGCGCGGAACATTCGAATCGAGGAGGACCTGGTCGATCAGCTCTTTAACTCGAGCGAGAAGCGGCTGGCCCGCACACTCCTATTGCTCGCGCGTTACGGCAGGGAGGACCAGCCCCACGGATTGCTCCCCAAAGTATCGCAGGAAATGCTGGCGGAAATGGTCGGTACAACCCGCTCGCGCGTCAATTTCTTCATGAACAAGTTTAGAAAATTGGGCTTCATCAAGTACAACGGCGGTCTGCAGATCAACACCTCTCTCCTGAGCGTCGTCCTGCACGAGTAAGCCAACTTTGGGCGGTAGGTTGGGTTCCGAATACGCGACTTATTCATTCAGACATACTCGGAGTTGACCGTTTAGCGTCGGACAGTTGCTTACCTGCCGAGTCGGCAAGATACTGACTATGTCCAAACTGCCAGACGCGGCGGCGTGATGGCGACCGCGTTGTTCTCGTCGCAAGCCGGTACAAGCAAGGCCGGCGTTGCTCGACTCCTTGCAGAACACAACATCCTGTCAAGCATCATTGAATTTCGGCAGGCAACGCCGTGGTCGGCCTAAATATGGAGGAAGATATCTTGAAAAATGCGCTACGCAGGCTGACGGTTCTGTCCACCCTATTGGTTATCGCCCTTAGCGGACGACTTGTGCAGGCGCAAGGCGGGAACAAACTAAAAATAGGTTTTTCCATTGAAGACATGAAGGGCGAGCGCTGGCAGACGGACCTGAATTCCTTTGAGGCACGAGCTAAGCAGTTAGGGGCCGAGGTGATCTCCCGCGACGCCGGCGGAGACGATGATCGTCAGTTCCAACAAATACAGGACATGATCAAGGCCGGCATCAAAGTGCTGGTTTTAATGCCCCGCGATACCACAAAAGCCAGCCGGATGGTGGACGCCGCGAAGTCCGCCAATGTTAAGGTCATCAGTTACGATCGACTGGTCCTGAACAGCGATGTCGATCTATACGTGAGCTTTGACCGCCTTGAGACCGGCTGGATGCAAGCGGAATTCCTCGTAAAACATGCGCCCAAAGGGAATTATGTGCTAATCGCGGGTTCTCCACGCGATGAAGGTGCGAAGACTCTGCACGACGCACAGATGAAGGTTCTACAGCCATATATCGATCGCGGCGATATCAAGGTAATCGCTGATGCGTATACCAAAGACTGGCTGCCTTCCGAGGCGTACCTTTTTATGCTGAAGGGCATTGATTCCTCTCAGGGCAACATCGCTGCTGTTGTCGCTTCCAATGACGGATTGGCAGGAGGCGCGATTCAGGCCCTCCGCGAACATAATCTTGCCGGCAAAGTGTTGGTTTCGGGACAAGATGCGGATTTGGCGGCTGTAATATGCATCGCCCAGGGCGTGCAAAGCATGACCGTCTACAAACCGATAACAAATGAAGCGGCAGTCGCCGCCGAGGAAGCGGTTCGCCTGGCGAACGGCGAAAAGACACGCGCGAACAGGACAATAAACAACGGCAAGTCAGATATACCCGCCATCCTGTTGAAACCCATTGTCGTGACAAAGGACAATATCAAGACAACGGTCGTCCAAGACGGATTCCAGACACTAAAGAGCATTAACCAGGCATTGTCTGCAGACCAGCAGATCAAGTAGGGCAGTTCCTTCCAATAAACGCAGCAATCGAAAACCGACCCAGAAGCCAGGTCCGCGATTCCTTGTGGCGCACGCGGGTATTCTCTTACAATTAGTACGCGTGGGCTGCCGGTGCAAGTGCGCACCATGCCATCACGCCCTAGGAAGGTTATGCTGAAATATATGACTGCTTTTATTGCATCCGGTGCCATGGCGCTGGGCGCCATCTACATACCTGCCACGGCCGCCGATGGGAAGTTTGGGCCGTCGAACCCGTTTTATGCGCCAAGTACGCTGCCGTTCCACGCACCTCCCTTCGACAGGATCAAGGATGAAGATTATCAGCCTGCTATCGAGGCGGGCATGGCCGATGAGCTCGCCGAGATACAGGCGATTGCAGACAATCCGGCAGCCCCAACCTACGACAATACGCTCGTGGCCATGGAGAAAACCGGGCAGCTTTTGCAACGGGTGCTGGCCGCCTTCGGCGCGGTCACCGCTGCGAATACCAATCCCGTGCTGCAAAAGGTGCAAGCCGAGGAGGCACCGAAGCTGGCGGCGCACCAGGATGCCATCAGCCTGAACGCAAAGCTTTTTGCGCGCGTGGCTGCCGTCTATAAGCAGCGCGAATCGCTCAAGCTCGATGCGGAGTCGCTGCGGCAGTTGCACGTCACGTATGACGGATTCGTACGCTCTGGCGCAAACCTTTCGGACGCGGACAAGACCGAGTTGAAGAAGCTGAACGAGGAAATCGCGACGCTTGCGAACGACTTCTCGACAAAGCTCTTGGAAGCGACGAAAAACGGAGCGTTTGTGACAACGGACAAAAATGCGCTTGCCGGCATGAGCGACTCGCAACTCGCCGCTGCCGCGCAGGCCGCCCAAAGCCGCAAGCAAGAAGGCTATGTGCTTCCGCTCCAGAACACGACGCAGCAGCCAGTGCTTGGCTCGCTCAGTGTCCGCGCGACTCGCGAAGCCATTTTCGAGAAATCCTGGAACCGTGCTGAGCGCGGCGATGCCAACGATACGCGCGACCTCATCTCGCATCTGGCGCAGCTGCGCGCGCGGCGTGCACAACTGCTCGGTTATCCCAATCATGCGGCGTGGAAGCTGGGCGATCAGATGGCCAAAAATCCGGAAGCAGCGTTGAAGTTCATGGATACTCTGGTGCCGGGTGCATCGGCTCGGGCAGCGCGTGAGGGCAAGGATATTCAGGATGTCATCGACGCACAGAAGGGCGGCTTCAAACTCCAGCCCTGGGACTGGGACTTCTACGCCGAACAGGTCCGCAAGGCGAAGTACGATTTGAATGACGCAGACGTCAAGCCGTATTTCGAGCTGAACAGTGTGCTCGAAAACGGCGTCTTCTACGCCGCTCATCAGCTCTACGGAATCACTTTCAAGGAGCGCAAGGACATCCCGGTCTATCAAGCGGATGTTCGCGTCTTTGAAGTCTCGGATGCGGACGGCAAACCGCTGGCTCTTTTCTATTGCGACTATTTCAAGCGCGACAACAAGAACGGCGGCGCCTGGATGGACGTCTTCATGAATCAGTCCAAGCTACTGGGCACGCTACCGGTGGTCTACAATGTTGCGAATCTGCCAAAGCCCGCACCGGGCGAGCCCGCGCTAATCAGCTTCACCGACGTGACCACCATGTTCCACGAGTTTGGCCATGCACTGCACGGCATGTTCGCGAACACGGAGTATCCGAGCCTGTCGGGCGCCGCTACAGCTAGAGACTTCGTCGAGTTCCCTTCCCAATTTAACGAACATTGGGCCCTCTATCCTGCGGTCTTCAACCATTTCGCGAAGCACTACAAAACGAATGAGCCCATGCCCGCCGAGTTGGTCGCCAAGATCCGAAAAGCGGCGACCTTCAATCAGGGATATATGCTGACGGAATTGGTCGCCGCCGCCGAGCTCGACATGCAGTGGCACATGCTTCCCGCGAGCGCCCCTCTCCAGCAGCCGGATGTGTTCGAGAAGCAGGCGCTGGAAAAGATGCATTTGCTGATCACAGCCGTGCCTCCCCGTTACCGCTCCAGCTATTTCAGCCACATCTGGGCCCTGGATTATTCCGCGGGATACTACGCCTATCTCTGGGCAGAGATGCTGGATGATGATGCGTTCCAATGGTTTGAGGATAACGGCGGCCTGACCCGCGCCAACGGCGACCGCTTCCGGCAGATGGTGCTCTCACGCGGCAACACGGAAGACTTGGCAAAGATGTATGCAGCCTGGCGCGGCAAAGATCCAAGCGTCGAGCCGATGTTGAAATACCGCGGCCTGCTGGAGTCCGAACACTAAGACGTTTCACAGTGTCGCGAACGGGACCGGCGGGTGTAAACTGGTGCTGTTTTTGGGGGCGAGAAAGAAGTTCAACATGAAGCGAGTCGCTGTTTTCATACTGCTGGCCGCGTTGGGCGTTGCCTGGTCGATACCGGCCAAAGCGCAAAGTCCCGGTGTCGCTGAGTATGCGAGCAATTCCCGAGAATTCGACAAGAAATCAGCTAAGCAGCAGAACAAGAGGCTAAAGAAGGCGTCCAGGAAACAACAAAGAGCGATGAAGAAATACTCGAAGGCGCAGCGGAAGGCAGCCAAGAAGGCAAATCGCCGCGCTAAGTAGCCGTTCGCGTCTCCACTGGCTTTAGGTTTAGATTGGCAGTGTGTTAGGACAATGCCTCAGACGCTTTGCTGAAGTAGAGCCGCTACTAGTACTGGGCGATCCCTAATCTGCCCAACATGAACGATCCGAAGCGCGATGTTCATTCAAGCGTAACAAATCTTCCATATAAAGCTGGCTGAACCGCCAGCAGAGTTACCCGCAGGCTGGCTCTCGAGTCGAGAATCTACGGGAGAGTTATGGCCGCAAGCGCATCTACAACTGTACCGTCAACTGCAACCCAAGTTCCGCACGCACTCACCGAAAAGCTGAATAGAAAGCCCGGCAGGGTCGGAGTGCTGGCCTTCGGTGTTGTCTTGATCTTTGGAGTGATCTTCATCGGCTATAGCCTTTCGCGCGACCTGGCGGGCCTAGAGCTGGGTTCGGCGCTGCCTTACATTCTTTTGGGCACGGCGCTGTTGGTGGCGCTGGGATTCGAGTTCGTAAACGGATTCCACGACACGGCAAATGCCGTGGCGACCGTGATCTATACGCATTCGATGGAGCCGCACATTGCGGTGGTATGGAGCGGATTCTGGAATTTCGCGGGCGTGGTCACGTCGTCCGGCGTGGTGGCCTTCACGATCATTTCGCTGCTGCCGGTGGAATTGATCTTACAGGTGGGAAGCGGAGCTGGTTTTGCGATGGTTTTTGCGCTTCTCGTTGCGGCGATTCTCTGGAATTTGGGAACTTGGGCGCTGGGGCTGCCGGCTTCGAGTTCGCATACCCTGATTGGGTCGGTCATAGGCGTGGGCATTGCCAACCAGCTGATGCAAGGGCGAACGGGGACAAGCGGGGTGGACTGGGCGCAGGCGGTGACGATCGGAAAGTCGCTGCTTCTCTCGCCCATATTTGGGTTCGTTCTCGCATCCGGGCTGTTTCTATTCATGAAGGCGATCATCAAAGATAAGCGGCTCTATGAAGCGCCTAAGGGAGCGGAGCCTCCTCCGTTTTGGATTCGCGCCATGCTCGTGTTTACTTGCACGGGTGTGAGCTTTTTCCACGGGTCGAATGACGGACAAAAAGGGATGGGCTTGATCATGCTGATCCTGATCGGCACGGTGCCCACGACGTATGCGTTGAACCATGCGGTGACGGCGCAGCAGTCGCAGGACTTCATTGCCGTTTCGGCGCAAACTGCGGACACGTTGAACAAGTACGTGCAAAACAGCGCGGCCATCGGCGACCCGCGTGAGGACGTCACGGAATACATTCGGACCAAAGAGTTCAAGCCGAACACGATGCTGGCGTTGCGCGAGCTCGTGAACGGTGTCGGGACGGAAATGGCGATCTTCAAGGAGCTGTCGAAGGTGCCGCACACGCAGGTGCGCAACTTCCGGAATGACATGTACCTGGTGAGCGAGGCCATACGGCTGATGCTAAAATCCGGGAAACCGGAAATTGCCACGGCGGATGCCGCAGTGCTGAAGAATTACAAAACTCACATCGATAAGGCCACGCGGTTTATTCCGCTGTGGGTCAAGGTAGCGGTGGCGCTGGCGTTGGGCCTGGGCACGATGGTTGGGTGGAAGCGGATCGTGGTCACGGTGGGCGAGAAGATCGGCAAGAACCATCTGACTTACGCGCAGGGAGCGGCAGCCGAAATTACGGCGATGGCAACGATTGGCGCGGCGGATGGCTTAGGTTTGCCAGTCAGCACAACGCATGTGTTGTCGTCCGGCGTGGCAGGAACGATGATGGCGAATCATTCGGGGCTGCAATGGGCAACGGTGCGAAATCTGCTGTTGGCCTGGGTTCTGACGCTGCCCGCGGCGATGACGCTGTCGGGATTTTTGTTCTTTGCGTTCCGGAAACTGTTTTAGTTGAAACCACGGAAGCCGGCCCAAGGCGGGGCCAATCGTCACAAAAAACTGAGACGGCCAGGATTGGCTGCCCACAACTGCTAGATTTTTCCTACGTATATCCAAGAGAGACGATTCGAGGCATATAATCTCCATTGTTGGGGATAGACCCGGAATTGTGGTGGCTTGATTTTCAGCCCTTAGGTCGCCGCGGAGGAACTATGAACGCAAGTACTGCACGCGCTGAGCGAGATTTGTGGCCCGAACTTCCTTTCGAAGCTTGGCGAGACACCTATGCCACACTCCACATGTGGACGCAGATTGTAGGCAAAGTGCGGCTGGCGCTGAGCCCCAATATCAACCACTGGTGGGGAGTGCCGCTGTACGTGAATGCTTCCGGGTTAACCACGTCGGCCATCCCCTACAGCGGTGGAAACTTCGACGTTCAGTTCGATTTCATCCATCATAAGCTCGTCATTCGTACCAGCAACGACGCGATCCTCGCGCTGGCCCTGGCGCATCGCTCCGTCGCCGATTTTTATCGCGAGTTCATGGGAGCTTTGGCCTCGCTCGGGATTGCGGTGAAAATTTGGAAGATGCCAGTCGAAATTCCCGACCCGATCCCATTTGATGAGGACACGATGCACGCCTCGTACGATCCCGAATACGCGAATCGTTTCTGGCGGATTCTTGTCTGCTGCGATGAAGTGTTCAAAGAGTTTCGCGCTAAGTTCATCGGGAAGGCTAGCCCGGTGCATTTTTTCTGGGGCAGCTTCGATCTGGCGGCGACGCGCTTCTCGGGCCGCCGCGCTCCAGAACGTGTGGGGGCGGACTCCATCACGCGGGAAGCGTATTCGCATGAAGTGATCAGCGCGGGATTTTGGCCGGGAGGCGGCGACGTCAAAGGAGCCGCATTTTACGCCTATGCCGCGCCCGAGCCGGCTGGATATGCGCAGCATCCCGTTCGCCCGGCAGAAGCGTTCTATCATCCCCAGTTGAAGGAATTTATTCTGATGTACGACGACGTGCGGCGGGCCGCTTCGCCGAGAGAAACGTTGCTGGCGTTTTTGCAAAGCACGTATGAGGCAGGAGCGGACCTTGGCAAGTGGAATCGCGAGGAACTGGAAGCAGGGACCAGCTAGGAACGTGCCAGCCCTGGATCGGCCAGGCCGTGCTCGCTGCGCGTTTGCGTGGCGTCAAGAAACGAAATTAGATTCGATAAAAAGATTGTTGAGGGCTTCGGAAAGATTGGGGTGAGCAAAAACCGCGTTGTGAAGCACGGTGTAAGGCAGCTTGCCCATCATCGCTAACTGAATCATCGACATCACTTCCCCTCCCTCGAGGCCAAGAACGACAGCTCCGAGGATTTGTCCGCTCTCGGCATCAACGACTGCTTTCATGAATCCGCGGGATTCGTCTACTTCCAGCGCCCGCGCGACGCAGTTCATAGGCATCTTGGCGACGCGAATTTTGCGGTTCTGCGCCCGAGCATCCGCCTCGGTCAGGCCGACGCGACCCAACTGGGGATCAATGAAAACCGTGTACGGAACGAGGCGGCCGTCGGTGCTGGCGCTGCCCTTTTCGATGAGATTCGTGCGGATGATGCGAAAGTCGTCGTAAGAAATGTGCGTGAACGCTGGGCCGCCCTTGATGTCGCCAAGCGCGTAAATTCCGGCCACATTTGTTTCGAGCTTTGCATTGACCTGAATAAAGCCACTCTTGTCCACGGCAATTCCTGCCGCAGCGAGGTTTAGAGTGTCTGAGTTGGGCACGCGGCCGGTAGCGACGAGCAAGTGAGTGCCGCTAAGCGTGCGGCTTTCGCCTCCGGTGTCCTCGCCAGAGCTGACTGCAAGTTTGATTTGCGGGCCCTCTTTGGCGACGCGCTTAGCTTTAGCGTTGAGCAAAACCTCGATGCCGTCCTGTTGCATGATGGCGAGGACTTCCGCGGCGACATCGGAGTCTTCGCCGCGCAGCAATTGCGCGGCTCGCTGAACGACCGTTACGCGGCCGCCAAAGCGGCGGAAGAGTTGGGCAAATTCGAGGCCGATGTACCCGCCGCCAATGACCAGGAGATGTTCAGGCACAGCGTCCAATTCCATGATGGAAGTGCTGTCGAGATACGGAACGCCTTGTAATCCTTCGAGAGAAGGCACGGAAGGGCGGCAGCCAGGGTTGAGGAAGAATTTATCGGCAGTAAGAGTGCGTCGTGAACCGTCCTTGAGCGGAACTTGAATTGAGCGCGGTCCCGTGAAGCTCGCTTCGCCAAAGAGAAGATCGAGATTGGGAGTTTTTTCGATGCGCGACTGGTTGCCGTTGCGAAAGGTGTTGACGATGTCGCGCTTGCGCTGCCGAACGCGGCTCAAGTCAATGGTGATGCTGTCAGCGTGAACGCCGTAATCCGCGCCGCGACGCGCGAGGTAGGCGACCCGGCCGCTCGCGACCATCGTTTTGGTGGGAGTGCAACCCTCGTTGACGCAAGTGCCGCCGACGTGTGCGCGCTCCACAAGAGCGGTGCGTAGGCCTGCATTGGCAAAAGCCTGGCAAAGCGGCGTGCCAGCCTGTCCGGAGCCGATAACGATGGCTTGATAGTGGTCGGATGCGCTCATCGATAGTCCTCCGCTTGCAGATGCTCTACGTTTGCCCGCCAACAATTGGATGCACAACTCTTAGACACACAAAGGGTAGCGATAAATCCGGCTAATCCGAAACGAAAATGTACCGCCGCGGAGAGCCCCACAGGCGGGGATTGCAGCTTAGGAAGCAATCTCGGGCACGGCGGGCTCGGTCGCCGCTGGAAGAGGCTCAGGGAAAAGCCGACGAGCGCGAAGCGAGCCGACGAGCAGCGCGAGATTGGTGATCAGAATGACCGCAAACGCCAGCGATGGAAGGAACTCGAAGTCAGCGCCGCGAGCTTCGACAATTTCGATGCCGAGCACGGCGGTGATGAGTCCGCGAGGCAGAAACCAGATCATCAGCTCGCGTTCGTGAGACGTGAAGGCACGCCAGGCGAAGCGCCCGGTCTGCACGGAGAGCCAGCGCGCGATCAAGAGCGCGCCAAAACAGCCGATCGCCAGAACAGCGTGCTTGCGTAACCCATCGAATTCCACAAGCGCGCCGAGCAAGACAAAGAAAAATGTGCGAATCAGAAATGCCAGCTCGCCGTGAAACGTGAGCATCTGCCCGTGGTGCTGCGCGTGCAAGCGGCCATGCTCTTGCTTGACGGGCGTCTCGGAAAACCAGTCGCCACTCTCGGACGCATCGCCAAGCTGGAAACGTCTTTGCGCCGCCGGATAGTTGGAAAGCGTCAGGCCGAAGACCAGCACGGCGACAAGTTCATTGCCATGCACGGCGTGAACGCCGGAGTAGATCAGCAAAACAACGCCAAACGTCAGCACATGCCAAAAGCGCTCCTCCGAAAGAAGCGGCAGGAGATAGGACCACAGTGCGCCGATAAGTACACCCGATGCCACGGCAAGGATGACGCTGGCAAAAAGACTCCAGGTGATGATTTTTGCGGAAGCGCTGCCGCCGGCCGCGATATCGAGGAGAGTGGTGACGGCCAGGACGGCGAGGGCGTCGCCGAACGTGGCTTCGACCAGCAAAGTGACTTTGACTTCGCGCCGGAGATTCACTTGCTGCAGAACTGGAAGAATGATCGAGCTGCTGATGCAACCGAGTGCCGCTCCCACAAGGAGCGAAGGAATCCATGCGAAATGAAGTGCGTGGTGGCAAACGAGCGCGACTCCTACCGCGCTGAGCGCGTAGCTGAATACGGCGAGAAACAGGCCTCCGGCGAAATGGCTGATAATTTCGCGGATCTTGAGTTCGAGGCCGCCTTCGAAAAGGATAAGAATCAGCGCGAGCGAACCAAAGCCCTGCGTGGCGCCTCGAAAAATTTCGGGATTGATCCAGTGGAGCACGGGGCCAATGAGCACGCCCGTGGCCATGAGGATGATGACGTCCGGCACGCCCGTGAAGCGCACGAGGCGGTTAGCAACGAACGCGAGAACGAGCAAGCCGCCGAGCAGCGCGAAGAAGAGATTCAAGGCCATAGAGATATCCGGCGTGCCCGGAGTGGAGAAATAGTCGCGGAAATGCGGAATCGAAGCAAATGAAAAAATTGGACCGGAAGATGCGTGACGCGATTAGACGCCCACGATTTTGGCCTTAGAGTTAGTACCGGGATTAGTACCGGGAAACGATAAAGAGACCCGCGCCGATCGCGATGGCGTCTTCGAGGAGCGCAATGACAAAGTCTGGAACTTTGAGCGCCTTCACAAGGCCGGTGCGCCACTGATAGCCGGCGAAAGCTCCCGCGATGCCACCCGCAGCGCCGAGCACGGCGCCGTACGCGGGAGTCTGTCCAGCAGAGACACCAACGCAAGCCCCGGAAAGAGCGCCGCAGACAAAGCGGGCGATCAGTCCCACAGGCGCGGTGCGGCTAGGCGTCGAGGGCAGCTTGTCTGTGATGAGCTCGACAATCGCGAGCACGGTGAAGATGGCAACGGCAGCGGTCGACCCCATGAACGCGAGGCGGGTGCCGGCAAGATTGAGCCAGCCGCGACGCGCTGCCCAAGCCGTGACCGCAGGCGCAGTCAAAGAACGCATCCCAGACACGATGCCAATAGCGAAGGAGAGAACGAAGACGAAAGTGGCACTCACGCAGAGAGATTTATCCCCGATGCCTAAGAGTGTCAAGAAGTAAGAAACGAATGACAAAGTCGGTGGAAACCGTTCACTGCTGAAATTCGGCTTCTAATCTTTATCGTTGGCCATTCGATTTTTCTTGTTTCCGCGGCGAGGATTTTGTGGCATTCTGCGAGAAGTCCCAAGGAGGACTGCGTACCATGCAGCGGTTGATACATATGGGCCGTATTGCGGCGTTGCCCGTGGACTTGGATCGCGGCAGCGAATGGACGACGTCTGCTCGCTTCCGTTAGTTCCTTGCCCAATCGGCAATTTCTTTTAAAACTATTTCAACGTTGAGCGGCTAATTATGCCGTATTGTCGCGCGATTTTTTGGGTTCACGCGAGTCACAGCTCTTTGTGTGTCTAAGTAATTTGTGGGCATGCGAAGAGCACGATCCGAAGCGCCTAAGCGTTTCTTAGAAAAAGAGAAAAATATGATCACGATCACAATCAACGGAGGAACACCGAAAGGCTACGAATCCTTGTGCAAGACCTGCACACGCGGCCACATCATAAGCGGATTCCGCGCGACGGAAGAGGAAGTGTTTTGCGGGACTTTCTATATCGAGCGCGAGATTCGTTTTCCGGTGCGCGAGTGCACGTTCTACGAGGATAAGCGATTGGCGAGCAAGGAAGACATGGAAGAAATCGCCTGGCGCTTGAGGAGCACCAATGGCAAGCCGACTCGGAATGTCGGCTTTGTGAGTGGTGCGAATCTTGGAGAACGCGAAAGCGAGAATCCAGAGATTCTTTTGGCAGCAAATGATTCAACCGAAACGACAGAATAAATGCGCCGATTGGAATTTACGCATTACGGACAATCAGCGCTTTGAAGAAAGGAGGAACCATGACCGTGATTCGATGGATGTCTTTCGCGCGCAACGCCGGACTCGGGCTTTGCGCAACATGCACCTGGGGAACTGCCCGCAAGGGTTATCAGGCGAAAGAACTGGAGATTTTCTGCCGCCTGATTTCCCCGAACGGTCTGGTTCCTTTCGCCGTGCGCGAATGCACGGATTACACCGATCGGCGTGTTTCTCCGGCGGAGCCCAAGGCCGATGAGCGGCGTTATGGCTTCGTAACGGAGATTCATCTGCGTGAAAACTCCGCAGACGAAGCCCTAAAAGAAAAGGAATAACCCAAGCCCTGCTCTTCGCGAGAAACGAGGAGTAGGGCTTTTTTTGGTAGTGGGTCAGTTTGAATTAAAAGGCAATTCGAAAGATCGTCTGCTGGAAGTTTTCATTTTGTGGGCGTGGTATACAGCGGCGTGAATGATCATGATAAACAGGAAGGAGGCAGTGACTAAATTGTTGACCGAGGGATGGGAAAAGGAATAAAACAAAAGCGTTAACTGAATAGCGAAACAAATGACAACTGCAGCGATTGGAAATATTCCGCGATAGATCGATTGCTTCGTTGCGTCCGCCATCGATTCATTCCTCGCACACCCTATTGTAACCTTCGCCTCTTCGGTTGCGTAACTCTTTGAACTTGACCTGGCGCAGCATCATTTTGCGTATCCGGCCCACCCCCAAACATTACCCAAGCATGCAGCAGGCCATGAAGCCGTAGATTCAAACTGACCCAGTACCTTTTTTAAAGCTCTTGACTTTCGCTTTTCGTTCGCCTATAGTGCGGGGCGGTAGAGGAAACGGGAAACGGGTGGCGTTCAGATCCATTGCCTCTTTGGCTCTCACGAACTGGGCGCCGCCCGTTGAAAATTCCGAGCCCTAAGCGGGGTGAGGGATCAGCTCGGAAGAGAGATCCCTCGTTCCCGAAGAGCCCGAAGAAATTGTACTCCGTCCGTTTCCTTGCGTTCACCGCTGTGCGGTCACAGTCAACAGGAGCCGTTATGGACGTCTGTGTCGAAAACGTATTCCCTGCAGTAGCAATGCCCTTCAATCCTTTTCACGAAGACGCACGCGAGGAGAAAGGCCGCGGAGCCGAGGCCCCACGCTCCAGGGCGATTCCAAATATAGTGCACGTGGATGTGGACGCGTTTTTTGCATCGGTCGAGCAAGTGCTCAACCCGAAGCTGCGCGGCAAGCCGGTACTGGTGGGCCGCGGCGTGGTGGCGTCGGCGAGCTACGAAGCAAAAATATGCGGCGTGAAAACCGCGATGACGTTTCGCGACGCGCTGCGCATTTGCCCCAAGGCGTTGGTCGTGCCGGGACAGTACGAGCACTACGCGGATTTTGCGGAGCGCGTGCGGCGCATTCTCGAGACGTACACGCCCGCAGTCGAAACGGCGGCGCTAGACGATTTCTATCTCGATTTTACGGGCACGGAGCGGCTGTACCCGAACTATGAAGCGGCGCTGCGGCGCGTGCAGACGGACGTACTGGAGCAAACGGGACTGAGCGTGAGCGTAGGCGCAGCGCGGACGAAAGTAGTAGCCTCAATCGCGTCGCGCCTCGAGCGGCCACGCGGCTTCTGCATGATTGCGCCGGGAACGGAAGAAACTTTTTTGACGCCACTGCCGGTCGAGAAGCTGCACGGGATCGGGCATGTCCATGCAGGAATGCTGGCGGAGCGCGGCATCGCAACAATCGGAGAGCTGCGGTTGGTGCCGCGCGCCGCTCTGGAAGCCGCGTTTGGCGAAGTGATTGGAGGACAAATCTGGGAGCGCGCGCGTGGGCTCGACGGACGCGAAGTGATGCTGCCCTCGACGCCAAAGTCAGTCTCGCGCGAAACAACCATTGAAGGCGGAACGATCGACACGGTGTTTCTCGGCGGCCTCATCGAATATTTGAGCGAGCGAATCGGCTCGACGCTGCGCGAATACGGCCGCCAAGCACGAACGATCGGCTTGCGCATCCGTTACGTAGACCACTTTTCCGCGCACCAGACAGTGCGATTGACGCGGCCATCCAATGACGAGCGCGAACTGCTTGCGGAAGCCAAAGAACTTTTTGCAAAACTATTCACGCGCCGCGTAGCCGTGCGCCTGATCGGCGTAAACGTCACAAATCTTGAAGCCGACCGCCGCCAGCACGAACTCTTCGACACCGACGCCAACCGCCGCTGGTATCTGAACCGCGGCCTAGATTCCGTCCGCGGCCGCTACGGCTGGAACGCCGTCTTCTACGGCAACGGCCTAGAACTCCGCGAACATTACGCCACCAAGCCCGGCGGCCTGGTCCTCTCCACGCCGTGTTTATCGCGATGAAGAAAGACCTTCAGGCTTAGAGCCTGAGCTAGAGCGTTTTGACACCGTGCTTGTAGTGGCGCAGCATGCTGCGCCACTACAAAGAGCCAATGACCAAACGTTGCTGAGTTTCCCTCCTGTTCCCTACCCTGAGTTGTTTTGCACACAAGGGGCGCGTTCTCGCACGACGTGGCTCGTGACTCGTATTTCGCGATTCGTGGAAAAGCCACGTTCGCGACACGGGTTCACGAACCACCGTCGCGAGTCACCAATCACGTGTTCGTACATTTGCATTGTCACAGCCACTATTCGTTTTTGCGGGGCGTGACGCCGCCGGAAGAGATGATTGCGGCGGCGGTCGAGCAGAAGATGCCCGCCGTGGCACTGACGGATACGAATGGGTTGTATGCGGCGGTTCCGTTTTATCAGGCGGCGGTCGCGGCAAAAATCAAGCCGATTGTCGGAGTGACTCTAGATGTGCAGTGGCCGCAAAGCCGAAGAGAAATTCCTCGTTCCGCTGCGAATAACGAAAGCGGAAACTCGGTTGCGATGGTGCTGCTGGCGGCGAACATGGAGGGCTACAGCAACTTGTGCCAGCTGGTCACGCTGCGGCATTTGGGAACGACAGAACTGGCGAAGAGCAAAACTCCCGGTGAGAACGATGTCCGGCCCATGGAGGACGAAGACCGTCCAGTAACGCTCGAGGAACTGGCGAAGCATTCCAAAGGAGTGATCGCTCTCTGTCCCTTGCCAACGCACGCTGTAAACATCCGTAGGGGCACGACACGCCGTGCCCCTCCTTCGTGCATTACGAATGAGCAGCGTCAAAACTTTTCCGGCGTAAGTCACCAGCCGCCAATTACGAGTCACCAATCCCTAGCCATCACCCACTTCTCGCAGCTGAAAGACATTTTCGGCGATCGCCTGTGTATCGAAGTACAGCACTTATCTCCAGGAGACGGTCGAACACTTCGGGAAGCAGAACGCATTGGGCGCGAATTGAATGTGCCTCTCGTCGCGACAAACAACGTGCATTTTCTGCGGCCCGAGGAATATCTGCATCATCGCGCTGTAAACGCCATTCGCGCCGGTCAATTGCTGACTACCGTGGCTCCTCCGGAAATCACCACCGCCGAGGCCTGGTTCAAACCTGTGGAGGCAATGCAGCGTTTATTCCCCGATCATCCGGAGCTGCTGCAAGCAACGCTGCAAATTGCTGAGCGTTGCGATCTGAAATTGCAATTGGGAAAGCCTATCCTGCCGGAATTTGCGGTCCCGAAAAACAACAATCCCGACTCGTATTTGGCGAAACTCAGCCTGCAAGGATTGGCCAAGCGTTATGGCTGGCTGAAACCGGAAGCGAAATCGCGACTGACTCACGAGTTGCGAGTCATCAAGCAATGGAAGCTCGCGCCATATTTTTTGCTCGTGCGCGACATCGTGGAAGAAGCCAAGCACCGAGGAATTCCCGCAGTCGCGCGTGGCTCGGCGGCAAGTTCGATGGTCACGTATTGTCTAGAAATATCGTGCGTGTGCCCGTTGCGCTGGGGATTGTACTTTGAAAGATTTTTGAACGAGCAGCGTGGCGATTGCCCGGATATTGACATTGATATTTGCGGCGCGCGGCGCGATGAGTTGCTCGACTACGTGTACGAGCGCTGGGGTGAAGAGCACGTGGCCATGATTGGAAGTTTTATCACCATGCACGCTCGGTTGGCGGTGCGTGAGGTGGCGAAAGTATTTGGCGTGCCCCCGGGCGAGGTGGACCGTTTCACTAAGCGATTGCCGCATCGTCCGGCGCGCGAGATTTTGCAAGCGATACGCGATTTGCCGGAGTGCCGCGACCTTCCTGTCGACGAAGAACCCTGGAAAACCATTCTGCAAGTGGCATTGCGGCTCGACGATGCGCCGCGCCACATGGGGATTCATCCATGCGGGACAGTGATCTCCGCGCGCCCGTTGACACGGTTGACACCGCTGGAGCGCGCGACGAAAGGGATTGTCGTGACGCAGTACGACATGAATGCAATCGAAGCACTTGGTTTGATCAAGATGGATCTGCTTGGACAGCGCGGATTCACGACGATGTCGCTGGCGCTGGACAACATTGACAAAAGCAAGGATGCAACGAATGCGGAAGACGAGTGGTGCGTTGCACCAGACGGAGTAACACCAAGACCGAAAGCGCGCGAGATTGATTTTGACGCGATACCGGAGAATGACCCGGCGACGTGCGACGTAATTGCAGCGGGAAAAACGATGGGCGTGTTTCAGATCGAGTCGCCGGCTATGCGCGGACTGCTGCGCATGATGAAGGCGCGAACGCTGGAGGAAGTCGCGCAAGCTCTGGCGTTGATCCGGCCGGGAGCGGCAGAGTACGGCTCGAAAGAGTTGTTCATAAAACGGCTGCGAAAAGAAGAACCAGTTGAATATCCGAATCCCGCACTTCAACCAATTCTGGAAGACACACTTGGCGTATGCATTTTTCAGGAACAGGTGATGCAGATCGCGCAGGTAGCTGGTGAGATGTCGCTGGCCGAAGCCGACATTATGCGGCGGTCGTCCGCGAAATTCTCCGGACGACGCGACCTTGAGCGATTGCGCGGAAAGTTTCTGTTGGCCACTGGAATGATGGGGCTGACCACAAAACAACGCGAAGAAACCTGGATGATGGTGGAGAAATTCGCGGGTTTTGGTTTTTGCAAAGCGCATGCGGCGACGTACGCGGACATTTCGTACCGCATGGCGTATTTGAAGACGCATCATCCGGCGGAGTTTCTGGCGGCGATGTGCAGCGCGGGGGCTGGGTTTTATCACGTGTCGGCGTATGTGGAAGAAGCGAAGCGCTGGGGGATTGAAGTGCGGCTGCCGTCGGTGAATCATTCGCGCATGGAGTACACGGCGGAGGCGCTTACAGATGGAAAGCGCGCGCTGCGCGTCGGGCTGATGCAGGTGAGGGGTTTGCGCGTGGAGACGATAACGGCGATTGTGCGGGCTCGGGAAGAAGGCGGGACGTTTCGGTCGCTCGAGGACTTTTTGCGGCGCGTGCCCCGGTGGAACCGGGATAAACCTGTGGAGAAGGATGAGATCGAGGCGCTGATCAAGTGCGGGGCGTTTGATGAGGTGGGCGATGGGCCGGCTGATCGAATGAATGGTGATGCACGCAGGATTTCGCGGCCCGCGATGTTGTGGCGGTGGAATTTTTTGCAAGTCGGAAGCAAAAACGCACAACCTCTTCAAAACAAAGGCGCACAGCCAAGATTGGCTGTGCCACCAAAAGCGCCAGGAACTTTGTTTGCTAATGAGGGCGGCGGCGATGCGATCGGAGTTGCGCTGGCGGGGATGCCAGCGGTGGAGTACACGCAGGAACAGAGGCTGCGGTATGAGCGGGAGATTCTGGAGGTGTGCGTTAGCGGGCATCCCTTGGATTTTTTGCCGCGGAATGGCGAGGTGTGGAGCGACGAGCTGGATGGGTTGCGCGGGAAGCGGGTGACGTTGTGCGGGTGGGTTGTGACTTACCGGCACGTGGGGACGAAGAATTACCGGAACATGATGTTCGTGACATTGGAGGATCAGCGCGGGCCGTATGAGGCAGTGCTTTTTCCGGATGCGTATGACCGTTATGGCGGGTTGGTGTTTGAAACGCGGGCGATGCGCGTGACGGGCCGCGTGGAAGTGGGCGGGCAGATCAATGGGGAAAAAATGGAAGCATTGAAGAAAAAGAATTAACACAGCGGTCTCCGAGAACCCAGAGTGCACGGAGAAAAGAAAGAAACGACCAAAATATGACAGTGCGGAGCTGCACGAAATGCTATTTCGGATAAGAAAACCAAATACGACGGCGACCACCTCGGAAGAGCCGGAGGCGGGGCGGCCGGCGGGGACGGGTGAGGAGTGGCTGGGGCGGAACCGGAGCGCAAAGCGGAGGCTTTGGGAGCGGTTGAATCCACGGCATCGGAAAGAGCTGCGCGTGATTGCGGAAGCTTTGGCGATGCAGCAGACGCACGCGAACCTGCCGGAGCCGCTGCGGGCACGGCTGAGCGAGTCGATTGAGCAAGTGGAGTGTCTAGCGAGGCGGATCGGGGCGCTGCTGGCGGAGGTAACACGGCGGACACCACCGCGCTCGTGACGGTTGCGGGGCCGTGGCGGGCGACCCCATACTGAAAATATGGCTGTCCCCAAAATGCGCGGCTCCCTCTCCGCTGTGGCATCGGCTGTGGCGTTGCCTATGGCTTTGGTTGTGGTTGTGGTCCTGTGCGGCGTAGCGAGTTCCGCGCGGGCCGATGAAATTCGGTTGAAAGACGGCAAAAAGCTCTACGGCGTGATCGTGTCGTACGAAGACAACATGTTCAAAGTTAAAACGGATTTTGGATATGTGCTGGTGGAGAAAGACAAGATTGCGTCGATTGTGCCGTCGACACCGGCCGACGAGACGCCGAAAGCGGATAAGACGCCCGTCGCAAAGAAAGATCCGGCCAAAGAAGCAGAACCGGCCGTGGCGTCGTCAGCAGACGGAACAACAGCGGCGACGAATGCGAGCGTGAAATCCGCGGACCCGGCAACGGGAAAGCGCGAGAAGACAGCTCCAAAAATTACGAACGCCGCCGTGAAACCAGAAGTTCCGACGAGTACGAAGTCGAATGCGGTGGCACCGGCAATCGGAGCGCCCGCGGCGGCGGCGGCTCCGTCGCTGGCGTCATCCGCAGCGCAGCCCGTGGCGCCGGAACCGCCGGCGATCCGTGAAGATATTCAGGGCAATCTCTATACGAACTACACGCACGGCTTCAAAATGTATAAAGCGCCGAGCTGGGCGTTGATGGAAGATGCGCGGAAGGCGCTGCCAAATGCCGTCGTGGCACTGGGTACGCTCAACCAGTCGACTCTTCTGGTGATCGGCGACGAAGAGAGCAAAGCTGCACTGGATCCGGCGGCGGCTACGGTTGAAAAACGGCTGAGCGAAATCTACGAAAACTACAAGAGAATTTCACAGCGAAAGACGGTGGTGGGCGGGTTGCCAGCAGTCGAGTATCACTACCGCGGTATGGCGGACGGCCACGATTGGTCCGGAACGCTGGTGGTGATTTCCCGCGGGGCCGATGTGTTCACGGTGCTCGGAATGACCTACGCCGATAATGACCTCATTCAGATACAGGAAAATGTGATTTCGAGATCGATTGCGAGTTTGGATTTCAGCGTTCACTGAGAAAACTGAATAGTGGGTAGTGAATGGTCCAAGAGCCGATTGGCTCGGGCTTACGGCCGTACATGGAAGGCCCTCACGTCTGGCTAACAATAACATCCCTCCCCTGGGTTTTTTCGTAAGTACTGATTCTAAAGATAGATCAAATCACGTGTTTTGATACACCTTTGCAGGTGTTGATTCTAATCAACTTAAAATTGCACTAGAATTGTAGAAAATCTGGCGGTTGTTGCCGTCCTAAACCGAGCCGGAACTCAGTCTGGAGTGAAGCACCCAGCAAAAGAAAACGGCAGCCCCGGCCGCCGTCGAATGAGATTTCCACTACCAAGCATAATACATCTGAAACAGAACGCATCGCTATATCATACGCTACGAGGATGAATGGCAAGTGCGGGCACGGCCCTGCGAAGCTCTGGGTAAACGTGCTGTGCCCCTACAAGTCGAAACGGAGGGGGTTAGTCGGAGGCGGCGGCTGCGGTGTCGGGGAATTTTTTGTGTTCGCGGATTACGGCGATCAGGGCTTGGGCGGCGCGCGGCAGGCTGCGGTCGCGACGGTAGACCAGGCCTAGTTCGCGCCAGAGGTCGACACCTTCCACGTTGAGGAGCTTTACTTCGCCGGCCTTTACCTGATCGCGGGCGAAGCTTTCGCTGATGAACGAAACGCCAGCGTCGGCGGCGACGAAGCGTTTGATCATGCCGATGCTCGGGAGTTCCATGGCGACGCGGAGACGGGCTCGATAAGGGCGGAAGAGTTTGTCCAACACCTGGCGGGTGAAGCCGGTGCGCGGGAAAATCAGCGGCTGCGCGGCGACTTCTTCAAGTGTGATCTTGGAACGATGGGCCAGCGGGTTGCGGCTGCTCACCATGAAACGCAAGCGGTCGCGCGAGATGTGATGAACTTTCAGAGTGGGTGACTTGATGGGCAGCGTCACGATGCCGACGTCGACCGAGCCGTCTTCAACGCGCTGCAGAATCTTGTGGCTGAAATTGCGATAAATGCTGATGTGGACTTGCGGATAGCGGCGCTGAAAGTCCGCGAACATGTCGGGAAGCAGATAGAGGCAGGTGGCTTCATTGGCGCCGAAAACCAGCGGGCCTTGGACCACGTCGCCCCGGTCGGCCACAACTTGAATGGATTCGTCGCGCAGGCGCAGAAGACGCTCGGCGTATTCGAAGAGGACCTCGCCGGCGGGAGTCAGCTCAACGGATTTGGCGGAGCGGTCAAGGAGACGCGCGCGATAGGCTTGCTCGAGCTGGCGAATTTGCGCGCTGACGGCAGATTGCGAGCGAAACACTTTTTGGCCTGCGCGCGAGAAGCTCTTTAGTTTGGCAACGTATACGAAAGTGGCGAGTTGATCGAAGTCCATAGGCAGGTGGCTCGGCAATGATTATAGCGGAATATAGCCGCTAAGTAAGCGCAGAATCAAGCTCCTTTCAAGCTGGCAGAGGAGCTCGCGTAAACGCGGCGCTCTGCGGGGGACTAAAAATCACTTCCCGGTGCTTCAATCGTGCGAGCAACGGCTTCCAAGTAGCTTCCAGAGTGCCTTGGAAATGAATGGGCTGTACCCGCAGGAACGGAAGTACGCCGCGGCGCGAAAGCAAACGCGAGGCGCGCGGGCTGGCGGTGAAACGCATGTGCTCTTCAAGCACGCTGCGCAGCCAAGCTTCTTCTTGGGCGTCGATCTCCGAAAGGGCAACGAAATCGCGATGAATGACTTCGTCGGCTTCGCCGCGGAGGACGTAGGAGAGGCCGCCGGTCATGCCAGAACCGAAGTTCAGGCCGAGGGGGCCGAGAACGAGGACGACACCGCCGGTCATATATTCACAGCCGTGCTGGCCGACGCCTTCGACAACCGCGAGGGCCCCGCTATTGCGGACGGCAAAACGCTCGCCTGCGCGGCCCGCGACGAAAAGCTGGCCAGAGGTGGCGCCATAAAGAAGGGTGTTTCCTGCGAGGACGTCACCGCGGCGAGAAGCAGCGGAGCTGGCGGAGATCGCGATGGTTCCACCGGAGAGACCCTTGCCGACGTAGTCGTTGGCTTCGCCCGAAAGCGATAATGTGATGCCTTCAGCTAGGAACGCGCCGAAGCTTTGTCCCGCGCAGCCGTGGAATTCCTTGGTGATTTCTTCGAAAAGCGGACAGTGCTGGCTGCCCGGGCGACGGCGGCGCATCAGTTCCCCGCTCATGCCGGCGCCAACGCTGCGATCGGAATTCTGGATGGGCTGAGATTCCGTCTGAAGCTCGAACGCGGCGCTGAGATGTAACGCGTCCTCGCGCGCGCCTGCATGCAGGGCTGGGGACTGATGGGGAGCAACGCGGCCCGATTCAGACATGGGAACGATGAGCAGTGGATCCATGCCTGAACGGGCGCTGAGCCGATCGTACCAGCCGGTGAGATCGCTGAGAGAGTGGGCGCCGAGTTGGGCGAGGCGATTGCGGACTTCTTCGGCGAGAGAACGGAAATACGCGACGACCATTTCCGGCTTGCCGTTAAAGCGCGTGCGGAGTTTCTCGTCTTGGGTGGCGATGCCAACAGGGCAGGTATTGAGATGGCACTGGCGAGCCATGACGCAGCCGATGGCGAGGAGAGAGGCGGTGCCGAAACCGAACTCGTCGGCGCCAAAGAGCGCGGCGACGATGATATCGCGAGAGAATTTCAGGCCGCCGTCGACGCGAAGGGAAACGCGCGAGCGGAGGCCGGCACGAACGAGCGTGTCGTGAGTTTCGCGAAGGCCGATTTCCCAAGGCAGGCCGGTATTTTTGATGGAAGTGAGCGGAGAGGAGCCGGTGCCGCCGTTGTGGCCGCTGATGGTGATGACGTCGGCGCCGGCTTTGGCGACGCCTGCGGCGATGATTCCAACGCCCGCGCCGCTTACTAGCTTGACGCCGATGCGCGCGCTGGGATTCACCGCGCGCAAGTCGTGGATGAGCTGGGCGAGATCTTCGATGCTGTAAATATCGTGGTGCGGCGGCGGCGAAATTAAAGGAGTGCCGGGCGTCGCGTGACGGATGCGCGCGATATATTCGGTGACTTTGCGCGCTGGCAACTGGCCGCCTTCGCCAGGCTTGGAACCTTGCGCCATCTTGATTTCGAGCTCCTCGGCATGGACGAGGTAGTCCGCGGTGACGCCGAAGCGGCCGGAAGCTACTTGCTTAATTTTATTTGCGGCGGCGGGCTCGAAGCGATAGGTATTAGGGTCTTCGCCGCCTTCGCCGGTGTTGCTGCGCCCGCCAATCATATTCATCGCGAGGGCAAGAGTGCGATGCGCTTCAGGGCTTAGCGAGCCGAGAGACATCGCCTGCGTGCTGAAGCGGCGAAGAATCGTGTTGGTGGATTCGACTTCTTCGACCGGCACGGGTGTGCCGGGAACGGTTTCCAGCAAATCACGGAGAAAAACGGTGCCCTGATGCTCGGACAATTCCTCGAATGCGGCGAACTTTCCGGCTTCGGGAGCGCGGACGTGGGCATGCATCCGGCGAACGACCTCTGGCGAAGTGGCGTGAAGTTCAGCTCCTTTGCGGAAGCGATATAAGCCAGCGTCGGCGAGTTCCGTGGACGCAGGCGAAAAGGCCGTCGTGTGCATGCGAAAGTAATCTGCGAAGAGATCGTCGAGCGTTTTTGAGCCGGGATAGTCCGCGGCGTCTTCGAAAAAATCGGCGCAGAGATCTTCAGATAGGCCGACGATTTCGAAGAGATGGCTGTTGCGATAGCTCGCAAGAGTAGAAACGCCCATGCGGGCGAGAACTTTGCGAAGACCGGCAGTGATGGCGATACGCATGCGGTCTGCGCCGCCCGGCTCGAGCGCTTCAGCAAACTCGTCGGCAAGATAGGGCACGACGGCGCTGGCGCCGGCAGCGACGAGGAGCGCAACATGATGCGTGTCAAACACCTGTGCGGACTCGACGATCAGCGGTACATCCCACAAACTCTCGCTAACCATCGCTTTCCAAACGGCGGCGGTAGCCAGCAGCGCGGGAAGAGCGGCGTTCTCCGCGTTGAGGCCGCGATCGGAAAGGAGGAGGAGGCCCGGGCGGCCGCTGCTGCTCAGAGGGGTAGAAGATAGCTGAGCAACACTGCAGCGTGCGCCCGGGACTCCCTGGGCGGAAGAGAAAGTCATGTCGATGCGATGAACAGGGCCGAAAAATTCGGAAAGTTCGTCGAGTTGTCCGGCGTTGAGCAAAGGGCCGGGCAGAGTGACGCCGTCCTTGAGATGGACGTCTAGAGACATGACGTGAGTTTCGCGAAGCGGATCGATCGGCGGATTCGTAACTTGAGCGAAGCGCTGCTTGCAGTAATCCCAAAGCGTGCGCGGAAGAGTCGAGAGAAAAGCGGGTGGAGCGTCGTCGCCCATGCTCCAGTCGGCTTCTTTGCCGTGGATTAAGGCGGAGAAGAGAGTTTTGAATTGGTCTTCCGTCCAGCCGGCGGCGGCGGCGATGCGTTTGGGTTCGCCAGTAGCGGCGGAGCGCTTCGCGGCAGAAAACGCTAGGTGGCGCGGCGGCGGCATGGCGTTGCGTGCTTGATGCATCGCCAGGCGCTTGAGGATCTCGCGCCAGCGTAGGAAAAGACCGGTGGCGGGGTTTGCGAGAATCATTTCGCCGGGGCCGAGGCGCTGCCGTTCGGCGATGCGGGATTCTTCGAGATCGATCAGGCCGGTTTCAGAGCCGGCGATCAGCAAGCCGTCGTGCGTGAGTGTGTAGCGCAGCGGGCGAAGGCCGTTGCGGTCGAGTTTTGCGCCGACGAATTGGCCGTCGGAAAAAATCAGAGCTGCGGGACCATCCCACGGCTCGTTTAGTTGGGAGAGCGAGGTGAGGGCAGCGCGGATGTCGCGTGAGAGAAGCGGATCGTTTTCAAACGCCGGTGGAACCAGGGTGAGCATGGCTTCATCGGGGCCGAAACCTTCGAGGAGCTTGAGCTCGAAGGCGTTGTCGAAGCTGGCGGAGTCGCTGACTTTTCCTTCCAGAGGTGTGAACCAGGAGCCGACAGTAAGACGAGCACGGAGTTCGCGCTGCTTGGCGCGCAGCCAGCGGCGATTCGAGACGATGGTGTTGATTTCGCCGTTGTGGGCGACGTAACGGAAAGGCTGCGCAAGATCCCAAGAGGGTTGCGTGTTGGTCGAATAGCGCTGGTGAAAGATGGCGAACGTCGTGGCAAACGAGGCGTCGCGAAGATCTTCGTAAAACTGCGGAAATTGCCAAGGCGTGAGGAGGCCTTTGTAGACGACCGTTTGCGATGAGAGCGAACAGAGATAGCAGCGCTCTGGCAAGAGCGATTCGGCACGTTTGCGAAGGAGAGCGAGCTTCCACTCGAATCGGGAAACGCCTCTCGACGCGTGGAATGGCGCGACGAAGAACTGCCATATTTCGGGCATCGTTTCGAGAGCTTTGCTGCCGAGAGAGTTGGTGTTGGTGGGGACGCGGCGCCAGCCCAGGATGCGGAGGCGCTCGGTGTCGGCAGCGGCGGTTACCGCTGCTTTAGCGTCGGCCGTTGCTGCCGCAGGAAAAAACGCGAAGCCTAGGCCGAATACTTCTGGCAGGTCGATACCCTGCTCTTGCGCACGGGCACGGAAAAACTCGTAAGGGAGGGAGGTCAGCAATCCGGCGCCGTCGCCACTGGCACCGTCGGCGTCGACACCACCGCGGTGGGTTAGGCGTTCGAGGGCTGTAAGTGCAATGCTGACAATCTCATGGCTGGCGGGACCGCCGAGGCGCGCGACGAAACCCGTGCCACAGGCATCGTGGTCAGGGTGGCCCCAGTTTGGGTGCCGATCGCTGCGGGATGGCACGCACCATTGCTGCATATCTGTTTATTGAGCGGGAGGGGCTTGGATGTACAACGCAGAATTTGCATTTATCAAATCGGTTTTGTGGGGGAGGAGATTCTAAGCTGTGGATTATTAAAACTTTGTAACTTCCGAGAAGTGAAAATCACGGGCCTTCATCGCAGGTACCACCATTTCGAAGGCTTCTTCGCCAGTAGCGCGGACGGCGGGACCGAGTTGCTCGACGTTGCGGAGCATCTCCAGGATGGACTGGTTGAAGCGGAAGTTGCGGACGGCGGTAGTAACTCTGCCCTTTTCGACCAGGAAAAGGCCGTCGCGGGTCATGCCGGTCATAACTTTTTCGTAGGGATCGACTTCGCGGATATACCAGAGGCGAGTCACGAGCAGGCCCCGGTCTGTGTAGGCGACCATTTTTTCTACGGAGGAATCACCGCCAGCAAAGACCAGGTTCATCGGGGCTTCACCATATTCGTTGGGAAGCGCGAAACCGTGGCCGGTGGGCTTTTTGCCGGCGGATTTGGCAGTGCTGCGAGCATAGACGAGATTTTTCGGAACGCCGCGATCGACTAGAAGAACCTGCTGGCGCGGGATACCTTCGCCGTCGAAGGGTGCGCCGAGTTGCAGCGGATGGTAGGCGTCATCGGTTATGGAGATGTTTTTGCCGAAGAGCGGCTTGCCCATGCGGTCGTTGAGGCATGAGCGCTTGTCCTGAAGGGCGGTGGCGGCGAAATCGTAAAAGAGAAATCCGACGAGATCGAGAACCGCAGCAGGTTCCAGAATTACCGTGTAACGGCCCGGCGGGAGTTCGCGTGCGTCAACCGCCATGTGCGCTTTTTCGCTGGCGCGCTGGGCGAGTTTTTGCGGATCGAAAGCGCGGACGCTGGCGGCGTTGGCTTTGGCCCAGCTTGCGGCGGGGTTTTCTTGCATGGTGATGGAGAATTCGGCGTGCGTTTCGCGGTAGGCCGCGAAGAGACCGCGCGAATTGCCCATTGCCGATTGCTGCAGGCCGCTGGCGAAAATGCCCGCGGCAACTTGGCCATTTTGGATGGCAAGATCGCAGGCGCGGCGGACGGCGCGGGCCCGCTCTTCGGGTGTTAGCGCTGCGGTGCCTCTTGCGAAGCGATTCACTTTGCGATAGCGCTGTTTGCCGGGAAGCGGAAGCAGATGCGGATCTTTCGGCTGGCTGTGCGCGAGGGACAAGGAGGCGTCGATTGCGGCGCGAAGGGAGTCTTCGTCGACGCGATTTGTGGTGGCACGAGCGGTGCGGCTGTCGACAACGGTGCGGATTGAAACGTTCAGACCACGCTCGGCTACGTTTTGGTGGATGGCGTTGTTGGCGAAGCGAGTGAGAGAGTCAGCGGTTTCGTCGACGTGAACTTCCGTTTCCTCGGCGCCTGTGGATTTGGCGAGGCGAAGAACTGTGTCGATGATTCGGCGCAATTCGCGTTCGGGGAACAATTGCACGGATGGCGCCGCGCTCTTAGCTGACGGTGCATTCTTGGATCTGCGCGAGGGGCTCATTGGTTTGAAAATGCCGAGCCGATTTTGACATTGCGGAATCGCGACGGGGCAGCGCCGTGGCCTGTACCCATGGTTTGCATGGGCTGGCCTTTGCCGCAATTGGGCGTGCCCCAAAGCGTCCAATGATCGCGCGAACAAATCGCGTCGCAGGAATTCCAGAATTCGGTGGTGATGCCACTGTAGCTGGGATTTTTCAGCATGCGCGTCTTCTTGCCGCTCTTGATCTCCCAGCCGAGCTCTGTGGAAAACTGAAACTGGTAGCGGCGGTCGTCGATGGACCACGAGCGGTTTGTTTCCATGAGAATGCCGTCGTCCGTGTCGGCGATCAGGTCGTCAAAATTCCACGTGCCGGGGTTGAGGCTGATGTTTGTCATTCGAATGATGGGTAGACGGTTCCAGCTCTCCGTGCGCATCGTTCCGGAAGAGCGCTTCAAGCCGATTAGATGCGCCGTTTCGCGATTCGAAAGGTAGCCGCGGAACTGGCCATCTTTGATGATGTCCGTGCACTGGGCGGGGACGCCTTCATCATCGTAGGCAAAGGTTCCAAGGCCGGATCCGTGATCGAGGCGCGCATCGGCGACGACATTTACTATGTCTGAGCCGTAGCGCAACTTGTTGAGCTGATCGAGAGTCAGAAAACTTGTGCCGGCGAAATTCGCTTCCTGGCCGAGGACTCGATCGAGCTCGATGGGATGGCCGACGGATTCGTGAATCTGCAAGCCGAGCTGGCTTCCGCCGAGAATCAGCGTGCCGGTTTTCTCGGGACATTGTGCCGCGGAATGGAGCGCGGCGGATTCCTCGCCGACGCGCTCTGCGTGCTTCAGCAGTTCGAGAGACTCGACAAGCTCGTAGCCTTCGAGGGCATGCTGGCCGCCGAAACTGTTTGGATAGGAGCGCTTCTGGATTTCGTCACCTTGAAAGGAAGTGGCAGCTATGCCGCAGCCGGTGATCAGTTTGCGTTGGTGAATGCGTGAGCCGATGCTGGAGGCGAACCAGGAATCAATTTTGCGAAACTGCATGCCGGTTTCCGTTAGCGTGACGCCTTTAACGCGGCGCATTTCGGCATCCGCGGCGAGTAGCAGCGCGAGCTGGTTTTCCAGCGGGAGTTCGAACGGATCCTTGCGAAACGGGCTTTGCCAACTGTCGACGTAGGCGGCTTCCTCAACCATCACCACATCACCGCGCTTCGCGAGCGCGGAAGCTTTTGCGATCGAGACGGCTTGTGCGGCGCAAGCCGAAACGCCTTCGCGCGTGAGCCGGTCAGTGGACGCGAATCCCCAGGCGCCATTCGCTAGCGCGCGGACGCCTACGCCGATGGATTCGGATTGGGCCAAAGTGCCGACTTGGCCGTTTTTTGTAGTCAGGTCGCGCTGCCGCAGGTGCATCATGCGGACGTCGGCGTACGTTGCGCCGCGGAGGCGGGCCGTGTCGAGCGCGTTGGTGCAGAGATCCCACATTGGCTTGACCTGGAAGAGGCTGAATTAAGTTTACAAGAAAATGGGGCGCGGTTTATTGCGCCCCAAGAGGATAGTGCATCAGGACAAACGGGCATGCGTGTGTCATCAAACCAAGAAAAGACAGAGGACAGACAGGAGTTTCTGTCCTACAAGTCTACGTGCCCTCTTGCCAGGAAGCCAGATAGTGCTCCTGCTCGGCGGTGAGCTTGTCGAGTTTGTGGCCCATACTGTCGAGCTTGAGGCGCGCGATTTCCTTGTCGAGATTTTGGGGCACGACGTAGACCTGCGGCTTCAACTGCTTGTAATTCTGCAGCAGGTATTCGGCGGAGAGAGCTTGGTTGGCGAAGCTCATATCCATAACGGCGGCCGGGTGTCCTTCCGCAGTAGCCAAGTTCACCAGGCGGCCTTCGCCAAGGAGATAAATCTTGCGGCCATCTTTCAGCAGATATTCGTCCACGAGCGGGCGCACCTCACGCTTGCCGGTCGACAGCTTTTCGAGCGCAGGAATGTCGATCTCGACATTGAAGTGGCCGGAGTTGCAAACGACCGCGCCGCTCTTCATGGCTTCGAAATGCTCGGCGCGAATGACGCTCTTGTTGCCGGTGACAGTGATGAAAACATCGCCGTGCTTGGCGGCTTCGGCCATGGGCATCACGCGGAATCCATCCATGACGGCTTCGATGCCCTTCGTCGGATCGATTTCGGTGATGATGACGTCCGCGCCGTGCCCTTTGGCGCGCATTGCTACGCCGCGGCCGCACCAGCCGTAGCCGGCGACGACCACTTTGAGCCCCGCGAGCAACAAGTTGGTGGCGCGAATAACGCCGTCCAGAGTGGACTGCCCCGTGCCGTAGCGGTTGTCGAAGAAATGCTTGGTCTCTGCATCGTTGACGGCGATGATCGGATACTTCAACGTGCCGTCCTTGGCCATGGCGCGCAGGCGAATGACGCCGGTCGTGGTCTCTTCTGTTCCGGCGATGACGTTGGCGACCAAATCAGTGCGCTTGGTGAGAAGCATGGTGACGAGGTCGGCGCCGTCGTCCATCGTGAATTGCGGCTTGTGTTCGAGCGCCGCGCGCAAGTGAGAGTAATATGTCTCGTTATCCTCGCCCTTGATGGCGTACGTCGGAATGTTGTAGTCGCGATTCAGCGAAGCGGCGACTTCGTCTTGCGTTGAAAGCGGATTCGATGCACAAAGAACCGCATCGGCTCCGCCATCGCGCAAAGCAATCATCAGGTTTGCCGTTTCGCTGGTCACATGCAGACAAGCGGAAACGCGCAGTCCTTTGAGCGGCTGCTCCTTCACGAAGCGCTTACGGATAATTTCGAGCACGGGCATTTGCTGATGCGCCCACTCGATCTTGCGCTTGCCAGCGTCCGCCAGCCCGATATCCTTCACATCACCCTTTTTTAGTTCAGCTGTAGCCACACTCATTCTCCTTAGTACGAATCTTAAGCGGCGAAGGGACTTCGCGCGGAAAAAACAAGATGCCAGCGAAGTAGCCGGCGTTTGCAGCGACTCCTAACGGTGTGCGCCTACTTCCACAGTGGCCGCCGCACCGAGGCCGGCAGCCTTTCGCAGAGCATCCGCGCGATCGGTTCGCTCCCAGGTGAACCCAGGCCCACTGCGTCCGAAATGGCCGTAAGCGGCAGTTTCCTTATAGACCGGACGGCGAAGATCGAGCGCTTCGATGATGCCTTTTGGCGTCAGCGAGAAATATTCGCGTATGAGCGAGGTGATTTTCTCTTCGGAGACAGCCGCCGTGCCGAAAGTCTCGGCCATTACGGAGACGGGCTCGGCCACTCCAATGGCATACGCAAGCTGAACTTCCGCTTTGCGCGCCAGGCCGGCCGCGACGATGTTTTTCGCGATATAGCGCGCCATGTAGCAGGCGGAGCGGTCCACCTTCGAGGGATCCTTGCCGGAGAAAGCACCCCCGCCGTGGCGGCTATAGCCTCCATAGGTATCCACAATAATTTTGCGTCCGGTCAGGCCCGCGTCGCCCATCGGCCCGCCAATCACGAAGCGGCCCGTAGGATTGATGTGATACTTGGTTTTGCTGTCGAGCATCGCTTGAGGAATGATGGGGCGAATCACGTGCTCGGTGACGGCATCGCGCAGGTCGGCGTTGGAAACTTTTTCGCTATGCTGCGTGGAAATGACCACGCAATCGACGCGAACCGGTCGGCCGTCGCGATATTCGATTGTCACTTGGGATTTGCCATCGGGACGAAGAAAATCAACTTTCCCGGACTTGCGAACTTCAGAGAGGCGCTGCGTGAGGCGGTGGGCGAGTTGGATGGGCATGGGCATTAGCTCAGCGGTTTCGTCGCACGCGAAACCGAACATCAGGCCCTGGTCACCTGCGCCACCGGTATCGACGCCCATGGCGATGTCCGGCGATTGGCGCTTAACGGTGCACATTACGGCGCAAGTCTCGGCATCGAATCCGTATTTTGCGCGGTCATAGCCGACGCCCCGGATGGTGTTGCGGACCAGGGTGTCGTAGTCAACGATCGCGCTCGTGGTGATTTCGCCAGCAACTACGGCAAGGCCCGTGGTGACGAGCGTTTCGCAAGCCACGCGTCCTTTCGGGTCCTGCTTCAGGACTTCATCTAGAACCGCGTCGGAAATTTGGTCGGCAATCTTGTCGGGATGGCCTTCTGTGACAGACTCCGACGTAAACAGAAAATCGCGTAAGGCTTCGCTCAAGACAAACTCTCCTTCTTGGTTGGTGGGGCGGTAGTCTTTGCCGCAAACTTCCACTCAATTATTCTCTGCTTGTATCCTTCCAAAGCTAGCATCTGAAGAGATGAGAGTCAACGCATTGAATTCAAATGCATTAGGGACGCAGCGAATGGTCGAATTTGGGGGTTGAACGGAAGGAAATTGCCCATTCTGGGGAACTCTCAGGCCGCATTTTCGTCGTCATCGGGTTCCACCTCCAGCTTGCCTTTGGTCTTTTTGGCCATGAGGTAGGAGCGGATGAAAGGGTCAATGTCCCCGTCCATGACGCGGTCCACGTCTCCGGCGCTAAACTTGGTGCGGTGGTCTTTGATCATGCGGTAGGGTTGCATGACATAGGAACGAATCTGGCTACCGAAGGAAATGTCCAGCTTGGATTCGTCGAGCTTGTCGGTGTGCGCCTGGCGCTTTTGTACTTCGAGATCGTAAAGCCGGGAGCGCAACATTTTCATAGCCATTTCGCGGTTTTTGCCCTGGCTGCGCTGGGCTTGGCAGCCGACGACGATGTTGGTCGGCAGGTGCGTGATGCGGATGGCGGTTTCCACTTTGTTGACGTTCTGACCGCCTTTGCCACCAGAACGAAACGTATCCACGCGCAAATCTTCGGGACGAATGTTGATCTCGATTTTGTCGTCAATCTCCGGAATCACAAAGACGGAAGCGAACGAGGTGTGGCGTCGCGCAGCTTGATCGAAAGGCGAGATACGCACCAGGCGATGCACGCCAGTCTCTCCTGTAAGAAGACCGTATGCGTTTTCCCCTGTAAATTGGATCGTCGCGGACTTGATACCCGCTTCTTCGCCGGGAGTTTCGTCCATCACACTTGCGTTGATGCCTTTGCGTTCCGCCCAGCGCAGATACATGCGCAGGAGCATGGAGGCCCAATCCTGCGATTCGGTGCCGCCGGCTCCGGGCTTGATGGTCATGATGGCGTTGAGGTGATCGGTTTCGCCGGAGAGGAGCGTCTTCGTTTCCAGGTCGCCGACGTAAGTTTCCGCGGAATTCAGCTCGCGGTCGAGATCTTTCAGCAAATCGTTGCGCTGCTCGGCGTTGGTTTCTTCTTTGGCGAGGCTGACGTACGTCTCGATGTCCCCGGAGATAGCAGCCAGCTTATCTTCCGCGGCAATTTGTTCTTCGGCGCGTTTGCGGTCGCCCAGAACAGCTTGCGCTTCTTCCTGGTTGTTCCAGAAGTCGGGTTGAGCCACTCGGGCTTCGAGCGATTTCAAACGTTCGCGGTATTGCGGCGCGTCAAAGAAAACTCCGGACGAGCGCGATGCGGGGTTTGAGTCCTTCGTAGCGGTGTTGGAGGTCTTCGAGAATCATGTCGTATCCGGTGAGCGTCCGGCATCTTGGCCGGGAAGCTAAACAGCCTTTCTAAAAGTTAGTCCTAACAGGATAGCGGAAACCAGCACGCAGAGCCAAGCGAACCAATCACCGAAACGCGTGTAGAGAGTTTTGTCCGTACGAAAGTCGTACGGCAAATCGGCAGCGGCGCGCACGTCCGGCGGCATTGGGCGGAGAATCCGGCCATACGGATCGATCGAAACGGTGACGCCGCTGTTGGTTGTGCGCACGATCCAGCGCCGATTTTCGACTGCTCGAACACGCGCCATGCGGACGTGCTGCTCCGCGGCGGCAGAGTGCCCGAACCAGCCGTCATTCGAAATATTGACAAAGAGCTGGGCGCCGGTGGCGGCGAATCGTCGAATCTCGCCGGGATAGATCGCTTCGTAGCAGATGAACACGCCAAACGTGTTCCCGTTCGGAAAATGGCCGACGGAGTATTTGGAGCCTTTACGGAAGCCGCCGACTTCGCTGGAGACGTTGTTCACCACGCGATGGATGAGTGGAAACGGTTCGTACTCGCCGAACGGGACAAGATGGACTTTGTCGTAGGAAAAATCCCGGTGGCCCTGCTCGTCAAACATCAGTGCGCTGTTATAGGGCGCCATAATCTCGTGAGTCTTTCCTCCTGTGGAAACAGTCTCCGGTTTCCACTCCACCACGCCAACGATGAAGGGATGCTGGAAGCGCACGGCCACGCTGGAAGCCAAATAAGCGAATTGCGAATCCTGAAACGAAAAAGGAGCGGGGGCTTCCGGCCATACCAGGAGATCAGGATGGTGTGGCGAAGGCGCGAGACTTAGGCGCTGTATCTCGGCCAGATCGGAAGCATGCTGCGTGAACCAATCGTTCGGGTACTCCTGCGCTTCGGGAAAGTTGACTTGCACAGCGCGCGCGGCGTGATTGGCGGCTGGCACCGGCACGAGCCGTGGCCCCGCGACCATCACGACAAGAACCAGCGCCGCAGCACCTCCCAGAATCCCGAGTCGCCGGATGGGCGAAGACTTCGTGTCCGCGTCGCTCCACGCAAGAAGCGCATTGAACGCAGCAACGAGAAACGACAAGCCATAGATTCCTGTAATCGTCGTGAGCTGCACAAGTGCAATATTTGCGGAGGCTGGATAGCCAAGCAGGTTCCACGGGAAACTGATTTCAGGCAGCCAGGTGCGAAACATCTCGAGCGAAACCCAAAGGAAGGGCGCGCCGAAGCAAGCGAGCGCGATACTCCGCAGCGAAAGCCGGTTGATCAACCAAGTGACCGCGCCGTTCGCCGCCGCCCAAACCGACGCAATCAGCAGTAAAACGCCCCATCCGCCTGCGCGAGAGAGCCCGCCATGCACGGAGAGTGTTTCCGCGATCCATGGAACAGACGTCAGCACAAAACAGATGCCGTGCAGGAAGCCACAGGCGTACGCCACACGAGGACTCGCGCCGAAAAGGGCTATCAACAAAATGCCCACGCACACCCAGGAATAGATGCTGAGGTAAAAGCCAGTGTAGGAAAACGAGAGCGCCGCGCCGGAAACCGCGGCGATAAATAGCCTTAGCCAGGCAGGAGTTTCACTTCCGGGATGCGGACGAAAATAGCCGAGCCACGGACGCCCAGGCATCAGTGCTTGACGATGGCCTTGAAGCCGGCCACCTCGAGGCCTTTCCTAGCGTTGTCGACCGCTTTCTGGTCGGCGTACGGACCAACCAGCACGTGGTAATACTTATCGCCCTGGGGCGACTGCACGAAGGTTGGGAAATTTTTCTTGCGCAGGGTGTTCGCCAGTGCCATCGCGTCCGATTCTTTAGTGAGCGCGGCAACTTGTAAGCTGGTGCCTCCGCCGGCGCTGAGAGATGCGACACCAATGGTCTTCGAAATCGCGCTGGACTGTTGCTTCGTTGGATTGCCGCTTTTTCCCACTGCGGACGTTGCGGAAGGGTTTATCGAAGGAGATGCGACCGATTTCAGATGATCGTCGGTCTTGTTCGAATCGCCGGCATGATAAAACTCCCAGTCGGAATTTGCAGGCGCCGGTGTTTCGGCTTGGGATTCGGGGGCTGGCTTTTTGCTCGAAGGCCTGGGCACAACTTCGGGCTTCGGCAAAACGGCCGAGTCCCGGAAGTCATGCAGGTTCGTTGACGCTCGCACCTGGCCGTCACGTCCCATGACGTAACCCAACGTAAAGAACAAGCCTGAAAATAGCAGCATCAGCATGAACAAGCCGATGACGTGCCGTCCTTCGAGCACTCGCTCTCCGGCGCTCCCTCGTTTTCCTCCAGAAGCCATTCTTATTTTTTCGGTCCCCCTAACGCTTGTACCCAGCTATTAATGATATCGATGGGCAGGGGGAAAACAATCGTTGTGTTCTTCTCGACACCTATCTCGGTCAGAGTTTGCAGGTAGCGCAGCTGGATTGCGGAAGACTGTGTCTCCAAAACTTTCGCGGCATCAGCAAGTTTTTGCGACGCTTCGAATTCGCCCTGGGCGTGAATGACCTTGGCGCGGCGCTCGCGCTCTGCTTCGGCTTGCTTCGCGATAGCGCGCTGCATCTGTTCGGGAATGTCGACTTGCTTCACTTCCACCTTGGACACTTTGATGCCCCAAGGCTCTGTGTCCTGATCGAGGATCACCTGCAGCTTGGCATTCACCCTGTCGCGCTGCGAGAGAATTTCGTCGAGCTCGAATTGGCCGACGATGCTGCGAAGCGTGGTCTGTGCAAGTTGCGAAGTCGCGTATTGATAATTCTGTACTTGAGACATTGCGAGATTGGCGTCCACCACGCGAAAGTAACAAACGGCGTTTACTTTCACGGAAACGTTATCGCGCGTGATGATATCTTGCGGCGGAACGTCAAGCGTTTCGAGCCGCAGGTTGATGCGGTAGAGTGTTTCGATGGGCCAGAAAACAAGATTTATGCCCGCGCCTTTGGCCTCAGGCAGCAATCGTCCCAGCCGCAGGACCACGCCGCGTTCCCATTCCTTGATGATGTACAGCGAATTCCAAAACCAAATCAGAAAGATCCCGACGATCAACGCAGCCCCAAGAAGACCAAACTCTGGCATGTTTATCCTCCTAAACGTGAACGCATTCTACTTGTTTTCCGTGACCGCTGCTTCCTCAGGCTCAACGTGAAGCTTCAGTCCTTCCACGCTGCGGACTCGCACGGGCTTCCCTTCCGACACCGCACGCGGGGAGACGGCTTGCCAAAGCTCGCCATGGACGCGAATCATTCCTTCCGCGCCGGCGCCCAAACCGGAGATGGCAATTCCCTCCTCGCCAATCAATTCTTCCCTTCCCGTCGTCGATTTCCACGAGCGCGAACGCAGTACGAGCCGCATCAGAAATACTGTGATCAGCGCAAAGGGCAGCGTCGCGGCTAGTGCGACACCCAGACTCACGCCACCCGAAGTCAGCGGCGAACGGATCAGAAACATCGCGCCAAGCATCATCGAAATGATGCCGCCGATGGCGAGGACGCCGTGGCTTGTGAACTTCGCCTCCAATATGAATAGCGTGAGCGCCAGCAGTATCAGCAGCACTCCAGCAAAACTTACGGGCAAAATGTGCATCGCATAAAGCGCAAGCACCGCGCAGATACCTCCGATCACGCCGGGCGCGATCATCCCTGGGTGCGTAAACTCGGTATACAAACCGAGCACGCCAACCATCAGAAGCACAAAGAAAACATCGGGCTCCACGATGCGCGCGAGAAAACTCTGACGAGCGGAAAGTTCGAAGGGAACTGTCGAAGCATTCTTCAGCGCCAGAACTGTCTTTGTGCCGTCGAAACGCGTGATCGTGCGGCCATCGAGCTGACGCAAGAGATCATCGACAGAAGACGCGATCAAGTCGATCAGCTTCCCGTCCAGAGCTTCTTTCTCCGTGAACGCTTTCGCATCCGTCACCGCGGTTTCCGCGAGCGTTGGGTTGCGGCCGCGCTTCTCCGAGTAGCTCCGCAAGAATGCCGTAGTATCGTTGAACAATTTCCTGCGCATCGTCTCGTCAATTTGCAATTGGAATCCGCCGATCGCAACAACGGGAGACGCCGCACCGGTATGTGTCGCCGGAGCCATGGCCGCGATGTCGGCAGACAGAAGAATGAAGAAACCCGCCGAAGCGCCGCGCGCGCCCGTGGGCGACACGTAAACTGCCACCGGTACCGGCGACGCCAAAATATGCTGGATCATATCCTTCATCGACTCGCCCAGTCCTCCGGGCGTATCCATGGCAATCAGCACGAGCGCTGCATGTCTGTTCGCGGCGTCGGCAATCCCTTCATCGATGTAGGTGGCCAAAACTGGTTCGACTTCGCGATCGAGATTGAGCTGTAGCACAACCGGATTGGTGGAATGCTCGTCGGCCGTGGCGGATGGAAGCACAAGAAACGCTGTCGCGACGCAGACGCCGCAAAGAATCGTCAACGCCGAAGCACGGAAAACTCTATATTCACAAAACCTATGAACCAGCCGATAAGCGCTCATTTTGCGCCTCCCGAAGGCTTCACTTTTTGCAGATGTTCGAGCAATTCTTTGGCATCGGAATAGTTGGGCGCAAGTTTCAGTGCCTTTTCCACTTCTGTGCGCGCAAGATCCAGTTTCTTCTGCTCCAGATAAACGCGCGCAAGCGTCGTGCGCACCGCCGCGGAATCGCGAATCTCCAGTGAAGCCTGTAGCTCCTTGGCGGAGTCATCTAGCTTGCCCCGGCGCCGGTACACTTCAGCAAGTCCGTTGCGCGCGGATGCGCTGCCCGGATCGGCAGCCAGCGCTGCGCGAAATTCATTCTCCGCAGCATCCACGCGCCCCGCCGAGAGTTCCTGCCGCCCGCGCCGTATGTGCGCCGGGGGAGTGTCCGCGACCGCGGCAGCCGCCGCATTTGCGGAATCTCCAGCCGACACAATCTCCAGTCGCAACGCGGTGGTGTCCATCTCCGCGCGGACCCGCTCCAGATGCAGCAGCGTATCTTTCTTCGCATCCAATCGCACCACGGGAAGCGCGTCGGGGCCAAACGTCTCCGCCGCGGTGTCGCGCTCTTGATCGGCTTCCGCTTTCTTGCCTGCCTTCTCGAGCGACAAAATCATCAGCGCGCGGTTTTCCGGTTTGTCCGGCTCGCGGCCGGAAGCTTCGCGAAAATAGTTCGCAGCGCCGGCGAAATCGTTCGCGCCAAGCGCCAACAATCCCAGGTTAAAGGGGTAATCGTCCTCGTCAGGGTCAAGCTCCGCCGCCCGGCGTAGATCGGCCACGGCCGCCGCTGCGTTGTTCTGGCGCGCGCGCGCCAACGCGAGATTGTTCAGAATCTCAGGCAGGTCCGCGCCGGAAACGAGATTATTCCGCAAGGCTCCTTGCAGCGACACAAAAACTTCTTCCGCTTTCTCCGGCTGGTTCATCAGCAGCCGGCAAACCCCCGTCGCGAACACCGCTTCGACGTAGCGGTCGTGCGTTTTCGGGACTTTCGCAAACCAAATCAGCGCCGAGTCGCAATCCCTCCGCGCGTAATAGGCGTCGCCAATCGCGAAATCCGGATCGGGCCACTCGGGTTCGAGCCGCGCGGCTTCCCGAAGTTCGCGCAACCGCGGATCATCCTCGCTAGCCAGCAATCCGCGCACGTAGTGTTCGAACGCATCGAGCCGCAACGGCCGCTGCGCTTTCGAGAATTCTTCGAGAGTCCGCGGGTAGGCGTGATCGTTGGCCGAAAGCAAACGCCAAAGCAACCGCACATGCATGTCCATGAGCGAATCGAGCGGGCCCGTTTCCCGAATCGCAGGAAGCAGCCGCGTTGGGCTCACCCGCAGAATTTGAGCCTCGACCATGAGCGTCTGCCCGTCAGACGTAAACCTGCCAAAAATAACAAAATCCGCGTCCATGCTCTGGGCAATGCGTAGCATCGAGGCGCGGCTGAGTTTTGCTGTGGGCGGAAGCCCCGAGCGGTCCAGCTCGCCCGTGCGCCCCGTGTGCGAATACACTTGCTGACCTGCCGCAGATAAACGCTGAATCGTCAGTTCCTCAAGCCCTTCGCCAAGCCAGTCCAACCGCGGCGATGCCCCGGCATTCTCGAACGGGAATACAAGATAGATCCCCTGTTGGGAAGCCTCGAGCGCCGATCCGCGCGCACTTGCGGCCGTCCCTGCAGCTGAAGAAGGTTGTTGCGCAACAGCAGAAGGAGGGGCCGAGCAACAAAGGGCAAGTGTGCAAAATAGGACAAGTGAATGCGCGCTGAAAACAGACTGCTTCATGCTCATTTGATTGTAGCAGAGGAGCACGATAGCATCGCGCTAGAAGCGTTATGTTGGCGACAATTGGAATGCTGCGCAGATTCACAAACCGCGTGCTAAAGCGCTTCCTGCTGCTTGCATGTTCCGCCAGTCCCAGCTATTTCTGACGGCTGACCCTGACCTCCATAAGTCTCCGTGGAGGCTGAGAGCCCATCGTTATCTCATGGAGTTCTGTCCAGTCTCCCAGTTCGCTGATTCGCATCAGGGAGCTGGTTTTGATTTCTCCCAAGGTGAAGCCCCACGTCATTCCTATACCGTTCTCGGACAGCTTCAACTCGGTCTCGAGATAACGGCCGTCGTTGTAAGCCCTCATGTGGTAGGTTCCAGACTCATCATCGAAAGAGATCATGCCCAAGGCTTGAAGCGCGGCTTTTCCATCCTCCGTCTTGCGCCCTGTTCCCTCGATCACCAGGACCAATCCGTTCAGCTTGAATTCTGCCTCTTCGGACTGAACCAGTTCCAGTGACTCGCCAACTCCGCGAAAAATCCGCACCTCTCCGGTCCATTTTCCGACCAAGAAGCTGAGCTTCCCCATCGCGGTGCGCTGCGCCTCCGTGTCAGGCACTCGTGGCAGTTGAGTCATGAATCCAGAGAAGAGAACACAATTCGAGAGTCATCAGCGCTCGGCACAATGACCGTGCTAGTTGGCGGTTGGTCGCACCAGCTTAGCTTCAGGTCACGCCTTCCGAGGCGGGATGTTGTTCAGGCTATAGCTGCGTGGCGTCCAGGGGCTTCGGCACAAGCAACTCCTGCACCGCAGGATCCTTAAGGGCCGCCCCAAATGCCGGGTCTTTCTTTATATCCGTGAACTGTTTGTAGCCTTCGTCCTTGGCCTTGCGCAGGTAATGGATGCAACGTTCCAGGTCGCCGGCCTGCGCAAAGGACTTCGCCAGCATGTAATAGAACCGCCCACGATCCTCAACGGAGCGGTCTTGCAAGATTGAGCCGCTGCGCGATCCGTTATGCTCGAAAAGCTGTGGATCGAGTATCAATGCGCGCCGGAACGCGAAAATGGCTTCTTCGTATTTTTTGTCCCCAAAATACGCGTAACCCAGGTTGCTGTAGAGCACAGCCATGTCGCTCCGGATCGCAATCGCCTTTTGGTACGCCTTTACGGCCTTTTCGTACTTCTTGCGTTGATACCAAATCGTGCCCACATTGTTTTCCGCGTCTGCGTATCGCGGGTCGACTTTGACGGCTCGCTCGTAATATTTCAGCGCCAACCCCAGGGCGGCCTGCTGGTGCAGGGCGATGCCTAGCTTGTTCAAATAGACGGGATTGCGAGGATCTTCATCCGAGAGTTTTTTGAAAAGCCCCGCGGCCTCGCGATACTGCTTGCGGACCATATACAGATCGCCCATCTGCTCATCGGTAAGTTCCGGGCGCACCACGACTACAGGGTCCTGCGGCGAAGGCACTTGCGCCACTCCGGGCGCCATAACCATCGACCGCGTACCTTCAAGTGTTTGAGCTGTTGCGGGAATCGCAAGACTTAAGAGGAGAATACTGGCTGGAAACGCCACTCGTAGCTGAGTCATGGCGAGTCTCCCTTCTCCGGCGGAGGCGTAACTGGTTGAGGCTTAGCCTTGTCGGGGTCCTTCTTCTTACCCCCAAAGATACCAAAAATCTTCTGTAAAGGGTTCTTTTTCTTTTCGCCAGGAGGGGCGTTCGGGTCACTGGTCCCTTGGCCAGTCGCATCAGGCGGGCGGTTCGGATCGTAGGGCGTTATCGGCTTGCCTTGCGCATCGGTTTGTGGCGGTTTGGGTTCGCCGCCCCCAAAAACTCGAGATAGCCAGGAACCCGAGGAAGCAGCCGCGGCGCTTCCTCCGTGCAATTCGCAAAACGCCGTCGGAGCTGACCCGGCAACATAAACTTCCTCGCGCGTCGTCGGACAGTTTGGCGTGGCCAACTCGAGCGATTCGGGGTCGATCAACACCGACTGGACCCCATCGGGCATGGTGAAGTCCTTAACGTCGCGGTAAGCCGGGAGCGCCGACGCCCGAATCATGAAGTCAGCCCAAATCGGCGCGTCCGCCGCGCCACCCGTCAAACCCAGGTCGCGATTGTCGTCAAACCCGATCCAGATCACCGTGAGCAGGTTTGAGGTGTATCCGGCGAACCAGCCGTCCCGCGATGTTCCCGTTTTTCCGGCTGCGGGCAGCGTGAAACCCCTCGCGCGAACTCCTGCGCCGGTGCCTTTGTTCAAGACATCTTTGAGCAGGCTGGTGACCAGAAAGGCCACGCGCGGATCGAGCACCTGGTGCGTCTGTGGCGTAAATTTTTCCAGCACGCTGCCATCGGCACTCACCACGCTGTGCAGGAATTGAGGTTCCGCCCGAACGCCACCGTTGGCGAACGCCGTATATCCCCCGGCCACGTCCACCGCCGTCATTTCGTACGCGCCCAGAGCGACCGCCGGCGTTGGTTGAATGTTATTGCCAAGCCCCATCTGCCGCGCGATCTGGACAACACGCCCGTAGCCGATCAGCTCCGCCACCTTTACCGTCGCGACGTTTAGCGAATTCGTTAACGCCTCTCGGACCGTCACGTGCCCCATGAATTTCTCGCCGTAATTGTTCGGCGTGTACTCTTTGTTGTCGAATTCGAACGTCGTGGGCTCGTCATCGATCGTCGTTGCCGGCGTGATTACCGGCTGCACGCCGTCCACCGCATTGTCGAAAGCGGCGGCGTACACGAACGGCTTGAACACCGATCCAGGCTGACGGTGCGCCAGCGCATGGTTTAGCTGGCTCTGCCCGTAGTCGCGACCTCCGATCACGGCTTTGATCTCCCCCGTTCGTGGATCAATCGCTACGAGCGCAATCTGCACCTGTGGGATCGCCTCCGTGCTTCCCTTCTTCGCCGCTTCCTTGCGCCACTTGTCATATTTCTTCGCCAGGAGCAAATCGACGTTCTTCACTCCCGCGTCCACTGCGGCGGCCGCGGCGCGCTGCAGCGCCGGATCGAGCGTCGTGTACACGCGGAAGTTCTGGCTCAGCAACTCGTTTTCGGAATACTTGTCGAGAAGATGGTCCTTGACCATATCCACGAAGTACGGGGCTTCGCTCGCCGAACCTGCGCTGCGCACAATCTTCAGCGGTGCGTGCTTCGCTTCATCCAACTGCTCCTGCGTGATGTACTTGTTCTCCAGCATCTGCGTCAGCACGCGGTCTCGCGCCTGCGCCCCACGCTCCGGATGGCGATCCGCGGAAGAATAATAATTAGGCGCGCGAATGATTCCCGCCAGGTACGCGGACTCCGCGATCGAAAGCTGCCGAAGATCCTTGCCAAAATAAGCTACGCTCGCCTCGGAGAACCCGCGAATCCCAAAACTCCCGCGGTTCCCGAGATAAACCTCGTTCGCATACAACTCGAAAATCTGCTGCTTGTTGAATCGTTGCTCGAGCTCGATCGAAACCATCGCCTCGGCCACTTTGCGCCGCATCGTACGCTCATTCGAAAAGAAAAATGTGCGCGCCACCTGCATGGTGATAGTGCTCGCCCCCTGGTAGTGCGAAGAGCTGTGGCGAATATCCGCCCACGCCGCGCCCACGATGCGAATGAAGTCGAATCCGCCGTGATCGAAAAACCGCTTGTCCTCCGCGGAAAGAATCGCGTGCACCAGCTCCGGCGGCAAATCCTCATACCGCACCGGCCGGCGCTTCTCCCTGGCGCTATCAAAAAGATTGGTAATCAGCTCCGGCTCGATCTGCGCCGTGTCCAGGCTGCCGCCGCCGGAGAGTGGGCGAATCGAGCGGATTGATTTCCCGCTGAACTGCACCGCCAGCGCGTTCGAACCGCCAAAATAGGAAAGCTTCGAAGGCCGGATGTCCACCGTGTTTCCCTGCACGGTGTACTGTCCCAGCGAGTTGTCATCCGCCTCGGGACGGTATCCGATGCGTGTCAAATATGTCGTGAGATCTTCCGCGCTCCAGGCCTGCCCGGTGGAAATATATTCCGGAGCGGAAAAAATCTGCGTCGTGTTTTGCAACACCTTGCCAGACAAACGCGCGTCGATCATCCGCGAATATTTGATGTAGTAATACGTGAAAATCCCGCCCGATGTGAGGAAGATGGCGAAGACGATCCCCAGGATCGTCAAGCCTAACTTAGAAGTGAAAAACCCTTTTCCAATTCGAATGCGCAAACGATGGCTCCCGGGGCTGAACTTCTATTGTCTCGCAACACCTAGCACTAAGAAAGACGGAGTTCGCAGGAGAAATGTTGCTTGATTAAATGCACGCAGAGCTTTCGCCCTAGCGGGTATCGCCAGCGGTTTCGCCCGAACGGGTCCGGGCAGAGCCACGGCTCCAAGCCCGATTCCGGCCATCCGAAGCGGGCGAGCAAACCCACTACATAATTGATTTGTTTTCACTGGAGGGTGAAAAGTGCAGCTCGGTGCTGTAAAAAAGCAGATCGACCGGAACCGTATACTCCATCGATATCTTGACGATGGACTGCGTCACGCTGACCTTGATGTCTTCCCGTTTCGCAGGAAGATCCAAATCCTGCGCCACTTTGAAAACGTTGTCCCGGATCTGCTCATCCGTGTAGTGGTTCACGATGCCGAAGCGCGCCAGTTCCTGGATTTTATCCTGCAACTGATATTCGGAAACGTACGGCGGCACCAGCTTGATTGCTAGATAGATCGCCAACACGGCTACGGTCACAAGAACGACCGTCTTCAGCGTGACCGCGCCTCGCTCCGCGCGGCGGCCGGGCTTCATCGAAATCCGTTCAGGGGTGCCAGCAGAGTGCACGAAAATCTTCTCCGGGGCCGTGAACGCCGACTCCAAAAGTGCGGCGTAGCGCGGCAGAATTCAGCTACTGTCTTTCAGTTAACGCTAGCACCCTGCTTAGAGGGTGTCGAGACGTTGCAGGGTCAGGTGTTCCCGGAAAGCTACGGGGTCGTGAAGTAGGTCAGGCTTCGGCCTGCGGCCTTTTTGCCTTAGTACGCCCGCGCAAAAATAGCCCGCTCGGGAGCTGCTTTGCCGCAATAAACGCAAACTCCAGGCCCGCCAGCCCGCGCATTGCTTTCGCCCAGGCTTTGATCGATGGGAATGCAGCGCATGGTAGCTCGCGTTTCTTCTTTAATTTTCGCTTCGCATTCGGCGCTTCCGCACCAGTAGGAATACGCGAAGCCCATCTCGACCGCCTTCTTCAAGTCATCGTACGTCTTGGCGTCATGCGTGTTGGCTTTGCGGAAAGCCAGCGCCTTGTCATGTAGCGATTGCTGAATTTCGACGAGCAGCTTCTCGATCGTCTGAGGCATGCCAGCCAGCGGTGAACTGATCTTCCCTTCTCGACCGGGACGATCCCGCCGCGCCAGCACCGCTGCCGCCTTCGCCACATCTTTCGGCCCCAACTCCACGCGCAGTGGCACCCCGCGCATCTCCCAATCGTTGAATTTCCACCCTGGACTCGGCCCTTGGCGCCCACCCACAG
>Ga0210409_10000507_pt1 | contig 62142 bp, 53 predicted proteins | sample IncBWH17MmetaG_FD_161649 | JGI IMG/M metagenome (GOLD analysis project Ga0210409, IMG submission 161649) | Forest soil microbial communities from Barre Woods Harvard Forest LTER site, Petersham, Massachusetts, United States - Inc-BW-H-17-M | ecosystem: Environmental > Terrestrial > Soil >... | reverse complement strand
GTTTGGCCTCGTGCACTTGTGTTGCTGCGGGCTGTTGCGAGGAAGGAACCGGTTTCGGCTGATCTTGGGCGAGGAGTGGAGCGAAATTCATACTGACCGATAGCAGCATCCAGAATGTCAGTATCGTTCGATACATTCGGTCCTCCTGGTGGAGCGCTAAAGGGGTTTCAGGCGGGAATTATTTCGGCGCCGGATTGCGGGACGATACGCTTGACTGCGATATTCGCACCGGCAAGCGCGTGCACCACCTGACTTTGACGCAGGCGCGAAGCGTCGTACTCGAAGGTGATGAGGTTGTGCGCTTCGTCATGGCGGAAACGGCGCAGGCCGTAGGTGTTGGCGAATTCCGCCAGGTCGGCTAATTGCTTGGCGGTCAACGGGGATTGCAGCTCAAAGGTAATCTCGACGAGTGTCATAGGTGGAAATTATACCAGCGAGCGCAAATTCGATGACGGCATCGAGACCCGTAATTGTGTGAAGGCAGAAAATTCAACTTCAAGACCCAGGTTCATACCTCAACTGCGAACCTGGGCCACCCGCCACCCGCCGCGCGTTTTAATTCTGGGAGATGCGAGCGCGGGTAGTGCTAACGCCATCGCGGCGCTAATCATCTAACATAGTGTTATGAGCGACGCCGCCGATTCTGCAAACACAAAAAATGTGGGTTTGCCAATTTTGGGTGAGAGTGTGCGCGAGAAGGATCCCGTCTGCGGCATGACCGTGGATCCCAGTAAAGCCGCTGCAAAACAAGAATTGCGCGGAACAACGTATTACTTTTGTTCCAGAGGTTGCGCGGCGCGATTCGCCAAGGAGCCTGAGAAGTTTTTGGCGGCGCCGGGAAGTTCCGGGATGAAGAACGCACACAGCGACAATACCGCGCGCGGTGTTGAGACAGCTCCTCGCGGGCCTGCTGCTGGAGGCCAACACACACGAAAAACTTCGGCTGCGTTGCAAACTGGCCCGGAAACTAGCGATACCGCCACCGCGAAAACCGCGCTTTACACCTGTCCAATGCATCCGCAGATTGTGCAAGCCGGGCCCGGCTCATGTCCGATTTGCGGCATGGCGCTGGAGCCCATGGAAGTGTCGGCGCACGCGGAAGCCGATCCCGAATACGAGAGCATGTTTCGCAAGCTGTGGGTTAGCGCGGCTTTGTCGATCCCGCTGCTTATAATCGCCATGGGCGGGGACTGGTTACCGCTGCCACTCTCAGCCGAAACGCGCAATTGGCTGGAAATGGCGCTGGCAACCCCGGTGGTGTGGTTGGGCGGCGCGCCATTTTTTGAGCGCTTTTGGATGTCGCTGGTGAATCGCAGTCCGAATATGTTCACGCTGATCGGGCTGGGCACTGGCGCGGCCTATGTGGATAGCCTGGCGGCGACAATCTTCCCGCAGATATTTCCGGCGTCGTTTCGCAACGCCACCGGCACGCCTCCGGTTTATTTTGAAGCAGCAGCGATAATCACCACGCTGGTGTTACTCGGGCAGGTGCTGGAATTGCGCGCGCGGCAAAAAACGAGTGGCGCGATTCGCGCGCTGCTGCATCTGGCTCCGCAACACGCCCATTTACTTGCGGCCGATGGCAGCGAACGCGACGTCATGCTGGTTGAGGTGCAACCAGGCGACCGGTTGAGAGTGCGTCCGGGTGAACGCGTGCCGAGCGATGGCGTGGTACTTGAAGGGCAAAGCGCCATCGATGAAAGCATGCTAACCGGCGAGCCCATGCCGGTGGAGAAGTCTGCCGGAGACCCGGTAACCGGCGGAACGCTGAACGCTAGCGGCAGCTTCGTGATGGAAGCGCAGCGCGTCGGCCGCGAAACGATGTTGGCTCAGATTGTGAAGATGGTCAGCGAAGCGCAACGCAGCCGCGCTCCCATGCAGCGCCTGGCGGATAAGGTTGCAGCTTATTTTGTACCCGCGGTGGTGGCCGCGGCGGTGCTGGCTTTTGTGGTGTGGGTGATCTTCGGCCCCCAGCCGCGCTTTGCAAACGCGCTGGTCAGCGCCATTGCTGTCGTGATTATTGCGTGTCCTTGCGCGCTGGGATTGGCTACGCCGATGTCCATCATGGTGGCCGTTGGGCGCGGCGCGCACGCGGGTGTATTGATTCGAAGCGCGGAAGCGCTCGAGACTCTGGCGAAGGTTGACACGCTGGTGATCGACAAGACTGGCACCCTCACGGAAGGGAAGCCGCAAGTCAGCGCGGTGGAGCTTGCGTTGGGTAGCCCCTACACGAAGGATGGGCTGCTATCGCTGGCGGCCAGTTTGGAGCGTTCCAGCGAGCATCCACTGGCCCGCGCCATTGTGCAGGCCGCGAGTGAGAAAAAGTTGCCACTGACGGAGGCGGTCAATTTCTTGGCAACGCCAGGTGGAGGAATCGAAGGAGAAGCCCTGAATAAACGCGTGGTTGTTGGAACGGAGAGATTCTTGCGTGCGCGCGGCGTGGAGTTTTCGGCCGTGGCGTTTTCCAAAATACAAATAGATCACTCCGCGATCGCCGTGTACATCGGGATCAATGGCCGGACGGAAGGCGTATTTTTGCTGACCGATCAAATTAAGGCCACTGCCGCCGAAGCGCTGAACGATTTGCGCGCCGAAGGGTTGCGTATTGTGATGCTGACCGGCGACCGGCGAGAGACGGCCATGAGTGTCGCGGCGAAATTGGGGATTACGCAGGTGGAATCCGGAATCCAACCGCAACAAAAAGGCGAAATTGTAAAGCGTTTGCGCGACGAGGGTCGCATTGTGGCCATGGCCGGTGACGGGATCAATGACGCGCCTGCGCTGGCCGCCGCTCACGTGGGAATCGCGATGGGAACGGGCACAGACGTGGCGATGGATACCGCTGGAATTACGCTGGTAAAAGGCGATCTGCGCGGCATTGTACGCGCGCGACGATTGAGCCGCGCGACGATAGGCAACATCAAGCAGAATTTGGGGTTTGCTTTTGTGTACAACGCGCTGGGAGTCCCGATTGCCGCCGGAGTTTTTTATCCCGCTTTTCACTGGCTGCTCAGCCCTATGCTTGCGAGCGCGGCGATGAGTTTCAGCTCCGTTTCAGTCATCGCCAACGCGCTGCGGCTGCGGAAGGCTTCGCTCTAATCCCATCGGCGAAGCGATCACCCTTCATTTCGACGCTGCAAACGGTTCGGTGTTCGATTCCGCAACCCTATGTCCCAATATCGATCCCCCGCGAGCCCCCGCAAAGTCTGGTATTCAACGCAACCTTCGTATTACGGAAGACTTATACAAAGCCAGCGTAGGCCAGAGTAGGGAACACCGCTTGCATTGATCCTGATGAACGGTGGTGTGTCACCGGGAGGCCCAATGCGAAATTTCTGGCAAGACCTACGCTATGCCGCGCGAACGCTGAGTAACGCGCCAGCATTCACGATCATCGCGGTGGTAGCTCTGGGTCTCGGGATGGCGGTCAACACCACTATCTTCAGCGTAATTAATGGCATGTTGCTCCGGCCGATGCCCGTGCCGCACGCCGAACAGCTAGCGGTTCTGGCGACGAAACAGGAAGGCATGCCCGAATTTCAGAGGTTTTCGTACCCGCTCTATCAAGATGTCAGCCGTCAAGCGAGCGTTTTTAGCGACGTCCTCGCGTATCGCGTCACCCTCGCGGCTTTGTCCGTCGATCACAAAGTCGATCAGGCCATTCTGACACGTGTCTCCGGGAACTATTTTTCTGCCCTTGGTATTCAAGCAGCGGCCGGACGTTTGATTTTGCCCAGCGAAGGCCAAACTCCCGGCGCCGATCCAATCTTGGTCCTTGGGTATTCCTACTGGAAGAAACGATTCGCGGGCGATAGCCAAGTAATCGGAAGGCACGTGGAGGTCAATGGGCATCCGGTGACCGTTGTAGGTGTAGCGCCGAAAGGCTTTCACGGTACTTACTCCATTCTCGATTCGGATGGCTACGTTCCCTTGAGCGCAGCTATTGGTTCAAAGGGAATGGAGGAAAATTCCGTCGAACAATTGTGGACGCAACGAGGCGATCGTAGCTTGTCGTTGTTGGGAAGACTGAAGACTGGCGTCAGTCTCAAACAGGCGCAAGCGTCTTTGGCGGTCACTGCGCGGCAGATTAGCGAACGATATCCGGCCACAGAAAAGGGCATGACTATCACCGCATTTCCGGAGAAGCTTGCGCGGCCCGACCCTGATCCGGACAACACCCTGCCCAAGATCGCGGTGGCGTTCACCATCCTGGCTGCTCTCGTCCTGTTCGTAGCGTGTTTCAATATTGCCAACGTGTTGCTGGTGCGCGCCACGGTGCGCCAGCGGGAAATGGGAATCCGCGCGGCGCTGGGCGCCGGCCGCTGGCGATTGGTGCGGCAACATTTGACGGAAAGCATGCTGCTCGCGTTGTTGGGTGGTGGCGCGGGCTTACTGCTGGCCAACTGGGCGGCCGGATTTTTGAGTTCGCTGCCTCTCGGTACGAGTCTCCCGATCTCTTTCAATTTTGAGCCGGACCTGCGTGTTTATATTTATGCGCTGGCCAGCGTGCTGGTCAGCACCGTAGTGGTTGGGCTGATTCCTGCGCTGCGCGTGGCCCGCTACGACGTGAACTCCGTGCTGCGCGAAGGTGGCCGCAGCGCCTCGGAAGGCCGCCGGCGGCACATCGCGCGGAATACGTTGGTGGTGGCACAGTTGGCAGGCTCCTTGTTGCTGCTGGTCGTTGCGGGGCTTTTCGTGCGCAGCCTGGACAAAGCGCAGCGAATCTATTTGGGCTTCGATCCCAATCACGTTCTCAATTTCTCGCTGGACGTTCAGCAAGTGGGATTCGACAAAACCCGTGGCCAAGAATTCTTCCGCCAAGTTGACCAGCGCATTCGCGCGATTCCTGGCGTGGTCTCCGTGGCGCAGGCCTTTGTAGTCCCAATGGGAGTGGTCAGCACAGATGGCCCGGTGACTGTGGAAGGCCATGCCGTCGAGTCCGGTGAGCACGTTCCCGATGTCATGTATAACGACGTGACACCCGGCTATTTCGATACCTTGCGAATGCCCATTTTATCCGGGCGCACATTCGCTGAAGCCGATAACGAAAAAGCGCCGCCGGTGGCGATCATCAATCAGACCATGGCGAAACAATTCTGGTCGAGTGAGAACGTGCTGGGAAAGCGCTTCAGCATTAAAGGGCCAAAGGGCCCATTGATCGAAGTGGTCGGCGTAGCTCAGGACGGGAAATATAAGAGCATCGTTGAGGATCCGATGCCTTTTTTCTACTTGCCGCTGAATCAGGCTTACGTGGATTTCCGCACCGTGCAGGTTCGAACTTCATTGCCGCCCGAAAAATTGCAGCGCGATATTGAATCCAGCCTCCATATGCTCGCTCCGGATATTGCTGTGAAAGAAATGCAAACCATGACGCAGTCGCTGCAGGGCCTCAACGGATTTTTCCTTTTTCGATTCGGCGCGCAATTGACCTCCACGATGGGTTTGCTGGGGCTAATTTTGGCGGTGGTGGGAGTCTATAGCGTGGTGTCCTATGCGGCTGTGCAGCGAACCCATGAGATCGGGATTCGCATGGCGTTGGGAGCCGCGCCGCAAGATATTTTGCGGATGGTATTAAGGCAAAGTGTGGTTCTTGTGGGCGCGGGATTGGCGGTAGGTTTGGCGGCGGCGTTAGCCGGAACGCGCGCGATTGCCAGCTTAATCGTAGGAGTGCGACCCACGGATCCGGTTACTTTCGTGGCCGTCGTAGCCCTGTTAACAGTGATTGCTTTGGTGGCCTGCTGGATACCGGCGCGGCGTGCCACGCGCGTCAGTCCGTTAGTGGCGCTGCGGTACGAATAACGATTCTGCTGCGTCACCGTTCTATTGACCCGCGATTGTTTGGGTACCCGTCCGTTAACCAGCAACTCCTTTCTTCTGAGGCTTGCAGTCGCCTGTCCAAACCCTTAGGAAATCGTCTAACCCGTTAAGAACTGGAACTTTTTGGGATGTAACACGTATTGATGTACAGGTCGCGAGTGCTGAGCTTCATGCGAGGGGTTTTATGTCCATGAACGGGAATAGCTTAACCAACGGAAAAAATGGGAAGAAGCGCCGCCGCAGGATTGTCTGGGTGGTAGCGATTCTGGTGGTGCTGTGTGCTGGAGGATATGGCGTGATGGCGGCGCTGCGGCCGAGCCACGAGATCGATCCCTCCAAGCTCGCGACGGTGGAACGCGGCGACCTTGCGCGGGTGGTAGTGGCCACCGGAAAAATTCAGCCGTTGTCGAAAGCGGAGATTAAATCCAAAGCCAGCGGCATTGTGAAAAAGATTTATGTCGACTACGGCGACCGGGTGAAGACCGGGCAAATTTTGGCGGAATTGGACAAAGTTCAGTTGGAAGCGGCGCAGCGCGCGGCCAAAGCAAATTTGCAGGCGGCTGAGGCGGCCAGAAATTCGTCGATGGCGGCGCTGGAGCGCAACAAGGTGGATGCCGAGGGGCCGGATGTGCCGTTCCTGAAGCTGACCCAGGAGCGCGCGGAACACGAGTACAGAGAAGGTGTAGTGTCCAAGTCGGTGGTCGAGGATTCAGAAAAAAATTATCGCATGGCGTTGAACAAGCAAGCCAGCGCGCAGGCGGCGCTGGCAGTGGCGCATGCGGACATCGCCAAAGCCGAAGCGCAAGTGGCGCAATCGCGCGCGGCGCTGGATAACGCGGAAGAAGACCTGCGCAACTCCACCATTGTGAGCCCCATTGATGGCTTGGTTCTTTCGCGGGACGTGAACGTCGGTGACGCAGTGAGTTCAATTTTAATTTTGGGTTCGCAGGCCACACCGATCATGACCTTGGGCGATGTAAGCGAAGTGTACGTGCAGGGAAAAGTGGATGAAGCGGATATCGGCAAAGTTTATTTGAACCAGCCCGCGCGCATCGTCGTGGAATCCTTCAAAGATAAAAAATTTAACGGCAAGGTCACCAAGATTTCGCCTTTGGGAAAAGAGAAGGACAACGTCACAACTTTCGAGGTGCGCGTCTCGATTCAGAATTCCACGCTGGAACTCAAAGCCAACATGAGCGCCAACGCGGAAATTATGTTGGAAGAAAAGAAGAACGTGCTGATGGTTCCCGAAGCCGCGCTGATTTATGACAAAGAGCGCAAAGCGCAGGCGGAAATTCCCGACGCCAAAGGCGCAAACGGAAAGAAAAAAGTAAACGTGAAATTGGGAATTTCCAACGGGGTGAAGACCGAAATACTTGAAGGACTGAATGAGAAGCAGCAGGTGATCCTCCAGTAGCGATAAGTAAAGGCGGCCCGCTTTGTCATTCCAGGATTTGCTGAAGGATACGCTCAGCACGCTGTGGGCGCACAAGCGACGAACCATGCTGACCATGTTCGGCATCGCATGGGGAATTATTTCCATCACCGTGATGGTGGCCGCTGGTGAAGGTCTTGGCAAAGGAATCCAGGCAAACCAGGAAACATTTGGAAAAGACGTGATGATCGTCTTTGCTGGGCGCACCAGCATGCAAGCCGGAGGGACGCGCTCCGGCAGGGCGGTGCACTGGGGTGAAGACGATTATGTGCAGGTGGCCGCGGAATCGCCCGCATGCAAATACGTGATGCCGGAACTGGGCAACAGTGTGCAGGTACACAGCCTGTATAACAGCGGAAGCATTAATACCGTCGGATCGCTGCCGGAATTCACGGAGATTCGCAGTATCGCGGTGGCGCAAGGGCGCTTTTACAATCACGAGGACAATTCCGCAGCGCGTAACGTAGCTTTTCTGGGCAGCGACACGAAAAAACAACTTTTTTCTGATCACGAAGCGGTCGGCCAGCAAGTGTGGATGAACGAGATCCCCTACTCCGTGATTGGCGTAATGAAATCCAAAGACCAAAATTCCAGTTACGATGGCATGGACACGCGCAAGATTTTCATTCCCTACAACACCATGCGCCGGGATTTTCCCACCAAGGCGCCGGGGGTGGAGCACACCATTGACCGCCTTCTGGTTGCGCCGAAATCGCTCGTGACGCATCCGGACTGTTTGCGGCAAATTCGGCGCTCCTTAGGACGTTTGCACAATTTCGATCCGCGCGATAAAGAAGCGGCCGGAATCTGGGACACGGTAAAAAATGCGGAAGCCAACCGCATGATTATCGTGGGCATGGAATTGTTCATGGGCGCGGTGGGAATTGCCACGCTATTTTTGGGCGGGCTGGGCGTGATGAACGTGATGCTTGTATCGGTGCGGGAACGCACGCGCGAAATTGGTGTGCGAATGGCGCTGGGGGCGACTCGCAGATCGATCCTGCGGCAATTTTTTATGGAAACGGTAATTGTGGTGGCACTCAGCGGCGGAATCGGGCTGCTAGTGTCGTACGGATTTTGCGCGCTAGTGAACCTCTTGCCGATGCCGCCATTTTTCGCCGGACTGCTGGCCAGTTGGAAGTTGGGAGCGCTCTCGGTCAGCTTGCTGGGCCTGATTTCCGTTTTGTCGGCGCTATACCCCGCGAATCGCGCCGCATCCGTCGATCCCATCGAAGCGCTGCGGTTTGAGGCGGGTGGCTAACTATGTTCCTCGAAATATTTCGCGAAGCATGGGCCGCATTGGGGCGCAATCCAGTGCGCAGCCTGCTGACCATGACCGGAATTTCCTGGGGCATCGTGGCGGTAACGCTGCTGCTGAGTTACGGCTCCGGATTTCGTAACGTGTTGATGTACACGTTTGAAGTATTCGGCAAAGGCGCGGTGGTTTGCTGGCCGGGCACCACCAGCGAGCAGGCTGGCGGCGAGCGCGCCGGCAAAGCGGTGCGCTTCGAGCAGGAAGACGCCGATTGGGTGAAAGCGCAATCGCCGCTGGTAAAGCGCGTGACGCTCGAGAGCGTGAAATTCAAGGGTATTTCGCACGAAGAACGATTGTCGGATACCGCGATTCGCGGCGTTTATCCCGAATACGGCGAAATGCGCAACGAAGTGCCGCTCGAAGGGCGCTGGATTTCACAAGAGGATATCGCGGAGCGCAGGCGCGTGGCGTTCCTCGGCGCGATTTTGCGCAAGAAATTGTTTAGCGGCACGCCGGCAATTGGCGAGGCAGTACGCATCAACGGGGTGAAATTTACCGTCATCGGCACGATGGACACGAAATTTTCCGATAGCAATTATTTTACGAGTGATGATGAATCCGCCTTCATTCCCTACACCGCAGCGTCGGACTTGTGGGACGCGCGTTATGCCAGTGTGATGTTGTTCGAGCCCGTGGCGCCGAATTTTGAAGCCGACGCCATGCAGCAGGTCCGCGCGGCGGTGGCCAGTCGCCAACATTTCTCCGCGGGCGACAAACGCGCTATTCAAATGTTCGGGCGCATGGAATTCAAGCCAATTTATGACGGAATCACCATTGGGATTCAGGCGCTACTGTTCTTTGTAGGCGCATTAACACTGGGCATCGGCGGCATCGGCGTGATGAACATCATGCTGGTATCCGTGGAGGAACGCGTCAAAGAGATTGGTTTGCGGCGCGCGCTGGGAGCAAAAAAATCGCATATTCGCAGTCAATTTCTGTTGGAAGCGCTGGTCATGACATTGGCGGCAGGCGTAATTGGCATGCTTCTTTCAGGCGTCATTACCGCGGCGATCGGCACCCTGCCATTTCTGGGCCCCGCTTACGAAGACGATTCAGGCAAGGTCGATATTCATCTGACTTTATCGGTGGTCACCATGATGTTGTCGACAGGAATTTTGATTGTGGTGGGAGTAATCAGCGGGTGGTTGCCGGCCATGCAAGCTGCGAAGCTGGACCCCGTGGAAGCGTTGCGCTACGAATAAATTCACACCGCTAAAAAGTTAGCCTTTAAGTCTGGCCCAGGATGGCGTCGAAGTAGCGTAGCATTTCGGCGCTGTCCCACTGCTGTTCGCCAATGAATTTGCGGGCGATTTTGCCGTGGCGGTCGATAATGTAGGTTTCGGGATATATAGATGTGCCGTAATCTGCCGCGGATTTCTTGGTGGCGTCGCGATAAGTAGAAAACACCACCGATTGATCCTTCAGGAATTTCTCATACGCCGCGCCATCTTCGTCGACGCTTACGCCTAAGACCATTCCGCCCCGCGAATCGATATATTTTTCCAGCCGGTTGAGCGAGGGTGTTTCTGCAACACAGGGGGGGCACCACGTGGCCCAAAAGTTGAGCACCACGACTTTGCCCTTCAAATCGGAGAGATGCTCGGACTTGCTTGCGAGCGTAAGTGGAAAATCCAGAGCCGGCTTTCCAGCGATGGACGCTTCACCTTGCCGATAGCTTGGCATGGCGAATAACACCAGAATGCCTGCGGCAATGGCCACCGCGGTCCACGCCGCGATTCTTCGCACTAGAGACATGACCGCTATAATAGCCTATCTTCCGATGGCACGTGACGGTGTCCGGACGCCCGCGAATGCCCACTGAACACAACATGCCTCTCAATTCGTCAGCGCCAGCCGGCAGCGAGAGCGTAACCGTGCCCTCTATCGCGAGGTCGCGCGCCACCGGCGTAATTACCGCCATCGTGCCGGCGCGGGATGAAGAGGCGGTGATTGCCGCCTGTGTCGAATCGCTGGCGAAGCAAAGTGAAATTATCGAAATTGTGGTGGTGAATGATCGGTCGTCGGATAAGACCGCTGCCATTGTCCGCGACTTGGCTATACGAATCGCCAAGTTGCGGATACTGGAGGCGCAGGAACCGCCGCCCGGTTGGGTCGGCAAGAATAATGCTGTAACGATTGGCGCACACAACGCCACGAGCGAGTGGCTCTTGTTTACGGACGCGGATGTGGAACTGGAAGAGGGCGCCACTGCGCGCTCGTTGCAGATTGCAGGGGAAAACCAGGCCGCATTGGTTTCCTTCTCGCCGGAACAGATCACCAAAAAATGGTACGAGAAAGCGCTGATACCGTTTGTATATTGCAGACTCGCGCGGCGATTTTCCTATGCCGACGTGAACGACCCGAAGTCTGCGGCAGCTGCAGCCAATGGGCAATTTCTGCTGATACGTCGCGAAGTCTACGAGGCTGTCGGCGGCCACGCGCGATTTGCGTCAGATGTTTTGGAAGATGTGGCTCTGGCCAAGGCGGTAAAGGCCGCGGGTCACCGCTTATGGTTCGGTCCGGGGAAGGGCATCGTCCGGGCGCGAATGTACTGCGCATTTGGCGCGATGTGGGAGGGCTGGACGAAAAATCTTTATCGCTTGGTGGGAGGAACGCCGTGGAAGGTTTTTCGCGAAGGCGAATCGGCCTTTCCCTGGATACCAGTAGTGGTAATTTTACTGGGAATCAAATTTCCGGTCGCAATGTTCGCAGGAGTTTTGCTGCTGGTGTTGCGCCAGATGAACTACGGGACTGACCTGGTTCGTAACCAATATCCTTTTGCGTTCATCATTTACTATATACCCGCAGCCTTTTTATATGCGGGAGTGCTGGCCGCGTCTTACCGCAGCCATATGCTCGGCAAGGTACAGTGGAAGGGGCGCGAATACAGCACCGAGACGCGCGAGACACAAAAGTAACAAATAAAAGACAAATCATGGTCCTGATTACACGCAGAATCGAGTTTTCCGCTTCGCATGTCTACAACAATCCGAAGCTTTCTCCGGAAGAGAATCGGCGCATTTTTGGGAAATGCAATAATCCGCACGGCCACGGGCATAACTACACGCTGGAAGTTACCGTGGCTGGCGAACCGGATCCAGTGACCGGGATGGTTCTGGACTTGAAAGAGTTGAAAGAAATTCTGGACCGCGAAGTGATGCAGCGCATGGATCATCGGCATTTGAATCACGAGGTTCCTGAGTTGGCCGGACAGATACCCACTTGCGAAAACATCGCGCGGGTAATCTGGAATTTGCTGGAGCCAAAAATAAAACAAGGCTCGCTGCACCACGTGCGATTGTATGAGTCGCCGGATTTGTTCGCGGACTGCTTTCGCAATGGAGCCGCAGGCCGGGGAAATATTTGATGGGCGCGACCGCTAATGCTGGTGATCTGAAGGTTGAACTGGGGCGTCGCTACCATTTTTCCGCGTCCCATCGGCTGCATACCGCGCATCTAAGCGAAGAGGAGAACTGTCGGATCTTCGGGAAGTGCAACAACCCGTTTGGCCATGGGCATAATTATGTCCTGGAAGTGAGCGTTTCCGGTAAGGTCGATCCCGGGACGGGCATGATCGCCAACCTGGCCGATCTGGATGGTTTTGTGGAGCGCGCGGTGCTGCAAGTGTTTGATCACAAATCGTTGAATGAAGATGTGACGGCTTTTCAAGAAAAAGTGCCGACCACGGAGAATTTGTGCATCGACATTTATGACCGGCTGAAGAGTTTCTCGCATGCCAAGCTGGAACGGGTGCGCATCGAAGAAACCCGCAACAACAGTTTTGAATATGCCGGCGAAGAGTCTGCGCGAGTTCCCGTCGCGAGTGCTGCGGAAAAGGAGCAAGTGTGAGCGAACCTGGCGAAGAGCTGTTGCTTCACGAACCGAAAGCGAACGCAAAAGAAGAAAGTATTGCGGCGTTGGTGCGCAGGATGATCCCTATTATCGGAGAGGATCCCAACCGCGAAGGCTTGCGCAAAACTCCGGAGCGATTTGAGAAGGCGCTGAAGTTTCTGACCAGCGGCTATCACCAGAACGTGGAGCACATCCTGAATGGCGCGACCTTCAGCGTGGCCTACGATCAGATGGTCATCGTGAAGGACATCGAGTTTTTTAGTTTGTGCGAACATCATTTGCTGCCGTTTTTTGGCAAATGCCACGTGGCGTATTTGCCGAATAAAAAGGTCATCGGCCTCAGCAAAGTCGCGCGGCTCGTCAATATGTTTGCGCGAAGACTACAGATCCAGGAACGGCTTACCAGCCAGATCGCGCAGGCCATTGAAGAAAGAATCAGCCCTGAAGGCGTGGGCGTGATTATCGAAGCGCGCCATCTGTGCATGCAGATGCGCGGCGTGGAAAAGCAGCATGGCCAGGCAGTCACCAGTGCAATGTTGGGGGCGTTTCGCCACAATAAGGAAACACGAGACGAGTTTTTGTCGCTGGCAAAAAAGCGCCAATCCTGACCGTTATTCAGAAAAACAATTGTACCGGATTGCTGCGACTCCTCGGCACGTCGGAAGGAATTGATTTATTTTGAAAGGGAAAGCTGATGAGTGAACAAAATAAGGGCAAGATCGCGCTGGTGACCGGTGGAAATCGCGGAATCGGGCTGGAAACGGTGAAACAATTAGCTCAGCAGGGAATGCATGTGCTGTTGGGGGCGCGAAACGAAGCGAAGGGATTGGAAGCCGCGAAGAAGTTGAAAAGCGAAGGACTGGATGTTCAGTTCATCCTGCTGGACATGGACGACGAGAAAACTCATGCGCAGGCGGCGAAAACGATTGAGAAAAAATTTGGAAAGCTGGATGTGCTGATAAATAACGCCGGAATCCTGATTGATGAAAAGGGTGAAGGCGGATTTGTACCCACCAGCAAGACCTCGACGGCAATATTTCGAAAAACATTTGAGACCAATTTTTTTAATATTATTGCACTGACCCACACGCTACTCCCGCTAATCAAAAAATCGCCTGCCGGTCGAATTGTGTTTCTCTCCAGCGGGTTGGGGTCTCTGACTTTGCATAGCGATCCTAAATCTCCAATTTATAATTACAAGCCGACGGCCTATGACATTTCAAAAACGGCGCTGAATGGCTACGCAGTGCATCTGGCGTACGAATTGAAAGACACGCCGATCAAAGTGAACGTGGCGCATCCGGGTTCAGTGATTACGGACATGAATGCCAACGGTAATTTGCAGGTGAATGAGGGAGCGAAAACGTCGGTGGACCTTGCCACGCTTCCCAATAACGGCTACAACGGAAAGTTTATTCATCTTGGCAAAGAGCTGCCCTGGTAAACAGAGGATCGTAACGATCGCTTCGGTCAAGCGGATTTGGACGATTTAGTTCTCGTGTTTTTTTTATCGCGATTGCGCGAGCGGCGGACGCGGTCGCGGTTACCGCAGGTGCGATCATTGCACCAGCGGCGGGTGTTGGCTTTGGTCCGGTCGTAAAAGATCCACTTACATCCTTCATTAGGGCAATACTTCAGGCGGTCTGGGCGACTCAGCGCGAGCATTTCCGCGAAGGACGCGGCGATGCGCGAAAGTATCCACGGCCACCCTGGGCGCAGGGGGACAAGCTCGGAGTGCACGCCATTTTGGTGCTGTAACAGTTTTACGCGCACCGGTACGTTTAAATACGAATTGAGGGCATGTAAATCGCGCTCGTCGAGTGCCTCGCCGGCAATTAGTTTTTCGGCCATTCGTCGCAGGAACGTACGCAGTGCGATGAGTTGGGGCAGAGGGGCAGGGCGAGGTGGAGGCGGCGCCAGATTCCAATGCTTCACGATGTGAGCAGGCCACGATGGGTCTTGCAAGCGATCGGTGAGCTTGCCATAACCATTCCACTCGAGAGAGTTGGCTAAATCGATCCAAGCGTAGTCCTTCCCGAAGCCCACAGCGATGTAATTGTCGGCGTTTTGTTTCATGACCCTCGCTTCTTGTAATGCGTTAATTTCATTTGACCCGTTACACGTAATACGCTAGTCTGGGCATGTAATGAGTGTAACACCGATAGGGCGTTACGCGAATCTTGATAAATGCAGGCCAGGTGAAATGACGTGAGTGCCCCGACAATGTCCGCGACCATCGCAAAACCTCCAGTGTTGGTGGAATCCGTCAGGCCGTCTGAAAAAGCCGCCGCTTCAAACCGTTTACTGATCATCTTTTGTTTTTTCGCCATTTACACCATTTGGGGTTCGACCTATCTGGCCATTCGCTACGCCGTGGAAACCATACCGCCGCTGTATGCAGCTGGAATCCGGCATCTTATATCCGGCACGATTTTGTTGTTGTGGTGCTTCTTGAAAAAAGTACGCTCGACTACGTCGCAAATTCGCAGTGGTGTGATTCTCGGTATTTTGTTTTTCCTGCTTGGTCATGGACCTCTGCACTGGGCGGAGACCCGAGTGCCTTCGGGACTGGCATCCTTGTTGGTGGCTACCGAGCCCATCTTCGTTTTCTTCCTCGCGGCCGCGGCCTCGAAGCGCTGGCAATTCAGCTGGAAAATATTCGCTGGCGTCTTTCTGGGGCTGGCCGGTGTGGGGCTGCTCGTAGGCCGAACCACACTTACGTCCAGCCACGGAATGATAGTTGCATCGCTGGCCATTTTGTTTGGCGCGCTCTCGTGGTCAGCGGGAATTATCTATGCGCGAAAATCGGATCTGGTCGGGCATCCGCTGCTCATGACCGCACTCTCGTCGCTTTCCGGTGGAATTCTGCTGTTCACCGGCGCAACGATCTTTGGCGAATGGCGCGGCTTCTCGTTTAGTTCGGTGACGGCGCGCTCGTGGGAAGCGCTGGCGTACCTGGTTGTGTTCGGGTCGCTGGTGGCCTTCAGCGCCTATAACTGGTTGCTGGAACGCTACTCACCAACGCTCGTGGCTACGCACACCTACGTCAATCCGGTGGTCGCGGTGCTGTTGGGATGGATGCTCGCTGGCGAAAAGGTGACGCTAAACGTCGGCGTCGCGGCCGCGATGGTAATTGGCGCCGTGGTCCTCGTTGATCGAGGCACCGTACCCAATCCTGAAGGACGAAAGCGAATCGCGCGAGAGGAGTAAACCAAGACCCAGGTTCATACCTCAAAAGCGAACCTGGGCCACCCTCCACCTCTTTAACGGCGAGTACCTTTAATCAATTGCTACTTGGTGATGTCCACCGACGCGCGAGTCTTCTCCCATTCGACGCGCATGGTGCAGCCTGGCCCGGTCCTGTCAAAAGTAATCGTGAAGTTCTCCATGGGTGACGGCAGCGTGGAAGTCTTCATGTCCACACGCGCGAGGTCGGAATCCGGCCCTGCATACTTGGTGCCCCACTCGCCAGTTTTTTTGCTGATGACCAATTTCCAGCTGTCCGCGTTGGGCACGGCAAACAGTGTGTAGCTACCAGCAGGAACTTTAGTGCTCCCGACGGTGACGCTCGTACTGACGACGAACGTGGTGGCTTCGTTCGCTCCCAGGCGCCAGACTTCTCCATAGGGAACAAGTCCACCGAAGATTTTGCGGCCCTTGGCGCGCGGGCTGGAAAAATCAACGGTGACGGTCGCTCCATCGCCCAAAGAGCACGTCGCTTTGGCCGGGGGACTGGGCCTCGCGGCTTTATCCTGGGGGCTGGGGGCTTGCTGCGCGAACGTCAGCGAAGCAAAAAGCAGCAGACTGAGACCAGTTGCAGCAGTGCGTATGTTCATTTTTCTCTCCCTGATAATCCGGTTAGACGGGCTGAAGTGGCGAAAGCATTGAACCTAATTTACGGTCTGGAAGCAAGCAGCGAAGTGTAAACGGTTCATTTGCTTGCCCGCTGAACCTCCAGAGTGACGTGATCGCATCTCGGGCACGCGCCCGGAGCCTCCGGCAAATATTAGCAATTCTTTACAGTTTTATTGGTATTGTGTTAGCCTGATTGAGTTGAAGAGAAGAGGAAATTTTTCAGGGGACTGACGGAGAGAGGCACTTGAGCGAGCTTAAGGCAGTGTTGATCGAGCAATATCGCACTCACATTAAAGATACAGGATCACCGGAAGTGCAAATTGCGCTGCTGAGCGAGCGGATCAACTATCTGACGACTCACCTTAAGTCGCACGTCAAAGACCACGCATCACGTCGCGGTTTGATTATGATGGTGAACAAACGCCGGCGGCTGCTGGACTATCTCAACCGCCGCGACCCGGATCGGTACCGCGAGATTGTTGAACGTCTTAGCCTGCGCAAGTAACCGCCTTGGAAGTGCGGGGAGTTCGGGGCGGCATCCGCAACGCAATCGCGAAGTGACAAATTCCATAGGGAGTCTGTCTGCCGGTAGTGTGAGTCCGGCTCGAATGCGCACCAGCGCGGATAAGGCTGGATTTTAACCAGTTTTTCGCGGTGTTGTCCGTTGAAATTTTGCAGGTCCCACAAAGCGTTCGACCACCTCTTGTCTTCTTTTACCGGTCGCCTCGATGGCCGGCCAACTGCCAGCAGAGAAAGTTTACGCGCAGCCGTGCAACGGCTGACGCTTTTTGCAATGCTTTGCGCGAACGCGAAGCTAAAGGAAAGAATAAATGTCTGAACAGTCACACACTCCCGCACCACACCAGGTAACCGTTGAAGTCGGCGGGCGTCCGCTGATATTGGAAACCGGAAAAGTCGCCAAGCAAGCCAACGGCGCGATTATGGCGCGCTACGGTGACACTATCGTGTTAACCACTGCTTGCATGTCGCCCACTGCGAATGATCGCGACTTTCTGCCATTGACCGTGGATTACCGCGAAAATACCTATTCAGCGGGAAAGATTCCTGGAGGATTTTTTAAGCGTGAAGGTCGCCCCTCGGAAAAAGAAATTTTGACTTCACGGTTGATCGACCGGCCCATGCGCCCGCTGTTTCCCGAGTCATGGCGCAACGAAACACAGATTGTCAGCATGGTGTTGTCGGCGGATAGCGACAACGATCCCGACGTGATCGCGGTAACCGGGGCCTCCGCGGCTTGCTACTGTTCCGACCTGCCGTTTGAGAAGCCCGTCGCCTGCGTACGCGTGGGATTGCTGGATGGCCAACTGGTCGCCAACCCGACCGTGGCGGATCAGAAAAAAAGTTTGATGAACATCGTCATTGCCGGAACGGAAGACGCCATCGTGATGGTGGAGTCGGGCGCCCTGGAAGTCTCCGAAGAAGCCGTGGTGGACGCGCTCGAATTTGGCCACGCGCAAATCAAAAAGATTGTGGGAGCCATCAAGGAGCTGCACGCCCAACTGAAGATCAAGAAGGTTACGGTCCCGCCGCTACCGTTCGACGAGTCGCTCTACAAGGAAATCGAAAAGAAGTACGGCGCGAAATTGCATGACGCCGTCAATACCGAGAAGCATCCCAAGAAAGAAAGCTACCTGCTGATTGACGCGATCAAGGATGAGCTCAAAGAATCGATCCCGGAAGATCAGGAAGAAAAGCGCGTTTTGGCCAAGCGAGCTTTTGATCGCTTACGCGAGAATATTTTCCGCGATGACGTGCTGAACAAACGCCGCCGCCCGGATGGACGAAGCTTCGACCAGATCCGCCACATCTCGTGCGAAGTCGGTTTGTTGCCGCGTGTGCACGGCTCCGCGCTGTTTACTCGCGGCGAAACCCAAGCGCTGGCCACCCTGACTCTGGGCACCAAGGAAGATATGCAGCGCCAGGACCTGCTCTTTGCGCAGGACCAATTCAAGCGCTTCATGCTGCACTACAATTTCCCGCCATTCAGCGTGGGCGAAGTTAAATTTCTGCGCGGTCCCGGACGCCGTGAAATCGGTCATGGCGCGTTGGCGGAACGCGCGCTAATGAGCTTGCTGCCACCCGAGGCGGATTTCCCGTATGCAATGCGCCTGGTTTCGGACATTCTGGAATCGAATGGTTCGTCCTCGATGGCCACCGTTTGCGGAGGCTCGTTGGCTTTAATGGATGCGGGCGTGCCGCTGAAAGCTCCATGCGCGGGAATCGCGATGGGCCTGGTGGTTGGCGAAGACATGAAGTATTCGATACTGACCGATATCGCCGGAGCGGAAGACCATTACGGCGATATGGATTTCAAGGTCGCGGGAACGCGGGACGGAATTACCGCGCTGCAAATGGACATCAAGGTCCTGGGCATCAGCATCGCCATGATGCGCGAAGCGCTGGCCCAGGCCAAGAAAGCGCGTTTGCAGATTCTGGACACCATGGAAAAGACCATCAGCGAAGGCCGCACGCAGATTTCGGCTTTCGCGCCGCGTCTGTTCAAGCTGAAGATTCCGCAGGACAAGATCCGCGACCTGATCGGGCCGGGCGGAAAGAAAATCAAGTCCATCATCGAAACCACTGGCGTGAAGATCGATGTGCTGGAAGACGGCACCGTACACATCTTCTCCACCAGCGGAGCGGGCGGTGACGCCGCTTTACAAATGGTGCGGGACATTACCGCCAGCGCCGAAATCGGCAAGACCTATCTCGGTAAAGTTGTGCGCCTCGCGGAATTTGGCGCCTTCGTCGAACTCTTCCCCGGGACCGACGGCTTGCTGCACATCAGCGAAATCTCCGAGCATCGCATCCGCGACGTTCGCGATGAGCTGAAACTTGGCGACCAGGTTCTGGTCAAGGTGCTCTCCATCGAGGGCAACAAGGTCCGCTTGTCGCGCAAAGCCCTGATTAAGGAAGCTCGCGAAAAGCAGCAGAAAGCTGCGGGCGCAGGAGCAACCACCACAACAACAACGGAAGACGACGGCAACGAGACCAATTCCAATATTTCAGAGTAATCTCTGAAAAGGGAATTAATTCAAAAAAGACCGGCGAGAATCGCCGGTCTTTTTTTGTACCTCGAGATATTTGTAACACCGTTGGAATATTTTACGGAGGATCTTTAAAGCTAGTTTTGCAGGCAGGACTGCGGGCAGTGCACGGCATCGAGCGCGCCCCACAGCGCATTGAGCGCTTCGTCCGTGGTGGCCATGATTTCGTCGGAATCACCGTCGGCGTGTTGCTCAAGCCAGTTGCGCCATGCCGCGCGATGCGCCTTGTCCGCTTCTTCGTGCACGGTGAAGTAGGCCAACGCCTCGGGATTAGTTACGCCGTAGAAGGTCTTCAGCCCTTCGATCTTGGTAGTGGCTATTTCGGGCACTTGAGATTCGTAGGCGTACAAAGCAGCTACCGCTTCGGCGACGGGGCGATCGCCGCAAATCTCGCGGTAGGTTTGCACCACCGCTTGGGTGCCGGGAAGCGACGGGCAGTAAGTGATGTCGTCTTCCGGAACACCGAGTGCGATTGCGAAATCGCGCCATAGCTTCGGATGTGAGCCGTTTGGATCTTCTTCCTCCGCAAGATTTTCCTCTACCAGCTTGCGGAGATCACCGTCGGTACGCGCCGCTAGTACACGAAGGTGCGCCGGGAAAGCTTCAACGTGCCGGTAATATTGCGAGGCATATAGCTGAAGAGCTTTGCGGGAAAGTTTGCCGGCCTGCCAATCCTGATAGAACGGATGTTTGAGCAGGTTCTTTGCTGCGATTGCGGTATCAAGTCGGGGAAGCAGTTCGCTGTTGGACATGTTCCTATCCTCGCGAGCGAGCAGCACGCGCTAAAAGAATTGCGCGGCAGCCGCATTCAAAACGTGCCGCATTGTAGCAAAAATTGCCGGGGATTGCTTTAGGGTGATTGATTGAGGAACAGCGAACCGAGAGTCGGGCGATGCCATCGTCGTCGACATCGTGGGCAGGAGCGGATGGGTCTCTTTGATTGCTACGCCGCCTTGGGAGAGGGCGCCGGTGCATTTGGATTGTTCTTCGCGTTGCCCTGCTCCGCTTCGGGATCATCGAAAACTGTCTCGGATTTTTCGGGGCTGCGGCGCAACAGCGTAATGCTATACACCAGCACAAATACCAGCACACCGAGCAAGCCAAGTTCAATCATCGAAGCCCGGAAGATCGTTGCGCCCTCGGGCGTCGTCCACTTACCCTCTTTTGTCAGTGCCGCGGCCTCCAAAGTAATCACCAGAATGCGTCGTATCGAAGCAATCAGTCCCACGACCAAAAATGGTTCGGTAACCAGGGTGTGCGAGCGGATCGAAATGCGCACGGTGTGCAGAATCTCCACCAACATCAACACCACTAAAAGCTGATCGAGGACACGCAACACCATCTCGGTATCGCTGATCGCCATCCACTCATGCCAGGTGTCCCACAGCAGTCTGCTAGAGCGCGCGATGGTCGCTAGTGCGGTGAGCGAAATGAGCACCGCGAGAATTGTGAGAATGGCAACTTCGGCCATGCCCAGGTAATCGCCGAAATGTTTGCGTAATTTCTCGTCCGCCATTTGGGCAAATCGTATCAGCCGTAGTCGTAACCTTCAAGGAAACGTGAATAGTAGAAGCTGTCTACCCGATGCTGGCATTTAAATAGGAGACCTAGTCCGGTAATCAGTCTTTGATGTGTAGACGTACGATCTGCGCGCCGACCCCACGCAATTTTTTGACGATATCTTCGTAGCCGCGGTCGATGTGATAAACGCGATCGATCATGGTTTCACCGTCTGCAACCAGGCCTGCGAGAACCAGGGATGCGCTGGCACGCAGATCGCTGGCAATTACCGGAGTGCCGGTCAACGGCGAAGGCCCGTGCACCACCGCCCGGCGGCCGTCCACGGTGATGTTCGCTCCCATGCGCAGCATTTCGCTGGCGTGTAGATAGCGATTTTCGAAGATTGTCTCCGTGATTACTGAAGCGCCTTCGGCCTGGGTCGCCAGCGCCATGTACTGCGCCTGCATATCCGTGGCGAAACCGGGGTATTCCTCGGTGGTGATATCTGCGGCGATCAGCTTCTTTGCGCGGCGCACGCGCACAGTAGTTTTATCCAAGGTTTCGATGCGCACACCGGTTTGCTGCAGTTTGGCGATGACGGAGGCCAGATGCTCGGGCGCGCAATTTGTCAGCGTTAAGTCTCCATCGGTAATGGCCCCGGCAACCAGAAACGTGCCCGCCTCGATGCGATCGGGAATCACGGTGTGTTCGGTGCCGTGCAATTTGTCGACTCCGCGGATGCGCAACGTGGAGCTGCAATCGCCTTCGATCTGCGCGCCCATTTTACGCAGCATCTCCACCAGGTCGGTCACTTCCGGCTCGCGCGCGGCGTTGTTTAGAACGGTTTCGCCCTCGGCCAGCACCGCCGCCATCAGAATATTTTCGGTGCCGGTGACAGTGATTCTTTCGAAGGTGATATTTGCCCCTTTGAGTCGGCCTTCATTGGGAACTTTGGCCTGAATGTAGCCGTGATCCGTGGTGATGTCCGCGCCCATTTTTTCGAGCGCCGCAAGATGCAAGTCCACCGGGCGCGCACCGATGGCGCAGCCGCCGGGAAGAGACACGCGCGCGACGCCCATGCGAGCCATCAGCGGACCAAGCGTAAGAATGGAAGCGCGCATGGTCTTGACCAGTTCGTACGGCGCGATGGCATCGCTCAGCGTGACCGCTTGTATGACGTAATCACTCGCGGGGATATCAGCGATGGAAACTTTAGCGCCCATGAACGCCAACAACTTGCTCATGGTGATGAGGTCGCGGACCTTGGGAATATTGTGGAGAGTGATGCGCTCTTTGGTGAGTAGCGCCGCTGCCATCACCGGCAGCGCGGAATTCTTTGCGCCACTAATGGCTACTTTTCCGTGAAGCGCCTTACCGCCCTTAATTAGAAATTTGTCCATGAGACGGAATTAAGTAAAATTTGGAACGCAAACCACTAGCCCGGGTTAGCGCCCTAATTCGAACGCGTCCCGCGATTCTTGTTTACTCACCCAGAGCTGTGCGCAAATGTCCTTTCGCATCGCGCAATTTCTTTCCTGCATCTGCGGCGTTCAATCGCAATTTCAGCATCACCAGCGCCACGCGCAAGTCGTGTCCCGATTGACGCAAAGCGTGTGCGGAAGCAGACAGATTCTTCCCGCTAGCGTCCGCCAGGATGCGCACCATTCGTTGCGAAACCTTGCGATTCGACGCTTTCACGTCGATCATCAAGTTTTCATAGACGTGTCCGAGGCGCGCCATCGCTGCTGTAGTCAGCATGTTCAGAACCATTTTCTGCGAGGTTCCGGATTTCAGCCGCGTCGATCCGGTAAGAATCTCGGGCCCTACGTCCGTGGCGATCAGAATGTCAGCCAGTTGTGCCACCGGAGTGTTGCGATTCACCGTGATCGCTATGGTCGCGGCTCCGATCTTCGACGCGAAGCGCAGCGCGCCCAACACGTACGGCGTGGTGCCGCTGGCGCAAATTCCCGCGACCACGTCCTTGCGCGTTAATTTGATTTTTCGCAGATCTCGCTCGGCATTCGCCGGTAAATCCTCGGCTCCCTCCACCGCCCGAGTAATCGCCGGACCGCCCCCGGCAATCAACGCCTGCACCAGTTTTGGCGATGTTCCAAATGTCGGCGGGCATTCCGCGGCATCCAGCACCGCAATGCGACCACTGGAACCCGCGCCCACATAGATGAGCCGGCCCCCGCCGCGAACGGCGCCCACGATTTGGTCAACTGCTCGAGCAATAGCGGGGAGCGCTTGGCCAACCGCAACAGCCACTTTGCGGTCTTCACGATTCATCAGCTGCACGATTTCTGACGCGCTTAAGCGGTCGAGATTTTTTGACGCCGGATTGCGCAGCTCACTGCGTCTGTTTTCCCTTGGTCCTGAAGGCACAATAGAATTATAGCCGTGGGCTGCCGCAATCCGGGCCATGCACAACGAAAAACGGCTAGGCCTTGCCAACAAATTGCTAATACCTTCACGAAACTCAAGCCTTCCTATTTGCTTAGATCAAGTCGCGATTCGGCTATCATGAAACGACAAGCTGGCAGCGGGTTATCGTCAGGACGGGCTCCTTGGAAATCGCATTAATGAACATTCTCAACCGGCTGTTTGAGGAACGATTCCATTCGCCGGTCACCCACGTCCATCCGTTGCAAGGTCAACTGGGCGGGTCCGGGCGCCAGATCATTCGCCTTTCGAACGAAAAGAACACTGCCATCGGCATCGTCTATGGCGTGCGTGAAGAAAACATCGCCTTCCTCGATTTTTCCAAACACTTTCGCAAACATGGTTTGCCGGTGCCCGAAATTTATGGTGAAGACCTGGACCACGGCGTCTACTTGGAAGAAGACCTAGGGAACACCACGCTGTACGAGTTTCTATCGAAAAATCGTAAGGCCGCGACCATCGCCGCGCCGGTAGTCGAAGCCTATCGAAAGGTTGTGGCCATCTTGCCCCGGTTTCAGGTGGAAGCCGGCCACGATGTGAATTACGAAGCGTGTTATCCCATCGGCAGTTTTGACCGCCAATCCGTCGCCTGGGATTTGAACTACTTCAAATATTATTTTCTGCGCCTAGCGGGTGTGCCCTTTAACGAGCAAGCCCTGGAAGACGATTTCGGTCGCCTGACGGATTTTCTGATGAGCGCGGATCGCCACTACTTTCTGTATCGCGACTTTCAGTCCAGAAACATTGTGTTGCGCGATGGCCAGCCCTTTTTTGTCGACTACCAGGGCGGGCGCAAGGGCGCGCTGCAATATGACATCGCCTCTCTTTTGTTCGATGCCAAGGCCGACTTGCCGCCGGAGCTGCGGCAGGAGCTTCTCGATCACTATCTGGATGCTCTAAGCAGTTACGTAAATGTCGATCGCGAAGCATTCATGAGGCATTACTACGCGTACGTATATGTGCGCATCCTGCAGGCCCTCGGAGCTTACGGATTCCGTGGATTTTACGAACGCAAACAGCACTTTCTGCAAAGCGTGCCGTTCGCCATGAAGAATCTGCGCTGGCTTTTGCATCACGTCACATTGCCGATTGAACTGCCTACGCTGATGGCTGCGTTCCAAAGCATGCTGGCCTCGGAGAAATTGCAGGGATTGGCCGGTCAAGCCGAGCCTCTCGCGCTGCGCATTTTCAGTTTCTCGTTTCATCAGGGAGCACCGAAGGATGAAACCGGTCATGGCGGCGGATTTGTTTTCGATGGGCGTAGCTTGCCGAATCCCGGCCGTGAAGAGCGCTTCAAGGCGCTCACCGGCAAAGATACTCCGGTAATTGAATATCTCAATCAACAAGAGAGCGTGCATCAATTTCTGGCGAGTGTGATGTCGTTAGTGGATGCCAGCGTAAACAGTTACCGCGAGCGGGGATTCAAAAACCTTATGGTTTCTTTCGGCTGCACCGGTGGGCAACATCGCTCGGTCTATCTTGCGGAACAATTGGCAAAACACTTTCGCTCCAGGAACGGCGTAGAAGTAGCGGTGCGCCATGTGCAACTCGAAAAGATGGGCAAATGAAGCCCTTCGCAATGCAAACGGAGCGATGCGGTTTTCTCGCTGAAATCCGGTCCATCAAAATCCACGCGGTGAGCGCCCCACGATGAGGGCAATGGTGCTCGCAGCCGGGCTGGGTACGCGCTTGCGGCCGCTCACCGACGACCGCCCTAAAGCGCTAGTCGAAGTAGGCGGGCGCACCCTGCTGGAAATTACGCTTTCTCGACTGCGTGTTTACGGCATTCACGATGTGATCGTCAACGCGCACCACTTCGCCGATAAAGTGATTTCCTTCCTTGCTGAGCACGAAAATTTCGGCATGCACATTGAAGTGTCGCGAGAGGATATGCTGCTCGATACCGGCGGCGGCCTGAAAAAGGCCAGCTGGTTCTTCCTGGAGCAGTCCGGTCCGGCGGGCGCGGAACCGTTTCTTCTCCATAATGTCGACGTCGTGAGCACCATTGATCTCCAGCGTATGGTGCAGTTTCACCGGGACAATAAAGCGCTCGCCACCCTTGCGGTGCAACATCGTGATTCCAGCCGCCGACTGGTATTTGACGAGCACCACCAGTTATGCGGCCGCCGGGCTAGCCGCGAAGCGAAACCAGAAATTGTTCGAACCGCACCAGACACGGATGCGTTGGCGTTCTCCGGCATTCATGTCATCTCTCCGCGCTTGTTAACGCTAATGAAGGAAGAAGGTATTTTCTCCATCATCGATACATATCTACGGCTGGCCGGAATTGGAGAAAAAATTCTTGCGTTTTGCACCGATGACTACTATTGGCGCGACTTGGGCAAGCCCGCCGACCTCCAGCAAGCCGCACGTGATTTAGAGCAAGGAATTTTTTCCGCGTAACGAGTTATCCAACGTAAATCAAACCAAAAAAAATGCCTCGCGAAAGAACATGACGCGCCGGCAATCCCTAGCGGGAAGCGTGTGCAGGCTCGGCGAGTCCCAGCGATTCCATGACCGCATCATGAAGCGCCGGTCGAACCTGAGCCATTTTTTGATTATCGCGCGTGGGGTTCACGCGATTGGTGAGCAGCACCACGAAAAGTTCGCGGTCAGGATCGATCCAGATGGAAGTGCCCGTAAATCCGGTGTGACCGAAGCTATGCGCTGAGAAAAAGTGACCGCTGGAGCCGCCTTCGGTGGGTACAGCCCAGCCGAGCGTGCGCGTACCGCTGGAGAGCTGTTGCGGCGCAGTGAACTGCGCGACCGTCGCGCGGCGCAGCACGCGATGGTGCGCATAACTGCCGCCGTTCAGCAACATCTGACAAAATGCCGCAAGATCGGGCGCGGTGCTGAAGAGCCCGGCGTGCCCTGCAACCCCGCCGACGGCGAAAGCATTTTCGTCGTGAACTTCACCTTGCACCAGGCGATGACGCAAATTGTTATCGATTTCCGTGGGCGCGATCTGCGGCCAGAGTTTCTTCGCTGGCCGGAACATGGTGTTGGACATTCCCAACGGATCGAAAATGTAGCCCTTGGCTAGATCATCAAGCGTGCGGCCAGTAAGGCGCTCGATGATTTCGCCCATTAAAATGATGCCCAGGTCGGAATAAACTTCTTTCGTGCCGGGCTCATAATCCAGTGGCTCGGCAAAAATTCTGCTCAAAGTATCTTGCTTGCCTTTGGAAGTGCGCCAATATTCCTTAAACGGCGGCAGCCCGGAAGTGTGCGTCAGCAAATGGCGCACGGTAACTCTACTGCGCCATTCTTTCTGCCCCGGTGTCGTGCCCCATTCAGGAAGATAACGCTCGACCTTGGCATCCAGATCGAGGCCGACAGGAAAATCACCTTCCACTAATTTGGCGACGAACGTAGTCGTGGCCACCACTTTCGTGAGAGACGCGATGTCGTATTTTGTTTGCTCCGCGACGGCCGGTGCCTGCGCGTCGTAGCTCAGCTTACCAAAAGCATGAATCGCAACTTTGCCGTGGTAGCCGACCGCCAGCGTGGCGCCGGGAAAAGCTTTGTCGGCGATAGACTTTTCAATCACCCGGTACGCTGGCTGCAATTCTTTATCAGCCGTCGCGTCCATCGGCTGAACCGTACCGGGATCAGCGGGGCGCGAAATGCCAAATCCAGATTTGAGAGCAACTCCTGGTATCGTGACCGGCAACTTGCCGCGCACCGGAATTTCCGCAAACAGCGCGCGAGCCACGGAAATTTGCGCCACATCGCTGATGCCAAAAGCGGCCAGCCATGTTTCCGCTTGCGGAAAATTTTCGATCAGGTAAGGGCTGCCAAAGCCGAGGGCAATCACCGGTTTGCCAACTTTAAAAACCTGGGCCGCAAACGCCGCTTGCTCAGCTGGAATGTCCACATCGCCTTTGCGATCGCTCACGCGCACAAACAGCGCCAAGATAGTGATGTCGTAGGAATCGGCGGGCGGCAACTTTAAAGTGTCGGCTTTTACAAAGCGCGTGTCCGCGCGCAGCGTGATTACCGAATCGAAGCGTGTGCGCAATTCGCGCTCAAGGTCTTCGCCCGGATACGGCTCGGGGTCGGCATAAAACGCCAGCAGCAGAGCGCGCGACGGTTTTGCGGCGCTCAACGGTAAGCGATTCACGGTATCGCGCAGCAGCGCAACTCCGCGATCGGAAATGTCTTGCGCTTCTTGTTGCCACGGCGCGCGGCCAAACTTTTCGTTGATAGCGTTCACATCGACGAGTTTGTTCTTGTTGAGTTCCAGCCGCGCCTTAGCTTGCAAAATGCGGCGCACCGAAGCATCAAGTCGCTCATGCGAAATGCGTCCTGATTTCACCGCGGCCTGCAGCGCTTCGAACGCCGCGTCTGGCACCGGTGACATCAGCAGCGCATCGGCTCCCGCGAGAAAAGCGCGCACTGCCGCTTCGCCCGGAGCATAACGTGTAGTGATGCCGCCCATATCCATGGCGTCGGTTATGACCAGGCCCTCGAATTGAAGTTCGTTACGCAAAAGTCCCGTTAACACATTATTGGAAAGCGTGGCCGGAGTGTTGGGATCGGGCTCTAGCGCAGGAATGGAAAGATGGCCGGTCATGATGCTACCAACGCCGGCGGAAATCGCGGAGCGAAAGGGAATCAGTTCCAGATGCTCCAGCCGATCTTTGTCGGCGTGAATCACCGGAAGATCGATGTGCGAGTCGGCCGCGGTATCACCGTGCCCTGGAAAATGCTTGGCGGTGGCCAGGCCGCCGTTCTCTTGCACGCCGCGCACGAAAGCCGCAACATACTCAGCGACGCGCTGCGGGTCTTCGCCAAATGACCGCGTATTGATAATCGGATTTCCCGGATTGTTATTCACGTCGGAAACGGGCGCGTAAATCCAGTGAATACCCACGGCACGAGCTTCCAGCGCGGTAATCTTCCCCATCGTGTAAGCGTCGGCTGGATTGCCCGCCGCAGCCAAAGCCATAGCCGTTGGAAAGGATGTGCCTTCATCAAGCCGCATGGCCGAGCCGCGTTCGAAGTCCGCTCCAATCAGCAAAGGCAATTTGGATCGCGCCTGAAGTTGATTGGTCAGCACCGCCGTCGGGTAAGCCTGGCTCTTAATAATTCCCAGCGGCGACATTTGCGTAATGTTAATGAATCCACCGACGTGCAGATCATCCACGTCGTGCATCATCTTGCGATACGCGTCCGCATCCGTGGACGTAAAGCTGCCGTGATAAGTGGTGAAGAGCAGTTGGCCGATTTTTTCGTCGTCGGTCATTTTGCGCAGCGTGGTTTCCACCCATTGTTTGTTTGCAGTAGAGAGCACGCGTGCTGGTGTCGCGGACTTGGAGGCGACGGATTTCTTCTCGGGTGAGCTTTTGGTCTGACTTCGCGCGGTATAGGCCATAGGAAAAATAATCGCAATAAAAAGTAGCGGCAGCAGAACAGCACAAGGATTTTTCACCGGGCCATTATCGCCCTTCAACGAAACCTTCATCGAGAATAGGCCCGTTTGGTGCCGCGCATGCGCTGAGTTTGTATATAGCACAGGCACTTTGGGGCCACAAACAACACCCGCGCGAGACGTTCCAGAATATCATTGCGACTTATGAGGCAGGCGATGACCAACATGGGCTCCGTTGAGTGTAAGGCGTCACAGCAATTAAAGATGCGATTTTTTCTGGCGCCGTTGCTGTGCTGCTTTGCTGTGGCCGCACAGGCTAACATCGCGCACGGAGCAAACGCGCAACGAGCACGGCATTCCCGTCACGTCGCAAAAGTGATGGCTGGCCTCGACGTGCTGGAGGCGGAACGCTTCGTCCCACTGCGCGGCAAACACGTTGGCGTGATTACCAATCACACTGGCCTCGACGCTCAAGGTCGCACCACGATCGATGCCCTCACACATGCTCCAGGAATCCAGGTGGTGGCGCTGTTCACTCCCGAACACGGCTTGGGAGGGAACAAGGATGAAAATGTCTCCTCCACGAAAGATCCAGTGAGCGGCCTGCCGGTCTACAGTTTGTATGGTGAGACGCGCCGGCCTACGGATGAAATGCTCGTGGGAATCGACGCACTCGTCTTTGATGTGCAAGACGCCGGCGTGCGGTTCTACACCTACACCACCACGATGGCCTTCTGCATGGAAGAAGCCGCCAAACGCAAAATTGCGTTTTTTGTGTTGGATCGCCCCGACCCGATTGGCGGAGAAATCGTCGAAGGACCGTTGCTGGACGCGGACAAGACTAGCTTCACCGCCTATTTTCGGCTGCCGGTTCGCTACGCGTTGACCATCGGCGAATTAGCGCAATTATTTAACGAAGAAAATCGCATTCAGTGCGACCTGCACGTGATCCCCATGAGGAATTGGCGCCGCAATTATTTTTATGAAGAGACCGGCCTACGTTGGTTACCCCCTTCGCCAAACCTGCGCACCCTGAAAGGTTCGGTCCTCTATCCAGGGTTGGAGATTCTGCAGAATGGCGGGGTTTCCGTGGGGCGTGGCACAGAAGCGCCGTTTGAAGAATTTGGCGCACCTTGGATGCATGGAGAAGATGTGGCAGCGCGCTTGAATGAGCGCCACTTGGCGGGAGTGAGATTTGTCGCCGCAGATTTTATTCCCGTGGCCGGGCTCTATGCCGCGGCGCGCTGTGGCGGCGTCGCTATTCGGGTACTCGATAAGCGCGCGGTGCGCTCCATGACTATGGGAATAGAAATCGCGAGTATCTTGCGGCAGCTTTACCCGGATCATTTCGACGTGCAGAAGATGTTGTTCCTGATCGGCAACGACCAGACCATTCGCCAATTGCAAGAGAGCGTCCCGGCTTCCGAAATTGTCAAGGGATGGGAAGCGGATTTAAAGACCTTCGAGTCGATGCGGCAAAAATATTTGCTATACAAGTGAAATCCGTTCCAAAGTGATAAAATTTTAAGATGCGAATTGTTTCGTTATTGCCTTCCGCTACCGAGATACTTTTTGCGTTGGGGCTGGATGCCGAAGTTGTGGGAGTCAGTTACGACTGCGATTTCCCCTCGCAGGTCAGCCAGCGGCGCGTGGTGGTCGATTCACGCATCCCGCAAGGCCTGCCTTCGCTGGAGATAGACCGGCGGGTTCGCGAATATGTGGAGCGCGGAGAAAGCCTGTACATCGTAAACGCCGAAGCGCTGAGGGAGTTGGCTCCCGACCTGGTCGTCACCCAGGATTTATGTTTGGTATGCGCAGCTTCTCCGGACGATCTGGCAGCGGTGTTGGCCAATTTTGAAAAGCGACCGAGGGTCCTGTCGCTGAATCCGCGAAATCTTCGCGATGTGTGGGACGACATCTCAAGGGTGGCAAGCGAAACCTCGCGTGAACATGCCGCCAAGAAGTTGTTAGCCGAGATTGAACAGCGTTTGCACGGGCTCAAAGGCCAAGTCGAAAAAATTTTGCAGCGACCGCGCGTTGCCTTTCTTGAATGGCTGGAGCCCTTCTATGTTGGCGGCCACTGGGTTCCGGAGATGGTTGCACTCGCTGGCGGGGAAGATATCTTTGGGAAGGTAGGCTCGCCCTCATTTCGCGTCGAGCTTAAAGACATCATCGCCGCTGCGCCCGACATCGTTGTTATTGCGCCCTGCGGCTACGATGCAAAGCAATCCCGAAACGAATATTGTTCCATGACGTTTCCGCCGGAGTGGGACGCAATTCCTGCAGTGCGTAACAGCCGCATTTACGCGTTTGAAGCTAACGCGTACGCTTCGCGGCCGGGACCGCGCTTAGTGACCGGCGTTGAGGCGTTGGGAAAAATCTTTCATCCTGAAATTGTCGTCGGAGATGAAGCCTCTCGGGCGTTTGAAATCGCCAATCCGGCACGCGAGAACTACGGCGTGAACTCCGCGGAGCTGGATCTCTCGCGCCGCGCCCACATTCTGTAAAAAGGCAGCCCCGCCAATATCAAAAGCAGCCCGATGGAAGACCGGCCCGGCCGCTGGATCCAAATATTTATCGTTAACGCCAGCGCGCCCGCCACGAAGAGTCCTGGAACCCAAGGGTAGCCCCAGCAGCGATACGGCCTCGGCAAATCCGGCTCCGTTTTGCGCAAGCGAAATAGCGCAATCACTGCCGAGCCGTAAAAAATCCATGCCGCAAAAATAAAAAGATTAGTCAACTCTTCGAACGTGCCGGTGAGTGCCATAATGCTCGCCAGCACACCTTGAAACATTAATGCCCGGCCGGGAGTGCGGAATTTCGGGTGAATGCCGCCAGCAATTTTAAAAAAAATTCCGTCGCGCGCCATGGCGTATGGGACTCGCGCGCCGCTCAACACCGAAGAATTCATGGAACCCAGCGCGGAGATGGCCATCGCTACTGTAATCCACGTCGCAGCGCCTCGTCCGATGACATGTTCGACGACATCTGAAGCGATATGCTGCGAGTTGGCGACGCTTTCGAACGGCAAGACCTTCAGGCACGCGGCGCTGAACAGTAAATAAATGATGGCGACGAACGTGACGCCGCCGACCAGTGCCCTGGGAAAGTTGCGCTGCGGGTTTTCTACCTCTGACCCAACCAGATTCAAATCTTCCCACCCGTCGTAGGCCCACAAGGCTGCCGCCAGGGTGGCGAGAAATGCGGCGAATATAGTTCCGACACCGTCACCCGAGGCCGGCCAAAACGGATCTGGGGCGTGCGGAGATCCCGGCTGGGAAAAAAGCGCTACGCCGATAACAATAAAGACCGACATAATTTTTATAGCCGTTAGAAAAACCTGCACCGCACCGCCAAGCCGCACACCGAGATAATTCACACCAGTCATGCCGGCAAGCCAAAACACCGCAAGCGGTTGCGCCCACGTAAAAACAAAATCGTAAGGCGCAATCCATGCACCGACCGCTGGAACATGCACGGTGAAAATAGGCGTAGCCACCGCCGGAATTAGAAAGCCGACGAAGCGCATCATGCCCGCTGAAATGGACGCCAGGGAGCTGGGTCTGCCAACAATGGAATGCATCCAGCCAAAAAGAAATCCGTATACCGGGCCGAACGCGCGGCGCAAATATGCGTATTCGCCGCCCGCCTCCGGCATGGCCGCGCCCAACTCCGCGAAAGACAACGCGCCAAAAATGGACAGCGCCGCGCCAACAATCCACGCCGCAAAAACCACGGAAACGGTGCGGCCTTCGCGAGCCATTTCCGCAGGCTTCAGAAAAATACCGGTGCCGATCATGGTACCGATGACGATCGCGACCGATGCCCATGCGCCAAGCCCGCGAAGCAGTTCGAGGCGTTTCTCAGTCATCGGTACTCGTCATAGTTGTGAATGGTGGTAGCACGAAATTTATGAAGCAGGATCCACGGCAGCGTGATGATTCTCTGATTTGTCAGCCCGGGTCAAGAGACTTACCAGCGAGCCGACCAAGAAAGTCGTGACCGAACCGATCAAGAAGTACCACGTGTACGCGATACTCGTCAGGCGCCATACGCAAATAATGGTGATCAGCCCCGCGAACATACCTACTAGCGCTCCACTGGCATTCGAACGGCGGTTGAGCGTGCCCAGAAGAAAAAGTCCGAGCAAACTTCCGAATGGAAACGCCGCAACGGTCAGCCCCGCTTCGAGCACCGGCCCCCAGGTCATCAATCCAAAGCCCATCAGAACGAGTCCCCAGAATAACGTCATGCGCCGCGACAACCGCAAAAAGCCGACGTCGTTTCTAGATTCATGCTTACCCGAGCGCAGCGCGGAAAAATCGAGAACGCTGCTGGCCGCGAGAGAGTTCAGCGAACCGCTGGCGTTGGACATGGCCACCGCGATGATGGAAGCGAGCAACAGTCCTGCAAGGCCGGTAGGCATTTCGCGAAGAAGAAAAAGTGGTAGGACGCGGTCGGTGGCTTCACCAGCCGAAAGCAGCGGTGTGTGCTGCGAGAAAACGAAGAGCAATACGCCAATCAGCAAAAAAACCGTAAATTGAAATAAAACAATGACGCCGCTGGCCAAAAGTGCGCGGCGGCTGTCGCGTTGATTACGAGCCGCGAGTAACCGCTGAACAATCGTCTGATCAGTGCCGTGGGTAGCCATGGTTAGGAACGCGCCTCCAATCACCCCAGACCAAAATGTATATTTCGTCGCCAAGTTAAGCGAAAAATCAAAAACCTGGAGTTTATGACCATGCCTGGCGGCCACCTGGACAACTTCGTTCCAACCGCCAGGAACGCGATGCAGCAGCACAAAAAATGTCGCGGCACTGCCAGCCAGATAGATGAACAGTTGCGCGACATCCGTCCAGATCACCGCTTTCATCCCGCCTTCCAGCGTGTAGAGCAGCGTCAGCGCAATAACAATCACTACGGACAGATGTTCGCTGGTACCCAGCACCACACTCAAAACGATCGCGATGGCCGAGACGCGCACCCCTTCTGCGAGCGCCCGCGTAATTAGAAAGGTGCTGGCCGCCACTGCGCGCATGCGCTGGCCAAACCGTTTTTCGATCAGCGCGTAAGCGGTAAAGAAATCTCCGCGAAAATATCCCGGCAGCAGCACCAGGACAATCAGAACGCGCCCAAACAAGTAGCCGAAAATGAGTTGCAGAAAAGTCAGGTTGCCGCCGTAAGCGATGGCCGGCGTGCCAATGATAGTAAGTGTCGACGTTTCCGTGGCCACAATGGAAAACGCCAGCGCCCACCACGGCGCGCTTCGGCCTCCTAGAAAATACTCGCGCGTGACCGCATTGCGATCATCGCCGCCGATTTGCGCGGCCTGGCTTTGTTTGCGCCGGAAATGCATGCCCAGCGCCGTTACGGCTAGCAGGTAAACAATGACGATGGCTAAATCAAGAGAATGAATGTGCATCGAGTGCGCAGAGAATAGTAGTGGGCGGTTCGGGCGTCAAGATTAGTACTAGGTATTCTTTTGCGCCGCATTGAAATATGCGGTTAACAACAGTGGGACCGAACTAGCTTATGCTTTTCAAATGCGCTGCATACTGGGCTTCGATGGTGGGGCCACCAAGACGGAATGCGTGTTGATAGACGAAGCAGGAAACATTCTGGCTTCAGGAAGATCGGGCGCGTCCAATCCGGGACTGGTGGGATTTGAACGAGCCATGGAGGAAATAAAAAAAGCGGCGCAAGCTGCGGCATCTGAGGCGGGCGTGAAGCCCGACGCGATTAGCGCGTTGTGCGCTGGAATCGCAGGAGTGGGAACCGTGAAGGCCGCCGACAGGATGCGCTCATTACTGGCAGCGGCGTTTCCCAGCGTGGTGATGAAAGTCTGTACGGATCTAGAAATTGCGCTGGCTGCAACGGGCACGGGGCCCGCCATTGTGCTGATTGCCGGGACGGGCTCGTCGGCTATGGGACGTGGCGTAAACGGAGAAGTCCAGCGCGCTGGTGGTTTGGGCCCGCAAGTTGGCGACCAAGGCAGTGCTCGCGACGTGGCCAGAAAAGCAGTCGCGGCGGCGAGATCAGAACTCGATAGAAGCGGCGAAGAGAGCGCTCTTGGCAAGCAGCTCAAGCGACAGCTGGGCATTGCGAACTGGCGCGAGTTTGAAAATCGCATCGGCAACGCGCCGCCGGAACAAGTATATCCACAATTATTTCCGGTGGTGGCTAACGCCGCGGACGCCCGCGACCCGATGGCCCGGGAAATTTTGCGCGCAGCCGCTAACGACCTTGGCGCGCTGGTAAAGACGCTCGCTGATGATTTGAATTTGCAGCACGTGCCGTTTCGCCTGGCAAAAACCGGCGGCATGATAGGCCACTGCGCGTTTTTCGATAATGAGCTGGACTCCAGGCTGCGCGAAGCTACACCTACCGCGAAAATTGGATTGTTGCCGATCTCTCCGGCCCACGCGGCGGCGTTGCTCGCGCTGGAACTATTTGTGGAAGCGGACTGACGAAAAATTCCAATGGCTGACACCAAAGATCTGACCAAAACAAACAATACTCGCGCCGTCCAAGAAACGCAGCACGCCCTGGCCGCCGACGGCGAGGTGCCCGCGGCATTACTTCACAGCGACGATGAAGAGGTCCTTTTAGCGCTGTTAAAGACTCCCGCGCTAGTCGAGGCGGATGTCACTGTGCTCCTCGCGCGCAAGAATTTGCCCGCCGTGGTCATCGAGGAGATTTGTAAGCGCAGAGACTGGCTCAAGACTTATGCTCTAAAAAAAGCGTTAGCGTGCCATCCGCATACGCCACGGCTCGTCAGTCTTCGGCTGCTGAAAGAATTGTATTTGATGGACCTGGTGCAGATTGCTCTCATGCCCGGCGTTTCCGCGGAATTAAAACGTAACGCGGAAGATCAACTCGCCATACGATTGCCGCAGCTTCCCCTGGGGCAAAAAATTACTTTGGCAAGGCGCGGGCCCGCGCGCATAGCCGGCTCGCTCCTGGCGGAAGGGCATCCCTTAGTCGTACCTGTGGCTCTCGATAATAGTCATTTGACCGCCGCGCAAATTCTAAAGGCCCTGGCCCGCGAGGGCGTGCCGGAATCCGTGGTGCAGGCGATCGCGCAACATCGCAAATGGTCCTGCGATTACAACGTGCGCCTCGCACTGGTGCGCAATCCCGCGACCACCCTGGCTACTTCGCTTAGTTTCTTGCCAGAACTTACAGTCTCCGATCTCCATGAACTGGCAGCCCCCGGCGTCCTCACGGAGCCCTTACGAAAATATCTTGGGGTTGAAACCCACCGCCGCATTCGAGCTGGCGATAAGTCGGCCGCCGGTAAAGAGCCTTTCGACCAAAGTACACCGTCTAAAGATGCCTAGAACCGATAAATTGCTCCCACCGGACCAGCCCGGTGATGCAATTTTGGCGCGCAATTCGCTGAATTAGGCGTTGTCGGGAACAAAACATCAGCCTTCGCCGTCCTATAGCTGTGCCCTCGAATGACGTATTCTCGGGACTAGACGGAGTTCGACGCTCGACCGTCGCTTGCACTCCTGGCAGGGGGGATTCGCCAAGTTTATGGACAATGCGGAAAACTTATCTCGACGGCTCGAGCGTCGTTGGGCACGGCGTTATTCGTTTTGCGCTGATCTTGAAATCGAATGGGGCTCAGCGGTCCTAACGGGGAAAACCCGCGACATCAGCTCCAATGGCATGTTCATCCAAGCCGCCGACACTCTCTGGATCGGGGCGGGTTTCAGGGCTCGCCTCAATGTCAATCCTCCGGTGAACGTGAATTGTTCCGTGAAACGCGTGGAACCCGGGCTTGGAATGGGCGTCTCCGTGGCGCCGGCGGAGTCCGATCATCAAAAATATTATCAGGATCTTCTCGTGTCCCTCGCAGGCAATCCGGCCGACACCGCCTTATAATAGGCGGACGACCATATGGCGGTTTTACGCGCAGTTTGCGCCAACGTCATTTTGCGCTCGTAATTGCGTAGCAAGCCAGCGGCTGCCGGGGGGCTGCCCAGTGCCTGCCAAGAGCTACAAGAACTAAATGACCAGATGCGTCAATTGCGGGTCCGAACGTACGGGGGACGAGTGCCCCTCCTGCGGCCTTACATCTTCCATCGCTGAGTTGGTGTTTCGCCCGCGCTTCATGAAACGCACCGCGGTTTTTCTGGCGGGCTCACTGCTTTTCCCGTACATAAGCCAGCTTTACCCTCCGTTGGAACTCGACTGGATGCTGGTATTTTTTGGCCTGATATTTTTTATCGGGTTGACTGTGGCCGTATTTGTGGATCGCGGTGCGCGCAATCGCCAGGACATCGAGGTGTTGAAGCGAATTTACGCAGGATTTATTCCACTGCCTTGGATCCTTGCGGCCACCCTATTCTTGAACGGCAAACTTGATGCCCCCAAGAATGTGGTCTATTACCCCACCACCGTGCAGAGCCGCTTCAACATGCGTGGAATAGTGCGCGGGAGCAGAAGGCTTTTCGTACGTTCTTGGCGTCCTGGGCAAAAAGTCGAGCGGCTTGCGGTGGACGTTGACGATTACGACCGTTTCCATGATGGTGACGCCGTGGTGGTCGGCGTAGCGCCAGGCGCGCTGGGCATCGCCTGGTTTTACGGAATTTACCGCCGCTAGGTTTCTAGTTCGCCTGATGACTGTAGTGCTCGCCAAAAAAATCTCCCTTATTCCACGTTGGGCGCTGCGAGTCTTCAGTAATCAGGAAGCCACAGAGAAATACGAAGCGCGCATACTTCACGGCGGCATCGAAGTCTAATCCAGGCTGGTCCATATCGTCTTGGGGCTGGTGATAACGCGTCTGTTCCCAGTTCTTAAAAATGTCCGCAGGTTTGATTTTCGGGTCATCGGATTTGAAGCCCGCCACCGGAAATATCGCCGGGATACCCTGTTTGACGAACGAATACTGATCGCTTCGAATGAACACCACTTCTTCGGGCATGGGGTCCGGGCTCTCGCTTAGACCCAAGCGGGCCGCCGCTTTCTTGACCGCGGTATCCAGACTGGAATGCTCCGCACCGAAGGCCACGATATCTCGCAGAGGCCAGAGCATCGCATCTTCGTCCATGTTGACGTTCGCCACCACCGAGCTCTTATTCACCGTCGGGTAATGCGCGAAATAGTCAGAGCCCAGCAATCCAGCTTCTTCGCCGGTCACCGACAAAAACAGAATGGAGCGACGCGGTCGCGTTTTCATCCCACTGAAGGCCCGAGCCACTTCCAGTAAAATTGCCGACCCCGAAGCATTGTCTAGTGCGCCGTTGTAAATGTTGTCGCCCTTGACTGGCTCGCCGATGCCAAGGTGATCCAGGTGGGCGCTATAGACCACATACTCATTTTTCAACGTTGGGTCGCTGCCTTCCAGTTTTGCTACCACATTTCGGCTCGCAACATCCTGCAATCCGGTGACGTTATGAATCTTCGCGGTAATTGGCATCACGAATGACATGGGTTTCCCGGCTTTTATGGCTGCGAAGACTTCTTCCGCCGAGTGCGGACTCCCCGCGAAGAATTTTTTAGTCGCCTCCAGGCTCAGGAATGCGCCGCCTTTCAACTCCGGAAAATAATCATTGGGCCGCTGCTGTTTGTCGAGCCAGCGCAATTCCGGAAATGACAAATCGCGAACCTGTTCCTTGAACGAGTACAGTTGCTCAAAAACGGGATCGTCCAGAAAAATAACACCCACGGCTCCATGAGCTACGGCGTTCTGTAATTTCAGTTCCCAGGACGAATAGTGCGCTTTCAAAGAAGACTCGAAATTGGGCGCGTCCGCCATTAACGCCACAATGTTTCCTTGCGCATCTATTCCTCGGTAATCGTCATAGTTCTTATCGGGCGCGGTGACTCCATCACCTACGAATACAACCGGAGCCTCCACCGATGTCTTCGGCAGAACAGGATTACCGCGAGAAATATAATCTTTTCGGAAAATAAGAGTTTCGTCTTTTCCGGAGCGAGACAAAACGAGCGATGTCTTCGTTTCGTCAGGCTTCTGCAACCGCAACGGCACCCTTTGAAAGTAGGAACCGTTGTCTCCGGCTGGTTGTAGCCCCAGCGATTCGAATTGAGTAGCCATGAACTTCGCCGCGATATCGTAGCCTCGCGTGCCCGTGCCGCGACCTTCCAGAGCATCGTCCGATAAAAAACGCATGTCCGCGCGAATGGCTTCGGGACGAATGGTGCTCATAGCCTCTTCGGCCGCGTCAGGATTCGGATTCGCGTGAACTGAATACGTGCGCGCGAACAGAGCCAAGGACACTACCGGGCACAAGCATAGAAGCGCGGCCAGTTTTGATTTCAGAATCCTCATGAATTTAAAGACTCCTTGAAATTCGTTTAGGTGACTAATGAAGTCTTAATAGGCCGGTTTGCCGCCAGGGAGTAACGGGATTTGCAGTTCCAGGATATGCCCGTCCTTGCCTAGCCGGAAGCGAAGGCGTTCCACGGGCCCGACGTTGCGATCCTTCCACTCCGTGATTTCTAGTGGTTCCTTAGGCGTGTCCGAAGTGGACCATTGCACAGCGTCGCCTTGTGGTTTGACGGTACGTGGATCGATATCGAAGACCAGGTGCTCCGGGACATTGACCAGCAAATAGCGCTTCCACAGTTTCACCAGCAGCACACCGCGCTTGGAGGTGTGATAAATATTCCACGAAGCCGGAGCTTCGTCATTGAAGCGCACGATCGCGAACGAGACAGATTTCCATTCGACCGGTTTGCTGGCTTCGCTGGTTTGAGGCCGCACAGGATAAGGGAAAAGCGCGATCGACAGCGCAAATACCAAATGCATGACACGAGATCGAGGTTCATTAAATCGCGATGCGCGCCGTGCCGCGCGATTTATCCCGTGGCTAGCGCCATTCTTCACATGATTCGCGAAGGTCGATGACCACACTAGCTCGCCTTTACTTCGCTGAATGATTTGTCGAGCAGTTGGATTGCGTCATCCACGTCGCCCTTGGTGGTATTCAGCATGGGCGCGAGCCGCAGTGTGTTGCCGTACAGCCCGCCTTTCCCGATGAGCAAACCATTGTGACGCGCGCGCTCCATCACCTGATTGGTAGCCTCCGGCGCGGGCTCTTTGGTTTTGCGGTCTTTCACCAGCTCCAGCGCCTGCATCAACCCCATGCCGCGCACGTCGCCGATCAGAGCGTATTTGGATTGCAATTCTTCCAGCCTGCCGCGGAAATATTTGCCAACGACATCCGCGTTTTCGCGCAAACCGTCTTCCTCGATGAGTTCGATAGTCGCGCGGGCCGCCACGCTGGTGACTGGATTGCCGCCGAACGTGGCGATGTTGCTGCCCTGATAGCCGCCCGCGATCTCCGGCGTAGTCACCGTAAGCCCGATAGGAACACCGTTCGCCATCCCCTTGGCGCTGGTAATAATGTCCGGAGTCACTTCCCAATGTTCAATGCCGAACCACTTTTTCCCGGTGCGGCCCCATCCGGTTTGCACTTCGTCGGAAATGTAAAGTGCGCCATATTTTTTAACAATATTGAAAACGATTTTGAAATACTCCGGCGGCGCGGTGATAAATCCGCCGACTCCCTGAATGGGCTCGGCGATGAACGCCGCGATGTGGCCGCTAGTGCCGGTCTGAATCAGATTTTCCACGTCGCCCGCGCACGCGACGCCGCAATCTGGATACGTCAAATGCAGCGGGCAACGATAGCAGTAAGGGTTGACGGCGTGCGAGATCCCCACACTGATCACACCGGCCCGGCGATACGGCGCGTGCGCGGTCATGGCCTTCGTAAGGCTCGACCCGCCTGAGTAAGCGTGACGCAGCGCCACTACGTCGTAGCTCCCGGTCGACATGCGCGCCAGCAAAATGGCGGCTTCGTTGGCTTCACTGCCGGAGCTGGTAAAGAAACTTTGCTGGAGGTTACCTGGCGTGATTTGCGCGATTTTTTCCGCTAGCGCCACGATGTGCTCGTTGGGATAAAGCGTGGAAGTGTGTTGCAGGCGATTGACCTGCGCGTTCACTTTCGACGTGATCTTCGGATTGCAATGCCCCACCGAAACCGTGAGGATGCCCCCAAAAAAGTCCAGATACTTATTCCCGTCGAGATCCCAGATATGTTGCATCTCGCCGCGGTCGGCCACCAGCGGCTGTTCAAAGTAGTTGGTGACCGAGGGCCAAAGGAATTTTTTGTGTTTGGCGACAATTTCTTGACTGCGTGATTTTGCGGAGCCCGACGCCGCTGGTGCTGGAGTTACCGGAGTGGTCACAATTCTGTCCTCGCAAGCTCGGTAGGATGCCGAAGAGTGTATGACGCGGCGCTATTCGCGGCAAGCCTGAGGAAGACAAGCGTCGGGGATGAAGAGCGAATTGATTGCTCCGGCGAAGTGCAGGGCTAGGATTTTCACAGAGCCACTCGGATGTAACTATAGACAGGTGCTCCGGTCCAGTTCCGCCAGCCTTTGTTTGCCTTCCAGGCTGCCTTTCCTGGCCGCAGCGGCAAAAAGGCGGCGTGCCTGGTAACAATTCTTCGTGACACCGTGGCCGGTGAAATACATATTGCCCAGAGTAAGCATGGCGGTCACATTGCCCTTGGCAACTTGATCCCACAAAGATTTTACGTTTTGCAACCGCGGCGCCGGTTCTTTGGACGCAGGTCCTTTTGGAGCCACTTCTTGAGGATCCGATGCGGCATCGGTTGGGGCGGCTTTCGGTTCTTCGGCTGGCGTAGTTTCCGGCACCGGCGGCTTCGCATCCTGGACAGACGGCTTTGTTTCCTGAACCGGAGGTTTCGTCACCGGCGCAGGGTTAGTCTTGGCCGGTTCCGAAGATGGTGCTGGCTCAACCATCTGTTGGCCCAACCAGATGAACCCACCCGCAGCTTCACGCCGAAAGACAAAAAGTCCAATCAGCAGCATCACCAGCACCGTTGTAACAATAATTCCGGAAGAAGTTTTTATCCTCCCAGGCAGCAATCCCGCACTGTTGGCCTGCGCATTGAATTGCTCGAATACCGTTTCGGAACGCCGCCGCAACTCCATCACGTGTGCGTGCAGAATTTCTTGAACCTGCGTCTGGAACCGATCGAGCGCCTGCTGTTGGGCCCGCTCCAGCAGCGACGGATATCGATCCAGCACCTTCACGGACGCGCCCGCAGAGGCCACCGCGGATTCCAGGCTTTTCATCTGTGCCTGGACGGATTCGCGAATGGGAAACAACTGCCGTTCAGAATCGCGTAACACCCGCGCCGTGGCCTCGCGAAACGCCGCCAGTGTCCGCTGTTCTTCATGCTGAAAGTGTTGCAGCAGCGCCTGCGCATGCTCATTGAGTGCCCGCGCCGTGCGATCTTCCAGCGCGACGAGTGAATTTTCGCGATCCTGCCCGGATAGCTCCTCGGTCTGGGTGGCCAACTCAGAGGAGGCATTCGATTCCTCGGCCAGCTCAAAGTCCCCGGAGAGATCGACTTCTTCCACGTCCTGCTGCTCTTCCTGGTGCTCCAGTGGATCAAACTTATACGCGGTGGCAGTAGAAAAATTCGGTGCGGGCTGAGCCGCTAGTCGTGGGCCCGGTGGAGTCGGTTTTCTTTCTGCACCGGCGGCGGGGGGCAGAGAAGCCCACGTTTCACCACCGCTCCTCTTTGAAGTTTCTGATGGCACAGGTTCCGCTGGGACATCAGGCACTAGCGGAAAAGCAACGGTGGAATGAGCTGAGGCTATCGATCGCACCGATTTTGCCGCGTGCGGCGGGGCGGCCCGGTCGCGGCCGTCAGTTGATGGCGATGCCTCGCCGACTCCAGATGATTTGGAGGCGGAGTAACTTTGGCCGTTCGTTGCGGACACCGTTACAGGTACAAAACTGCTAGCCGGGCTAATACTGCTAGAACCTTCGTTTTGCATTGGATATTCGACGCCATTCGCCATCCAGTTACGCATCTCACCCAGAAACTCATCGGACACGTCGGTAAACTGCACTCCCGCAACGCGGCCCTCTTTGTCGGACCATTCAATACGGCCCTGTCCCCCGACACGTCGCTTTTCGTCCAGATTGAAGGCGAACTTCACTTCTGTTTTTGGCCGCACACGTTTCACCGCACGGAAACCAAAACCGCGTTCCGACAAATTGAGAACCATGCCGCCATTGCCCGGCTCTACTTCAACGTAGAGGAGGTTCTCAAATCGTTTGCGTGGAGATTCCCGGCGTTCTAGATTAGTCATGCGCGATCCAGCCCCAAGAGCAGCGTCTCAATACGCCGTGAAACAGCTTGGCGATGAGATGCGGTCCCACAGCGCCCACTGTGAGTCGGCAATGCTGCAGCCATTACACGCCCTACCGGTAATGGATGGGTTATTCTGTACCACCACTGTCTCAATGACAACCCTTAGTTCGCTTCCTTTAAGGTTTGTCCTTTTAATGAGATACGTGGAAATTTGGCGGGAAGTCACGCGCCATTGCGCCGACAATTGACGGTTTGCCCTTCATGATGAGCGCTCTTCCCATTCCGGGAACGGGTTCTCTGACGGGAGTTGTATTATGTTTTGAACGCTATACGCTGGAATTGCTTTAGGACCTTTGGTTTTCTTTATGGAATACGCCACGCTTGTCATCGTTGGTGACTGATTATAGAAAAATCTCGGAATTCAGCATGGATCTTTGGCAGTAACTCAGTTTGAGTTTTGAGGAAGCCGAAAGCGTTTGTGCGCCCGCGGCGAAGCACTTAAAATCTTCAACTATGCGTTGCGTGGGATGCCAGGCGGAGTTTGGCGAGATTGACGGCCCGACGCATGAATACATGCTGTCGTCGCCAGACTGTTGGGCGGCCTACGGCGAAGTCCTGGCGCGAGAGTACAGCGACTATCGACTTACGCGGCTTCACCGGCTCACAGTAGATACTTATGCGGTACAGCATCCAGGGGTGAACGTGCCGGCCGCCAGAAGATCGGTCGGGTTGCATCTCTCGCGTTTGTACCTTCTGCTGGAAGCCGGGTGGTCGACCGAGAGGGCCAACAACGCCATGCCTGCAATTACCGAGTTTAAGGACCGCTGCGATTGGCTCGAACCGCCCTTAATGACCGGCACCTTGAACGTCCTGGAAGTCTTGCAAGCCGCTTCGGGCGAAGAGCACGAGATGCGTGTAAGAGCCTGGGCGGAATCGGTCTGGAAAGCGTGGGCTGTCCACCATGCCACCGTGCGGAAATGGTGTGCGGAAGATTGGATTTTCCTGGGTCTGGGCCTCGTGCCACTAGCGCAAACAAAACAAATCAGTGAACGTAGTAGCCGTTCTTCGCCAGGACCAAGTAATCATGTCCCTTCTTCCCAAACGATGATTTCAGTCGCACCTCGAGCTTGTGAGGTTTGCCCGTTGCTCCGTTAGCCTGCGTGTAGTAGCCCAAGGTGTAGCGCGTCTTGATCCGCTCGATCAGCGCGTGAAACTCCGCATCCAGGTTGGCCACATCTTTGACGTCAAAAATTTCTCCACCCGTTTGGTCCATAACTTTGCGTATGTTCACCAACCCGGGAACCATGGCGGCGTAGTAAAGCGTTGAGACCGGGTTGTAGCCAGGTATTTTTAAATTGTATAAAACCGCATCCGAGGCAATTGCTTCCGTAACGATGTCGTGGGTACCTTGTCCGCCCGCGTCCGTGCCCACGTCATCGCTAATCAAAATAATCACCCGGCGGCCCTTCGGAGGCGCGCCAAGCAGATATTTTGCCGCCACAAAAATGCCATCATTGATATTGGTCGCTCCCCCAATTTTGAAGCCGCCGAATTGCTCGGAAATCTTGGTTTTGTCGTTGGTGAAGGGCACGCGAAGTTCCGCCTCGGAGGCAAACGTAAACAGCGCTACCTGATCTTCCGGTTTCAGCGCGCCCAAAGCAGTCGTCGCCGCCTCCCGCAAAGGCCCCATGAAGGGACCAATCGAATCACTCAAATCCAGAACCAGCGCAACCTCCAGAGGCAGCTCGTCGCGTCCAAAAATCTCCAGCTTCTGCGGGACACCGTCCTCGCGAACTTCAAAGTCGTCCTTTTTCAAATCGCCCATGATGCGTCCGGTTTTGGTCTTCACCGTGGCGTCCAACAACACCAGATTCACATTTACGCGAAGCGTACTGCCTTGGTCTTGACCATCTTGACCCTGATCCTGAGCCAGCAGCGGCCTTTGGCACAGCAATGCTGCAAAAATAGCCATCGCTAACCATCGCAGTATTTTTGGCTTCACTACTGGCGTCACCATCCCGCAAAATCCTGAAAACCCGTTTCTATAGTGAATGAAATCATTGATGTCATCGCGCTGTTATTTTCCAATCGAAATATTCCCCGCCGTCTTATCTTTACACAACAATAGCGGCCCCGCTGACCTGGCTATGAACGTGGCGATACCGTCGTAAGATTCGCATTTGTGGAAACAGGTCGCCTGGCGACCAATCCGATGCGTTAGTATGTTCGAAGCATTCATGATTGCGGTTCCGGCTCGCTTTCTCCCTCTAACCGGAACATCTATGACTCGATCACTAGAAACTCAGCGGAATTGCGCCCGAAATCAATATGGCATCGAATCCAATTGAACGCTCATCTAGCGCGCCCGGCGGTATCGAGCGCCGCAAGCACTCTCGTCATCGATTCATCGTCGATTTGAACATATCCAGCGAGAATGGCGCCTCGATGCACGGCATGAGCTTCGAGATCGGCGCGGGAGGAATGTCGGCGGCAACATCAGGACCACTGGAAGTCGGAGAACAAGTGATTTTGTATCCGGTAATCAAGGTTCGCGTGAAGGCTACCGTGCGCCGAAAGAACGGTTCAATGTACGGATTTGAATTCCTCGCACCCACAGCTGAATTTCAGGAAAAACTTCTAGCGTTGTGCCAAACCTTGCCCCTTTTCCACACCATGGCCGATATTTGAAATAGCCCATCGGCACCTTCCAGTTTATTTGGCGATATCTTAAGAGCGCTGTATGACCGCGCAGTTAGTAAAGGCATCCTATTGATCGGTCGTTTTGCAGAGGAGCAGGCACAGCACTAAGTACTGCGCCTGCGCAATCCGCTTGGGTTGCAAGGAAGATTTGGCCGTCCGCGGCTAGAAATAATTTTCCTCTGTTGAATTATCTGTTGTCTTCGGAATCGTCGCTCCCGTGAATAGGGGTCAGGAAGTTGTCCACGACAAAGTCAGCTACCTCGCTGCCCAAGCGATTGCCGCTGGTCAGATCAGTGCGGAAATGGACGCCGGCGAAAATTCTGCTTAATGTGGCTTCTTTATTGGCGGCAGAGAAATTAATGAAAGAACGAGTTACTCCCGGGAGAACTTCCGAGGTAACGATGAAGTCAAAATCTTTCTTCCCGAAGAAGGAATTCAGCACCGATGCGCCGGCTGCGCTGATAACCGCGTGAGCACCTGGATACGATGGATCCGGCGTGGTGTTGGTGACCTCCGGCAGCCAGTTGGGATCAGCTAGCGTTCCACGGTTTCCGTCCAATGCAGCTGCCCGAATGGCGGTGACTGGTCGCCAGAAGTTGTAAGTGTATTTGGTGTCGTAGAAAGCGATGACGCCATCGGCAAAACTCAGGTTTAGCAGCGCAAATAAACGAGCGGTTCGCGCAGTGTTCAAATTATGTCCAATTGCGGCGGTTTGCGTAATTTCGTTCCAGTAATTTTGGATGGCCCCGTTCCAAAAACTGCCAGTCAAGGCCTGGTCGGCAGTGGCAGTGGTGCTGTGGACGATGCCGAGTGACTTCACTTCATTGAACGCATCGGTGTAGGTATCGCTAGTCAAGGCAGGTGGAGGTCCAAGACGAAACTGACTCGCGCTCTCCAGAGCGAAAGGCGTGACATGCGGCCAATTGGTGAATTGGGGTGAGGGGAAATTCGGTGGTGTCGACTGGAAGTCTCCGGGGGCGTTGCCGAAGACAAAGGGTACTGGTTGAGCATTGGATCCATCGTTGCTGCGGGCTGCGAGAATTTGATCAGCCACGGTCTTTCCAATATTGATTCCTTCGGTCTTGTCCGGTCCCTCAGGAATCAACGCCAAAGATTGTTTAAGTTGGTTATCCAAGGTTGCTTGGAAGGTCGGGTACAACGCTACAAGAACTTCGTGCGCGGCGGATGAGGCGGCCGCGTCTTGAGAAGCGGAACGCGAGACACTTCTGAGACGAATCAAGTAAGGTTCGTGCGTTTTGTCGATGGCATTCACAGCATCGTAGATCGCGGCGTGCATGATTGCAAAGCTGCGGGTGGGGTGGACGGTCTTTGGCTGGGCGCCCGGGGTGCGGACGATAACGAGAAGCGTTGCATTCCAGGTCACAACCGGGTTAACCGCGGAGTCTTTGGAAACTTGAGCCTCATCGTCTGTCGACGCTCCGTAGGTACTGGTTTCGAATACACAGATAGTTGCGCACAACAGCAGCATTAGACTTATCAAATGCTTGGCCATAAAGTTATATTCCGCTCCAGTTCTTTCTTAAATTGAAGGGCCGATGGACGTTGCAAACACCACGCCCGTAAGGCCCGCCACCCCTCTAGACCGCGACACAGACGGGAATATTCCCAAGACCCAATCAGAATTCTGAATTGCCGGTCGTTAAGCGTCGGCGGAGGTCCCGCACGCGTATCTCAGTTCGACGTCTGAGTATTCGTTTCAAGTTTTCGTGAATCAGCTCTCAGCCTGTCACGCAATTTTAACAATTCAATTGGGAATAGAACTGCACGCTCGCGAGTCTACACGGCGGTACGGCTAACTTTTCAATCGGGTGCGAGGAAAGGGTAGTCGACGAATCAAAATTTGCAGGAGAACACTCAATGAACCATAGACTCATCTCGATTGGTGTGTTGTTGCTGGGCGTGGCGGTTATGGGACTCACTGGAATTGCTCAACAATCCGCGACGGAAGCTCCGGCTGGTTTCGACACTCCCACACTGGCCCAAAATGCCGGGTCCCAGAGTAAGAGCAATGGACTCACAGAGCCATCTGGTGACAGTTTTGCCCTCGACCAGCAGAACTATGAGCGGGTTCACGATTTGAGTACCGGACTGGGACCGGTGTACAACGGGAGAGCCTGTGCGGAATGCCACCAGAATCCGGTAAGCGGCGGTGCCAGCCAATTCACAGAACTGCGCGTGGGTCACGCTGATGCCAACGGTAATTTTGTGAACCCCACCGTGCTGATTGATGACGGCGCCAGCAGTATCACCGGGCGGTCAATCATCAACGACCGTGCCGTCGTGCCCGAAGCTCAGGAGCACATACCCCTTACGGAAAATATCCGGGCGCTGAGGGCTGCGCTTAACACTTTGGGAGACGGTTTCGTCGAAGCGATTGACGATAGCACTCTAAAAGCCATCGCCCAGAATCAGTTGGACCTGAGTGAAGGAAGAATTCACGGTGAGGCCATTGAAGTTCCTGTACTGGAGGCGCCAGGTCAAAATCGCGTGGGACGCTTCGGTTGGAAGGACCAGCACAGCAGCTTGCTTTCCTTCATCGGAGATGCCTATTTGAATGAAATGGGAGTGACCAACCGGTTGCGACCCAAGGACACAACTACAATCGGAAAGACTACTAAGGATCCGGAAGATGTTGCTGATGAGCTCGGCCTAGCGGATATCGACCATTTTGCGCAATTCGTTCGCGGCACGAAAGTGCCGCCGCGTGATGCAAAGTTGGCGGCGACGGCGGACGCTTCGGCAGGCCAAGCTATATTTGAGAAGATCCAGTGCAACACCTGCCATGTGGAGAACATCACCACTGCTCCAACCGGAACGGTGATTAATGGCGGCGCATTCACTGTGCCGGATGCTTTGGGAAGCAAGATTATTCATCCTTTCAGCGACTTCCTGCTGCACGACATTGAGACCGGTGATGGCATCGTGCAAGCCGGACCGGCGGATACCGCCAACAAACTGCGCACTGCGGCACTTTGGGGATTGCGCATGAGGCCTCGATACATGCACGACCTCAAGTCTCTGACTCTGGACGATGCCATCGAGCGGCACCAGGGCGAAGCTGAGCAGGTGGAGAGGCGCTTCGATCAGCTGTCTCCGGCGCAGAAACAACAACTGCGCACTTTTCTTAACTCGCTGTAATTGCCGCGCTGCGGCGCAGAACGTGACGACTCGCTTGATACTGGTCGTCACGTGGCGGGAGTCGGGATGGTTTGACTTGCGACCGTGCTTGATCAGGACGGCATGTTACTGGACATCTCATCTGTGTGGCTGCGGTAGCCGGTCCACCGTGTTGAGCTTTCTACTGACCGCAATTGTGAAGAATGTCTGTGAAGCAGCTCATTTATCTGTTTCGAGCACTACATAGTGCAAGCTACCCTGTCGTTCCACTTGCAATACTATGGCGTCGGCGGTGTTGAGGTCATCCAACGCTGAACGGAGGGATTCGATAGTGTCCACGAACTTTCCGCTCACGGCGTAGATTACGTCACCTGGGAGCGTGCTCTCACCCAAATAACCACCCTCAGATTCTTTGCCAGCTACGACAACTCCAAATCGAGTTCGAAGCTGGGGAAGCATCGACCGAAGTTTGTCATCGAGGGTGAGCGCCAGGATTCCAAGTTGCGGAACTTTACTCTGTTCAGTTGTAACCAGATCAGCAAGCCGTCCTTGGACATCCTGTTTTTCGATTAGTGGCACTTCGTAAAAGGTGGTCTGTTTGCCGCGCTGAATTTCAAGCCTCGCGTTTTGACCGATGGCTAGAGAATACAGACCGAGTGCGAATTGATGGATATTTTGAACGCGCTTTTGGTTCACAGATAAAACAACGTCGCCTGGCGCTAGACCGGCCAGGTCGGCGGGACTCAACGGGATCACATCTTCAATCACGACGCCGTCTTCGCGATCGAGACCGAGTCCCGATGCCAATGCGGGCGTGATATTTCGCGCTGAGACACCTATTTGATGATGGTGAACGTGGCCATCATTTCGAACCTGATTGTAGACACTTCGCACCACGTTGCTGGGAATGGCTAATCCGATTCCTTCATTGCCACCTGACTGGGTAAGAATAAGTGTATTAATGCCGACTACGCGGCCGCTGGTATCCACAAGCGGTCCGCCACTATTACCTGGATTTATCGCTGCATCCGTCTGGACGTAGATGGTCGGACTATCTGGATCAAGCTTTCTGGCGATGGAACTCACCACGCCCATGCTGACCGAATTATCAAGACCCAGGGGACTGCCAAAAGCCAACACCAATTGCCCCTGCTTCAGGTCGCTGGAATCAGCAAATTCCAGTGCGGGCAAATTGGTTGCATCGATTTTCAGTAGCGCGAGATCGGTGTCTCGATCTGCGGCTTGCAGTTGGGCCTCAAACAACGCGTGGCGTGATTCGCCGTCCCGAAGAACGGATGCTGCGGCTTCCTCGCTAAGACGGATGCGAATTCGCCGCGCTCCTTGAACCACGTGCGCGTTCGTTACTACCCATCCATCAGAGGCAATGATGATGCCTGATCCGGAGATCAGTCCGCGCGACAACAAATCGGTGTTTCGGTGCTCTCGGTCGTTCTCCGGGGAGTAGGCGGTACTAAAAATCTGCACGACGCTGGGGCTCACCAGTTTCGAGAGTGCCTGCATGGATTTGCTTATCTGCTGAAGCGGATCAATGCTGCTGTCCACAATTGCGTGTTTAGCCGGACCGGAGGTTAATGTTTTATTTGACTGCGCCTTCAACGGAGACGATGGAATGAATATGCCTAAGCAAAAGATAAGTGCGGGGACCAGGCTGGCCTGCTTGCAGTCTTTTTCCCGAAACACGTTCATAAGGAATTTCCCAGTCCGACCGGTGTTAAAGCTGATCGTCTTGTTCTTCAAAAACAGAAAACCGCTTGCTGTCTATAAAGCAGAAGTTTTCTTCTGCGGACTGTGTGATGGAGGTGTTGGCCTACGTTTTTCAATGATGCGAGTCACTGATGTGAATACATACAGCGCCAGTACAAGCAGTGCCAGCCATACCACAATTATGGTTTTATACATTGTCGATCCTTCCGTACGTAATCCAATCTGGTTCCGATTTGTCGAACACTGCGCGTGGATTGCGCTTCGAAACCCTAGCATTTAATCACTCTAGGGTGCGTCCGCCAGTCATGTGCCGATCTTTCCTTGTTCATCTCTTACTACCTGTACCTGAGGCGTTCTATTCCAGATGGCTAAGTAATGCCGATCCGGACTCCAACTCATCTCAGTCGAATTCGCGAACTCGAGTGGCGCAGCATTGAATAGCGTTGAAGGGTACGTCTATGCCATCGGACGCGAAAAGACGGGACTATCCGGCGATTAACCGGCGGAGTTGCTCAAGGTCGGTGGGGTCGGCATCGGAGATGGCGCAGAAATCCAGTTGGCCCTTGCGCCAATCGATCCATTGATAGCCTTGCCGAGACCCCGCGTGTGGTGAAGCATCTGGTTCCGTTGTAGACCAGACGAATACATTGATTAGATTTCCTCGACGAGCGTACACAAGCGCGGCGACGGGGCGGCCTTCGATAATGTCGAGGCGGCCGCCTTGCAAAGCAAAACCGTCGTTCGCGAAATCGCGGACCGGTAAAACAAAATTAACTTTACCTTCGATCCACTGCTTCACTGCGTGCTCATCATTGGAAGCGATGCCGGCGATGTGTCCAGGCTGCAGGGAGTGCATATGGGCGTCTACAATTTCGGCGGCGAACTCGGCTTGATAGTCGTCGGTGCGAAACTCAGGATGGATTCTCCACGCCAGGAGCGCGACCAGTAGCAGTGCGGAGGCGGCAGCGAGCCCCTGCCACCTATGCCGCAAGATAGGCTTTGCCACGGCTGTAGTGGGCGCTGCGGACTGGAGTTGCCCCACAATCTTCCTACGAAGTGAAGCAGGGGCCGGGTAATAAAGTTGAGCGAACTGCAATCTGCTTTTTAAGAAGTCCTGGGCCACAAGTTCAGAACCGCAGTCAGCGCAATGCAGCATGTGCCGTTCGAATTCCGCGGTGCGAAAGGCGCTCAGCTCACCATCGAGGTAGCTGTGAAGGAAGGCATCAGCAAAGTCACATTTCATAGTGCAGCGCTCTCGCGAGAGGAACTCTAGAGACCCAATTCGCCCAAACTTCACCTTGGGCTTGATGAGTCACATAAAGAGGGACCGCCGCGAGCCCGATTTTATTCTCGCGGGTGTTTTCTCCAGCAAAGATTGATGAGTGGAAAGGCTTGTTCAGGCGCCCCCAGGGAGGGTACATTGCGGGGTACCGGGCCAACTAAATAACGTGGTTGAAGGCAAATTCTCGCGGAGGCAGCGATGCGAAACATGATTGTGCTTGGCGTAGTTCTTGCGTCGGCGACGATACTCCTGGCGGACAGCAGCGTACAGCCGCTGAATATCAAGCCAGGCCTTTGGGAAGTAACGATAAACATGACGTTCAATGGTGCGGGAGCGCCTCCAGGAGCGCCTCCACGAAGAACCTATAGGTCCTGTTTGAAAAAAGAAGACTTAAACAAGTATCCATTCGTTGATCCGGACAAAAAATGTAACTACAGGGTTCTGAGTTCGACCGGTTCAACGATGGAAGCGCAGGGGACTTGTACTGAAAATGACGGCACGAAGGCCGATTTCAAGATACGACTGGATGCAGTCGACAGCGAGAACGTTAAAGGCGCTGGGCAATTGACCTTGAGCAGTGCTGGCGGCAGCCTGAGCGGAAACTACGCCGGGGCGGGCAAGTGGATCAGCGCGACCTGCCCCGCTAATGGCAGATAAAAGCCGATAAAAAGCTCCTTGAGGCAAGAAACCAAAACCGCAAACGAAGCGCATTAAGGTGGGGTATCGAACGGCTGGAACTTCCTTGCGTCTTTTGGCGTATTGACCTGTAGATCGTAGGTGACCCATGCAGTCCCGCATTGCGGTTGTGTCGGTGTTACTCGTTTTGCCGATTTCGAGTTACGCACAAAACAACGTCGAGGTCGAAAATGATCTTGGGCATCACGCGTTCTATGTTGACTTCGCGCCACGAGGGCAAATCGATCTGCGTATCCGCCCGGGAGAGATCCACATCATCGGCAGCGACGAGGGCAGAATTGTTGTCCGGGTGGAAGGACGGCGAGGGCGCGATTCCAAGGATGTGCAGGCTCGCTTCGAAAAACATGGCAATTCTGGTGTGCTCCAGATTACCGGCGGACCGCGCAACGATGTGACTGTCACCGTGCAAGTTCCCAAAGAATCGAACCTTGTTGTGCGGGTGTTCGCGGGAGATTTGGAAATTAGGAACGTTGTCGGTGACAAAGATGTGGAGCTGAATTTTGGTTCGTTGAGAATTGGTGTCGGAGACGCGACCGGCTATTCGAGTGTAAAAGCTTCGGTGTCCTCAGGCGAAATCGATGCTAAACCATTTGGCGAGTCCCACGGCGGGCTGTTTCGTTCTCTGGAAAAGTCTGGGACCGGCAAATACAAATTGAGGGCATACGTGGGCGCCGGCCAGTTGACTCTGAATTAGGTGTCGGGTTTTCTAATGCCGAGCCCTGGTCATTGAGTCGCGGCCAAGCTTCGATCTGGATTCACAGGTAGCCACGCTAGCGCACCGAGGGCCGCCAAAACAGCTGCTACGTAAAAAGAGGCGGTCCAACCGTAATGCTCGGCAACCGCAGGGGTGAGCGACGCGGTGACTGCACCGCCGAGTTGCGCGCCCATATTCATGAAGCCGGAAACTGAGCCGGAAGACGCGGCGCCGATATCCGCGGTAACGGACCAGAATGAGCTTTGCGAAAGATAAAGCGCGCCCGCGCCACCGGCAAGTACAACGCTCGCTAAGCGAGCGCTCTCGACACGGGAGCCGAGAAGGAGAAACACCGCAGTCATAGTCATGGCGACTACGGCGATGCCACAACGTCCAACACGTTTGCCGCGCCATAGTGTCACGCGGTCGGCGATAGCTCCGCCGAGCGGGCAACAGACGGCCATGGCGAGGAAGGGAAGCGTGGCGTAGAAGGCGCTGGCTTTCAGATTCAGCCCGCGAACTTTTGCGAGATAGATGTAGAACCAACTGAAGAAAATCCAAGCGACGTAGCCGTAGCAGAAATAGCTGAAGGTGACAGCCCAGACATTTTTGCTTTTCAAAATTGTGGACCAAGGTAAGGATTTGACGGTATGGGCGTCAGGCGGCGGGATCGTTGAGGCGGACAACGATTCGCTGGACGATAAAGTTCTTCCCGACTGGATGAAGTGGAGTTCGGCGGGAGAAACAGAAGGATGCTCTTCGGGTTTGTCGCGGGCAATTAAAAACCAAATGAAACCGGCAACGAGGCCGGTGACGGCGCTCATCCAGAATGAGGATCGCCAGCCACAGTGAAACATCACATAACTGATGGCTGGAGGAGTGATTCCCGCGCCCACGCCGACTCCGGCGAAAATGATCCCGTTGGCGACTCCGCGCTCCTGGGTAGGGATCCACCAGGAGACAAAATGATTGGAAGCGGGATAGATGACGGCTTCGCCGGCGCCCAACAAGAACCGAATCGCGACGAAAAATAGTAATGCTCCTCTTATTTGCGAAGGCACAATGGCAGTGAGGGCGGTGAAAATTCCCCACCACACCACCCCGACGGTGAGCACGCGACGGGGGCCAAGCTTGTCGCTGAGCCAGCCTCCAGCCGTTTGAAAGAGGGCGTAGCCCAATAAAAATGAACTGAAGACATAGCCCAATTCGCTGTTGGTAAGGCCGTAGTCCGCGGCGATCGAAGGACCGGCGATGGAAATGTTTACGCGATCGAGAAATGCGACCGCGCTCAACACAAATAACCAGAACACGAGACGCCATCGCGTGTGGCTGATGGGCTGAATCATTCTGCTGAATCGCTCATACAGGTATTTGTCAAAAGGCCGCCACTTAAGCTTTGTGGGCCTTGAATAATTGTGTTAATTGGTCAGCGATGATGCGGTCTTCACCGGGCTGCAACATAAAAGAATTCATCGACAAGCCTTGGTCCGAAGCACTCAGGATGATGGAGGGATCAGATTTTTTCAGAATTGCGCCGGCGTCCTTAGGTGTGATGGCAACTTGACGCTGGTCCCACGTGATACGCAGATGAGGGACATGGTTGGCGATGGTCGGGGCGGGGAAGTCGGTGGTGACGCCGGGGACAGATTTTACTTTAGCGGCGATTAGATCGAGACGGCGCTGCCATTCAGTGTTGAGGGCTTGGTGATCCTCATTCAGATAGCACTCGAGCGCTTTCACCATGCCGACGATTTCTTCCTTGCCCACTTTTTGACTGCGGCCGAGGGTGTCTTCGTGCGGACTGTTGTTGAGGAGCGCGTTGGCGACGAGGTCTTTTTTTCCGATGAGCATGCCTGCGCATTGCGGACCGCGGATGGCTTTGCCGCCGCTGAAGCAAATCAGATCGTAGCCCATGTTGGCGTAGTCCCAGAGATGGGAGACCGGAGGAGTGTCGGCGGCGGCGTCGATGAAAGCGGGGATTTGATGGTCATGGGCCAGCTTCAGCCATTCTTCGACTTTGATTTGGCCTTCATCGTTTGCAAAATTCGAAAAATGCATCATGGCCGTTTGCGGACCGATGGCGCGCTTTACGTCGTCTGGCGATTCCACAACGATCAATTTCACTCCGGTGGAACGCAATTGATGGTCGAAAGGGTTGCGGTGGGATTTCTGGATGAGCACTTCCGATTTCATGCCAGTCAGGTCGGGTAATTGTTCGATGAATTTGGGATTGTTGCCGGTTAGTATGCCGGCGAGGCCCGACTGCATGGCTGCGGCCGCACCGGAGGTGACGATCGCAGCGTAATCGGCGGGAAGTTTTAGCATCTCCGCGATGCGTTTTCCGGCAGCGACTTCCAAATCAGGAATGCTGACGAAGTGACGGCCCGCCAGGGCCATCACCGCTTCTACTTCTGCGCGCATCAGCGAGCCGCCGAGGACGGTCATGGTGCCTTCGCCGTTGATTACGGTGGTGACGCCGAGTTCTTTGTAGATGTCACCGGTCGCGCCGAAACCTTTGACGGAAGACTTCGCGTCCTTGGTGGAGGCGGCGAATGCGGGAGAGGCGAAGAGCGCGCCTCTTCCGACAATGGTGGAGGAAAGCGCGGCCAATGCGCCTAGGAAGGTTCTGCGATTCCAGCGATCTCGAAAACTCATATTGTTCAGCCTTTCTTGGCGGTGTTTACTACCGCGGCGGTGCAATTGATTTCTACCAGTGACTGGCCCGGAAGCGCGGCGACGGCTACACAGGTGCGGGCTGGGCCACCGTTTGGAAAGTAAGTTTTGAAGACTTTATTGAGGCCATCGTAGTCGTCGAGTTTGGTAAGAAAAACGGTGAGCTGCAAAATGCTATCCATGGTGCCGCCGCCGGCTTCAACGAGGGTCTTAACGTTTTCCATCACCATACGAGTATGCATTTCGATGTCGGGTGTTTTGCCGGCGTCAGAATTGTCGCCGCGTGAATGCGCGCCTTGACCGGCGATATAAATGACGCCGTTATAGACGATCAATGGAGTGATGAAGCCGGGGTTTTTGGGTGGCTTGCCTTCATAGTCAAGTTTTTTGACGGTGTCTTTATCTTCCGCCGCACCCGCGGTGGGTGAGACCAGCCCAGCGATTCCAAGTCCTGGCAAGAGCACTGCCAGGCGTGCTGCGAAGCCTCTTCTGGTGCTTACATTCGAAAGCATGTTCGATCCTCCTCGAGTGATTTGAACTTGCAACCTATGGCAACGCGAAACTAAAAATGTCGCTTCCGGCGGCGATGGTTACATATTGTTTGCCGAGCACACTCAGGTCCGTTGACTACTACTGGAGTTACTTCCATGTCGCGAGAATGGGCGTTTCGTCGCGGCATATTATTCTGCGAATCCGTTTTTTGTAACCTCATGAATCAGGCCGCTCATTCAGCAAATCATTCCTAATCGAAGGGGCACGAAATTACAACCTGCCAAATTTCTTCACCGCTTCCTGAATGGACTTAAGCTTTTCAATGTCGGCGTACATGGAGTGCTCTTTGAAATCCAACTCCTGGGCCAACGACAAAACCTGGAGCGCTTGCGCGCGGGGAACGACCGTCACGCCATCGGCGTCGGCGACGATAATGTCACCGGCACTGACCGGGACTCCGTCACAGACCACCGGGACATTGGCTCCGGCAAAACGGTAATGGCTTACGGAAGTGGAGGGCACGATGCCCAAGGCGTAGACGGGAAAACCTATTTTTGTGAGGTACGCTACGTCCCGGACGCCACCGTCAATGACCGCGCCGGAAAAACCTCGCGCGGACATCGCGGTGCCCATCAGTCCTCCCATGCCGGCGATATCGACGCCGTCTTCCACGGCCATGACGTAAACGGAATTTGCGCCTCCCTGATCGATAGCGGCAAGCATGCCGTCCAAGGCGTGGGGATCGTTGTTGGAATCTTTTTTCAGTTGTACGGTCAGCGCGACGCCTGCGAATTTGCTTCCAAAGATTGGGCGCATTCGGTGGGACATGTACATTTTGCGGCCGGAAATTTTCTCGAGTGCGTCGGAGACGGAAGCTACCTCGACATGGCGGTAGGCGTCCAGAAGAGACAGGTCGTCATTGGGAGAATTGGCAGCGTGTGCGTCGAGGGGACGGAGTGTGATTCGTCCGGATAGGGCGGTAATCGTGAGGAGGCACAGCAGAAGCGAAAAAAGAAGCCGTTTGAATGGTGCGACAGCGGAGCGCTGCTTCACAGGACCCTCCCACGTAATGATTGCCAGTGTCGTCAACACCAGAATCTAAGTGATAGTAATTCCTCAATATTTCCGTATCTAAATCGATTCAATGGAGAAAGCAATTAACGCAAACAAACGTCATGCAGTAATACCACACAGACCGGTTAGAGTGAATTTTTATTGTTGGAATTTTGTTGATCTTATGGGGCAGCGACTCCTCTCGGAATAGGACGTTGAGGATTTGAAACTGCGTGATTAAAATGACTCTTCATATGGGATTCGTGGCGATACGAACAAGTCGTGGGTCGATCGCTACTTCTAAGCGCGTTCTGGGCGGTTAGCTTTTGCTGCTCGAGCGGTGAACAGTCATTTATATGTGCGCAAAAAACTAACCAGGCAATAGATGACGGGCCAAGCCATGGGACGAATTCGGAGCTGGGGCGCATGTTGTTTGAGTCTAACTGCGTGGGGTGTATCTGGTCCGCGTGGCTCAAAGTTCGGAAGTCAAGCTGAAGGTGCCGCCGCATCATTATGAAGAAGATGAGAATTAGGCGTGCAAAGTTAATCAATGCCCAACCGGCGCTGCATTTGTTCCAGAGTGACGTTTTTGGTTTCAGGATAGAAGAACAGCACCACAAAAAATTGCAGTACCATCATGGCCGCAAAAAACATAAATGGATATGCCCCTGAAGATTTCGCAACCTGCGGAAAGGTGTAAGCAATGATGGCATTCATAATCCAGTGGGATGAGCTTCCAAGTGATTGGCCCTTGGAGCGCACACGATTGGGGAACACCTCACCGATATAAACCCAGATGACCGCGCCCTGGGACACGGCAAAAAAAGCGATGTAGGTGACTAGCAGCCAGATCAGATAATTCTGGTGGGTGCGGGTATAAAATATTTCAGCGACACCCGCCAGGCACAGCGCTGTGCCTACCGATCCGATGATGAGCAGCGTCTTGCGGCCCAATTTGTCTATCAACGTCATGCCGAAAAGGGTGGCTACAAGGTTCATCGCGCCGATGGCCACGGCTTGCAGGTCTCCAGAAATTTTGCTGTATCCGGCGGCCGCAAAAATGTCATTCAGATAATAGAGAATGGCGTTGATGCCGGAAAGCTGGTTGAACATTCCTATGGTGATGGCCAGAAAAATCGGCAGCCGGTATTTTCGGACGAAGAGTGGCTCCGAAGTTTGCTCTCGTTCGAGATGCACGGAGGCGACAATTTCGCGCAACTCGTTTTCGGGATCTTCGGCGTCCATCGAAATAAGAACTGCGCGCGCTTCATCAACGCGCTTCTGGGTGACCAACCAGCGAGAACTGGGCGGAATCCCGAACAACATCACCAGGAAGAGTATTGCTGGCGCCGCGGCCACACCGAATTGCCAGCGCCATTCGTTAACGCCCAAGCCGAACGTGCCAATCACATAATTAGAGAAATACGCCAGTAAAATTCCGAGGACTATATTGATCTGAAATAGGCCTACCAGCCGGCCGCGCAATTTTGCGGGCGCCAATTCGGCGATATAGACGGGGCCCAGGACGGAAGAACCGCCAATTCCCAGCCCGCCGATGAAGCGCGCGATGAGCAGCATTGGCCAATTCGCTGCGAACGCGCATCCGAGCGCGGACAGCACGTAAAAGATAGCCAGTACCCGCAATGTTTCTCGCCCGCCCCAGCGCTGGCCCGGGATGCCCGCGGACATGGCGCCGATGATGGTGCCGATCAGGGCCATGGCTACGGTGAGGCCCAGCTGCCGCGGGGTTAGGCCAAACTTGAGCGTCAAAGAATGCGTGGTACCAGCGATGACCGCGGTGTCAAATCCAAATAACAAGCCGCCTAACGCGCCAACAGCGGTCGCTTTCAACAGCGTGGAATTTAATTTCATTTACCTGCCTGCTTGTGGGTTATTTGACGTGGGTTAAAGCTACCATCAAACGGAGGGATTTTTGTCGTGAAAACATGGTTACCGGTGATACTACTTACCGCATTCGCTTACCGAAAACCTAATAAACGCAACCACTAAATTTCACGCGGTGCGAAGCTGCGTATGACGGAACTTGGTTGTGGCGAGAACTGTAATGGCTACAAACACCAACAACACAACCAGCTGGGTAATCTTGAAGGCCGGCTCGGTGTGGGTGGGGGCGAGAGCGTTCAATGCAGGGACGGGGCGGAAAAGCTGCACTTCCAAAACGAACACGTTGAGATATAGAGCCATCATGGAGCTGATGACGTAGGTTGTCCGCCAGCGTCCGGCCAGATGTTGACGGTAGAGCGCGAAGATCGCCACGGCCAAAACCACCAGCGAAATGGCGCCGACGATGTAAGACGGCTTAAATCCGTGGAACGGAAACATAAATCCCGTGACGCCGGTGAGTACGGTGGTCCACAGAAAAATAGAGGTCCAACGGTCGAGCTGCCTGGCGTTGATCAAGGCGTAGGCAACAACTAAACCGGAGAAAATCCCTATCACACTGATCACCACGTGGGCGAAAGTGAAAATTGACAGAATCATGATCCGTTCCTCCTCATACACAGTCTTTCGCTTCGAATTTACCGCGGGTGAAAACTTAGGCCGACCTCTTGTCCGGAATGGAGCTCCAACGACAGGTGCGGGTTGCGCAGGTAGGCTCTGTGCCCGCCTGCGCAACCCACTCGGAGGATGTCAGGATGCCGCGGCTGTTGCGGCACCTTTGAAGAACGAAAGCAAATCGGCGTTGATTTGGTCCGCGTTAGTGGCGGGCATGCCGTGCGGGAAGCCAGGATAAACCTTAAGTGTCGATTTCCTTAGCAGCTTTGCGGATAAGGGACCGGCAGCGACGATCGGAACAATCTGATCATCATCACCGTGCATTACCAGCACCGGGATATCGATCTTCTTCAAGTCCTCGGTGAAATCGGTTTCTGAGAATGCCTTGATGCAATCGTAGTGAGCTTTCATACCGCCCAACATGCCCTGCAACCACCAATGTTCCCGGATGCCTTCGGAAATTTTCGCGCCGGGACGATTGTAGCCATAAAAAGGAAGGGTAATATCTCTGTAGAATTGTGCCCGGTTGGCTGCGAGTGCGGCGCGCAACTCATCGAAGGCCGACACAGGTTGGCCGGTCGGATTCTTTTCGGTCTTCAACATAAGCGGCGGCACCGCGCTGATAAGCACTGCCTTCGAAACGCGCCCGGTGCCGTGACGACCCAAATAACGGGCCACCTCGCCGCCTCCAGTGGAATGCCCAACCATGATGGCGTCCTTAAGGTCGAGAGCGTTGAAGATCTCGGCGAGATCGTCCGCATAAGTATCCATTTCATTGCCGTCCCATGTTTGTGTAGAACGGCCATGACCTCGGCGATCATGTGCGATTACGCGATAACCGCGCTGGCCAAAAAACAACGTCTGTCCATCCCAGTCGTCAGCCGACAGCGGCCAGCCGTGACTGAAGACGATAGGCTGTCCCTTGCCCCAATCCTTGTAATAAATTTGCGTTCCATCTTTGGTTGTGATGGTTGCCATGCGATTTCTCCTTGATAAGAATTTAAGTTACGCCGGCCACGATGCGATTTGCGACGATCAAGCGGATCACCAACATTCACACCCCAAAATCATTTACACACACCCCAGCAGCGGCCCGAATGCTTTTCAACTTGCCCTCATGTGAGAGATAAGAACTGGCCGAGACGCCTCTTGGTTGGCAGCCAACGATCATGACCGGAGGCCGCTGATATTACAGGCTGGCGCGGTATTTTGCCAACACAATCACGTTATGGATTGTAAGCCCGCGCCTTGGGATATTCATCTAACCGCATGCGCGTACCAACCGAAACATTGCCGTCATCCAACAAATAGGCAATCTCGCGATTTAGTTCATTGCGAATGCTGAAATCGAGGTATCCATGGCTTCTGTACGTCTTGCGAGCACACCCTTTTCTATTCTGGACTTAGCGCACATACGCCAGGGCGGAACGCCTGCGGAGGCTTTTCGCAACTCGCGCTTGCTGGCTCAACACGCGGAAACGCTCAATTACAAACGCTTCTGGCTGGCTGAACACCACAATATTCGCGGAGTTGCGTGTTCGGCGACCTCCGTATTGATCGGCCACGTCGCCAATGCTACTTCGAAGATTCGCGTCGGAGCTGGCGGCATTATGCTGCCAAATCACTCGCCCCTGGCCATCGCCGAGCAATTCGGCACGCTGGAGTCGCTCTTTCCCGGCCGCATTGACCTGGGTGTTGGTCGCGCGCCGGGCGGCGACTCGGCAGCAGCGCGCGCCTTGCGGGGTCCGTCGATTACTGCGGGCGAGGATTTTCCAGAACTTCTGGATGAGTTGCGCCGCTATCTCGGAAAACCACAACCCTCGCAACGGGTGCATGCTTATCCTGGCGAAGATAGCAACGTTCCCATTTATCTTCTTGGCTCCAGTGATTTCAGTGCGCGTTTGGCTGGAGAACTCGGTTTACCGTTTGCGTTCGCGGCTCATTTTCAACCGGGACCACTGCTGCCGGCGCTGCGAATCTACCGCGCTTCATTCCGGCCGTCGGCGGTTCTCGAGCGGCCATACGCCATGGTTGGAATTCCGGTCATTGTGGCTGACTCCGACGAACAGGCGCAGTTTCTCGCCACCACGCCGGTACAAATGTTTTTGAATTTGATTCGTGGCGTGCCCGGAATGCTGCCGCCTCCAACAAAAACTCTCGAATGGACCAGTGCAGAACGAGACGCGGTTGCCGCGAAACTTGGAGCCGCGATTTTTGGAGGCCCTGAACGAGCCGCCGCACGCCTGAACTCGTTCCTGGAAGAGACCGAGGCAGACGAGCTAATCGTGGTTACAAATGCTTACGACTTCGAAGATCGTCTTCACTCTTACGAACTCCTGGCG
>Ga0210409_10000505_pt1 | contig 62417 bp, 51 predicted proteins | sample IncBWH17MmetaG_FD_161649 | JGI IMG/M metagenome (GOLD analysis project Ga0210409, IMG submission 161649) | Forest soil microbial communities from Barre Woods Harvard Forest LTER site, Petersham, Massachusetts, United States - Inc-BW-H-17-M | ecosystem: Environmental > Terrestrial > Soil >... | reverse complement strand
GTCCCCTTGACCTTTAAAACGATGGTCGAGGACACCGAGTCAGGGGCGGTGTCAGGAAGGTTGAGACTCACCCCCACGGCCGAGTTCTCGGCAGCTAAGGCCTGATGTTTGCCGGCCAGCAGATAGGCTTTTTCGACTTTGTTCTTGAGGCCAATAACCAGGAGCTTGGAGTCGGACGGCCAATCGAAGACATGCAGGTACAGAGTCGCGCCACCGGACGTGAGCTTTTTCGTGCAGCGTCCCCAAGGCAGGCGTTTGAAAGGACTGGCCGTCGTGGCATAGATGGCCTCACCGTTGAGTTTCATCCATTGGCCGATGGCTTTGAGCCGTTCGACGGACGGCTCTGGAATGAGGCCCTCGGAAGTCGGGCCCACGTTCAGCAAATAATTTCCGCCCTTGCTGGCGATATCGATGAGGTTGCGAATGAGCGCGTCGCTGCTTTTCCAATTGTTATCGTAGCTTTTATAACCCCACGTATCGTTCATCGTCATGCAGGTTTCCCAGTCTCGACCAGGATAGCCTGTAGCGGGAACGAATTGTTCCGGTGTTTCGGTGTCCCCTTTGTAGCCGCCCCCCAATCGGTTGTTATAGATGATCCCGGGCTGCAGCCTCAGCATTGGCAGCAAAAGATCAGCGCGTTCCTTGGTCATGTCGATCGGCGTGTCCCACCACAAAACCGAAATCGGCCCGTAATGGCTGAGAATTTCGCGGACCTGTGGAGCGGCTACTTTCCGAATGTATTCGGTCATGTCGCCGTCCTGGGCTTTGTCCCAATGGCCGCCGGCGGCAGCTCCGCCCGGGTTGTTCCAATCCTGGGCCTGGGAGTAATAGAATCCGAGTTTGATGCCGTGTTTTTTGCATGCAGCGGCGAGTTCCTTCAGGGGATCACGCCCAAAGGGCGACGCTTTGACAATGTTCCAATCGGAGGCTTGGGAATCGAACATGGCGAAGCCGTCGTGGTGTTTGGAGGTGATGACGATGTATTTCATTCCGGCTTGCTTGGCCAGGCGCACCCATTCGTCGGCGTTATACTTGACTGGATTGAATTCTTTGGCGAACTGACGGTACTCGGCAACAGGGATCTTGCCATTGTTCATGATCCATTCGCCGATTCCGCGAATTTTTTTGCCGTTGTACGTGCCGGCCGGCACCGAATAGACGCCCCAATGAATGAACATGCCAAAGCGGGCTTCGCGCCACCATTTCATGCGCGTATCCCTTTGGGCCGGGGTCTCTTCGGCGTAGGGATCGGGTTTGATCACCTCGGGTTTGCCCTTGATATCCAGGGCAACAACCGATGCATGGGAATCCGGCGCTTTTTCAGGCAAAGCGATGGCGACCTGGTTATCGGCAGCCGCAACTTCAAGCGGTTGGCCGCCGTCGAGGAGAAAGGCTTTAACCGGCTTGTTGGCCAGCCCCGGGAGAACCAGTTTGCCATCGGCAGGCCAATCAAAAATATGGAAGTATAGCCGTGTCCGGCCCTCCTCGATTTCCTTCTGGGTGCAGCGGCCCCAGGGAAACTTGTCGAAGGGGCTGGCGTGCGTGCCGTAAATGGATTCACCATTGGCTTTCATCCATTGGCCGATTTCGGCCAGGCGCTCGACGCTGGCCTCCGGGAAAAGCCCCTCGGAGGTGGGGCCGACATTGAGCAGGTAGTTGCCGCCTTTGCTGGCGCAGTCGATTAGGTTGCGAATGAGCGTCGTGGGGGATTTCCAATTCTGATCGTCTTTGTTGTAGCCCCAGTGATTGTTCATCGTCATGCAGGATTCCCAATCGACTCCCGGTCCAAAGCCCGTGGCGGGGATTTCCTGTTCCGGCGTGCCATAATCGCCAATTTTGCCGCGCTCGACAAAGCCCACACCACTGGCGGAATCGACGGGTTTGCCGACGCGATTATTGACGATGATGTTGGGCTGCAACGAGCGAACGTAGTTGTAAAGATCGATCCCGCGCTCCGCGGTCCAGGGCTTCTCCCACTGCCCATCAAACCACAGGATGCCAATGGGACCATAGCCGGTCAGAAGTTCCTTAAGCTGGCCTTTGAGATAGGCGTCGAAACGGTCCATGTCTGGCGGCCCTGAAGCTTTGTCGTTCCAGGCCCGGCGCGTGCCCCAATCGGGATGATGCCAATCCATGATGGAATGATAGAGACAGAATCTAATGCCCTGTTCACGGCAGGCTTCCGCTAATTCTTTCAACGGGTCACGTTGAAAAGGAGTCGATTTGATGCACCAATCAGTCAGGGACGACCGGAACATGCCGAAGCCATCATGATGTTTGGAGGTGATCACGATGTACTTCATTCCGGCGTCCTTCGCCATCCGGACCCACTTGTTAGCGTCGAATTTAACCGGGTTGAACTGGCTGGCGAATTTTTCGTACTGCGATACCGGCATCTTGGTTTCTTCGAGGAACCATTCGCCGTAATTCGTGTTGCCGTTCCATTCGCCCGCAGGCACGGAGTAGACTCCCCAGTGGATGAACAAACCGAACCGCGCCTCGCGGAACCAGGCCATGCGCTGGTCATGCTCCGCGGCCGACTCGGCGGCTTGCGCGGCGCTCGCCCCTATGACCAATAACGCAAACAGCAAGCAATATTTCGGCGAAGGTAGAATTTTCATAGCTTCTCAGTCCGACATTACACGGTGGAGATCCTGCCGCAATTCCTTTTCTGGTTGTTGTGCCAGGCCGATCCCGAATGGTGGGGACGGTGCGCTAGCGCCGTCCCAGCCCGCGTTCAGCGGGCTGAACGAAAGCTCGAGCACGCGCGAACGCACGCCAACGTTGCGCCGTTGAACGCGGCGCGCACGGCGCAGCGCGCCATCCCTACCCCCAAGACTTCAACACGACAAAATTAGCTCGCTGCCTCCCGCCCTCGCCGCTATAACGCCCGCCGTGTCGCAACATCGCATTGGCATCATCGGCGGCAGCGGACTTTATCACGTCGAGGGCTTGACCGATCAGAAATGGGTGAAGGTCAAAACCCCCCTCGGCCCCCCGTCCGACGATTTTCTGACCGGCCGCCTCGGCGGACGCGAAGTCGTCTTTCTGCCGCGTCATGGGCGCGGTCATCGGATTCTGCCCAGTGAACTGAACCACCGCGCCAACATCTGGGCCCTGAAGAAACTCCAGGTGGCTTGGGTCTTGAGTGTCAGTGCGGTAGGGTCGCTTCAAGCCAAGTACAAACCGTGCGATATAGTGCTCTTCGATCAATTCTTTGACCGGACCAAGCAATCCGCGGCCCACACTTTCTTTGGAAACGGCATTGTCGCCCATATCGCTTTTGCGGACCCGATCTGCGAAGAACTGCGTCAAATCCTGCTCAGGAGCGCTCGCTCTCTAAGAGTCCGCGTCCACGATGGCGGCACCTACGTCAACATGGAAGGCCCGGCCTTCAGCACCCGCGCCGAATCGGTGGCCAACCACAAACTCGGCTATGACGTGATTGGCATGACCAACCTTGGCGAAGCCAAATGCGCCCGCGAAGCCGAAATCGCCTACGCCACCATGGCGATGGTTACCGATTACGACTGTTGGAAAACGGACGAGGCTCATGTGACGGTCGACATGGTCATAGCCAACCTCAATAAAAACGCCCTTACCGCAAAAAAGATCATCGCCCGGGCGATTCCCCAAATCCCGCGGGAGCCCAACTGGCCCTGCCACTCCGCTTTGAAAAACGCCCTGTTGACTGACAAAAAACTCTGGCCCGCAAACACGAAAAAGAACCTCAAACCAATTCTCCAGACATATCTAGATTGAACCAATGCGCTTTCGACTGGCATCGCCTTTCATTAACACCGCGGCTTCAGCCCGGTGTACCGCAAACGGGAGTTCATTGAAACCGTTTGAAACGGTTTTCAATTTCGTACGGGAACGTGACATCGGGCTAAAGCCGCGGTGTTAATGAAACGGACAGAGCATGAATCAATGACTGCCAAACTCCGCTGGGGCATCCTTGGCACAGCCGATATCGCGCGCAAGAACTGGCTCGCCATTCGCAACTCCGGCAATGGCACGGTCGTCGCCGTCGCCAGCCGCGACCTTCAGCGGGCCCGTCAATTTATTCGACGCTGCCAATCCTATGCAGCCATGCCGAGTGTTCCTCAAGCGTTCGGCTCGTATGAGGAACTTCTCGCTTCCAACTCGGTCGACGCGGTGTACGTCCCGCTGCCGACAGGTCTGCGGAAGCAATGGGTGTTGCGCGCTGCCGCTGCCGGCAAACACGTGGTTTGTGAGAAACCTTGCGCGCCGAACCTGGCGGACCTCCGGCAGATGTTACAGACCTGTCGCCGCCATGGCGTGCAATTCATGGATGGCGTCATGTTCATGCACAGCCGTCGCTTAGACAGTATGCACGCTGCGTTGGATGATCCCAAGGCTGTCGGGTCCATCCGGCGAATCTCTTCGGCCTTCACTTTTGGCGCACCGCCGGAGTTCTTCACGGGCAATATTCGCGCGAATGCTGCTTTAGAACCCCACGGTTGCCTTGGCGACCTAGGCTGGTACTGCCTCCGGTTCTCCCTTTGGTCCATGCGCTGGCAGATGCCCGAGCGGGTCGTAGGAAGAATTCTGGCCCAATCCGAGCGGCCTAAAGGCTCCGCGCCCGTGCTGACTGAGTTCTCCGGAGAGCTATTGTTCCCGGAGGGAGTCTCCGCCGATTTCTTTTGCTCCTTCCTGGCCCAAAATCAGGAATGGGGGCATGTCAGCGGCACCCATGGCTACTTGCGCGTTGAAGACTTCGTCGTGCCCTTCGCGGGCAACAAGATCTCGTTCGAAATTCACCGCCATCAGTTCCTCAAATCCGGCTGTGAATTCAAAATGGAACCTTGTGTGCGCCGTTCAACGATCGCCGAGCATAGTCAGGCGCACTCAGGTGCCCAGGAAAGCAACCTCTTTCGCGAATTCGCCAAACAGGTTCGCACCGGCCGCCTCAACCCTGACTGGCCCGAATGGTCACTGAAAACCCAAACCGTCATGGAAGCCTGCCTCCAGTCCGCCCGGCAGGGCGGCAGGTCCAGAAGGGTCGCGTGATCCTGACCAGTGAAAAATCCGTGTCCATCTGTGTCCATCCGTGGTAACAGTTTTTGAGCGTTATTTATGGAATACGAAGCGGTGATCGGGCTTGAAACCCACGTTCAGCTTAAGACCAAGTCTAAAATGTGGTGCGGTTGCGCCAACGAATTTGGCGCCGATCCCAACACCAACGTCTGCCCCATTTGCCTGGGCCTGCCGGGGGTTCTGCCGGTGGCCAACGACGAAGCCCTTCGCCTGACTGCGCTGACGGGCTTACTCCTGAACTGCACGATCGCCCGCTACGCCAAGTTCGACCGGAAGAACTACTTCTATCCGGACATGCCCAAGAACTATCAAATCACTCAATATGACCAACCCTCGACGCTGAACGGTTTCGTAGATTTTGAATTCAAGGGCGTTCTGGCTCGAGTGCGGGTTACTCGCGCCCATCTCGAGGAGGACGTTGGCAAAAACTTCCATTTCGACCGAAACAGCGGAGTGGATTTCAACCGCGCAGGCGTGCCGTTGATGGAAATCGTGTCGGAACCGGATATCACCAGCGCCGACATGGCTTACGAGTACCTTTGCGCCCTGAAAGACATCCTCATCTACGGCGGCGTCAGCGATTGCGACATGGAGAAAGGGATGGTTCGTTGCGACGTCAATGTGAGCGTGCGCCCGAAAGGCCAGGAGGAACTGGGCGCTAAAATCGAAATCAAAAACATGAACAGTTTTAGCGGCGTGCGCAAAGCGCTCGAATACGAAATCCCGCGCCAGATTGGCGTGGTTTCGCGCGGCGGCAAGCTGCTGCAGTCGACGCGCCGTTGGGATGACGCGACCGGCACTACCGAAGAAATGCGTACCAAGGAGCGCGCCCACGATTATCGCTATTTTCCCGAACCTGACTTGATGCCTTTTCAGCCCACCGAATCATGGCTCCAGGAAGTCTCCGTGCGCGTCGTCGAACTTCCCCTGGCGCGCAAACAACGTTTCATGCGCGACTACCAATTGCCCGCTGCGGATGCGCAGACTTTCGTGTGGGACGTTCCTTTGGGTGGCTATTTCGAAGCTGTGTCCAAACACACCAGGAACTCCAAGGCTGTGGCGAACTGGGTGATCAACAATCTGCGCGCAAAACTCGGCGAAAGCCATTTGGGTCTGGGCGATTTGAAATTCCCATCCCCTGCCATCGGGGAGCTCGTCGAACTCGTGCAGGGTGGCAAGATTAGCTCCAAGATTGCCCAGGACGTCTTCAACGAAATGTTTCAAACCGGCGAACTGCCCGCCAAGATCGTGGAACGCAAAGGCCTGGCGCAGGTGAGTGACACTGGAGCGTTGGACCAGTTCTGCGATCAGGTTATTGCCGCCAACCCCGGTCCCGTTTCTGATTTCAAAGCCGGGAAAGTCGTCGCCCTGAACTTCCTCAAGGGCCAGGTCATGAAACTCAGCAAAGGCAAGGCCAACCCGGCCTTGGTCGGCGAAATCCTTGAACGCAAGCTAAAGGAGTAGCGCAGATCTCTGGTCTGCTGTATCGCCGACTTGTAGTCGGCAGGCGTGCAAAGCGTTGGGAGGTCGGAACTGGTCCTGAGCCCAGCAGGCTGCAAGCCTGCGATACGGCAGACTGGAAGTCTGCGCTACGGGTCTGCCGTTTGCCAATTGGCAACGTCTACACCCTCTGTTAGGATGAACTCACCATGGTCCTGACCCAAAAAGAATTGTCGAGTTTAGTGGAGGTGAAGAACCGTTCGCCACATGAGCTGTTGGGTTTGCACGAACTCGGCGACGGCAAAGGCCTGGTCGCCAGGGCGCTGGTGCCGGAGGCCGCCAAAGTCGAGCTCCAGCCGGTTCTGGAAAAAGACCAGCCGGCGATTGTGCTCGAACGCATTCCCAAGACCGAGGTCTTCGAAGGAACCACCACCGATGCGCAGCGCGTCTATTCCTATGACCTGGTCATTACAGACAAAGCGGGCAACCTGCGCCGCACCCGGGACCCCTATTCCTTTCTGCCTACGCTGGGGGAATCCGATCTTTACTTGTTCGCCAAAGGTGACGAGCGCCGCATCTACGATAAACTGGGATCTCATCTACGCACCATCGACGGAGTGGCCGGGGCCAGCTTTGCCGTGTGGGCGCCCAATGCTCAGCGGATTAGCGTTGTCGGCGATTTCAACCAGTGGGACGGCCGGGTCCACCAGATGCGCTCGCTCGGCCAATCCGGCGTTTGGGAGATCTTCATTCCTGGCATCGCTGAAGGGGCGCATTATAAATACGAAGTGCGCGACCGGCAGGGACGCATCATCCTCAAGACGGATCCTTATGGGTTCTTCTTCGAGACGCCTCCTAAGAACGCCGCCATCGTTTGGGATAACCGCAAGTTTCAATGGAGCGACGAGCAATGGCTCACGGAGCGGCGGCAACGCGACACGCTGCGTTCTCCTTTGAGTATTTACGAGCTTCACCTGGGTTCCTGGCGGAAAAAATCTCCCGGAGAATCCCTCAGCTACCGAGAACTTGCCGAACCGCTCGTGCAATATCTCAAGACGATGGGCTTTACTCATGTCGAGTTAATGCCAGTCGCGGAGCATGCCTTTTATCCTTCCTGGGGTTATCAGGTAACCGGCTTTTACGCCCCAACCAGTCGGTACGGCTCGCCCGAGGATTTTCAGTTCCTGGTTAACGCGCTACACGAGGCCGGCATCGGCGTGCTCGTGGACTGGGTGCCGGCGCATTTTCCGCGGGATGACTGGGCCCTGGCGCGCTTCGATGGCACCGCCCTTTATGAGCACGAGGACCCGCGTCGCGGCGCTCACCAGGATTGGGGGACCCTCATTTTCAATTACGGCCGCCATGAGGTGAGCAACTTTCTTCTCGCTAACGCGCTTTTCTGGTGCGAGCGCTTCCACATCGATGGCTTGCGTGTCGATGCCGTGGCTTCGATGCTGTATCTCGACTATTCACGCAAACCCGGCCAATGGATTCCCAATCAGTATGGCGGGCGTGAAAACCTCGAGGCCATCGAGTTCCTGCGGCAGTTCAACCACGTCACCCACACGCAATTCCCCGGCGTCATGACCATTGCCGAGGAGTCCACCGCCTGGCCGCTGGTGACCCGCCCCCCTTACCTGGGCGGTTTGGGCTTTTCCTTCAAGTGGAACATGGGTTGGATGCACGACACTCTCAATTACTTCCAACGCGATCCAGTCTATAGGAAGCACCATCAAAACGACCTGACTTTCGCGATGCTTTATCACCATCACGAAAACTTCATCCTGCCACTTTCCCATGACGAAGTCGTGCATGGGAAAGGCTCGCTGCTAGGCCGCATGCCCGGTGATGACTGGCGTCGTTTCGCCAACCTGCGGACCTTGCTGGGATATCAATGGTGTTTCCCGGGCAAAATGCTCTTGTTCATGGGCGGAGAGTTCGGCCAAAGCTCCGAATGGAATGCCAATGCCGAACTCGATTGGTGGCTCCTGGATGCCGGTCCATACCATCGCGGGCTGCAACAATTCGTACAGGACCTCAATAAGCTATACGCTTCCGAACCGGCGCTGTGGCAATCCGACTACGATACGAGCGGCTTCTACTGGATCGACTCCTCCGACCACGACAACAGCATCATTTCTTTTGTCCGCCAGGACGCAAGTTTCCAGCATCGCGTGGCGGTGATCCTCAACCTCACACCGGTGCCGCGCTATCGCTACCGCGTGGGTCTGCCGCTCCCCGGCAAATGGCGCGAAGTGATGAACAGCGACGCCAAAGTTTATGGCGGCAGCAACGTCGGCAATCTAGGAGGTGTTGTCGCGCTTGAACAAAAAGCGCATAACCAGCGCTACTCCGCCGAGATGACGTTGCCGTCCCTCAGCATTATTGCCTTCAAGGCCGAAGGACCAGGTGCCTAACAGCTGCATCGGTACGGCTCAGTGGAGATGCGCGTCGAATTGAGGAGCCGCCAGCACCCGGGGGTCCACTTCGAAAACCGCCTCTCTTCGCCGCAAGGTAAATTTGGACTTTCCAGCAAAGGCCGCGATTTCCAGCGCCTCGAATCCGTTCACGTCCCAGGCGACAAAACTGTGCCGATAAAAGTGCCAGGAATTGACCGAGTAACGCCAGGGACGCAAAGCAATTTTGAGCGAGCGCTTCAAAATGGGTTGCAGAAAATCCCAATCCCGGTCATTGCAACTCAGCCGTTCCAGCCGTGCGTCCCGTTTCAATCGTTCCTCGGTGCGCTGATCCTGGATTGCATTGGCCGGTTCCAATGGATCTTCCGTCGTGTGCAGCAGTAGAAAGGGAGTGCAGAAGGTTGCCTGAATGAAGGTCTGGTTCGTCAAGGCGGCAACTGCGTCGAGCAGGGTAGGATTGCCGTTGGTCAAAGCGGCACGGGCGCGTCGGAACAAATAGAACTCATCCGTCGCTCCCGGCATAAACACCAGCGCCTTGACCATCGCGTTCGACTGAAAGGCCTCGAGCATGATTCCAACGCAGTTAGTGCGGTTTAACTCTGCCACCTGGCTATGGAGAGGCATGTGTGCCAATGCCTCCGGCCAGCTCTCAGCGCCAGAAGCCGTCAATGCCCAAATCAGCAAAAAACCGAGCGAGGCGAAGATTCGGGGGCTAACTACAACTAGAGCCCGTTGCAAAAGCAGACCGCGGTGGAAATCCGAGATCCGATGGCCGAAATCCGAAAGAAGGCCGAAGCTCGAAATCCGAAAAACGGTCCCTCCAATTCGGGGTTCGGATTTCGGCCTTCTTTCGGCCTTCGGATCGGCCCTCACAACGACAGTTGCACAATGCGTTCCTGGAGTTGCGCCTCCCATTTCCCGTAATAGCTGAAAAGTCGATACAATTCCTCCAGTTGCCGAAGCATGTCACCCCGGCGCGAGTCTGCCTTTTCCTGCTCAACCCACCGCTCATCCATCCTGGTAAGCTCCGCGGCCAATTCTTGCTGCCTCAAACCGAGCTGCTGTTGCAGCCCTCTCAACTTTTCAATCCAATCTTGCGCGGTCTCAAACAATTGAACCTGCAGCATAGGCGATGACTTTTTGGACTTCTCCGCAAGAAAGGCGTCCGTTTGCTTGAAGAGCTGAGCAACTTCAAAAAAGAACTCCATCAACTCAGCGGGCACTTGCTGAATTTGTTGAGGTTTGGCGCCGGTTTCCAGCTCGAGCAGATGCTGCAAACGTTCTTTCGGATTTCGCAAGCTTTGGTAGGCCTGGTTCAGCTCCGCGTAGCGCTGCTGCGCCAAGCGCTTTTCGGCCTCCGTGCCTCCATGCACTCGGTCCGGGTGAGCTTCGGCGCTGAGCGTCAGGAATTTGTTTTTCAGCGCGCCCGGATCCAGCCAGGGCCGTCGCGGCTCACCCAATCGTGAGAAATAGTCGCTCATCAGGGAGAGAGCATTTGCGAGATACTAGCCTAATGGCTTACCGCTCCGCAGGGCCCAACTCGCCGGCGGGACGCCGGCGCTCCTAGGGTTCCTCACGCGCTGAAGCTCTCTCCGCACGAGCAACTTGTCGCTGCATTGGGGTTTTTGACCTTGAAGCCGCCGTCCAACGCATCCAGGTAATCCAATTCGCTGCCCGTCACATAAAGCGCGCTTTTGGGGTCAACTACGACTTTTACCCCTGAAGTCTGCACGAGGATATCTCGATTGGCGGGGCCGTCCTGCAAATCCATTTTATACTGCAGTCCGGAACAGCCTCCCCCGACCACCGCGACTCGGAGCACACCGGCCGGGCGACCTTGCTTGGTGAGCAGGGATCCCACTTTGGCTGCAGCGCTGGTGGTCAATTTGATTAAGCGTTCGTCACCGACTCGGAACGCTGTAGTGCCTGCGGGCTTGCTGTTGTTATTGGCAATCATGCTGTTTCGAGACAAAGCTAAGTGCGAACGGACGAAGCGTCAATGTCTCATAAGAGCTTACCTCAAAGAATCTTGTAAAGTTGACATCCCGCGATTACAGGTCAGTTGCCTTTGGCATGCAATTAGCTCCCTTGTTGAATGGCTTGCGGTTGGACGGGTTGCTCAAAAGGGCCACCGCCAGCTGTTATACCACGGAAGCTATGAGCGATATGGAAGACTACTATTTACCAGTCACAGTAAGCGAGTTGGACGTCGATTCCCGCGGCACTTTTGTCTCGCGCACCTACGCCCACCTTTTCGGGGCGGTTTGCGGCTTCATCCTGATTGAGATGCTGCTGTTCAAATCAGGCCTGGCAGACCAAATCACACGCGTCTTGCTGGGAATTTCCTGGCTGGTGGTCCTCGGCGGGTTTGTGGTGGTTTCCTGGCTGGCGAGTCGCACGGCGCATTTGGCCAAATCCAAGGCCGCGCAGTACGGCGCATTGGCCGCCTACGTAGTCGCCGAGTCGATTCTGTTCGTGCCGTTGTTATGGATCGCCAACAATGTCGCGCCGGGAGCCATTACCAGTGCCGCAGCCATTACGTTCGTAACTTTCGCCGCGTTGACCGCGGTTGTATTTTTGACCGGGAAAGATTTCTCCTTCCTACGCAGCTTGCTCTTTTGGGGCGGAATTATGGCGCTGGCTTTGATCGTTGCGGGAGTGGTTTTCGGATTTCAGCTCGGCACCTATTTCAGTATCGCGATGGTCGGTTTCGCCGGAGCAGCCATCCTGTACGACACCTCGAACGTCCTGCATCATTATTCCGAAGACCGCTACGTTGCCGCGGCACTTGAGCTCTTCGCTTCGGTGACGCTCATGCTGTGGTACGTCTTGCGCCTGGTTATGAGCCGCCGATAAGACTATTCCTCTTTTGCCAAAACTGTTGAGCCCGGCGCCAAACGCCGGGCTTTTTTTGTCTAAGTGGAGTGGCGGGGAAGCGGAATGGAGAACTGGAGAGATGGAGAATCTTTTTAAACGTTTTAACGCCTCACGATTTAACGTTTCAACGTGTCAACGATCAGGGTTGCGGTTTCGCCTTCGCTCATTTATCCAGCCCCAGCTTCTTGAACCTCTGCTTGACCTGCTTGAAATGGAAATCGAGTGAACAGAGTTCCTCGAGTTCCCCATTTCTGAAGTGCCGCGCGACCTCCGGATCTTGCTTTAGCTGTTCCACAAAGTCCGCATCGTCGCGGCCTGCATGTTTGACCTCCCAGGTTTTCAGGGCGTTTCGCTGCACCAGGTCGTAAGCCTGCTCGCGGGAGAGCCCCTTCTTGATCAGCGCCAGCAGGACCGTTTGTGAGTTCCACATTCCCAAAGAAAGCTTGAGATTGCGTTTCATGTTCTCGGGATAAACTACCAGGCCGTCGACCAACCGGTCCAACGTGACCAGCATGTAGTCGAGCAACGTGCACGAATCTGGAAAGATAATCCGCTCGACCGAGCTGTGGCTGATGTCTCGCTCGTGCCACAGCGCCACGTTTTCGAGCGCCGCGACCGCATTGCCGCGCAAAACTCGGGCCAAGCCGCTGAGTCGTTCCCCCGTGATGGGATTGCGCTTGTGCGGCATCGCGCTGGAGCCTTTCTGGCCTTTGGCGAAAAGTTCTTCCGCCTCGAGAACCTCCGTGCGTTGCAAGTGGCGGAATTCGGTCGCCCAGCGCTCAATGCTCGCGGCGACCAGGGCCAGCACACTGATGAACTCCGCGTGGAGGTCACGAGGAATCACCTGTGTGGCAATGGGTGCCGGACGCAACCCCAACTGCTTGCACACACTCGCCTCAATTTTCGGCGAAAGATGGGCGCTCGTGCCCACTGCCCCGGAAAGCTTGCCTACCGCTACGGTGCGTCTGGCGGCCTCCATCCGCTCTTGGGCGCGTCCGAACTCATCATACATCAAGGCCATTTTCAGACCAAAAGTGGTCGGTTCCGCGTGAATGCCGTGGCTGCGGCCGATCATGGGCGTTAGCTGGTGTTTTTTGGCCTTGCCCGCGACCGTGCTCCGCAAGATTTTCAAGTCGTCGATCAGAATGTCGGCTGATTGCACCATTTGCACAGCGAACCCGGTATCAATCACGTCGCTGCTGGTGAGCCCGAAGTGCAGCCATCGGCTGGCGGGTTCGCCGATATTCTCGGCGACATTCGTCGTAAAGGCGATAACGTCATGGTTAATCGTGCGTTCGAGTTCCTTGCAGCGTTCCAGGTTGAAGGCCGCCTTGGCTTTCATTTGGGCCAGGTCCTTTTTCGGCACCAACCCCTCGGCGCAGAGCGCCTCACTCGTCAACAATTCGATCTGCAGCCAAATCTCCAGCTTGCGTTGTTCGGTCCAGATTTCGCGCATCTCGGGCCGTGAATACCGTTGAATCATGACCGCACTTTAAGAGGACGGGCGCGAGGTGTCGAGGTCGTAGCGCCGACTGATAGCACTGATAGTCGGCCGTATCGCCGGTTGGCGACCGGCGAGTCCGAGGATGGGTGGAGCGTAGAAAGTTTCAGCGGATTACCCATCAGATTGCCAATCCGCGATTCAGACGACTGCCAGGCGGCGCTACGTCATCGGGCTTTACCTCTTCAGTGTCGGAGTTTACGCTGCCGAAAACCCCGGCCCTCCGGTGATGCGTTAAAGATCATGATGCGGCAAACAATCGTTTGGATGCTCCCTGTGTTGGGCCTTCAAGTAAGCCACGCTATGAAACGAGGCATTTTCTTTCTCTGTCTGGTTTTTGTTGCAGTAAACGCGACGGCCGGCTTTCGCGCTGGCATCGCCGTGCGGGTAGTTACTCCCGATCCACTTCTGCCGGTCGTGGGCGGGATTGGGTCTTCCCACCCAGTCACGCGCAAAGAGGGCGATCTGACGGTACGCGCGTTGGTTTTTGAGGAAGGAACCAACCGGGTAGCGATCGTCAGCTCGGATTTCCTGGGCTTTCCTGCTCGGCTCGGCAATCGCGTGCGGGCGGCGGTCCGGGGCGTTCCAGCGCAAAACATTTTGATCGGGGCCACCCATACACATAGCGCGCCGGACTGCTATGGATTTCCCGATGGCAAAGGCGGCACTTCCAGCGATCCCAAATACTTGGAGATGGTCTGCCAACAGATGACCGAGGCCATTAATCAAGCGGTAACGGATTTGCAACCCGCTGAGCTCAAGATCAGCACCGGAGCCGCAAAAGGAAAGATCGCTTTCAATTATTACGCTGAGCATCTGTATGATCCGCGCTGCAACATCATTCAGGCATTGGATGCCTCCGGCAAACCGTTTGCCACTTTGGTCAATTATGCCATCCATCCGGAAGTGCTGGGCAGCGGGGTGGGCATTTGCAGCCCTGACCTCGTCGGCCCACTCTACGATGAAATCGCGGCCAAGGGCGGCGGCACGGGGATTTTCATGAACAGCGCGCAAGGCGGCATGGTCACCGCGGACAATCGGACCGAGGGTGGAGGCGACGCCCAGAACTGGGAAGAGTGCAAGCGGATCGGCACTTTACTGGCCGACGAAGCCTTGCGAATTGTTCAGCCCGCCGAGGTGGAGCCCGCGCCGAAACTATTCTGCGCGGCGCGTCCTTTAAAATTGCCGGTCGACTCGGCCGGCATGCGCGCGCTGATGAAGACGATGCCGGGTTACGATCCCGCCGCCGTAGACAGCGTGACCACTCGACTCAACGTGGTGAATGTCGGCGACGCGCAAATCCTCACTATTCCAGGCGAGGCCTTGCCCAACATCGGCTACTATCTCAAACGGAAAATGCACGGCAAATACAACTTCCTGTTCGGCCTGACCAACGATGCGTTTGGCTACATTCTCACGAAGGAGGATTTCGACAGTTTCGAGCGTTATGCCTACATCTCGCGCACCAGCCTTGGGGAACGCACCGGTCAAATCCTGGTCGATGAAGCGATCAAGTTCGTCAACGATTGTCCACGCCCCTAAGATGCTCATCGTTACCCAAAAACGTCACGGCTACACATCTGTAGCGGCCAGCCTTCCACGCGAAGCGTTTGGAGTGCGCCGGCTTGCCGGCGCTTTGGGGTGGAAGGGCGCTCCGTGAGCCAAAAAGCGGGAGCAAGCTCCCGCACTCCAAGCGCTTCGCGAAAGTCGGTCGTAACCGAGGACTGCGGCAAAAATTTCTGGAGAGAATGTCCTGAACTGTCGCACTCGTTCGTCATGGAGACTGAAAGCTAACAATAACAGAATAACGACTGAATATTATGAGCACGAAAAACGACACTCGGGTGATTCAACCGTATCTCTTCTTCAATGGCAGTTGCGAACAGGCCGTTGACTTCTACCGCAAAGCCCTCGGCGCTGAGGTCGAGATGATGATGCGCTTCAAAGAAAGCCCCGAACCGCCCCAGCCCGGCATGGTTCCGCCCGGTTTCGAAAACAAAATCATGCACACCAGCTTCCGCATTGGTCAGACCACAGTGATGGCCTCCGACGGCTGTTGCGAGGAAAAGGCAAACTTTCAGGGTTTTTCCCTGTCACTCTCGGTGTCCAGCGAAGCCGAAGCCGATCGCGCCTTTGACGCGCTGGCCAAAGGTGGACAAGTGCGCATGCCGCTGGCGAAGACGTTCTGGTCACCGCGCTTCGGAATGGTAACGGACCAGTTCGGCATTGGCTGGATGATCAGTGTGGCGCCCGTGGGACAGAAATAAGCAGCGTAACTGTTCAGGTCGCATCGGGGCGGGGACGGCTCGTCCCCGCGTTTTGCTGATCCGTTGGTGGCTCTCTCCTTTGCAAGGCTCAGCGGATACCCAGAAAAAGGATATTTGATATAATGCAGAATCTGAGCTACTTTGTGGGCAACACCCGGCGCGTTCATGCAAACCGTGCACGAATCGTCTGCTTCACACCGAGCGCTCGGACAGATCCCGAGCGTGGCGGAGGGTCCCGCATTCACTCTCATCGAACTGCTGGTCGTCATCGCGATTATCGGGATCCTGGCAAGTCTATTGCTGCCGACCCTCAACCGGGCGAAAGAAGCGGGCAGGACCGCGGTATGCGAGAGCAACCTGCGGCAACTTGGCATTGCGACCGCCGCCTATTCATTGGACAATCATGGGGTGCTGCCCGATTTTCTACAGTGGGTTCATGCAATTCCCCAGGATCTGACGACCGGAAAATTGTATCCCTACCTTAAAAGCAAGCCGGTCTATTCCTGCCCAACCGACAAAATCGCCACGGAGGCAAGATTGGGGAACACTAACCGCACCTTCAGCTATGCCATGAATTGCCTGTTTTGCCACGACAACGACACCACGAAGTTCATCACTCCGAGCCAAACGCTTCTTTACATGGAAGCCAATCTGGGCCCAAACGACTTGTCCGGTGTGGTGGGTCCGGTGGTCTGGATGGGAACCACCAATGCCATGTCCTCCCGGCACAATGACGCGGGCCACATCGTCTTTTGCGACTTCCACGTCGAACGGGTCAAGTCGGCGGCCGCCAAACGGCTGGAGCGGAGCAAGAGTTTTTGGCTGCCCGCAGATACTTCCGATTCTTTGGTCTTAGGTTTTGTCTCCGGTCTCCATGACCCTTGAGCCAAAACCAAGGAACGACCGCGCGTTGCCATAACAAATGTTTCGGATCATTCCGCCGAGCAAGGCGTCGTCGTTGGGCAATTCGCCATGCTCGACGTCGCGACCGATGAGATTACAGAGAACCCGGCGAAAGTACTCGTGGCGCGGGAACGACATGAACGACCGTGAATCGGTAACCATGCCGATGAAACGCGAAAGCAGTCCAAGGTTTGACAACGCGCTCAACTGCCCTTCCATGCCTTCCTTTTGGTCCATAAACCACCAGGCTGAGCCGAGTTGAACCTTGCCGGCGACCGTTCCGTCCTGGAAGTTGCCGATCATCGCCGCGAAGACATAATTGTCAGCCGGGTTCACGTTGTAGAGAACCATCTTCGGCAGGGCATTATCCCGATCCAGCCGGTCGAGATAAGCCGAGAGTGCTCGCCCTTGGGGAAAATCGCCAATCGAGTCAAACCCGGTGTCCGGGCCAAGCTGCTGCAAGAGCCGCGTGTTATTGTTTCTCAACGCGCCGAGATGCAGTTGCTTTACCCAACCACGCTGGGCATCCAAGCGGCCAAAAAAGAGCATCAGATAAGCACTGAACTGGGCTTGTTCCAACGATGAGACAGCCCTGCCCTTGCGGGCCCTGGCGAAAATTCGCGACGCGACCTGGTCAGAGCAAAACTGTGCCGGGCAATAACTCAAGCCGTGATCGGACAGGCGGCAGCCTTGTTCATGGAAGAAAGTGTGCCGCGCTTCCAGCGCCTCCAGGAAGCGGCTGAAACCGCTGATAGCGACATTGCCGGCACGCTCCAGCTTTTGAACCCAGGTGTTGAAGCTCTTCGGGTCATGCACTGCGAGCGCCTTGTCCGGACGAAAGGCGGGAAAAACCGCTGTCCCACACCCTGAGGCCGCGAGGGCCCGGTGATGCCGCAAATCGTCCGTCGGATCGTCCGTCGTACAAAGGGCTTTCACGTTGAACTTTTTCAGAATCCCTTGTGCACTGAGTTCGGGCGCAGCAAGCCGTTCGTTAGCCTGCTTCCAAATCCGTTCAGCGGTCGATTCATTCAGCAGTTCCTCGATGCCGAAATAGCGTTTCAACTCGAGATGCGTCCAGTGATACAGGGGGTTTCGGAGCGTGGCAGGCACGGTTGCTGCCCAGGCCCGGAACTTGGCAAACGGTTCGGCCTTGCCAGTACAAAACTTTTCCGCCACGCCGTCGGCGCGCAGGGCTCGCCACTTATAATGGTCGCCTTCCAGCCAGATCTCAGCCAGGTTCTGAAACCGGCGATTGGCCGCGATGTCACTAGGAGGAAGGTGATTGTGGTAATCCAGAATGGGCTCCGCTTCGGCAAATTCATGATACAACCGACGGGCGGTGCGGGTCTGGAGCAGAAAGTCCTCATGGATAAAAGGCGACGCTTTTTTCATAGACGGTTTCTTTCAAAATCGAGCTGCACAAAACGCGGCGCCAGGAGGTGGTGCACCGCGAAGGTGACCAGGTACGCGAACGCGCAACTGCTGAAGAGGATAGCGTACCCGGCGGTGATGTTTCCGGCAGCGCTAAACCGATCGAGGATCTTGCCGCAATAAACGGGGAATAACATGCCGCCCGTGGCTCCGGCCAGGCCCCCAAGGCCAACCACCGAGGCCACCGCCTGGTTGGGGAACATGTCCGACACCGTGGTATAAAGGTTGGCGGACCAGGCCTGATGCGCCGCGCCGGCCAGGCCAATCAGTAGCACCGCCGACCAATCCCCCACTTTGGTCACGGCGAAAATCGGCAAGACCAGGCAAGCGAAGATGAACATGCCCGTCTTGCGCGCGCGAGTGACACTCCAGCCAAGCCTGGTCAGATGACCGGTAATCCAGCCGCCCAGGATGCTGAGCACGGTAATCGTAAAATAAATCGTCACCAGGTGAATCCAGCTTTGCTTGATATCCAGCCCCCGGGTTTTCTTGAAATAATCCGGCAACCAGATGAGAAAAAACCACCAGACCGGGTCGGTCATGAATTTAGCAAAGATGAAGGACCAGGTCTGCCGGTATTTTAGCAGGCTGCTCCAGCGCAGTTTTATGTCGTCGTCCAATTGCCCTCCCTGGGAGCGCCGGCGTCCCGCCGGCGCGTTGATGTTCCACGCGACCGAGGATCTCGTGGGCGAGACGCCGGCGCTCCCAGGATCGATCAGAGATGGATCCCCAACTTTTCCGGGCTCACGATACAGCGGAATCCAAAACGCCAGCCAAACGAACCCCGCGAGGCCCGCGAGGATAAACGCCCAGTGCCAGCCCCAGTTCAGCGCTATGGCCGGCACGAGGATCGGAGCAATGATCGGCCCGACATTTGTGCCCGAGTTAAAGATGCTGGTGGCCAAGGCGCGCTCGCCTTTGGGAAACCAAAGCGCTACCGCCTTGATCGCCGAGGGAAAGTTTCCTCCCTCGCTCAAGCCGAGCGCGATACGCACATTAATGAATCCACCAACGCTCCCAACGGCTGCATGCGCGATGGCGGACAGACTCCAGGCAACAATGGAAACGGCATAGCCCAGCTTGGTGCCATATTTGTCCACAAACCAGCCGAAGGTCAGCAGACCAATCCCATAGGCGCCCTGGAAAGCGGAGTTAACGTAGCCGAATTGCTCGTTGCTCCACTTGAGTTGCTCATCGAGCATGGGCTTGAGAAGTGAAAGGATCTGCCGGTCTATATAGTTGATCGTCGTGGCGAAAAAAATCAATGCACAGATGATCCAGCGGTAACGATTGAAGCCATCGACGAACTCGTCGCCGGATTTGTTCTCCGTGACGGCCGCTGGTTCGGACGGGCGAATCGTCATGGGGGGCTACTCCTTGCCGAGAAAGATTGGCCGAATATGGCGGTCCAAGAGATTCGCGGTGACGTTCGCGGCTATGATCGAGTGATATTCGCGGATGAGATCCAGATAGCGCGCCCTGTTCTCGGCCGCAATCTTAAAGCTCACGTGGGTCAGCCTCCTGCCAATGCCCCAATAATCAGCAGTGGCTCGGCGCCGGTGGCGACCGGGTCCGGCAGTGGATAGTCGGCCGGCTCCAGCGAAATATCCTGTTCGCAGGCGAAGAACCTTACGAAGGGGCGGCGGCGCAGCGTCACGTGATCACGAACCGATCCGCGCAGCACAGGATAGCTCGCCTCAAGGGCGTCCAGAACCGACCCCAGCGTCACCGGGTTCCCTACCTGCAGTTGGACCTCGCCTGCAACCTGCGCCAGCGTCCGCAAATGAGCGGGCAACTCGACTCGAATCATGCCAAAGTCTGGGCTTCGACTGATAGCACCGCCGGCAAATCCCGCACGATTGGGACCCAGGAGTTGCCGGCATTCGCGGAACCGTAGACCTGACCGCCCGTGGTGCCAAAGTAAACGCCGCAAGGGTCGAGGGAGTCGGCGGTCATGGCATCGCGCAACACATTAACGTAACAATCGCGCTGCGGCAGACCTTTGGTAAGCGCTTCCCATTCGTTGCCTCCGGTCCGGCTGCGGTAAACGCGCAGTTTGCCATCGGGCGGGAAGTGTTCGGAATCGCTTTTGATGGGCACGACGTAGATAGTCTCGGGCTCATGCGCATGCACTTCGATGGGAAACCCGAAATCCGTGGGCAGGTTGCCGCTGACCTCGCTCCAGGATTCGCCGGAATTGTCAGTGCGCATAACATCCCAATGTTTCTGCATGAACAGAACGCCGGGACGCGAGGGGTGCATGGCAATTCGATGAACGCAATGGCCTACTTCGGCGTCCGGATCGGGAAGCTGGTAGGGAGACTTGAGGCCGGTGTTAACAGGCTTCCAACTCTTGCCGGCGTCATCGGTCCGGAAGACACCCGCAGCCGAGATGGCGATAAAGATTCGCTTGGGATTTCCGGGATCCAGAACAATCGTGTGCAGCCCCATGCCGCCTGCGCCAGGCTGCCAAAGATGGCCCTTGGCGCTGCGCAAGCCCGGTAGTTCCTGCCAGGTTTTGCCGCCATCGTTTGTTTGGAACAGTGCGGCATCCTCCGCTCCGGCATAAACGGCATCGGGATCGTTCAACGAGGGTTCCAGATGCCAGATACGCTTGAACTCCCAAGGGTGCTGCGTGCCGTCATACCACATGTGCGTGCCGGGAGTGCCCTCATACACAAACTTGTCACCAACGTTCTCCCAGGTCTTGCCGCCATCATTGGAACGCTGGATCTTCTGTCCAAACCACCCACTGGTTTGCGAAGCATAGATCCGGTCCGGATCGGCGGGTGAACCTTTCAGGTGGTAGATTTCCCACCCGGCAAAGTGCGGACCAGTGACTTCCCACTGCTTTCGTTTTCCGTCCGAGGTCAGGACAAAGGCTCCCTTGCGAGTGCCGACGAGCAGCCTTACGCCACTTGTTCGGGCCTTCTTCGGCCGCTTTATTGCGCTTTTTCGTTTCGTTCCCATAGCGCGAAAGCGTTGTTTTCGGTGTCCTGACAAACGACGAAATATCCCATTTGCGGCACGGGCATCTGGGGCATAATCACCTTGCCGCCGAGTTTTTGAACCTTTTCAGCGGCCTTCTCCACGGAGGCGACCGACACATAATTGGTAATAGCGTGTTGTGGGGATTGTCGTTCCAACAGGCCGCCGTCGGGAGTTTGGTCGCCGCCGCCTGTATCGATCAGGAAATAAGGCATTTTCGCACCGGCCATCTTCTTGATTTTCCAACCGAATAGTTTTCCGTAGAACGCCTTGGCGCGCTGGACATTATCCGCCGGGATTTCAAACCAGACCAGGCTGGCAGAAATAGGCTTTGCTTTTTTGGCTTTGGTTTTCCTTGGTTTGCTCATTTTACCCTTTCTTCTTAATCTTCAGTCTTGTTCTTTCAAATCGGTTTTCATGAATCGGTTTGTTACGCCAATCTTAAGACGAAGCACCACTGGCATTCGGGACATCAACCGGTGATTTCTTTTTCCAGCTTACCAACTCCAGAGCCCGGCTCCGTTCCTGGTCCCTTTTCACCCACGCGCTTCAGCCCGCAGGATATGCCATTATCGTTTCAGGAAATGCTTCAGGCTTCGACCCTTGTTCATACCACTGCGCTGCCTCTTCTTCAACATCGAAGCAAACTGGAAACCGGAAGGCCTCACTAAATAGTTGCGAGTTAGGGCCGAAAGCCCGTGATGTGAAAGCCTGGGCTGGAGCAAAGCGGAGGCCCAGGTAAAGGAGGAAAAGGATCTCTTGAGGCCTGTGAGATCCCAGTCTATTGCTGGCGTCTCAGAAACGGAAGGTCGAAAGGCACGTCAATGGAACCCCCTATCCAAAACTTGGAATCGGTGTTGCTGCCGTCTACTACGGTGCGGGTGTAGAAACCGTAGCGAATATGCCGCTTCGAGGTCGTATAGCTGAAGCCGGCTTCGATCGAGTCATTGTTCTCGCGAACAGCCCTTGGATAGTAAATGGAATTATCGGGAAACAGGATGATGTCGCCTCCTGAAAGGGTCTGCAAATGGCGATAGGCAACGTCCAGTTCCCAGCCTTTGATCTTTTGGAAAAGACCAATCGACGTGATGTATTGGTCGTTGGCCGTGGTGCGATTCCAACGGTACAGCGCGTCACCCAGCAAACCCAGGCCTGTCCAACCAAAATGTTTGCGCACGAGCAATTCCGGTTCAATGGCGGCGGAGCGGACTCCCGGGGCGAAAGCGAAGTTCTGGTTATATGACCCCGGCATGACGGCGCCGGCGCGGAAGGTGAGGGTGGGGATCCAGGGTGACTGCGCGCGCGCCTCGTTGAAGAGTTGATAGCGGACGCCAAACGACCAATCCATGATGCCCGTCGTGGATTGGACCCCGCCGTTATCGAAGTAGCGCCAGCCGGCCGTCGTGGCTCCCGCATTGAAATCCGCCGCCCATCGTTCGGTAATGCCATACTGCAGCGCCAGGTAGCCCTGATTGATGTCGATGCCATAACGTTCGCCGTCGCTTGCATTGAACGTCACGTTACGCACGCGCCCGCCGGCCCAAATGTGGTAAGCCTCCGATTCTTCGTAGACCAACCCAGCCACGAGTTGCCCTTGCTCCGGCACATCCGCCCACTGGGCGAAGGGCCGGTGCGGGACGTCCTCGGACGCCAAACCCGTTTGCACCAATGCCACACCCAGAAGCACCACCGGGAAAAGAAGGTTCCGAAACCGGGAGACTACCAGCCCTGGCTGCAGCCGATGAAGTTCGAATGATGTCTCAAAGTTCATAAGCCTCGAATTTCGCCACTTAGGGGGTATCGCAAAGGCGAAGGCTGTCAAGTCGCGTCAATAGTGGAGACATCGCGCCTGCGATGTCCGCGTCACGTTCAGCGGCGCTCAGGTTCGTTTGGGTCCCGCAGACCTCCGCATTTTGTTCAGCCCGCTGAACGCGGGCTGCGACGCGCAGCGCGCGATCCCTGCCAACCCGCCCCTTTACATCGCCGGGTGGGTTAAGCACCTTGTGTCGCGCTCGTTACCCGTGCGGAAGGCTGCAAGCCAAAACAATCGTGATCAAATCATGTCGCAATCCGGTTTGACCCCTGGCACAGACGAGGGCCCTCGGATAACCCGTGAAACAAAGGCTTCCTGGAGCAATCCACGCTGTGGCTTTGCCGCCGCATGGCTGATTTCGTTACTAGCCGGATGGGTCACCTTGCGGTTTGTTCTGTTCTGGCGGTTTGGCCCGGCGACGACACCTGCTGAAGGAACCTTGGCATTCGTCGATGGTTTCTGGCGCGATTTGCTGGTGGGTGTCTGGTTGACCCTCCCGCCATTATGCGCTCTGGCGCTTATTCCGCGGTGCTCTACCGGAGCATGGGCCCAAAAAATATTCTGGACCGCATGCCTGCTTTTTTGGTTCGGGCAAATCTTCCTCTTATTCGCGGAATATTATTTTTTCGAGGAATTCCGGTCCCGCTTTAACACAGTCGCGGTGGATTACCTGCAGTATCCGACGGAAGTGTTCGTCAACATTTGGGATTCCTATCATGTCGGGATCGTTTTGTTCGCCTGCCTGGTTCCATCGCTGACGTGGGTTTGGATCGCCCGGAGGCGCTTTGCCGGGATATGGGAACGCCCACTTTTTAGTGGCTGTGCCGGGCGAAGACTGGCGGCGCTTGGCGCCCTGGCCGGCGGGCTTGCGCCGCTGGTTTTAATCGCCGGGACGCTTACCGGCGTGATGATTTCTCCACTCCACCCCAAGGGTTCCCATATCAGCACCGATCGAACGCTCAATGAAATCGCCAATAATGGGGATCTCTCGTTCTTCAGCGCCGCACTGACTCACCATCTTGAGTACGCAGAGTTTTATAAAACCATGCCTCGGGACCAGGCCTATGAGCGCGCTCGCCGCCGGCTGACCGGCCCGGGAATTCGATTCGTGGATGGGCCGGACTCGCTCCGCCGGCTGGTCGCCGGTGACGCCGCCCGGCCGCGCCTGAATGTGGTCATTCTGTTGGAGGAAAGCTTCGGCTCGGAATTTTGGGGCTGCCTCGGCCGGACCAACACGCTCACGCCGGAGATGGACAGGCTGGCTCGCGAGGAAGGGATGCTCTTTACAAATCTCTATGCCTCCGGCAACCGAACGGTTCGTGGGATGGAAGGTGTGCTGGCCTCTTTCCCGCCGTTGCCCGGCGAAGCCATCATCAAACGCGAATTCTCGGACCAGGTTGAAACCGTCGCCCGGCTGTTGAAACGCGACGGCTATTCGACTCTGTTTCTTTACGGTGGCCGCGGCGTTTTTGACGGCATGCGCTCTTTCGCCTTGCGTAACGGCTACGACCGCTTCATCGAGCAGAAGCATTTTACCCATCCAACCTTCACCACCGCCTGGGGTGTCTGTGACGAGGACTTGTATGCCCGGTCAATTCAGGAATTCCGTGAACTGTCCAAATCCGGCCGGCCCTTTTTCGCCACCGTGCTGTCGGTTTCCAATCACAAACCCTACACGTACCCGAGGGGCAGAATTCCCGAAAATCCCGACAAAAGGCGCCGTGAAAACGCGGTCAAATACTCCGATTTCGCCCTGGGAGAATTCTTCCGTGCCGCCAGGCAGGAAGCTTTTTGGACCAACACGGTCTTCGCGGTCGTCGCCGATCATGGGGCCAGGGTCTACGGTGAGCAGAGCATTCCGATCCATTCGTACGAAATCCCCTTGTTGGTTGTCGGCCCAGCCGTCGTCAGAGCGCCCAGCCGGGTCGGCCAGCTTGGTTGCTCGCTGGATGTCGCCCCCACTTTGCTGGGCTTAATCGGGCGCCCGTACCAAACCACGTTTTTCGGCCAGGACCTTTTGAAAGCAAATCCAGAAGACGGGCGCGCCTTGCTTAATCACAACCGGGACGTCGGCCTTTTGGCGCAACAGCGCCTGGTAGTCCTCGGCTTGATGAAAGGCGAAGAGTTCTACGCCGGAGACCCTAAGCTCAGCGAAATGAAGCCGCTGCGAACGCCAAGTGCAGCCGACCGTGATCTGGAAACCGATGCCATCGCCATCTACCAGGTCGCCGATGACCTGTACACGCATCAGCGCTACCGGGTTGACGAAGGGAACTGAACTCATCCCTAATCGGAGGGACGACTTCCACGAGTCCCCATTTTTGATCAGGCGTCCTTTTCGTATCCGCGAAATCCGCGCCATCCGTGGTTCAAAATTCGGGCGACTCTTCACCGAAGCACGTCGCGGCGAAACTTGCGAAACAGCCTGGCCAAAGTACTCGGTGTAAAATGCGCATTCAAACCGCTGGGGTTGGGCAGCACCCAGACCGAGGCCCCTGCCATCCGCTCAGGTTGGGCGCCGACGACCGCCTGCGGAGAACGGAAAGCCAGTCGGTAGGCACTCACGCCGAGAATGGCCACAGCCCGGGGCCGATACTTTCTGACCTTTCGAGCAAAGGCTCTCCCACCGGCGAGGAGCTCTTCTCGAGTAAGCTCTTCGGACCCCACGGTGGCACGCTCGACCAGGTTGGTGATGCCATAACCGCAGCGCAACAATTCCTGCTCCTCCTCAGGTCGTAGCAATCGTTCGGTAACCCCTCCCGCGAAGAGCGCCGGCCAGAATCGGTTGCCCGGGCGCGCGAAGTGGTGCCCGGCCCAGGCCGAGTAAAGGCCCGGGTTAATGCCGCAAAAGAGAATTTTCAGACCGGGACCGATGATGTCGGGCACAGTTTTGTCCGCTGCCGCCAGCAGTTCCGTTCGGGTGGGGCGGCGAGCGGCGGCGGACCCCGAGTGAACCCGATCGGTGGAGTCGCCCTGACTGCCCAGCTGCTTTTTGTCGTGGCCACGCCTCATGACAAAAATCGAGTAATCCAGCACGCAGGTCATGTCAACCCAGCGGAAGTCATTCTCCCTGTACGTCGAGCTAACTAACAAGAGCCTGTTGCAAAAGTAGACCCCGGTCGAAACCCGAAGGCCGAAATCCTAAACCGGATGGCCAGACCCAAACTCGGAGACGTATTGAACCGCGGATTACGCAGATTACACGGATAAAATCCGCGCCATCCGTGTAATCCGCGGTCAGCAAATCGAAGCCATTTTGCGCGCGATTTAGGAAGGACGAAGCGAAAGAAGGCCGAAGCCCGAAATCCGAAAAACAGTCCCATTAATTCGGGCTTCGGATTTCGGCCTTCTTTCGGCCTTCGGGCTTCGGATTTCGGATTTGTGTTTGCCATCCTCTCCGTGGCAGGCAATTGTAGCGGTGGGCTTTCCACCGAACCTTATAAAAACATCGCGGTGAAGCAAATGCAGGAACATCTCGATTCGAGCTTGCAGATTCCCTTCGCGGGTTTTCACCTGAACGGCGAACTGCTGGTGCCGCCTGACAGTTTGGGCGTTGTCCTGTTCGCCCATGGCAGCGGCAGCGGTCGATTCAGCCCGCGAAATCAATTTGTCGCTCGGACGTTACGAGAGCATCGGGCAGGCACTCTCCTGTTCGATCTGTTGACCGAGGCTGAGGAAGAGGAAGATCGCTTCACCGGACATCTCCGGTTTGATATTGGCCTGCTGAGCCAGCGACTTCTGGGCGCCACGACCTGGTTCCACGAAAACCATCCGGCCTTGCCTATCGCATATTTCGGCTCCAGCACCGGAGCAGCAGCGGCGCTGGCCGCCGCGGCACAGTCCTCTGTGCCGATTCGAGCGATTGTCTCCCGGGGCGGTCGCCCGGACCTCGCGGGTCCGTCTTTGCCCAATGTAAAAGCTCCCACGCTGCTGATCGTGGGAGGAGCAGACACCCCCGTCATTTCGATGAACGAGGAGGCCTCCGCCCAGATGCGTTGTGCCAGGGATCTGCGCATTATTCCGGGAGCCTCGCACCTGTTCGAAGAGGCCGGCGCTTTGGAGCAGGTGGCCCAAATGGCGGCGAAATGGTTTCAGCAACATTTTCAGCCGAAGCTCGGGTGAGAATCAGACAGCCTCAAGAGCCTCGATTTGCGTTCGCACATGCATTGGGACCAGGAATGACGAATCCGCCAAAGTGCTTCTCCCTCTCCTCGGGGGAGAGGGCGGAATTGCTGTTCACGGTTTATGGAGAGCTTGACGGATCACGCCGCTGCGGCGTTCTTATTGTCAACCTTGGCTTGAAAATAAGCGAAGTTCATGAGAAAACGGACTCATGGAACGTCGCCATTCGAGTCGTCGGGCCTTTCTCCAAACCTCCCTGAACACTGCCGCTGCCGCGACCGTCCTCGGCCTTGCCGCGGCGTTCACAGAAATCGCCGAAGGAAAGGAAAAGAAATGTCGGCCCATCCGTTTGGGCGGACCTGCTTTCGCCCAAACGCAGGACCCGGAGGAGCTGGCGCGAGCGCATCGCAAACTGGGCTATAGCGCCGCCTATTGCCCCAACCTTCCGCTCCATGACTCCGCAAGAATCCGAGCCTGCGCGAATGCCTTTGCCAAAGAGGATGTGGTCATCGCCGAAGTGGGGCGGTGGGTCAACCTCCTGGACGCCGATTCCGAAAAGCGCCGCTTGAATTTGCAGGTGGTCACAGACGGTCTGGCCCTGGCCGAGGCCGTCGGGGCCCGCTGCTGCGTCGATATCGCCGGGTCGTTCAGTTCCGCTTCCTGGTTTGGACCGGATCCGGAGAATCTTTCACAGCGGCATTTCGAAGCGAGTGTCGAAAATGCCAGAAAGATTATTGACGCCGTGAAACCCGGCCGAACGACTTTTTGCTACGAGGTGATGGGCTGGTCCTGGCCGGACAGCCCGGATCATTATCTCAAGATGATCAAAGCCGTGGACCGCAAGGCATTTTCGGTGCACCTGGATCCCTGTAATCTGGTCAATTCACCTGAGAAGTTTTACCAGAATACGCGCCTGCTCAATGAATGCTTCGACAAACTGGGCAAATGGATCGTCAGCTGCCACGCCAAGGATTTGACCTGGGATGTAGAAATGAACATTCACTTCCGTGAAGTGGCTCCCGGCAAAGGCGCGCTGGATTATCCGACCTACCTGCGGCGCGTCGCGCAGTTGCCGCAAAATCCGCCTCTCATGCTCGAGCACCTGTCTACCGCCCAGGATTACACGGGTGCCCGGGAACACCTCTTCGAAGTCGGCAGGCAGGCAGGCCTGGATTTCGCCTGAACCGCGCGTCGCTCAACGAAAGCCGGAACTCAGGGCGCGCAGGAGTAGGAGCCGTCGCTGGAAAGCAGGATGAACCGGGCCTTCTTAGGCGCTCCAAGGCGAGCCTGGGCCAAATCGGCGTAGGGAAAAGACAGCGTTCCCGAGTGATTTCCAGGGGCGCCCGAGCTTACATATACGGTCTGACCAGAGCCATAGGCCAGGCGCGCCTTTTCGCCGTCGGTGGAGCTGATGCCATTTTTAGACCATTGGCCGATAATTCCGTCCCAGTTTGTGCCTACGGGATCGATCACCGCGCAGGGACTGCTTCCGTCACCGTCGCGGCACTTCGATTCGCAAGCGGAAGCCCAGCATACCCGGTAGTGCATAATTGAGTAGTAGTCGTACGCCGTGCTGCTAACCAGCCAATTGGTTTTGGGGATCCAGTCGTAGTCCCCGCTGCGGCCGGTCTTAATGTTCTCATAATGAATCGTCACAAAGGCGTCTCGATCCCACCGGGCGTGCTCATGGTGGAAGCCCAGGACATGGCCCAGTTCATGCGCCGGCATCCATTCGCCCTGGCGCCACCAAAAAGCCGTGATATTGATTTCGACCCGGACGCCGGGTTTGAACCCGGTTTGGCTCGTGTTGTTCCCGGCATCCGTCCTGCCGGTAAACTGAATGAAAGCGGTTTGCACCGTGCGCGGCACAAAAGCCACTCGTGCGCCGGTGTCCATCCAGCGCTGCATGGCTTGCTTCACAGTGGACTGCTCCTCTTGACTCAACTTTGAAATGTCGTAAGGAATGATCCCTTCCGGCCAGGGGCGGGGGCGTTCCGTATCGGCGGACTTATGGGCTGGGTCCGAATCGGCCCGAAGCCATTGCACTGTGCCCAAGAAAATCAGGCTCGCCAGCAAACCTGTGTAAGGACGCATGCGAAATGTCTACCGTTCGGGGAATAAATCGATTTGCATCGCACCCGCGGGTTGGTTCATATCAAAAAAAACCAAACCGGGGACCGAGTCTCCTGGAGACGAGCGCTTGCCGGTCCTGAACACTTTGGTCTGCAGAAACTGGTTGGTCGTCAGGGGCAGGGCACGGAGGACATATTCCGGACTGCCAAACCTATGGAACGTTCCCGCAGCATCACCGAAGATCCTCAAGGTGAGAGGGGTTTTGCCCGCGTAAACGCCGTTAGTCTCAATGCTGATCCCTGGCACCGAGGATTCGACCTTTAAATACTCAGCGACGGTTTTGTCCGGTCCGCGCTCAGTGTCGGGCCCCGATGTCTGACAGCCAGCGAGCAATGGGACCAGCCCGAGACACGCCAGTGGATTGAGCCTAAATGGAGCAGCCATGTCACGCAGATTGTGGTGGGGCACCCCCGGAAAGCAAGGCGCAGTTGTTTGTACCTGTAGCGCCAACTGGCAGTCGGCTGTATCGCGGATTGCCAATCCGCAAGACCTCGCCACGCACGATCGAGCGTCCTCCTCGCCGGTTGCCAACCGGCGATACAGCCGACTAACAGTCGGCGCTACGGTCCGGAACCCAGCACCAAACCCACGGGCAGGGTGTCTCCCAAGGCGCGGGCTTTGTCTTTGGCTTCGAGCGCGACGCTCTCCGCAACCATCCTCCGCCAGGATGGCGAGGCGTCGCCTTGTTCGAGGGCTTGGAGAACTCGCGTGCGGGTCGCCTGGTCCAGGTCGCGCGTGCGGTCACCGGTTAACCGCGCCAACTGAGCCAGGGCGAACAAGGCGCCTTCCAGGCGGATCACTTCCGGTTTAAGCAGCTCCGCCGCCCATTCCGCGGCCTTTTCGGGCGGCACTGTTTGGTGCAGGCTCCCAAAAATCGGGGCGCGCGCGCCCAGGCGTCCGACGGCCCAGGTCCAGGGGCCGCTGGCTTGCGCTGGAGTGCGCAGGCGCGCCGCAATCCAATCTCCCAACTCAGCTTTGTCTTGCCACGGCAAGTGTTCGAGCCCGGCGGCCAGGCGCGCCATTTCGTCGGTGCCCTCAGGTTGTACGCCTTTGGGCTTGGCACACTGCTTCTCCGACTTGGGCGGCACCCGCGAAGCCAGGAAGGGTTTGAGATAAGTCCAGATTTCCTGGTGGCGGGCCGCGCTCAGTCCGCCCGCGATACGCCGCCACATCACCCAAAACTCCTTCCAAACCGCTTTGTCACTGTGAAACTGAATGCTCTCGGAAAACAATTTCGCCGTCTCTTCGCAACGCCAATCATCCAGCGGGTAACCAAAACCCGGCCGAAGGGAGTAGCCGAGAAGTTGAAAGAAAACTCGTTCGTGCTCAGCCGAACGGCGGCGCCGCCCCGCCCCGGCAAAGAGCACACTCCATAACTCCCTCAAGGCGGGTAACGGCCAGTCTTCCCGGGGTCCAAGCGTCCGTTCCAAAGCGCTCCACAATTGCTTCACGTCTTTGGGCGGAGATCCTTTCCCGTCACCCCGTCCGTGGGCGAGGGCGGCTTTGCCGCCGAACATCCGTTCGATCCAGTGACGCGCCTCCGCCAGTGACAGCGGCGTGGATTGGGTCACGATTAAATCCTCTTCGACAGCGGTGCCGCGCAATTCGAACTCGAGGCGCCACCGGTCGGAACCATTGTTCGAGACACACCACAGCTCCAGGGTCCCAATTTCAGTCAACATCGCGCGCAAGTGCACCGGAACGGTCGAATTGCCAGAGCGCTTCCCCTTGAGCAGGGCGTGTATGGGCGGCAGAGGATTCAAGTCATCAGTAACGGGAACCACATCCCCGGCCCGTTCAAGACGATCGGAGGCCGTTGAGAAGAGCGGGAACCGCACCGGCCGGCCGAGCGACAACTGGAACGTACGTTCGCCCAGTTCGACGACTTCGCCTTCCTCCTGTCCTCGCGGGATGACGCACAGCGCCAGCGGTTCTTTGGTTCCTGCTTTTTCCAATCCCACAAACAACGCGTGAGCGGACCCGCCGCCGATTCGTCGCCCAAGGCCGCGTCTGGCTAGTCCGTAAAAGGCAGCTCCGCGGGCAACCGCCAAGTCGAGGGAATCGTGCTTCAAGAGCGGAATCGGCGCGGCCTGCGGCCACCATGCGGAGACCACTTCCACCAGCCTCCGGGTGATTGGCTCGGAGTTGAACACGCCGCCGTTCAACAAAATCGCGTCGGGACGCGGCAAACCCTCCATGCCGGCATCGCCCAAAGCCGCTCGCGCTGCCGGAGCATGCGCCCTCAGAAACGCCACCAAATGACGCGTGATCGCCGGATCTTGCGCGTAAGGCAGCCCCAATTCCTGTAAGGCGGCTCGTGCGCCCCGTTGCGGAATGGCCTGCACATCGCAGGCGGGGAAGAAGCCCTCCAGAACGACTCGCTCAACTTCAGCCCTTGAAACTCGCGCGGTTAATATCCCTCCAACCAGGCGGCTGCCTTCCGAGGCGACCGACAAATTGTAGTGATCCAAATCAGGCTCCCCGGCCGTCCTGCGTTTGCCACGCGCGTCAGATTTGGATTTGGCGGTAAGCAATTTCTCCTTGGCCATGCGCGCCTCCTGCGTCAATTGAGTCCACTGCGTCATGCTCAGCCGGCGGCCCGCACCCAACATTCGCTCCTCCACGATGCGGCTCAGCGCCGCGTCCATATTGTCGCCGCCCAGCATCAAATGCTCCCCTACCGCGGTCCGGCGCAGCACCGGACCTTCGGGCGAGACGCCGGCCTGGACCAGAGTAAAGTCAGAAGTTCCACCGCCGACATCCACCACCAGGATCAGTCGCAGGCCTGCCAACACCGAACTCAGATCCTGACGATGCCGCGCCGTAAAGTCGTAAAAGGCCGCCTGGGGCTCCTCCAGCAGCATGAACCTTTCCAGTCCAGCCTGGTGCGCCGCCTGCACGGTGAGCGCGCGGGCGGCCTCGTCGAATGATGCCGGCACGGTGATAATCACCTCCTGAGCAGCCAATGGCGCCGCCGGATACTGCGCATTCCAGGCTTGTGCCATGTGCCGCAGCAGCCGGGCCGATGCCGTTATTGGCGAGATTCGCGGAACATCGCCCGCCGCGCCCCAGGGCAGGATGGGCGCTGAGCGATCCACTGCGGGATGGCAGAGCCAGCTTTTTGCCGAAGCCACCAAACGACCCGGCACACGAGCCCCTTGCCAGCGCGCAAACTCTCCCACCACGCCGTCCGGTTGAGTCCCCCACGGCAGCCGAGTGGATTCCGGCGCCAGTTCATGTGGACCTGCGAGGTAAATGCACGAGGGCAACAAAGGGAGCGGTGCGATTTCTCCAGGGCGCACAAGTTGGGGAATGTTGAAATCCAGCACCGGGGCTTCCGCACCGCGCGCCGCTTCGACAAACGCCATCGCGCAGTTCGATGTGCCCAGGTCGATGCCCACCAGGTATTCCGCCTCACTCATTTCAAAACGTCCGGTTACCCTAGCGACAAACCACTCAAAGCACAACCGGCCGAGACCGCTACGCGGGTGGGGCGAGGCTCCCGCCGAGCCCTGAGCAAGGAAAACGCTGAAAAACTGAAACGCTGAGACGCTGAGAGCTGTAAGAGAAAGCCGAAAATCGGGAAAGAGCGGAAACGGAACTTCCATTTAACCGCAGAGAACGCAAAGAACACAGAGAAGAGGAAGGAAACCTTCACAAACCCTTTTCTTTCTCATCTGCGGTCGCCCTGAATCTGCGGGGGATATCGGGGCTCGGCCTCGCCACATCAAGACCCACCAAACCCTCACTTTACCCTTTGAAGGCTCGCTTCAAAAACGTATATAGGAACCATGTTGAAGTTGCCGGTTTCAGATTTGCTAACCCATGGCGGGAGTGTCCTGTACCTGATCCTGCTGGTCAGCGCTGTTGCCGTCGTCGTATTCATCGAACGATTTCTTCACTGCCACCGGGCCCAGATCAACTCCACCGAATTCCTCAATGGCGTTCGCACCGTGCTCAAGCGCGAAAACATTGTCGAAGCTTTGTCGATTTGCGACGCCACCCCCGGCCCGGTTGCGCGCCTGGTGAAAACCGCCATTCTCAACCGGGACCACGGACGCGAACGGGTCCGCGAAGCCCTTGAGGAGGCCGGCCTCGCTGAAGTGCCGCGGCTGGAGGAAAAGCTGAACCTGTTGGCCACCATTGCCCAATTGGCTCCGTTGCTGGGGCTGCTGGGCACCGTGCTGGGGTTCATCGACACCTTCAGCCTGATGAAAGACGCCGGCCTGCACGCCCAGGTAAGCGATTTATCGGGTGGCATTTGGAAGGCCCTGGTTTGCGCGGCCGCGGGCTTGGCCGTCGCAATACCGGCCCACGCCGGCTACAATTATCTCGTCAGCCGGGTCAATTCCATCGTCCTGGACATGGAACGCGCTGCCACCGAAATCGTCAATATCGTCACTGAAGGCAAGGCGTGAACTTCAGACGAACATTCCCTCCGGTGCGAGACTTCGCCGTGCAGCTATGAAATTCCCGCGCAACGCCCGGATTTTCCGCGGTCAACTTGATGCAGCTCCCTTTGCGGCGGTGTTCTTCCTGCTGGTGCTGTTTCTGATGCTGTCTTCATTGATGTACACTCCCGGAGTCCGGCTTCAACTCCCTTTAACAGATGACCTACCCGGGACAGATAAGCCCACCGTTGCTGTCGCGATTGTTGCGGATGGTCGTTATTACTATGACAATCAACTGGTCCAGGAACAACAATTGGCGGGGCTTTTGCGACAAGCAGTCAGGGCTTGGCCCCAACCACTGACGCTGGCAATTCACGCCGACCGGGCGGTTTCGTACGAGACGCTGATTCGGCTCACGATGCTGGCTCGGTCTGCCGGAATCACGAATGCACTGCTGGTGACGCTCCCACGGCTATCCCCGGTACGCCGCGCCGGAGCCACGCCATGATATCGGAGTCAATCGAGCCGCAACGTTGGCCAGCGAGTCGATGGTGGTCTCTCATTGGCTTGGTTTTGGCTGCGCAGTTCGGCCTGATCTTCTGGTTAGGCAAGCCTCAGGTCGCCGCCCGTCCGCCCGCGGATTCTGCCCCCACGCTGGAACTGAGCGGCCCGGGCGCGGCTACAGTGGTGGCTCTAACGGATCCCAGCCTGTTGGCTTCGTTGCGCCGGGAGGGCTTCTTCGGGTCGTCCGGTGCGGGCGCAACCGGAGTATCGGATCTGGCCGATCCCAGTTCGAAAGGCGCGGCCCAGCTGTTGGCTCTAACCGATCCCACCTTGCTGGCTTTGCCCCACCGCGAAGGGTTTTCCGGGGCGGCCTGGTTGTTTTTCTCCCCACAACACTTAGACTCCGCCGAATGGTCGGAAGCGCAGCGTTGGCTGGAATTGGGCGAGGGACAATTCGGCTCGGAGTTCAAGGATTTCATGGCCACCAACCAATTCGAAGCTTTGCCGTCTCTGCAAGAGCAGGAAATTGATCTCAAATTCCCGGCGTTCAAGCAGCGGGAGTTATTGCCCGTTCACTCGCGGCTCTGGCTGGCCGGTGGATTGGCCGAACGCCGCCTGTTGGCTTCTCCCGACCTGCCGCCGTGGCCAAGCCGCGAAGTGCTGACCAACAGCGTGGTCACACTTTGGGTGGATGCCAGTGGGCTGCCCGTTTCAGCCCCAACTCTGCTCGGCGCCGGATCCGGGTCCGCTGACGCTGATCAGCGCGCCCTCCAGGAAGCGCGCCACGCTCGCTTCGAGCCGCTACTCATTGCTGACCCGACCGATCCCATGGCGGGTTTAACCTGGGGACAATTAATCTTCGAATGGCGCACCTTGCCTTTGCCGGCCGCTAACAACGCTGCCGAGCCTAACCCACCAAAATGAAATACGCTCGCTGATGTCCGTCGCTAGTCTCATCTTAACCTACGTCGTGGTCCTGCTCGGCGCTTTGACGGTCGTGGCGGTCTACGCGGAATTGCGCCGCCGCCGATTCGAGCCGACTCCGAGCGAAGATCGTATCTTCCGTTGCGGGCGTTGCGGCTATGTTTACACAGACGACCCCGACGTCGATCGCTCCCGCTGCTCCCAATGCGGCCGGACGAATGAGGCGATCCGTTTTTAGGCAAGGCCGAAATCCGAAGGCCGAAGGCCGAAAGAAATCCGAAACCCGAAATCCGAACCAATCCAATTCTTACCGCGGAGTGAAGCGGATTCTTTCCTATCCGCGGAATCCGCGAAATCCGCTTTCGCAAACAACACAAAGAGAAAAAAGGGAATTCTTTGTGATCTTTGCATTCTTTTGCGGCTACCTTTCGCGGTTGCGGCGGCAGCCGCGCTGTGCATGCTATGCATGAAAATCTACGCAGCCTGCGCAAATCGTTTTAACGTTTTAACGCTTCACGCTTTAACGTCTGCACGGCGCTTTGATTCGGCCTTCGGATTTCGGGTTTCTTTCGGGTTTCGGCCTTCGGCCTTCGGATTTTCCCTACGTTCCCGCTTTCAACTCCACCACATCATGCGGCGCCGCCTCGCGCTGTCCGGCGGGACTAACGCGAATGTAGCGGGCCTTTTCGCGCAATTGGCCCAGGTTGGCCGCCCCGAGATATCCCATGCCCGATTGAATCCCGCCGATAAGCTGGGTCAGGACCCGATCAACCGAGCCGGTCACTTCCTTGAGAGCCTCGACTCCCTCCGGCGCCACCTTGCGATTCGGGTCCGAATTATGACCGTAGCGAGCGGCCGAGCCGGCTTTCATTGCGGAAAAGCTGCCCATGCCGCGATATTGTTTGTAGCGCTTTCCACTAAACTCCATGACTTCGCCAGGCGCCTCGGGACACCCGGCAAAAAGCCCGCCGCAAATCACCGCCGCGGCCAGGGTCAAGGACTTCACGATGTCGCCCGACTTAGTAATGCCGCCATCGGCGATAACGGCGATGCGCTTTTTTTGCGCCGCTCTCGACGCGACATACAGCGCGGTTAATTGGGGAATCCCCACCCCGGCGACAATGCGCGTGGTGCAAATCGAGCCCGGACCCTGGCCCACCTTCACCGCGTTCGCGCCCGAGTCCGCCAAAAACTCGACGCCCGCCGCGCTGGTCACATTGCCCGCAATAATCGGCAGCTTCGGAAAAGCGTCCCGCAGCACTCTGACCATATCGCCCACGCCGCGGCTATGGCCGTGTGCGGTGGAGACAGCCACCACATCCAAACCGCGTTCTACCAGGGCGCCCACGTGGGCCAGAATGCGTTCCCGGTCCAGCTCGCCAAACGCGTTGCGCGTGGCGGAGACGGCCGCGCCGCACACCAAACGAAAGTTCGCGTCTCGAGCGGGTTTGAACTGCGCGTTGCGCTCCTGCGTGATCCGTTCCACGTCGCTCATGGTGAACAATCCGTGCAGGCGGTCCTGGTCGTCGACCACCAACAACTTGTGGATCCCGGGATGGTCGGTGAAGAACTTGTCCGCCTTGGCAATCGGGTCCCGGCCCAGGTCTTTCTTATTGATCGTTTGGACCTGGCCGCGGGGAGTCAGTGCGTCGGCCACTTTCCGTTTGGCATAGCGTAGTTTGACGACGTGACCGGGCAGAAGCCCGGCCAGTTTCCCCTGGCCGTCCACCACCGGAAACGTGCTAAAGGCAAAGTGCTTCTTCTCGATCAAGTTGAGCACATCTCCAATGAGTTGATCAGGGCCGGCTTTAATCGGATCCTGAATCAGTCCATGGACGTGGTTTTTGACCCGGCTCACCTCGGAGAGTTGGTCGTGCTCCGACATATTATAATGAATGAGGCCAAGCCCGCCATTGAGGGCCATCGCGATGGCCATCCGTGATTCGGTCACCGTATCCATATCCGACGAGATGATTGGGATATTGAGTTGGAGACCCTCGGCTAGAGTGGTGTCCAGTTGGGTCTCGCGCGGAAGCACCTCGGAATATAACGTCGCCAATGTGACGTCGTCGAAGGTCAGGCCGATGTTATTGTAGGCCGGAAAAAAGGAGTCGGCCGTCTTGTAAAATTTTGAATCCAGGCTGTCGGTCTCTTTGGTCGCTGCCATGTCGGAAAATGCCAGTCCCGCCGTTTCCTTGGCAAGTCCAAATGGAGGTTTGGCAGCCAGCAGGCGTTGGTTTGCGAGGCTCCAATCACAATCCCGGACGCTTGGCGGGTGGGCTGTAGTCCACGTGCCAGTAAAGTTGCCAGAGACGGTCCAACTTTACCGTCTCCCCGTGGCCATCGAAGAACGCCACGTTCACCGCCCCGGGCAAGGGCTTGTTCCGTGGCCACGAAGCCGGCAGTGAAGCCGGACGACTGCCGTGTCGGGGGATAGCCACATCGCCCATCCGCCCGCGGTCGAAATTCGAATCTCCTTTGGAGAGGTTATCGGGAGGGAAGTCTCCCGCGCGAGGGTATACCCACCAATCGTCGGCGTCGGCCACGACCGGCGTCGATGAGGGTTGCCGAACCTGGCCTTCAGTGAGGAAATCCTCTTTCAACGGAACGACATATCGAGACCCACTCGTATCGTGGCGAAACCAGGAGGCGTTGAGCAGGTACCAGTTCATGGCGTAGCTGCCCACCCGGTTATTGGCGTAGGCATAGAATTTTCCAGGAAAGCCAACACCCATTGTGAGATTGACGATCACCCAGCCTGAATTGCAGCTGCCTGTGGCGAGGTTGCCGGTGCCTGTGTCTATTTCGTGGCTTCCGTCAGGTTGCCATCCCCACCCTGCGGAGGAGTCCGGTGTTTGGTCCGGCAAGCGAGCCGGTGCGCTGGGGCAAACCCACACCGATTGAGAGGCGGTCCCGAAATTACCGATCCACCAATCGAAAATCTCAGGCGAATCGAGTCGCTGGTCGCCTTGCTCACGTGCAAGCCGGTAGTAGAGGTTGATCTGCCGTTGGTTACTCAAGCAGACCACGGTGTTAGCTTTCTGCTTCGCTCGTGACAGCGCTGGCAAAAACATCATCGCAAGGATAGCAATGACGGCGATGACTACCAATAGTTCGATCAGGGTGAAGCCCTTCGATTTCAGTCCTGTGGACGCTTCTTTCCCGCTGCGTTGCAAACCGATTTTCCGACAACACAATTCAGACCCGTCGCTGGCAACCCTCTCGGCCATGGGATTTCGTAAACATTACTCGTTCCAGGCCGGAAAGTCTAAGCGACTTTCGCTGGGACGCGAACGTCGTCCTTCATACCAGCCCAGGGCGAAGCCCTGGGAATGGCGTTTAGATGTGTCGTTGCAGGCCAACGGTCTGCCTCATTTACGCGTGACAGTACTGGCGTTTGACGGTGATGAGTCGCGCCGTTGGCGCTCACAAGTGTTTTCCGGGCAGTACCTGGGGCTTTGCCCCAGGCTGGTATGAAGGACGCCGTTGGCGTCGCCAGGCGTGAACTCTTGCACGCTGCTGGCGCGACTCATATCAGCTCAGGCCGGAGGCCTGGGTTAGGACGCCGTTGGCGTCCCCAGGCGTTATAGCACGTGACTCACCGCTAGGGGCCGGAGCAAAGAAGTGTCTCGCGTGGCTGCCTGCCAGGAGCGCACCAACATCAGCGCTACCGAAATCAGCCCTGCGGCCAGCCCGGTCCATAAGCCCACAACTCCGAACCCGAACGCAAAACACAAAACCAGCCCTAAAACCAGACCGACGGGATAATGGCCGATCAGGTTGGCAATCATGGCTGACCGCGTGTTGCCCAGGCCGCGCAAGGCGCCGGTGGTGCTGACCTGCGTGCCGTCCGCCACCTGGAACAGGGCCACCAACACCAGGATCTTCGCACCGATGTCGATGACCGGTCTGTCTGGTGTAAAACAGCCCAGTAAAACTCGCGGAAACACCAGGTAACCCAGCGCGAAACAACTCATCACCGTAATAGAGACCGCGATGCAGAGCCAACCGGCTGTCCGCGCGCGATCGGGTTCGCCAGCGCCAATAAAAGTCCCTACCCGGACAGCGGCCGCGGCGGAGAAGCCCAACGGAAACATGAACGTAAATGAGGCCATCATGAGACTCACTTGGTGAGCGGCCAAAGGCACCTCCCCCAACGCCCCAACGACGAATGTGGCTATGGTGAACGCTCCAATTTCCAGGGCGGTATGGCTCGCCGCGGGCAGACCTAATCGGAAAAACTGCCTTTGCACCGCCCAATCCAATCGCGGCAAACGCAAGCGCGCCGGCCGCAATTTCCACCACGTGAAAACGAGCCCCGCAAACAACATCGCGCAGCGGCTGATGACGGTTGCCAGAGCCAGCCCCCGCACGCCCAGGTTCGGAAAGCCCCATCGGCCCAGGCCCAGCGCGAAACACGCCAGCAGGTTCAGAACGTTGGCGGCCAGGATAATCATCGTCATTGGCAGCACCCACTGCCGCGCTTGCCAGTAACGTTGGAGCACAAAAAAGATAAAGATGCTGGGCAGACACCAAATAATCGTGCTCATGTACACGGCAAACGCATCCCGCACCCCGCTCGGCGCGGCGAGCCGCAGGTACAGCCACGTGCCCGCGATGATGCAAACGCCCGAGATCACCGCCACCACGCCGCACGACCAGAATGACTGGCCCAGGTACCGGCTGAGGGCGCTTTCATTGCGCGCACCAACGGCCTGCGAAAAATAAGTGTCCAGGGCCAGCAACGAGCCGTTGCAGACGCTCGAAAACGTCCAGAAGACGTTGACCGAAAGCGCCAATGCGGCCAGCGCCGTCGTGCTGATATGGCCCGCCACGGCGGTGTCCACCAAAGCCATCGACATGTGCCCGACCTGGCTGAGCACAATCGGACCGGCCAGCTTGAGAGTTTCTCTCAGCTCGCTGCGCAGCGATATGACGGGTCCGTTCATTTTGGCGAAAGGGACCGCGAAGATACGCCATCGGCGGAGGGATGACGAGGAGTTCTCAGCAGATTCAGGGCGACCGCGGATAAAGAAGAAACAGATCTATTTAACCGCGAATGGACGCGAATGGAGTTGAAAGGAACCGCATTTGCATGGCATTTCCAGCCTGTTTTTACTGGTGTCTGGAAACGTTTTCTGCTAAAAGAATCTCAGATGAGTGTGCCTGGTTTTACGACGGGGCTTCGGCTGGTTTCACTTCTGCTGGCCATTTGTCCACCGGCTTGTTTTTCCGCTCCTTCCCCGGTCACTTTTGCTGCCTTCGGCAACCGTATCATCGCGCCGGGCCTGAGTAGCGGCACTTCCAATGGCGACACTTGGGACGCCGCCTGGAGCACTAATGATTCGCTGTTTTTCCAACATAACGACGGCACCGGGTTCAACAACGGCGCTTACGTGCACGACCGGATCTGCCGGCTGCAAGGCACTCCGCAAAACCCACCGTCGCTGGCGGGCGCCGACCTGAATCCGGGCATCCTCGGCACCAGCCTTAACGGCAGTCCCTGTTACTCCACAGGTCTGTATGAGGTCGATGGTGTTCTCTATCATAATGTCTGTTACAGTCAGCAAATCCCCGGGGCCTGGGTTTTCCACCATACCAGCATCATCAAATCCCTTGATGGCGGGAAAACCTGGATCAATCACCTCGGGCAGGTCAACGTCATGCCCCCGGACAACACCAACCAATGCATGTTTCCTTCGGAGAGCTGGGGCGAAGTTAATTTTGTTAAATATGGCCGCGGTGGCGCGGCACCTGCGGTCGATAACGCGCAAACCTACGTTTACCTTTGCGCTGCCTGGGCCGATTGCCGCCTGGCGCGTGTGGCTCGAGCCGATCTGCCCAAGCTTGACTCCACCAAATTCCAATTTTACACGGGGGGCGATGGCATGCTGGACTCGAGCTGGACTACTAATATCGCCCGGAGCGTTGCGGTCCCCACCCCGAGCGTCGCGCCGACCGCCATGGTTTACAACGAAGCCCTGGGCCGTTACTTGATGACTTCCTTCAGCAGCGACAGCTGGCAACAGCCACCGATCGAGAGCACGCTGCGAGTAATGGAAGCTCCCCATCCTTGGGGCCCATGGACGCTTCTGCTGGACGAAAACGTCAACAACCTCGAAGGCGACAATCTTACCTGGGCCTTTCTCATGCCGAAATTCACCAGCGCCGATGGCCAGAAAATGTGGATGTCCGTAGCGGGACGTTCGCCTTATGGCCTGCAATTCATGCCGATCTTTCTGACCACCCAGCCGGTTCATAAACAAGAGGCCGAAGCCGCAACTGTCACAGGGGGTTTTGTCACCAACTCGGTCCCGGGCTATTCCGGGACGGGTTACGTGTCGGGCTTAAATTCGATCGGCAAAAAGTGCGAGTTTGCTTTTCTGATCCAAACCGCAGGCGTTTACCTGATCCAATTCCGCTACGACACCAGCGCTTACCGAAACCTTGGGCTTTACGTCAACGGCCAATCTCGAGGCACACTCAAACTCGGCAAATCAGAACAGGTGTACGCGACGTGGACACAGCTGTCTTTGGTGACCTGGTTAACCGCCGGAACCAACGTTATTGGACTGCAGTGCGTGGATTCATTGGGCAATATCAACCTCGATTACCTGGCGCTGGCACTTTATTCAACGAACACCGTTCCCGGCCTTACGCTGAACTCCCCAAATGTGCCGGGGAGTGCCGCGTTCAATTTCGATCCCATTCCAGGGCTCACCTATACCGTCGACTGGAACACGAATCTGGCAAGTCCGCAGGCCTGGCAACGGTTGACGAATTTCAGCAGCATGGGAAGCACGGTGGGCGTCGGCCAGAAGAGCGCGTCGCCTGTGGGTTTTCTCCGCATCAAAGCTCAGCCCTGAGGGCTCTGACATGACGAAATTGTCATCCATCCTTCATTTGCGGTTCATCTTGCGCTGGTTTATTGGTCGCTGAACTTGGCGACCATTCTCACGGAGCACCACATGACGGCAAGAGACGAGACACGAATTCCACAAATTGGCACGAGCAAGAAAGCTTTTTAACCGCAGAGAACGCAAAGATCACAAAGAGAGAATAAGGCCGCGCGAATGCCGCGGCGCGGCGACCCGATCAGCCAGGAGTTGCCTTGTCCATGTAGAATCCGCTAAAACCTTAGCCCATGCGCGTGTTGGTTGTCGAAGACGAGAAAAAGACCGCTTCGTTTATTCGCAAGGCCCTCCAGGAAGAAGGCTATGCCGTCGATGTTTGTCATCATGGCGAGGAGGCCCTGACCGCGCCGAGCGCCACGCCTTATGATGCCATTGTTCTGGATATCATGCTTCCCGGGCGCGATGGATTGAGCATCCTTCGGCGCTGGCGCGAGGCGAACAACCGGATCCCGGTGCTCTTGCTGTCCGCGCGCGGCGAGGTCACCGAGCGGGTGGAGGGACTGGATGCGGGTGCGGATGATTATCTGCCCAAACCGTTCGCGCTGGTGGAATTGGCCGCCCGGGTGCGGGCCCTGACTCGCCGCGTGGGCGACACCAAATGCGCAGTCCTGCGGGTCGCCGATTTGGCGCTGGATACCGTCACCCACCAGGCCCGGCGCGGCGAGGTGGAGATTGAACTGACCGCGCGCGAATACCGCCTGCTCGAATTCCTGATGCGCTCGGCGGGCCGGCTGTGCGGACGCATGATGATTCTGGAGCAGGTATGGGATTATGATTTCGATCCGGGAACCAATCTGGTGGATGTATACATCAAGCGACTGCGCGAAAAGATCGATGCCGCCTTCGAGCCTAAACTGCTCCATACTGCGCGCGGCACGGGTTACTTTCTGAAACCACCCGCTTGACTATCCGCGCACGCATGACGTTGTGGTATTCCGGGGTTTTACTCCTCTCGACCCTGTTGATCGCGGTGCTCTCCCTGGACGAATTACACGAACGGAGCGACCGGCCGGCCAAGGCTTACAGGGGTATGGAAGAGATCATGGGGATCGTCCTGTGGATTGGGTTTCCGGCGATCGTGCTGAGCATCGGGGGCGGTTGGTGGCTGATGCGCAAAGCTTTGTCACCCGTGGCCACTCTCACCGAGGCCGCCCGGACCGTTAATGAACGCAATCTCCAGAAGGAACTCCCCCGCACCCATAATCACGATGAGCTGGATCAGCTGGCGGAAGTGCTCAACGGGATGACGGCGCGTCTGAATGATTCTTTCACGCGGATCCGGGACTTCACGCTGAACGCGTCGCATGAGCTCAAGACACCGCTGACGGTACTGTGCGGGGAAACGGAGACGGAGCTGCGCGACGCATCGCTCGAACCGGGTGAACGCGAGCGCATTCTCAGCCGGTTGGATGAGCTGCACCGGCTGGCCCGGATTGTCGATGGTCTGACCCTGCTGGCCAAAGCGGATGCGGGCCTCATCACTCTGGCCCTTCGCCCACTGAGCCTGGACGAGTTGGTTCGGGACAACTTTGCCGACACACAAATCCTGGCGGAAGCTTCCGGCCTGAAGGTGAATCTCACGAGTTGCAGCCCGGCCCAGGTGCTGGGCGACGCACATCGCCTACGGCAACTGCTGCTCAACCTCGCCGACAATGCGGTTAAGTATAATCAACCGGGTGGCTCCATCACGGTAGCTCTGACCTGCGATGGTAAAATGGCCAAACTCAACATGTCGAACACTGGGTCCGGCATCCCGCCGGAGGTCGTGCCACGGGTGTTCGACCGTTTTTTTCGAGGTGACCCGGCCCATAATGGCAACGTGGAAGGCTGTGGCCTGGGGTTGAGCATTGCGCAATGGATTGTTTCAGTGCATAAGGGTTCGCTCAGTATCGAGTCTGTCCCAGGCCAAACCACAACCATTACCGTGCGTTTGCCGCTTGCGCAGCCTCAGGCAACATGAAGCTTTGGATTTTTATCATCGGCGTCCTGGTGCTGGCGGGCTGCGCGCGATTTCAGCCACAACCGTTGGCTCCGGCCCAAAATGCCCAGCGCCTCGAAGAGCGTTCGCTGACGAATGAAACACTCAAGACTTTCCTCCAAACAAATCTGCATCGGGAATTTCCAGACTGGCCCGTGCCGGCCTGGGATTTTGACCTGCTCACACTGGCCGCCTTCTATTATCATCCCGGTTTGGAAGTGGCCCGGGCACAGTGGGCGGTGGCTCGTGGCGGAGAAATCACCGCGGCGCAGCGTCCCAACCCTTCGATCAACGCCACTCCTGGATACGACACGACCACTTCTATCCCTTCGCCGTGGATTCCCCTGACCTTCCTGGATATCCCGATTGAAACAGCCGGCAAACGCGGATATCGAAAGGCGCAGGCGGCCCATCTGGCGGAAGCGGCGCGCTTGAACGTGGCAAGCACGGCCTGGCAGATCCGAAGCGATCTGCGTTCAGCGCTCATCGAGTTCGTTTCGGCCCAGCAACATGAAGCTCTTCTGCAACGGCAGGTCGCCGTCGAGGAACAGGTCGTCAAGCTGCTCCAGGGCCAAGTGCAAGCGGGAGCCATTGCCGGATCGCAACTCGTCCCCTTTCGCATCGCACTGGTCAGGGCGCGGCTCGATCTCATCGACGCCCAGAGGCTGGTTTCAGAAGCCCAGGTTCATGTCGCGGAGGCCATCGGCGTTCCGCTCAAGACCGTCCAGGAAGTTAAGCTCACTTTCACTGGTTTGGAAAACCTTGAAATCATCACTCAGCTGGCTTCAGCCGAGGTGCGACGGATTGCGCTCCAAAGCCGGCCCGACATCCTGGGTGCGCTCGCCGAATACGCTGCGTCGCAGTCGGCCCTGCAGTTGGAGATCGCCAAACAATATCCGGACATTCGCCTTGAGCCAGGCTACCAGTATGACCAAGGCGATAATAAGTGGAGTCTCGGCATCATCGTGGATTTGCCCATCCTGAACCAAAACCAAGGCCCGATTGCCGAGGCCAAAGCGCGCCGCCAGGAAGCCGCCGCACGGTTCAACGCCCTCCAGGTTAAAGTCCTGGCGGAGATCGATCGTGCCACCGAGGCCGTCCAGGTCGCCGGGAAGAACTCGCTGGCGCTTCGGGCGCTAGTCGAAGAACAAACCAAGCATCTGGACGCCGTCGACGCCCAGATGCGCGCAGGCGCCGTGGACCAAATCGAATTGCTCAACGCCCAATTTGAAAGCCTGACGGCGGAGTTGGCCCAAGTAGACGGCCGGCTCAAACTGCAGCAAGCCGTCGCCTCGCTCGAAGACGCGGTGCGCCGGCCCTTCGAACTGCCGCCGGTGATATTCGAGTCAACGCAAAACGAAAAACGATGAACTCTTGCAGAAACTACTTGGTCGTGGCCGTGGTCATGCTCCTGGCTGGTTGCGGTCACGAGGAGGAGAAGAAAGCACCGGGAGAAGCCACCTCGGGGAAGGCGCCCGAAGCTGAATCCCATGTCAAACACGGGACCAATGGTGAAGTGATCGTCACGGTGGAGGCGAAACTGCAGCCGACGATCGGGCTGGAGACTGCTCCTCTCGAGTCGGCGCAGTTGAGCCCGGAAATGAAAGCCTACGGGCGCGTGGTGGACCCAGCGCCACTGGCCGCCATCGTGGCCGAGTTGGCTAGCGGCGAGGCGGCCGCGCAGGCTTCCGAAGCTGAACTGAAACGGCTCAAAACCCTGGCCGCACAGAACAATGCCTCCGAACGCGCGCTCCAGGCCGCCGAGGCGGCAGCCGTCCACGACCTGACACAGATTCATGCCGCGCGCCTGCGCTTACTGGCCAGTTGGGGCGAGGCCATTTCCCAGCGCAACGACCTGCCCGATTTCGTTGAGTCGCTCAGTTCTTTGAAAAGTGCGCTGGTCCAATTGGATCTGCCTGGCGGTGAGGTGTTGCCGGCCGAACCCACTGCCGGTCGAGTTTTCACGTTGGGCAACGCAACCAATCCGATCCCGGCGGAACTGGTCGGGCCTGCACCGATGGTCGACCCGCAGATGCAGGGCCGAGGTTTCTTGTTTTTGATTTCACCCAACAGCCTGAGGCTGGTACCTGGCGCGGCATTGACGGGCCTGCTGAGCCTGCCGGGCGAGCCACGCTCGGGAGTCTTATTGCCGCGAAGCGCGGTGGTGCACTTCAATGGGGTGACTTGGGTCTATCTGCAGACCGGGGAAGAAGCTTTTCAAAGAACCGAGGTGATGTTGGAAAGTCCGCTTCAAAACGGCTGGTTCATGTCCAAGGGATTAAAACCAAAAGACAAGGTGGTAATTGTGGGCGCCCAGGAACTTCTCTCCGAAGAGCTCAAAGGCCTGGGTGGGGGCGAGGAGTAAAAGCAATCCGGCATGCTTCAAGCCTTAGTTAATTTCTCACTCCGGCACCGCGCCGTGGTCGTCGTGCTGGCAGCCGTGTTGCTGGGTTATGGCGTCCATGTCGTCATGAGCGCGAAGATGGATGTCTTCCCCAATTTCGTCCAACCCCAGGTCGTCATCCAAACCGAATGCCCCGGGTTGGCTCCCGAACAGGTGGAATTGCTCGTCACTCTGCCCATCGAGACAATGGTCAATGGCCTGGGCGACATGGAATCTCTGCGTTCGGAATCCATCCAGGGCCTTTCGGTCATCACCGCCGTGTTCAAAGAGGATTCGGATATTTTCCGGGTCCGCCAGACCCTGGCGGAAAAGCTGGCCGAAACCGCGGGCGAACTGCCGACCAGCGTTAAGACACCGCAAATGTCACCGCTGACCTCCTCGACGATGGATTTGCTCAAGGTCGGATTGGTTTCCGACAAGCTCACGCCGATGCAGTTGCGAACCTTTGCCGATTGGACGCTGCGCCCGCGGCTGTTGTCGGTGCCCGGTGTGGCCCGGTGCATCATTTTCGGCGGAGAGGTACGGGAACTGCAAATCCAGGTGCAGCCGGAGCGCCTGGTCGCCTACGGCCTGTCGATCTCCGATGTGTTAGGGGCCGCCAAGGTCTCGACGGGTGTGATGGGCGCCGGGTTCATCGACACCCGCAACCAGCGGATCACGCTCCAGACCGAGGGCCAGGCTTTGACCGCAGAAACATTGGGTGAAGTAGTCATTACCCACACCAACGGCCTGAGCGTGCGGCTGAAGGACGTCGGCCACGTGGTCGAAGCGGGCGAGCCGAAGTTCGGCGATACCATCATTCAGGGGCGGCCGGGCATTCTGCTGGCCACCGCCAGCCAGTACGGGGCCAATACCCTGGAAGTGACCCTGGCGGTCGAGGCCGCCCTGGGTGAGATGAAGCCGGTCTTCGAGAAGGAAGGAATCCAGGTCTATTCGCGTTTGCACCGGCCGGCCACCTTCATCGAAGCGGCGCTCAAGAATATGCGCCATTCGCTGATTCTAGGCGGGATCCTGGTGGCGATTGTCTTGTTCCTGCTGATCGGCAGCATCCGAACCGCCTGCATTTCCCTCGCGGCCATTCCCCTCTCGCTCTTGGCGACCGTCATCTGCCTTGATAAGTTTGGAATCACCATCAACACGATCACGTTGGGAGGCCTCGCGATTGCCTTGGGAGAAGTCGTGGATGACTCGATTATTGACGTCGAAAACATTTTCCGCCGACTCCGCGAGTACCAGGCTGTGCGGGAGCAGGGCGGGGGCGGCGCAGCCGGCGTCAGGAATTCACGCTCCGTTTTTCAGGTGGTGCTCGATGCTTCGCTCGAAGTTCGGCGAGCGGTGGTCTACGCCACCTTCACGGTCGCCCTGATCTTCGTGCCCGTGCTGACGCTCACGGGGCTGCAAGGCAGTTTTTTCGCTCCGCTGGCCTTGAGTTATATCCTGGCCATCATGGCCTCGTTGCTCGTCGCGCTGACCGTCACGCCGGCACTGGCTTATCTGCTGTTTGGCAAAGGGGTCCAGAGCGCCGGGGAACCGCGACTGCAACGTTGGCTCAAACAGGCTTACCGCCACGTGCTCAGCTTTGTAGCCCGTTGGCCCCGTTTACTGATTGCACTGGTGGTGCTTATTTGCATTGGCGCCGCGACCCGCCTCCAGTTTTTCGGCGGCGAGTTTTTGCCCGAATTTCGCGAAGGCCATTTGGTGCTTCAGGTCTCGGCTTCGCCGGGCACTTCGCTGGAGGAAATGCTCAGAATTGGAAGCCGGATATCCCACGAGTTACTGAGTAACACCAACATCGAGACGGTGGAACAGCAGGTGGGCCGCGCCGAGATGGGCGAAGACACCTTTCCTCCGAGCCGGAGTGAATTCCATGTGGAACTCAAGCCTGTTCCGGGCGAAGAACAGGAAAAAATCGCCGATGATATCCGCGCTTTGCTCGCTTCGTTTCCCGGGTTGCAATTTGAAGTGCTGACGTTTCTGGGGGATCGGCTTAGTGAAACCATCAGCGGCGAAACGGCTCCGATTGTGGTCAGTATTTTCGGCGACGACCTGGACGTGCTGGACGCCAAAGCCCGGGAAGTCGCCAATGTGCTAAACAATGTGCCTGGCCATGCCGACGTCCAGGTCAAATCCCCGCCGGGTGCGCCGCGCGTCACCATCCGGTTAAGGCCTGATCGCCTTACCGAATTTGGTTATCGCCCCGTGGACGTGCTCGAGGCGATTCAAACGGCTTACCAGGGAGCGGTGGTTGCCCAAACGCACCGCGGAAACCAGGTTGCCAACGTAGCCGTAATCCTGGACCAGGCCAGCCGGCGGGATCCCGAATCCATTGGCTCATTGCTTCTAGGAAACAGCCAGGGCCTGCGCCTGCCTTTGCGCGAGCTGGCCGAGATTTATCCGGGCAGCGCCCGCTACGCGATTCTCCACGAAGGGGCGCGCCGCCGCCAAACCGTTACCTGCGCGACCAGCGGCCGCGACGTCAGTTCATTTGTCGAGGAGGCGCAGCGCCGTGTCTCGCAACAGGTGAGCCTGCCGGCCGGCACCTATGTGGTCTTTAGCGGCGCCGCCCAGGCCAAGCAAAAGGCCCAACGCGAGTTGCTCATGCACTCGGCCATCGCGGCGGTGGGGATCCTGATCCTGCTTTCCATCGCCTTTCACAACTGGCGCAACCTGCTGCTGGTCTTGATCAACATTCCCTTTGCCCTGGTGGGCGGCGTGCTGGCCTTATGGTTGAGCAGCTTGTTGAGCCCCGGGCAAAGTTCGCTGACGATTGGATCGCTGGTGGGATTCGTGACGTTGTTTGGCATTACCACGCGCAATTCGATCATGATGATCTCTCATTTCGAACACCTCGTCGATGTTGAGGGCATGACCTGGGGCGCCGAAACGGTCATGCGCGGAGCTTCGGAGCGCTTGATGCCCATTCTCATGACGGCCTCGGTCACGGCCTTGGGTTTGTTGCCGCTGGCCCTGGGCTCCGGCGAAGCCGGACGCGAGATCGAAGGTCCGATGGCCATTGTGATTCTCGGTGGGCTGGCGACTTCCACGGTGCTCAACCTGCTGGTCTTGCCGACCCTCGCGCTGCGCTACGGTCGTTTTGGGGATCAGCTCAGCGCTGGCTCTTCAACAGGTGCATCAACGCCTTGACCGCGAGTTCGGTGGGGAGAATCGGCTTGCCAATCAGATCGTTGCCACCACTGATAGCGGTCCTGGTCCGCGTTTCGAAATCCGAATGAAGAGTCACATAAATGACGGGCGTCTTCGCATAACCCGGCATCAAGCGCAAGCGCTTGCAGAGGTCAATCCCGTTCATCCCGGGCATTTCGATGTCCAGAAGAATTAAGTCGTAGTGCTTTTCGCGCAACCATTGCAAGGCGATCTCGGGGCTTTCTGTCCCGCGCGCCTGCAGTTGGGCGTTACGCAAGGCTGAGATCACGAGCCGATTCGAGACACGGTCGTCATCAACCACCAGAACCAGAGGGTGGGGCCGCGAGGCTGGGCGCAATTCCGGCGGACTCGCCAACAGGTCTTGCAGGAAATAGAGGGCTGCCGAGGTGGTACGCTCAACGGAAGGCTCAAGAGGCGTCGATTGATCCATCACGTTGAACAGCAGCGCTTCCAGTGCGCTGGCCATTTGCGCGATGGCATGGTACTCCGCAATGCCCGCGATGGCCGTGACGAAATGGATCTTACGATACAAATCCTGCAACCGCAGTTCGCCATCTTTGCCGCCGCGTGCCGCGATAAACGCTTCGAAGAGCTGACGCAAGTTGCGAGCGAGGGCGTGAGCATTTCCCGACAATTCGCGCCGGGCCTGTTCCTGGGGATCGGACGCGGGACCCTGAGGTGCTCGGGGAGCAGCTGGTGCGGGAGCGGTGCCAAAAACGGGCGCGAAGGGACTCGCAGCTGTTGGGGATGCGGCCGGATCAGGCACCTTGGCGGCAGCCAGCAAACAATCCAGGTTCTGAGGAGCGGGCAATCCCGCCAGCACTTCATTGATGGCGGCTGCCAACGACGCCGGATTGCATTTAATCTTGAGCAGCCCCTTTTGCGCTCCCAGGACCGCCGCATCCTGCGCCATCTGGTCCATGTAGGCATTGGAAAGCACGATCACCGGCAGGCCTTCGAACTGCTTTTCGCCGCGAATAAATTTCAAAACCTCGACTCCGGAGAACCTCGGCATCATCAGGTCCAGGACCACGATGTCCGGCCTGGTGGCCCGCAACGCCTGCAGCGCCGATAGCCCATCGGTTCCCGTCTTGACCTCAAAGCCCAGGCGAATCAGGCCGTCTCGATAAATTCGCAAGGCGATTGGATCGTCGTCCACCAACAGAACTTGTTTTTTAGGCGCAGTGCTTTCCATGCGATCTCAAGTTCAGTCGGAGTATCCTTGCGGATGTTTCTGGTGCCATGCCCAGGCCGTCTTGACGATGTCCTCGAGTTTCGGAAAGGCGGGTTTCCAGCCTAATTCACGGATTGCTTTGGCGGCGGAAGCGACCAGTTTGGGAGGATCGCCGGGCCGGCGCGGTTTCTCGACCGCCGGTATTGGACGTCCCGTCACTTGTTCGCATGTTTGGATGACCTGACGGACTGAATAGCCGTCGCCGTTGCCCAGGTTATAAAATCCATGGCGGCCGGGTTTAAGCGCCAGGATGTGGGCTTGGGCCAAATCGACGATATGAATGTAATCACGGATGCAGGTGCCGTCGGGTGTCGGATAATCCGTGCCGTAGATCTCGCACTGTTTGGACTGGCCAAGCGCTACTTTGAGCACGTTGGGGATTAGGTGGGTTTCGGTGCGATGATGTTCGCCGAACCGTGCAGTCGCTCCGGCCGCGTTGAAATAGCGGAAAGCCACAAACTCCAGGCCATGCAGCTGGTGATACCAATGCAGCATTCGTTCGAACATGAGTTTGGACTCGCCATAGGGATTGATCGGGCGCTGGGGCAGGTCTTCGGTCATTGGCACCCGATCCGGCGGGCCATAGGTGGCACAAGTCGAGCTGAACACAAACTTTTTAACCCCGGCCGCAACGGCCGCCTCCAACAGCTTCAGGCCGTTGGCGACGTTGTTGCGAAAGTATTTTCCCGGATTGACCATCGATTCTCCCACCAACGCGTTCGCCGCGAAATGAACAATGGCTTCAGGGTGGGCCTCTTTGATGGCGTTGAAAATATGCTGATCCTCCTCGGGATGGCCTTGAACAAAGCGCGCGCGGCTGTCCACAGCGGAGCGATGTCCTTCGCTCAAATCGTCGTAAACAGACACCGCGTGGCCGGCGTTTAGCAGTTCCTCGGTGCAAATGGAACCGATGTAGCCTGCGCCGCCTGTCACGAAAACGTTCATGCGCGGCTAAGCTAATCTCGGCGGCGCAGTCCCTCAACGGGAAAATCCCGTGGCGTCCTCTGTTTTGGGAGCGGAGCCGGTTTCCAGACCCGTCTTTTCGTTGCGAAAGTGAACTTTGACCGGAAATTTCCTGCCATCAGCGAAGGATTTAGCCAGCCAGGTCTCCACGAAGGCCTCGGTTTGTTTACGGCCTGTCTCCCGCACGAGTGGAATATTGGCTTGGGCTTTGCGGTAAGACATCGAGGTCATTGAGCTGCGCAAGTTCTCCATGGCTTCCGAGGTGTTGCGGAAGTGGCTGTCTTTTTTCACCTCGTAAGTGATGCGCGAAATGTCCAGGGCGGGCTTGTTATATTTGATGTCGGGCGCGGTGACCCAAATCACACCATCGCGCAGCACAAAATCCCAACGTGCATTTAAATCAAGGTAATAAGTGTAGGTCACGGGAGCGGAGGCCTCCACGATCACATCCGGCAAGGGGATGTAGCCAAACAACAGGCTGGATTCATCTGTCCGTGCGAAGGTTTCCTGCTGGGACAAGGTGGCGAACTGCAGGTACTGGTTGCCGCTCAGCGAGGTGGCATAGCTGGTGAAGGTTGTCGTGATAGTTCCCTGGCGGAACGCGCTGGCCACCTTCTGAACCTCTTGGCCCAATTGGTCGGCGAGTTGTCCGGTCTGCCTGAGGGTCTCGCCCGGCAGGTCGCGGCAGGACTTGAAAACATAAACCCCGGCGCCGGCGAAGATCGCCACGATGACCATCCACGTCACGGGCCAAGCCCAGGCGTTGCCCCCGGCGGCAGGTCTCGGGTTCCGGGGCGAGTCGCGTTCTGGAGGTGCCTCGGGCGCCGTCATAAGCTTCCAGCCGGTACCTTGCCTTTGTGAAAAGTTTTATCAAGCTTTGAATAATTCCCGCACCCTGGCGTCTCATTAGTTGTTGGGTCTTATGAACTGCCTAGGGCGGTCGCTACAAATAGGAGACCGCCCGCCTTTCATGGTAGCTGGTTCAGGTTGGGTTGGCGGCCCGGTCGAAGGCCGGGCCGCTTTCCCTTTTGGGGTAACAATTTCCCTTTCGGAGAGTGCTCAGAAGTTTCGATTTCCAGTGATGCTCGCCTTAAATCCGAAGGCCGAAGGCCGAAGCCCGAAAGAAGCCCGAAATCCGAAATCCTAACCTGGCGCAGCCAGAACCAAAAACAGGATACACAGAATCATGGAAGGACAGAATCATGAGAAGAACACCCGAGCGCAAAATGATGCAGGTTTCACCCTCGCTCTTGGTTTTTGTCTTTAATGATTCTGTCCTTCATGATTCTGTCTGGGCGGAAAATTGAAGCCATTTTGCAAGCAATTTCAGAAGGACGAAGCGAATGGGGGTCTACATCCTTGGATTTTTCATCCGTTCTTCTGGATTCTTCTGCCTCCATCTTTCTGCCACACTTTGGCTCGCTCTCTACGTTGCCGAATTTCTTTCTTTCGGCCTTCGGGTTTCGGATTTCCCTCTAACCCGGCGGCCAGCCCATCTGCCGGCCGCCCAGGATATGGCAATGCAGATGAGGCACTGCTTCGCCGGCGTCTGGTCCATTGTTGAACACCAACCGGAAGCCGGACCTGGTCAGTCCCAGTTTATCAGCTACTTCTGCGGCCTTGAGCAAGAGATGACCGAGAACCTTATGATCCTCGGGACTGGCCTCGGCAATGCGAGGGATGGGCTTCTTCGGGACGATCAGCACGTGGGCCGGGGCCTGGGGTTTGATATCTTGAAAAGCCAGGACCAGGTCGTCTTCGTAAACGATCAAGGCGGGAACCTCGCGGGCGATGATTTTCTCAAAAAGAGTTTTGCTCATGGCTGGGAGTGACGGCTCACGACCAAACAACCACGTCCCGGCTGCGCACCATCAGCCGTCAGGCAATCTTCAGAAACGTGGAGACCTTGTGCCTCAGCGGCGTCCTGCGCAAACAGGAAATGGTGCAAAGCCTGCGGCAAGCGCGGGTTTGGTCGCGGATCCGGCGGGTGATTTCATTGTGCCACATCTGCTTGAGAGTCTTGTCGGTGTCGGTGACAAAATTGCCGATGGGCGGGTGATACGGACAAAGTTTAACCAGGCCGTGTTCGATCCACATGTTATCCGTGCCGATGTTGCATTCCGGCTCGGAAGGATCCATTTCAAGCTTCTTGTTGTGCATCGTCGCGGTGAGATCCTTGTTCTCGCGGCATTGCTTCACCATTTCAGTCAATGCCTGTTCGGTGGCGTGGATGGTGTATCCTTCACGTTTGAGCTGGCGGATCTTATCGGTGACTTGCTGTAGCCGCTCAGGGTCTTTAATGGCCAGCGCCTCCTTGGTCGGCTGGGGCATTTCGTCCAGAGGCTCGAACATCTGGGGCGTGCACATCATTCCATCGATCTTGGCGAAGCGCTGCACGATTTCGAGGAAGGACTCGAGATTGATGTTCGTGAGCACGGTTTTGATGTTGATGCTGAGATATTTCTTCTGCCTTTGTCGTTCCTGCAGTAATAGTTCAATGCAGCGAACCGTCTTGGCCGTACCGTCACGATAAGGTCGAATGACCTCGTTGATCTTTGGATCGAGCGATTCCAGGGACACGCCAATGTTAAACAGGCCGCCGGCAACAAAGCGCTGGGCCATCTCCTCCGTCATCGTGTAACCGTTGGTTGTGAAGCGGAAATCCAGACCCAGCCGGCCGGCTTGCTCAATCCATTCAATAACGTGACGGGACGTCGTGGGCTCGCCGCCCATGTAGGAGACCAGCGTGCCCCGGCCGCAAAGCTCGTGGATTTGATCCAGCGCGCGCGGCATCATTTCGTCGGTAAAAGCGGAGGTGGAGATCTGACGGTAGGCTTCCCCCTTCAGAAAACCGTAGGTGCACATGATGCACTTGGCATTGCAAGGCGCGCCGCGCCAGATGTGAACCGTCCGCGGGACGGCGATGAACAGCGGCGTTCGGTCTGAGACTATGGCCCGGAGCTCTTTACCCAGGTAGGGAAGTCCGCGCGCCACCTTCCTGGGTAGAGATGAAATTCTCATGAGACAAGACTGGAACGTGATCTAGGATTAGTCAAGATTTTAACGACTATAACCCCAGGCGGTATTTTCTGAGTTTCGTTAGCTGGCAAACGGCGCGAAACACAAAGAGCGGGTTGTTTTTCAGATAGCGTTTCCACAGCCTGCGCGGTTCGCAGCCCAGGCGGAAAAGCCACTCCAATCCGCCGCGCTGCATCCAGCGAGGCGCCTGGCGAACACGTCCGGCGTGAAAGTCGAAAGCGGCCCCAACGCCGATCAGGAGCGTGGCTTCCAATTCCTGCCAATATTGCGCCATGAATCTCTCCTGTTTGGGGGTGCTTAATCCCACCCAAAGAATATCCGGCTTGAGCCCGCCTACCAGGGAACGCAACTCCTCTGCCTCCGCGGTCGTCAACGCCCTGAATGGCGGAGCAAAGGTGCCGACAATTCTCAGGCCGGGAAACCGCGCTTCCAAGCGCTGCCGCAATTCCTCCACCACGCCGGGGCCGCCTCCGTAAAAAAAATGCGTGAAACCGTGAGAAGCTGAGATTTCGGCCATTCGCAGCATTAAATCAGGCCCGTAGACCCGGCCCATGTCCTCAAACCCTTGCAGACGTCCCATCCACACCATGGGCATCCCATCGGGGGTGTTGAGAAACGCCTGGTTGAGGATCTGGCGGAATGCGGGATCCTTCTGCGCTTCACTCACGCCATGGACGCCGGTGACGCAGATGTAGCCTTTTGCCTTTTGCTGAAGTGCGCGCACGATCTGCTGAACCGCTGAGTCCAGGTTAAGGGCGCTCACCCCCACGCCCAGGACGTTGGCGCGAGCGGGCAGGGCGGCCGTTGTTGAATCTGCAACCGGTTTCATCAGCTCTGTTTCAGTCCACAGTTTCCGGAAACCCATCCCTAGGATCAATGCCGAACCATGTGCTGCTCAGGGGCATGCTCGAGGAGGTGGCGCCCTTAACAGGGCTCGAAATTCGGTAGGGGATAGTTTACCCGGGCCTTCGCTCGCGCTGCTCGCTCCAGCCCGGGCTATAACATTCGCGGCTTTCAGCCCCCCGGAAAGCATTCCTAGCATAAGAATCCTAGCGGCATTGGACGGAAAGTTCGCGCATCAAATCCGTCTTTCCTTAGGTGGGCTTTGCGTTCAATTTAAGGTGATGACTAAGCATTGTTCGCTTTCAATGCGCGACGATCTGCCTTTCTCGCCCCGCGAGGAACGAGCGGGGCGAGGGTCTATTCCTAGGTTCATGGTCCCAATGCGTGCTCGAAAAGCGAAAGGGGGCTCTCCACGACCTGGAGAAAGCATTAAAGTGCATGGCGCCTGAGGGTCGATCGGTCATTGGGATTGTCGCGGCCTACAGAAGGCCGGAGATGCTCCGTGCCTTGCTGGAGTCGATACGGGATTCGACGCTGCTGAGGGAAGTCATCGTCGTTGATAATGGTTTCCAGGAAGAAGTGGCTGATGTCTGTCGAGCAGCCGCCACGCCGGTGCGTTATCATCGTCCGGAACGCAATCTGGGGTGCGGGGGAGGAGTAGCGCGCGGACTGGAGCTGGGCTTAAAGGAAGACAAGGCCACCCATTTCTGTTTTTTCGACGATGACGCCCAGGCGACCCCTGGAGCAGTTGATTCGCTGGTGCAAGGAATGAACGCGGTCTCAGCGGCCATTGCTGTTCCCTTAGTGCTCAACAGCCAAGGCCATGTCTCCTGGTACCCCGGCTTGCGGGAGCGCCGGGTTTTTCGAGTAATCCGGCGCCCGGGGCTTACGCCGGAGGAGTATCGGCGCCTGTGCGGAGTCAAGCCGGCTTCCTTCAGTTGGTCGCCCTGGCCGGTGATGGCCGTGTCGGCCCAAGCGGTAAGAGAGAACGGATTCCCTCGCGATGACTTCTGGCTGTGCGCCGAAGACATTGAGTACAGCTTGCGCCTGACTTACAGGAATCCGGGTGTCCTGATCCCCAATGCCGTTTGTCGCCACTTGCCACCCGCCTCTTCAGGAGGCGACGAACCTGGGGGGGCGCACTATCTTCGGTTTTGTCTCCTCCTCCAAAATCTTTCGTACATTAGCACGCGTTTGCCCCACGGCCGCCGCGCGCTTCGGTATTTGCCGACCAACTACGCGCGTTTTTTTCGCATATTCGGACTAAATAACCTGACGGTGCGAGACGCGTGGCTGGCTTGGTGGCGAGGATTGATGCGAGGCAAACCCGCAGGAGTTGCCGGTTGCGACGGCTTTCGTCAACGATTCGTAAGCCATCTTCAGGAACGAAACCCCGGCTCGCCAGACAGTTTAATTCAACCACGAATGAACACCAATGAACACTAAGGGGATGTTTGAAAAACCCGGGTGCGGTCTTCCTCCTCTTCCTCCTCCTCCTCTGCCTCAAAAAATCGAGGAAGAGGATGAGGAAGAAACGCCCGCTCGAATCCTCAAACACGCATTCATTTAGTCAGTAAGCCAAGGCCGTATCCCTTTTGATTCCAGTCCTCGACAAATTCCCGCACTGAATGGGTTTTCTTGAGCTCCTGCCAAAATTGAGGGACACCGCCCACTTTGTCGCTCGGACCGGGCACGATGTCGTGAAAGGCAATCAGGCCGCCGGGACGGACCAAGGGGGAGTACATCTCAAAGTCGGCCTTGACTCCCTCGTATCGGTGGTCGCCATCGATCAGAAGGAAATCCAGCGGGTTGCTCTTGAGCAACTGCTGAATTTGGCGAAGAGTCTCGGGAGAATGTGAATCGGCGGCCAGCAAGTGCACTTGTTGCCGGCCTCGGGCGAATGACTGAATGAGCTGACCCCGCCATTTGGGATATCCGCCCCCAAAGCGCCCCTCCGGCAAATCGGCGCTGATTAGCAACGCATCTTCGGCAGCTACGCGAGAGAGTAAAAAAAAGGTTCCTCCCCCCGCGGTGCCGATTTCCAAAAGGCGCGTGGGTGGATTTTGCGAAATGACCTCGAGCAGTTGTTTAATCTCCGACAGCACTTGGCCCGGGACGATGCGAATGCCACAGGAGCGGAAATCGAAGGCCAGAGAAATGGCCTGGTCCGGTGTCTTAACCTCTGCGGAGGCCTCGCGCAACGAGGCAACGGCCGTGCCCACCAAATACCTTCCAAAAAAATCTCGAACGCCGGTTCCGAACAGGGCAGTCAGTTGGCTCATAGGGATATTGGGGGAGTGTTCATCCGTATCCATCCGTGGTCTAATGCCGTTTTCAAGTTTATTATCAGGTGCATTTTAGGCGCGACGTCTGTGCGGTCAAGATCCGGCTCCTCGGAGATCCCAGCCCAGGGACATCTCGCCCACTACCATGTTGGTAGGGATGGGCGCGCTGCGCCGTCCGCGCCGCGCGCCCATCCCTACCTGGCGGAGAGGCGTTCCTATCCCTTGGGGCACTGGGCTGGTTTCCCAATGTTGATGGCCAGAAACTGAGCGGCCTGGGCACAAACCAAAGGCTCATCCAATTCGAGCAGGCATTTCGGCGAGGAAAATCGGCAGTAATCGGAACAAGGCTTATAAGGACAAGGACCTCCGTCCAACCATTTCGCCGCCGGGTGAAGGGGGGCAAACCACTCGGACAATTGGGGGCCGAAAAGTGTAAACGTCGGCACGCCCAGGATCGCCGCCAGGTGACCGGGGCCGGAATCGTTCCCGATAAAGGCGCCCGTGCGGTCCAGCAAACCAATCAACTCCGTGACGCTGCGGGGCGTGGCCAACTTCGTCTCGCCGGCTTCCTGCCACCAACTCTCTTGATCCGGATCGCAGGCGACCAACACGTTGTAGTTTTGGAGCCGTAGATGCTCGATCAACGCGCGGTATCGAGCCAATGGCCAGACTCGGAGCGGCCGACCCGCTCCGGTGTGAACCATTACCCGATCGGAGGTGCGGGGGGGCGACCTTGGAATTTGACCGCGCGCGGGCAACTCCAACCCCAGAGCCAGAGCAGCCGTTCGCCACTGTTCGTAACGGTGCGCCAATCGCCCAGGATGCGGCAACGGATTCGTCAGCAGGAATTGGCTGCCCGCCCGCGGGAAACCAAAGCGTTTTCGAGCTCCTAAAACACGCAGCAGAAAATGATCGCGCGGGTCCCAGCGCCCGGATAGCCCAACCTCGAAACGTTCAGCGCGAAGACTGCGCAATCGTAGAAGTTCCTTCCATGGCCAGCTCAAGAGCCTGTATTTGTGCCGGAAAGCGGTCCAGGGCGCAATGAAAGGCACAACATTCACCCGCGGCCATAAACGCGCCGCCAGGTCGCGTCCGTGGGGTTTAGCCAGCAGAGTAACTGCAAATTGCTCCGAGGCCGCCTGCAAAAACGGAGTCGCGATGGCCAGGTCCCCCAGCGCCCACAATTCAATAACCAGCAGCTTGGGTTTCTGCGGAATAATGTCGGGCATAAGCTGCTAAAAATGCGATTGTCCAACAAATCGCAGACGGAATCAATCTCAGGCGGGCCTTAGGAAATCAGCATCCCTGTGTCCAGAATTCCTTTTCTTGTTCGTCGTAGAAGTGAAATCAGGAATAAACACAAAAATGAAAGGCAAATGATGAAGACGAAAATGACTGCATATTTGGGAACGTTACTGCTGGCCGGCTCGCTGGGCGTGGGCGCGAATGAGCCTCCAAAACAGAAGCAGGCCTCGCCCGAGTTCGAACGCATGAAAACGCTGGTCGGCACCTGGCAAGGCAAGGCTGACATGGGGCAAGGCCCCATCGACATGACAGTGCAGTACCGGCTGCTGGCAGCCGGCAACGTGCTGGAGGAGCGGGTATTTGCCGGCACGCCGAACGAGATGCTCACTCTGTACTACGAGCAAGGCGGCAAGCTCGCCCTGACGCACTACTGCATCCTGGGCAACCGCCCCGGCATGCTGCTTAAAACGTCGGATTCAAAGTCTCTAAAATTCGATTTCGATGCGACCTGCGGGATCGACCCGGCCACCGAGTCTCACATGCACGCCATGACCATCAGTTTCGACGATCCCGACACGATCACCACGAGCTGCAAAGCCATGATCGGAGGCAAAGAAATTCCGGACCATGCCACCACGCTCAAGCGGGTAAAATCTTAGATCGAGCGGCGCGTCGGTGGGGACATCGCGCTGCGATGTCCCCGCCCGCGTTCAGCGGGCGGAACAAAACGCAGGAGCGGAAAGAAAATGGTGAAGAGCCGCGCGAGCCACACCAACCAGTTGCGCCGCTGAACGCGGCGCGGACGGCGCAGCGCACCGTCCCAACCAAATCGAATCACACCGTGTTCTTTTGGGCGACTTGTGAGCTGGGGCGAGTTGCCGTAGACTTGGAGAGTTGAGTCGATCTAACCAGTGCGTAGGTAGCCACCGAGGTGAGGAAACGGAAGTGGCAATCCCGCCTTAAATGATGCCGCCCGCCTCACGTCGGCGGCTATTGCCTTGACTATGCCATCAGATACTCCAACCCCGCCTCCGGCCATTCCGCCCGCAGCGGCACCTCCGCCAACTGCAAAAGGGAATCGATGGTTGCTTTACGGTTGCGGCGGGTTCCTGGCGTTGTTGCTGATCATCGTTGGAACGGTCGCCCTCACTATTTGGTGGATCCAACGCCCGATAAAACCGGTCGTTTTGTCACCGCGCGAACGGGCGACAGTCGATGAGAAACTGCGTCGGATCGAGGGCGGAGGGGCAGGAGGCTCCAAGCTCGGCGGAAGATCCGAGACCATTCAACCCGGCCTGGAGCCGGAGGTACCACAGCGGTTTTATGTGCCGGGCTCCAAGGTGCTGAAACTGACCGAAAGGGAACTGAACGGATTGCTCAATGCCAACACGGACCTGGGAAAGTCCCTCCGGTTCGAGTTCGATCAAGACGCCATCAGCGCTTACCTGGCGGTACGCATTCCGGACGACTTTCCCGTCGGCGCTGGCAAGATGTTCCGGGCGCGCGGGCGCTTTCGAGTATCGCTTGGGAATGGGGGAAAACCTTATGCGGTCCTGGAAGACGTGACCGTTTTTGGGATCAGCCTGCCAAAAGCGTGGCTGGGAGGGATCAAGGGAGAGAACCTCATCAGTGAGGCCATGACCGGAAATAGTCAATCTCCGGTGCTCAAGGGGATTAAAAGCCTGCGTGTCGAACCGGGCGCATTAGTATTGGAGCTTGAGGACTAGCGAGGCGACGCCTCAGATCGTTGGAGATTGAAAATTGAAAATCTTCAATTGCCAATTTGCAATCCATATGAGAGGTCACCCATTAGGGGACTGATCAACAGAACCTGCAACCAGTTCGCTTCAGCCGAGTCCAACCGCCCCCGCACCAGCAAACTTCTCGGTAAGGCCCAGCCTTACAATGTACATCCGCCTTTCCCTTACAGACGAACCCTCGCTCATATGGTAGTAGAGCTAATGTGTAGCAATGATCATTATGAGCAGGCTCATAGAGTGGCGAATCTCCGCGGCGGCCGTCTTTGGCCTCTTCGTGCTTCCTTTGTGGTTTGCGTCCCCGTCAGGCGCGTCGCCGCTACAAATCGTATCCCAGGCGGATCCCGCTCTGGGCGCTGCGAGCACCGGGGGTGGCGATTCCTACCTTCCGGTCCTGAGCGCCGACGGCCGATTCGTGCTGTTCTCCAGCACGGCTGTCAACCTCGTCCAGGCTGGCACCAACGACCCCATGCCCGCTCTCTTTCCTGCGCCGCTCAACGTGTTTCTGCGGGATCGCACGAATAACTCGACCATTCTCATCAGCGTCAGCTTCGATGGAACGGGAGGTGGCAATGCCGATTCCCTGCCGATTGGAATTTCGACTAACGGTCGTTACGCGTTATTTGAAAGCAGTTCTTCCAACCTGCTGCCGGGCGATACCAATAGCGCGAGCGATGTCTTTGTCCGTGATGTGGTTTCCGGCAGAACACTCCTGGTGAGCGCCAGCGCCAGTGGCGGCTTTGCCGACAACGCGTCGTATAGCTCAGTCATGACACCCGATGGCCGGTACGTCGCTTTTGCCAGCGCGTCCGATAACCTTGTCCTGGGCGATACCAACGGCATCCCCGATGTTTTTGTGCGAGACATGGCCAGCAACGTTACTGTTCTGGCCAGCGTTGGGGCTCGGAATCGAACCGGCGCGTATTCTGACATTGTTTCCGATGTCCCTAGCCTGACATCGGACGGCCGGTATGTGGCCTTCTACAGCACGGCGGCCAACCTTGTCCCGGGCGTGGGAACACTGGGAAACATTTACCTGCGCGATTTGGTGTCCGGGATCACGACCTGCGCCAGTTCGGAGGCACTCTCGGCGTTGCAATCGGTTGTCACTGCCACGAACCAGGTTTCGTTCAGTCCAGCCCTCAGTTCCGATGGCCGCTATGTCGCCTTCGAAGCCACGCCCTATCCGCAAGCGGGCTGGTCACCGAACGTCGTATTGCGGTATGACGTCCAAACCGCTCACACCGACTTGGTTGAAACCAATGCCACGTCCACTGCGGGTGCGCGTTACGAAAGTATCCAGAACCTGGCTATGACGCCGAACGGGCGATTCGTTGCTTACGTGTCCAGTGCAACCAACGCGCCGTCCATCACCACGGCGATTCGCCTTTGGGACGGTCAGACCGGGGCCAGCGTTCTGATTAGCGGCAATACCAACAGCGGCGTGCTCGACGGGTCAATGTCCGATTCGCCGGCCATCGATGAGACCGGGAGATTCATCGCGTTCCTGAGCACCGCGCCGGACCTGGTTACCAATGGGCTGCGGGGCGATGCGCACCTTTACCTGCGCGATGCGCAGACAGGCACAACGATGCTTCTGGACGCGGATACCAACGGTACCGGGTCCCTGGTGGATTCAGCGACGACGCCGGCCATGAGTGCCGACGGCCGGCTCATCGGCTTCGATTCCCTGGACCCAAACCTCGTGCCCTTGGACCACAATCGCGCTTACGACGTCTTCCTGCGCGATTTAGAATACTCGGCGACCCGCCTGGTTTCCGTTCGCAACCCGGCTCAGCTTTGCCTCAGCGCCGATGG
>Ga0210409_10000504_pt1 | contig 62436 bp, 55 predicted proteins | sample IncBWH17MmetaG_FD_161649 | JGI IMG/M metagenome (GOLD analysis project Ga0210409, IMG submission 161649) | Forest soil microbial communities from Barre Woods Harvard Forest LTER site, Petersham, Massachusetts, United States - Inc-BW-H-17-M | ecosystem: Environmental > Terrestrial > Soil >... | reverse complement strand
TCTTCCTTCCGCAAACGCTGGAATCCGCCGTGGCGTCCGCCGCGGATGAGGACGCTGGGAAGGGGTCAATGGGCACAGGGACGATCCTGCTGGCGGAGGATGAGGAAGCACTCCTCAACCTAACTGCTGAACGATTGCGGGAATGCGGATACACTGTCCTCCCGGCCCGCGATGGGATCCACGCGCTTGAGATTGCTCGTTCATTCCGCGAACCGATCCACCTCCTGTTGACCGATATCATGATGCCTCGATTGGGAGGATTGTCGCTGGCCCGCTCCTTGTCCGAATTGCGGCCGGGAATCCGCATCGTGTTTATGACCGGCCATGCGGAGCACGAAGCCTCCTATCGTGAAGCGCTGCGTTCCGGCGCGGAATCGATCCAGAAACCATTTAGCCACGAACGGCTTATCCAACTGGTGCGGCAGGCGTTGGATGCGGCCCCGACCCACGCGCAAGCTTGACCGCCTTTCCGGGTTCCCGCGGGTATCCCCAACGGCAGCATAGAAAACAGTTCCTCTTGTTTTTCCCCTTGCCGGCGTGTTACTTAATGACCTCGCGGGTCCGATTCTCACGGACCGCGGATTCCGGAACGCGCCCTGATGGAAGTCGAAAGTCTGGGAGTGTGAGACTTAGGGGTCTCTGCGCGGCGAACCGGCAGGATGGGATGGATGGCTCATCGGCCATGAAGAAAGAATCCCTCTTCCAAGCGGCAAACTTCTCGGTTAATATTCTTCTAATTACCTCAGTCCTGCTGGGTTTGTTTGGCGTGGTGTGGGAGTATTCCACGCGCTGGTACCTGTCCGGTTTCTCGAACGCGGTGCTTCCTTATTCTTCCTCACCCGAGAAAAAGATCGCCGCCATTCTGGCGTGGATGGAGCATGGACCTGCCCGCGAGACCGACTTCTACAGCGACGACGCGGAGGACCGCGATCCCGTCGACACCTTGAATTACAAGGAACTGCTCAGCGTGTGCGGAACCGGGACGAACGCGTTCGTGAACCTTGCCTCCGCCAGCGGAATCGAAGCGCGGCGCTTGCTCTTGCTGGACGCGCAGGGCATGGATACAACCCACGTGGTCGCCGAAGTTCATCTGGATGGGCGCTGGGTGATCGTCGATCCGGCGTTTCATACGATTTTGACGGACAGCGCCGGCCAGTTTCTGACCAAGGAAGAGCTGGCAAACCCCGATGTTCTCCAGGATGCGACACGGAATCTCACCGGCTACGATCCCGCTTACAATTACGAACACACCGCGTTTATTCATTTCGCGCGCCTGCCGATTGTGGGACGTTCTCTTCAAACCAAATTGAATTCCGTTCTTCCCGCCTGGCAGGAACGCATCAATTGGGCGGTGCTCGTCGAACGGCAATCCAATACCACGCTCATCGCCGGCATTGTTCTGCTTTGCGTGGCCATTTGTTTGCGGCGATTGATTTTTTGGTACGGGCAAAGATGTTCCATCATTCCGATAAGCCCCTGGGAGCAATTGACGCACGGCGGCATTCTGTTGTTTTCCAGCCCTCCCGGCGGAAATCCGGAGAGAAACTTTCCCGCCGCGTGAAATTCGCCACGGCCATCGGAATGAAGCAGTATCCCTGGATACGCGTTTCTTGCGAAACTTGCGGTTTCGCAGCTCCGGCTTCCTGACTGGCTTGTCGATTGACTTTCTGGATGTGAGGGCGCGATTTTCGTTGCAAGGGGGATTAGATGGGAGGGTTTACAACCGGGCTGGTCGCAGGTTGCCTTCTCGGCGTTTGTGGAACTTTCTTGATGCTTTCCCTTGGCGCGGCGTTTTCTGTGGAAAGGGCGCGTGTGTTTCGCGTTCGATCATTCACTGGAACTCTACTTTCCACAATCGTGCTGCTCGGCATCGCTGCATTTTGCCACCGGCTGAACATCGGCAAGGATGCATCCATACTCCTTCTCTTGCTGACCGTTCTGGCCATTTCCAAAATGGAAGGCTTGCTAAGCGGGCTCATTGCCACGGCCATTGCGACTCTGATTTTGGGTTGGGACTTTCCGCCAATGGGTAGTCTGGCGGTAAAGAGCTCCAGCGACCGGTTGGCGCTCGCGCTGTTTCTCCTTATTGCCACGCTTGGGAGCCGCTTGCTTGGCCGCCGGGAAAAGTCCGCATCCTGATTTTCCTCTTACCGCTTTCGCGCTTATCCCCTTTGCAGAATGCGTGACTTTTCACTGGAGATTTTAATGGCTTGATCTAGGGCGCTTTTTTCTGCCTCAGTGAGAGCGCGGGATTCGCCCTTGGCGAGTCGCCCCAGAACGATCGGGCCGATCGCCACGCGAATGAGCCGGAGGACTTCGATTCCCAAAGCTTCAAACATGCGGCGTATTTGGCGGTTCTTGCCCTCGTCGAGCACGATTTCCAGCCAGGTGTTTTTCTCGCCGCCGCGCAACACGCGGGCCTGCTTGGCTCGCAGCGATTCCCCGCCGTCAATCACGCCGTGGACGAGTTTATTCGCCAGTGATTCATCGACGAGCGCGCTCACTTGAACATGGTAGGTCTTGTCGAGGTGCGAACCGGGATCGGAGATGCGCGCAGCCCATTCTGAATCGTTCGTCAGCAACAGGAGCCCTTCGCTCGCCTTGTCCAGCCGGCCTGCCGGTCCTACCCACGGCAATTTTTCACCCAGGAGCGAATAAACAGTCTGGCGGCCCTGTTCGTCGGACGCCGTGGTGATCGCTCCGCGCGGTTTGTTGAGCGCCAGATAAATCCGTGATTCGGCTGTGACAGCATTCCCGTTCACTTCGATGCGATCGCGCTGCAAACGCACGGGCGTTTCGGGATCGCGGCGCGTCGTCCCGTTCAGGCGGACGCGACCCTCACGAATCAGTTTTGCCGCCTGCGAGCGCGAACAATACCCCAATTTCGATAGCGCCCTCGCCAGCCCGACTTTCCGTGACTCGCCGATTCGCTCCATTCTCCGTCCCCTCCGGCATGTGCTCTCAAATCTAGCGGTACGCTTCGTTCCACGTTATTTGTGTTTTCACGTGAATACTGACGGGAACTCGTTGCTACTGGACCGTCGGAGAGTATAATCTCAACCGTGCAGGGCTGCCTCTCTTGGGCCGGGGAAATTCTTTCGCTGGGAGGTGAGAAGTGTTCGACTCCTGCCAGGTGCTGATCGTATCTTCCGATCCCCTGCAATGTGAGAAGATCGAGGAAATCTCCCGCCGCCTGGGGCTGCAATCCCTCTGTTGCGCTTCCCTGGTGGATGCGCGCGCCCGCATCGAGCAGCAAACATTTCAATTTGTGCTGTGCAGCGACGATTTGCCGGATTGCAATCTGCGCACGGCGGTGCGCGTTTTGACTTCTGCAACCGGGGGCGCACCCGTGATTGTGCTTTCTCATTTGGCCGAATGGGATGCTTACATGAGAGCCCTCAGTGCCGGCGCGTTTGACTATATTGCCTGTCCTCCTGATCCGATTGAGGCGGAACGCATCCTGCGTCGCGCTCTCGCGCAAAATCCCCCGCCACACCGTGCATCCCGCACCGCTGCCTGATTTAGTGACCCTGAAGGAACGAAGAAACGAAGAAACGGCTGACTTTCGCCTGCTTCCCTCTCCGGGCTGGCCGGTTCGCAGATCCGCCTTCTGATACGCCGTGTGTTCATTCGCTTCTTGCACAGCATGGCGAAAACGTGCTTCCATTCCCGCTGTGCATTCCCTCTTCATTCCTTGGGATTTTGTTCTGATTCTCTTGTTTCTCGGCGTAGTCATTCCGTGGCGTGGTGCCGCTCGAATGAAGCGCCTCATGAGCAAGCCGGAACTGACCGCCGCCGATCGCTTGTCGCTCTATGGATCCACGATCCTCTTTCAATGGCTTATTGTGGCGATCGTAGGTTTGCGAGCCCTGATGCGAGGTGTAGAGCCGCAAGAATTGGGTATTGCGGCGGGCGATCCGTGGCTGGTGGCCTGGATGAGCATTGCTCTGACAGGGTTGCTTTGTCTAAACCAGGTAGTAGGTTTGCGGAGAATCACGAAAGTTCCGGAAAGCAAGCGCGGCCGCCTGTTCGCAATTACGGAAAGGATCATGCCCCGGACACCGACGGAGACTCTCGTGTACGCTGCGCTGGCTTGCACGGCCGGAATCTCCGAAGAGTTTTTATACCGCGGATTTGTGTTCACGGCGTTCGTGAGGATGATCGTGAATTACGGGCCGCCGAATGCCCTTGCTGCGATTCTATCTTCGGCATGGTTTTCGCTTGCGCATCTGTATCAAGGGAGGCGGGGAGTTATAACTACATTTGTAGTAGGAATGATTTTCATGTTGGTAAGGATATGGACCGGCAGCCTTATCCCTGCCGTTGCTGCCCATATTGGCATAGATCTGGTCGTCGGGATTTATAGTTCCAAAGTTATCCAGAGAATCTGATTAGATGCCAGTTCCCGCCCCCATCGAGATCAAAAGCCAGCTGGTATGCGAGGCCCTGGCTCCTTATTCCATTTCTCCGACCGCGGATCAGATTGCCAGGATTCGGGAGTATGTAGCCATTCTGCTAAGGTGGAATCGCTCTGTCAGCCTTACTTCGATCACGGATCCTGAGGAAATTGTAGGCCGGCACTTTGGGGAGTCCATGTTTGCTTCAAAACTGCTGCCTGTGGAAAACTGTCGGCTGGCCGACGTTGGCACCGGGGCCGGCTTTCCAGGCCTCGCGCTCAAAATTGCCTCTCCGGGCATGCAGATTACTCTAATTGAGTCGAATAAGAAGAAATGTGCTTTTCTGTCCGAGGTGGTAAGAAGTCTAGGATTCGCGGGGGTCGAGATTTTGCCCGAGAGGTTTGAGCAAATTCGCCCGGAATCGATCCAGGCGAATATCATCACTTCTCGAGCTGTTGGGGAATTTAAGCAGCTTGTTCGATGGTCCGGAAATGCGCTCGTTCGCCGCGGACATATTGTCCTTTGGGTAGGAGCAGAAGACTCAACGAGAATTGCCCGCACCCCGGGGTGGACGTGGCAGCCGGCAGTGCGCATCCCCGATTCCCAGCGCCGATTTATCCTGATCGGCCGCCCAATCGATGAAACTTTCCCGCATCACTAAGCAGATTTCACTTTTGTTCCACGTGGAACATTTTCAGGTGAATGCGCTACGGCCTGCCCGATCTGCATGTCTTGCGTTTAGAGCCTCCATTGACAAGTATCGCCGCGCACAAAACAGGAATATTCGTATGAATTATTTGTTCCACGTGAAACAATTTGCATATCTTGCTTTTGATGTGTTAGATTCTGCGGCCTGAGGGAGCTAAATTGGGCCGCATTATCGCAATTGCGAACCAAAAGGGCGGGGTTGGCAAGACTACGACTGCAATCAACCTTGCTGCCTCTCTCGCACTCTCTGAACAACGAACTCTACTGATAGATTGCGACCCCCAGGGCAATACCACCGCTGGAATTGGCTTTCCTAAGGATCCTGCAAGACGCACTCTCTATAATGCACTGATGCTCGGCGAGCCCCTCGACAGAATCATCCTGAAGACGCAAATTGATGGGTTGGATCTGATCCCAGCGGATAAAAATCTGGTTGGCGCGGAGGTCGAGCTGGTAGCTGCCGAAAATCGGGAATACCAGCTCAAGCGGTTACTCCAGCAGGTGAGAGACAGTTACGCTTTCATTGTCATGGATTGTCCCCCGGCGCTCGGTTTCCTCACTCTGAATGCCCTTACCGCAGCTGATTCTGTCCTAGTTCCAATCCAGTGCGAATATCTGGCTCTCGAAGGGGTTTCAGAGCTTTTGGATACTCTTATGCGGATCCGAAGAACATTGAACCCCAGTCTGGCCATCGAGGGAATCGTCCTTACAATGTATGACGAGCGAACCACGCTATCGAAGCAGGTCGCATCCGATCTTCGGAGCTTCTTCGGCAGCCAAATTTTTGAATCCATCATACCGCGGAATGTCCGCTTGGCTGAAGCTCCAAGCCATGGGAAGCCAATCCATTACTACGACATTCATAGTAAAGGAGCGGAGGCCTATATCAACCTTGCAAAGGAGGTCATCTCGAATGGCCAGAAACGCCTTGGGAAAGGGGCTGGGAGCACTGATTCGTGAACCTGAGGCTGTTCCCCAGGTCATCCCGCCAACTACTTCCACGGGAAGCGCAGCGGCAGTCGCGCCAGCACAGATTGCCGGCGGAGGCCCGCTTCAAATCGACATCGACCTGATTGATCCAAGTCCGTACCAGCCCCGGACGCGATTCGCGGAAGCGGGAATTGAGGAATTGGCACAATCTATTCGCACCAGTGGAATCATCCAGCCGCTGGTCGTACGAAAGATTGGCTCAAGATACCAGCTCATTGCAGGGGAGCGGAGATGGCGCGCTTCGCAGCGCGCGCAACTACTTCGCGTTCCGGTTGTCCTGCGAGAGGTAAGCGACGAGCAAGCGCTGGAGCTCACGCTTGTAGAAAACATTCAGCGGGAAGACCTGAATCCCATCGAGGAGGCGCGCGCATTCGACCGCCTGATGGAAGAATTTCATTTGACCCAGGACGAAGTGGCTTCCAGGACAGGAAAGGATCGGGCAACAGTCGCAAATTCCGTCCGCCTGCTTTCCCTCGAAGAGCCGCTGCTTGACTGGATCGAGGAAGGAAAAATTACGGCCGGGCACGGCCGCGCGCTGCTGGCGGTGGAAGATCGAAAGCTGCGGGCCGAACTGGCCCAAAAAGCCTCTCGCGGCAAGCTGACTGTCAGACAGCTGGAACGGATGGCGACTCGGCGATCTCGAGGACGAGGATTGGTAACGCAGGCGGAACCGCAGGATCCGAATCGCCAGGCCGCGCTGGACGAATTGCAGAAGCACATCGGCACTCGCGTCACACTGCATATGCCGACGAAGGGGCACGCCGGCCAGCTGATACTTGAATTTTATGACGAGGAACAATTGAATGGTCTGTACGAGCGCTTGATGAATTAATATTACATTTGTAGTAGATAGTCCCTTTACTTTGAGATGTCTCGCCAGCCGGAAGTGCTTACTACGTCACCGATCCATGATTTTGCGGTTCAAACTATCAGTGCTCGGGTAGAATCATAGTTCCACCGAAGCATTGTTTCTGTCTGGGGGCACTCTATGCAATGGCGATCAAAGGAACGCGGCAAGGAATCCCAGCAACATGAGTTCACAGGCTTTCTGGACAAGGGCGTGCGGTTTGAAGGTACCCTCGAGGCATCCGGCGTGTTTCGCATCGACGCGCATGTGAAGGGAAACGTGATTTCCAGCCACAGCTTGATCCTGGGCGAAGGGGCGAGGGTGGAAGGGCAAATCGAAGGCAATCACGTGGTGATTGCCGGCAAGTTCGATGGTGTCATTTTTGCGAAAGGCCGGGTAGAAATCCAGGCTAAGGGCGTCGTCACAGGTGAAGTCCATTCCCCGTGTCTCGTGATCGAACCGGGGGGAATATTCGACGGGCAGTGCCACATGCTGGCTGCATCGGAGTCCACCAAGCCGCTGACGATACCGATTCGAGCAGGCAAGTAATGAAACGCCACGCTACGGCGCGCATCTAAATTTTGTTCACGAATCCGCAAACTAGCTTGCCGCATGGATACCATCACACACGGAATTGTGGGTGCGCTGGCCGGAAAAGCGCTCTTCGCCGGCCGTGACGTTCCCGGGGGATTTGCCGAAAGCGGCGAGTCCCACGCGCAGAGCTCGCCCACGGCGCGCGCCGCCATCGTCGCCTGCACGCTCGGCGCAATGTTCCCGGACATCGACATCTTCGCGGGACCGCTGGCGCGCAATCCGCTGGCGATCATGGAGTGGCACCGCAACATCACGCATTCCGCAATTATGCTGCCACTGTGGGCGCTGATATTAGCAGCAGTGTCAATACCCCTCGCCCGTCTGGTGAAATGGAAATCGCCGCCGTTTTGGACACTCTTCGCAATCTACGCGGTGGGAATCGGCACGCACATTTTTCTCGATCTGGTCACCAATTTCGGAACCATGGTTTGGAGCCCGCTGCGATATTCGCGCCCGGCCTGGGACTGGGTTTTCATTCTCGATTTGACGCTGACCGCGATTGCCCTGGTTCCGCAGTTTGCCGCGTGGTGTTACCGTGAACCGGGACAATTTTGGCTCCGCTCTTTTTCCGTTTGGGCCGTACTCACGCTCGGAGCATTCGGAGCCTATTTCTTCGCCAGCGCCGCGGGATACGGATTTCCGATTGCGGCTTCCGGTGTCGCCAGCGCCATCTTCGCAGTCATAATTTTCGTTCCCGCCGCTCGGGGCGCCGGTTTTCGGTGGACGCGGGCCGGTTGGTGCCGCGGGGGCCTGGCGGTCTTGTGCGCGTATATCGGTTTAGCGGCTGCGGCGCATCACAAAGCACTCGCGGATGTTCAACAATATGCGGCCGCGCAACACCTGCAAGTGGAAAGCCTGGCAGCGCTCCCCCTGCCGCCGACGCTGACCCATTGGGTGGGCGTAGTCACGACTCCGGAGGGCGTGTGGCGAACCACGTTTCACGAACCGGGCGGCGCCGTGGAGAATACGCAGCTCTACATCGCTCCACAGTCTCTTCCGCTCGTCGAAGAAGCGATGAAACTTCGCGATGTCCAGATTTATCTTTGGTTCGCGCGATTTCCGGTGTGGCGCGTCGTGCATCTGGAAGGGAATGAAACCGCAATCGACATCTCTGACGTGCGGTTCTTTCGAGAAGGGGATCCGATAGCGATCGCCGATCCCCCTGGATCAAGAAGTTTCGCCGGCCCGAGGTCCAGGCGTACGGGATTCACGTTTGTCGTCGTTTTCGATGCCGCCGGGCGGATTATTTCCCACGGTTTCAGGGAACCGGAGTAGCGATCCTGCCTGAATGTTCAGGCGGTTTTAATTCGTGGGGTAAACGACGACCTGGCGTTCTTCGCCTGCGCCTTCGCTTTCGCTGCGGACACCGGGCTCTTCTTTCAAAACGAGATGAAGGATGCGGCGTTCGCGCGAGGACATAGCGTTGAAGCGGAACGGCGCGTGCGTTTCGCGGACACGGCCGGCGGCGACGCGCGCGGAAAGCTTTAATTCCTCGATGCGAATGCCGCGGTAGCCGGCTGCGTCGAATCGAATGCGGCCGTAGAATTGCGGATCGAGCCAAAGCCAGCGCAAGGCGATGTGTTCGAGCGCCAGAAGCAGTTCCGCATTGTGTTCCAGCAGCAAATCCTGGTCCCGGCCCTTGAATTCGACGAGAATTTCGGGATTTTCGAATTCCTTCGAGACGGCAGGTCCCATGGTTCGAATTTCATACGTGAGCTGGAAGCGGCTTTTTTGAAGCAGCGTGTCAAGGCAGCGGCGCAGTTCCGCCGTGACGGCCGCATGATCCAGCTTTCCATCCGCGATGAGGTTCGGGCGTGATGCAGGCGTCAAGATGACTCCCCTCAGACTCCATTGCTCCAAACGCTATTTCTTCTTGCCGGGACCCCGCGAAGGTTTCGGCGGAGGCGGCGCCGTTCGATAGAGATACCACTGCTGCCCGATACCAACGACATTGCTAGTCAGGATATACACCGACAGGCCGCTCGGATAAAGCGCAAACATTCCACCAAAAATCAGCGGAGTCACTGCCATCATTTTGGCCTGGGCGGGGTCCATTCCCGGCGTGGGCGTCATCTTCTGCATGAAATACATGGAAATGGCCATCACAACGGGCAAAATGAAGTACGGATCGTGCGCGGAAAGATCGTGAATCCAGCCAAACCAGGGCGTGTGGCGCAGCTCGATCGTGTTGGCCAGCATGCGGTAGAGGCCGAACCAGATCGGCATCTGGATGAGCGTGGGCCAGCAACTGCCCAGCGGGTTGATGCCTTCACGCGAGTACACGGCCATGACTTCCTTGTTCATTTCGGCCTTGCGAGGATCGCGCATCGAATACTTTTTGTATTTTTCCTGAATGGCTTTGACTTCCGGCGCGACCTTCTGCATTTTCTGCATCGCCCGCATGCTCTTCACTTTCAGCGGAAACATCACCATGTTGATTGCGATGGTGATCAAAACGATCGCCCAGCCGTAGTTGCTTACATACTGGTGCAGCCACTGCAGGGAGTAAAACATGGGCTCCGCGATGAATCCCCACCAGCCGAATTGCACCAGGCTGTTCAGAGGCGGGCGCGTGGCCTTCAATCCGTCAATACTCTTTGGGCCGGCGTACAGGCGGAGGTCCAGCGTTCCGGGCGTTGCCAGGCCCGCGGCCATTTGCGGAACGATTTCAGTTTCGGTTTTACCATCCGTCGTGGTTTCACGCGAGTACGTCCAGCCCGTCACTGCCAGTGGAGTTTCGGCGAGATCGCCGCGCGGGGTAAAGGGCGGCAGAAAAGCGGCGGCGAAGTAAAGATCCTCAATGCCGGCGAAATCGAACGTGCCGGCAATGGGCGCGCGCGTGGTCGTCTGTCCGGGCTTGCCCAGATTTTTTACCGCAAGCGTGTTGAGTTTTCCGGCAGCGCTGGTGAAAATCTGCGTCTGCGCGGCGGCCCGATATGCGGTGATATCGCCGAAGCCGCCGGCCCAAGCCAGGCTGGCTCGCAGCGGCGTTCCATCCAGCGTCACCGTGGTTTTCATATCCACGATATAGGTGGGATTGAATTTGAATTGCTTCGCGACTTCGAGGTGGCCGTCGCTCCAGGACAGCGTAATTTCCGCGGGAGCAAGCAGGACAGTTCCGGGCGGAGGCGTTTTGCCTGCGGAAGTAATTTCAAAGAGCGCGGTATTTGCTGCCACTTCCTGCTGCGCATCGTCGAGCGCGAGGGAAAGCGGCCAGCTGCCGGACTGCTGCGCGGCATCGGGATGGACCAGATCGAGCGTGCGCGGAGGTTTGTGGTCGTCGGTGAATTTTTTGAGCTGCCAGCTTCGCACCACGCCGCCGCGGTTGGAGATCTCCACGCGGTATAGGTCGCTTTCAATCACCACGGAGCTTTCCGCGCTTGCAGCGCGCATGGTCACAGGAGCGGCAGGGGCCGCAGCTTTTTTCGCAGCAGCTGGGGCGGAAGTGGGAACAGCGCCTTGGGCCGGCGGCAAAGCAGGATTTGTGCTCACGGTGGCAGTGCTGGCCGGAGGCTGCTGCTGCGGCTTATTGAAGAGCGCCCATCCCGCGATTACAAACAGGCAAAGCACAGCCGCCAGCAGCGAGCGCATTTCCGTCGACATTTCCTTGCGCTCGCTCACGAACGAACCTCTTTGCCCTCAGTAGGACGGGCTTCAGCCTGTCGGGGTTCTAACGTATGGGTAAGAAAACCAAACAGGCTGAAGCGTGTTCCACTTTTCGGAAAATCATCGGCAGCGGGCACCAGATCCACGCCGCCCGGCGTGAACGGATGGCAGCGCGAGACGCGTCGCAGGGCGAGCCAAGAACCGCGCCGCGCCCCGTGGATTCGCACGGCTTCGGCGGCGTAGTGCGAGCAGGAAGGATAAAACTTGCAGGCGCTCGGCATCAGCGCCGAAAAAAAAGCCTGATACACGCGCACGGCAAAGAGCAGGGCGCGCGCCGCGAGGCTCATGCCTTCGGGCCCGCGCTGCGGATGCCGCGCAAGAGGCGCAGCAGTTCCGCTTCCAGGGGCGCAAACGCCGCCTGCGCCACCGCGCTCTTCGGATGTATGACGATGTCCCATCCCGTAGGAATCTCCGTCCTGTTGCGCCGCAAAATTTCGCGGACACGGCGTCGAATGCGGTTCCGCACCACCGCGCCGCCAAGAGCTTTCTTGATGCTGATCCCGAACCGGCTGGCGCGGTTTGCGGAGGGCGCCCCGGCGGAGGAACTCTCTCGCGGAGGCTCCCGCCCGATGGCCTCATTCGCAAGCGCTGTCTGCGCGCGGAAGAAAACGGAAAACTGAGGGCTCGATCGGCGCTGACCGGCGCCGTATACGGCTTCGTATTCCACGCGCTTCAGCAAGCGCATGGCACGGGGAAAACACTGCCGTAGCTCGACTGCCCGTCCGTCAGGCGGGTCCGAATCTCTAGATGGGCGTAAGACGATGGCGTCCCTTTTTGCGTCGGGCGGCCAAAACTTTGCGGCCCCCCGCAGTCTTCATGCGCGTGCGAAAACCGTGTGTTTTGTGGCGACGGCGCACTTTTGGTTGAAACGTGCGTTTCGGCAAAGAGCTCTCCCCCTCAGTCCCGGTAAATGGACCGAATCAAAACGTCTAGTGTAGTCGAGGCGTTGAGAGTGGTCAAGGATGGGCGGGGTCGGCCAATCCGAGTGCGAAATGTGTGTCAAAATGCCCATACGAGTGTCCACAAATATTGCGCTCAATTCCTGATAGAACGTGATAACCCTCGTATTGCCAATGCGGGCCGATTGGCATCGGCTGTGCCCTCATTTGTTAGTTGGGCGGCGATGTCGCTTGGGAAGACGCGGCTCACCACGGCCGGAGGGGGTTACTATGCCGCCCGCGATGGTCCGGGAGCGATTTTTTTTCCGCTTCCAGATCGGTTATTCTTGAAGATTACGATGACGCGAACTGTCAAATTTGATGGACGTCCCATCTGGGCGGAAGTAAGTGTGGGGGCGCTGACGCACAATCTGCGCGCGATCCGCTCGCACGTCAATCCCGCGGGCGGGCGCGGGGCGCGGCGGAAAATTCTTGCCGTCATCAAGAGCAACGCCTACGGCCATGGAATCGTTCCCGTCGCGCGGGTCCTCTCGAAAGCGAGCGCGGACTGGTTTGGCGTGACTTGCTCAGCGGAGGGCGCGGAACTGCGCGAGAGCGGGATCCGCGAACCGGTGCTGATTCTTACCGGCTTCTGGGCGGGCGAGGAAAAGCGGATTCTCGACAACCACCTCACGCCGGCGATCATGAGCGCCGATCAGTTGCGGCTCCTGGAAAAGGCGGCCCAGCAGCGCAAGCCGCGCAAGCGGCCGTTCGATTTTCATCTGAAGATTGACACGGGGATGAACCGTCTGGGCATTCCGCCATCGGAGATTCCGGCATTCGCGCGCGCGCTGGCGGATAGCCCGCACGTGCGCCTGGCAGGCACGTTTACTCACATTGCATCATCGGAAGTATTTACCACAGAACAAACTATCGAGCAGGAAAGAACATTCGATGCGGCGCTGGCCTGCATGCGTTCGCTCGGGCTCGATCCCGGCATCGTGCACATGGCCAACAGCGCCGCAATCGTCAGCCGGCCCTCCACCTGGCGGGACATGGTGCGCCCCGGCGCGATTCTCTACGGCTACCACCAGTTTTTCGAGCCGTCCGAGCTGAATCCGGAGATGGAGGCGAAACTTCCCGTGCGGCCGGTGCTATCGTTCCGCGCGCGGATTGTTTCGATCAAGGATCTGCCGCCGGGATCGCGTGTCGGATACAACGCGCGGTGGACAGCGTCGAAACCCTCCCGCGTCGCCGTGCTCGCCGCGGGATACGCGGATGGCCTCGTGCGCGTGCTTTCCAATAAAGGCCGCGTGATCGTTCGCGGCGAGATCGCTCCCATCGTAGGCACGGTTTCGATGGACCTTACCACCGCCGACGTTACGGGAATCGCTTCCGCGCGTGTGGGCGATATCGCCACGATCTACGGCACCGACGGCGGCACGACGCAATCCGTGCCCGACGTCGCGAAGATTGCCAACACTGCCAGTGCGGATTTGCTCTGCGCGCTCGGAAAGCGCGTCCCCCGCTTTTATTTGCCTTGATGTTTTGTAGGACAGGCTTCCAGCCTGTCCGGTTTTCCGATGGCGCAAGAAGAGTCAAAACCAGTGACAGGCTGGAAGCCTGTCCTACTTGCTACTGCGGCCTTGCGACTTCCACGGGCAGGGTTGCAGTGGCGGGCTTGATTCTTCGGAGGACTTCGCTGGTCCACAATTTTTCGGTGAGCAGAGTCAGGAAACCATTCTCGAAATCGCAGACCGCGCAGAACAGATAATTTCGGAATACAGCGTGATAAGCGTCCACGCCGCGTTCTGCCAATTCGTCTTCCACGGCTGGATCGCCCGCGGCCAAGAGCGTTCCCGCGCGAGCGCCAAAAGTTTCACCCGCGAATCGTTCCACGAGCCCGACGAGCGCGTCTCCGGACGGTGTAGGGATAACCAGCGAGTGGCCTGAAGCTTTTTCTTCAAACGGCACGGCGTGCAGGCGGCAATAATCGCGCACGCGGTCGAGGTGAGAGAAAAAGTCGAGCGCCCACGGCTCCGTTCCCGGCAGCGCGCCAAGCGTAGCGGCCCACAGACGCGCCGCGTCGGTCCCGCGCGCCGGCTCGCGGCTCTCGATCTCCACGAGATCGAGGCCGACGGCCTTGACGTCCGCTCCGAGATCGAGCGGCTCGACTTCCAATACGTATTGCGGATCCGCCATTTCGCGCTCACGCGTCCGCAGAAGCGCTCTTGGCGAATCGCCTCTGGAAATCCGGCGAGGCTTTGCGCGCCTCGAGCCAGTCGAAAAACGCGTCGGGCGTATCGAGCCACACCTTGAACCACATCATGATTTCTTCTTTCTCGGCGCGCTTCTCCGGTTCCACTTTGTGATTCCGCGCGATCATTTCCGCGCGGCGGCGGCCCATGCGCGCCACTTCCAGGACGCGCTCAGTGGCGGCGTGCTCCTCTTCCTCTTTGAATTTGCGGTACAGCTCATCGAGACGCATGATGCACATCTCCGCATCCTCGAGATTCGCGAAATGGAGCAGGTCCTGGAATTCCTCCTCGTACTGCCCTTCGGTGTCCGCCTTGGTGGACCACACGATGCGCATGCCCGCGGTTTCCAGCACGCCCGCGATGTAATCCGCGGAAGTCTTTCCTCCCGCGCCGAGACGCGCCACGAGTTGCCGCCGGATTTGTTCGACTTCCGCGGGAGTAAATCGCGGCACGGAAAGCTCGCGCGCAATCTCCAGGATCAATTCCTTTTTGGTCGGGTGGTCGGAGTGTGTCATGGCGACGTCCTCACAGGCCTGGATTTCTTCATCTCCGGGGCTGGGGCTGGGGGCGGGCCGCCGGTGGATGGATTCCGCGACTCTTCAAGCAATTGCCGGTAACGCGCGACGTTCTCATTATGCTCCTGAAGTGTCTTGCTGAAGAAGTGCCCGCCTTCGGTATTCGCGACAAAATAAAGGTCGTCGGTCGGAGGAGGGTCAAGGGCTGCGCGGAGAGCAGCTTCACCGGGATTAGCGATCGGGCCGGGGGGCAAGCCCCTGTTTCGATACGTGTTGTACGGGGAAGTGAAATGCAAATCGTTGCTAGAGAGCTTGCCTGAGTACGCGCCTACCAGGGTGAGCGCATACGCGACCGTCGGATCGCACTGCAGCGGCTGGCCGATGCGCAGCCGGTTTTCAAATACTCCAGCAACGTGCGGACGCTCTTCCGGGCGCGGAGTCTCACGTTCCACAAGGGAAGCGAGGGTTACGACATCCTGAATGCTTTGGTGCGGAGCAGGGCCGGTTTCCGGCAAGGTCAGCCACTCTTGCCGGAATTTCTTGACCATCGCGGTGGTCATGTCTTTCCCCGTCATGTGGCGCGGGAACTCGTAGGTCGCGGGGAAAAGAAAACCTTCCAGGCTGGGCGCGTCGGGAGCGATGTCGCGGATGGGCGAAGGGTCGCGCGCGGCAACCAGAAATTCGTCGCGGGAGAGGAACCCTTCGTGAGCGGCCAGATCGGCGATATCGAACATCGTAAATCCCTCAGGAATTACGAATTCCTTTACGAATACGCGGCCGTTGACAATCGCGTCGTACACGGCGAAGGCGGTCACCGGGCGGTCAAAGAAATACTCGCCGGCCTGCAGGGTGCGGCGCCCTCGCTCGCGGCACAAAAGTTCAAATGCGATCCGGCTGCGCACCACGCCGTTTTCATCGAGCAGGCGCGAGATGGTGCGTTGCGACGCCCCGCGCGGGACGTCCACGTAGACCCCGTTGCCCGCGAACCCCTGGTACGGCTGGTACAGAGCCAGATAGAGATATCCTGCCGCAAGGCTCACAAGAATCAGGAGGAAGAGGAAGGCCCGGCGCATGTCAGGCTCGCGTACCGGTCCGCGTGCGGATCCGGTCCAGATAATCTCGCAGGATGATAGCGGCGGCGATGTCGTCGAGCGGCGTCCTTTTCTTTCCATCGGTACGCCCAGAGGAACCGCGGCGCGCGCGCTTACCAGAGCTCATTTTGGAAAGCGCCTCTTGCGCTTCCCACGAACTAAGCCGCTCGTCCAGCATTTCCACCGGTAGGCCAAGGGCTTTCTCGACGCGCGCCGCGAAACTTTTTGCCTCTTCGGACATCTCGCTCGGCGTTCCGTCCAGATGCAAAGGAAGCCCAACGACAATGCGGCGAACTCCCTCCGCGCGGACCAGTTCGCGCAGGCGGGCAAGATCGCGGCGGCGATTGATTCGAGTCCAGGTGGCGTAGGGGCGGGAAGCGACGCAAAATTCGTCCGATAGGGCCAGGCCCAGCCTTTTTTTCCCGTAATCGATCGCCAGAATCACACCCGTGGCGGGAGGATTTGCCGCCAGGGACAGAGCGCGGAGCGGAATCGCCACGGCATTATTATAACTCGAAAGGGGGGCCATGTAGGACGGGCTTCAGCCTGTCGGTTTTGAATTTACTCACGGCGGACGAAAACCGACAGGCTGGAAGCCTGTCCTACTGGCCAGGCATTCTCCCGCGCTCTCCTGATTCCCAGAGCGGCCATAGGCGGTGGTCTTTCATTTGCTCCTCGAGTCCGGCGCTTTTCAACAGGGACTCAATCTCGGCGCGAGACTGGCGCGGGCCGATCGCCTCGGCGCGCTCCGCAATGCCAAAGGCGGCGACGGCGGCGATCGCAGTATTGCGCTTGAGTTCTCCCAGTTCCTGAATGCCAAGTGTCTTGGGCGAATTCGTAGAAGCGAAATGCCTGCCACCCGTATCCGGCGAGGGCGCAAGCAGGGTAGGAATTCCTTCCAAAAGAAAGAACAGACTGTAGGGCTCAAGTGGCGCGTCGAAAGTGTGATGCGTGACACCCATGGCGGCGATTGGGTTCAGGGCATCTTTGACGCCGGGTTCGATATCATGCCTGCCGTTGAGGACGAACCCGGTCACCGGATTCGCGGCTGCGGCGAGGATTATGACCGCCGAGGCACGATCGATTTCTTTGCGATGTGCCTGTACGTAGTGCAATGAGGCAAACTCACCGGGGACAAAAAGGACGAAGCGAATCGACCGTCGAGGGTGAATTCCGGTGAGTTGAATGTCGCGAGCTGCCTCGATCACTGAGGCAGCGTTACAAGCTTCTTCCAGGCCGGGAGATGGGGAGCCGAGATAAGCTCCGAGCAAGACCCATTCATCCGGCTTCTCACGCCCGCGAATTTCCGCGACCACGTCCTCTCCTTCCTGAGGCCCCATAACGGACCGGGGCGCATGGAGGGGGTACTTTTCCATGTGCACATCGACATTAGCGTCTCGAAATGAGGCGACGGCCCACTCGGCAGCCACCGGTTGATTTATGCTTTGCAAATTCCTAACGGCTTCGAATAGACGGCGCAGATTAGCATCCAGCCGCGAATCTTCTTCGGCCATGGCAACAATTTTCGGCGCGACTTGTTCGCAGAGCGTCTCCCCTGTCGCCGAGCATGCCTGCACATTTGATTTCGCCGCGTCGCGGATGCGCGCCAGAGGATCGGGCACTGATGGAGATAACTGCGCGAGGGCGGGAATCGCGCACGCAAAAAGCAGCGCAACACATAGGGCGACTGAAAATTTAGCGGGTGCCATCGTAGTTCGTCCTCGAACAAATGCTAAAAAGTGGTCAGGGGAATTATAGCTCAATTACAAAAGCCGGCTTACCGCCCCTGTACGGAATTTACGATTGCATCGGCGACGCGTATTAGGCGGACCATTTCGGCGACGTCGTGGACGCGGACGATGTGCGCGCCGCCGAGAATGGATGCAGTCACGGTCGCGGCCGTGCCGAGCAGGCGTTGATCAGGAGGAGCACTCGGGCCGTCCGGCCCAGCAAGGGCTTTGCCAAGGAACGCTTTTCGCGATGTGCCGATCACGATCGGGCAGCCGAGGCGCGCGAATTCGGGGAGCCGCGCGAGAATTTCAAAATTTTGTTCGTGTTTTTTTCCAAATCCGATTCCCGGATCGAGCAGGAGTTGCGTCTTGGCGAGGCCAGCGTGTTTTGCGCGCGCGACCGCGTCGCGCAGGCCGGTCATCACGTCGCGTATTACATCGCGCGCGAAGGGGCCTCGCTGCATCGTCTGCGGCGTTCCCCGCATGTGCATGAGGATCAGCGGAGCCCGCGCGCGACGCGCGACTTCGCCGAGGCGCGGGTCCATCCGCAAGCCTGAAACGTCGTTCAGGATTTCGGCGCCGGCTGCGAGGGCCGCTTTCGCGACGTCCGCCCGCCGCGTGTCCACCGACATGGGAATGCGCAGCTTGCCGCGCAACGCCTCGATCACGGGCAGAATGCGCCGAAGCTCTTCCTCGGCGGCGATGGCAGTGGCGCCGGGACGCGTCGATTCGCCGCCGATATCGAGGATGTCCGCGCCGGCCTGCTCGAGTTGCAATGCGCGCGCGATGGCCGCTTCCGAATCGAGATACCGTCCGCCATCGGAAAAGCTGTCCGGCGTGATATTCAAAACGCCCATGATCAGCGTGCGCTCGCCGAGGATCAGCGTGCGTGAAGGAAGATGCAGGCGAAATCGTTTGCGGTGAAACATAGGGGAACCATCATACAAAAAGGTTCAAAGATGTGGGGGCCGGACTCGCGAGCATTCATTTCTAACCACATTCCTGATAGCTAGAATCCAGCCCGCCGTCTTGACAGAGAACGGAAAGTTCTCATAGCGCCGGCGCTACCACTCATCGCGCGCGAAGTTCCTTCCCGGAAAGCGAAACCTCGTAAATCAACTCGGCATCTTAGCCTGTATGGTACGATTGCTTCACGATTCGGCGTCATTTTTTTTGGCATGAGCAGGAAGAAATCGGCGGACGGAAGCGGACCAGGGGGAAGCGGGTTTGATGAGGTTGTCAGGTACGCTTTACAGAATTTGTGTATTGTTTTGCGCGGTTGTTGCCGCGGCTTCGCTTTTTTCAACGATCCAAGCCTCCGCATTTCCACAAACCAATTGGACGCTGGATAACGTTCTCAAACAGCTCGATACGCAGGCGTCGAGCTTTCAGAGCCTCACTGCGGATCTGGAGCGCACCAAGGTAACTGTCGTGGTGAACGACAAATCCACCGAATCCGGGCAGATTTCCGTTCGGCGCGACGACAAGATGCGCATCGAGGTGACGCAACCCGATGCGCGGACGATCCTGCGTGACGGCGACAATTTTTATATCTACAACCCGAAGATTCACCGCGTCGAGGAATACAATCTCGGAAATAAAAAATCCGTCGTCGATCAATTCCTGCTGCTGGGTTTCGGGACTTTCGGAAGCTCGTTGAAAGAGAGTTACACGGTTACATTGCAGGGCGAAGAAACGCTCGACAACCGCAAAGTCCTTCGGCTGGAGCTCTTGCCGAAGACGGATGAAGTGCGCAAGCAGCTCTCCAAAATTCTGCTATGGCTGGATGAATCGACGTGGTTGCCGGTGCAGCAGCAATTTTTCGAGACGGGTTCGGGCGATTACTTCATCATCCGCTACCGGAACATCAATCGAAACGTGCGTATCCCGGATAATGAATTCAAACCTCACTGGCCGCACGGCACGACGAGAATGCAGCCGCAGGGATAGCTTTTCTTCCACTCGCTTTCCACAACAAGTTTCGCCGGTTTTTGTAGCGTCCGCCTTCAGGCGGTCAAGGGTGTGATTCGACAGTGCCCGCCTGAAGGCGGGCGCTACTGGTTTGACCGGTAGATGACGTCCTGAGGGCCATCCATGATTTTGAAATCCGCGGGGACTGTGAACAGCGAAGCATCGGGCTCCGACCGCACCACATTCGTCAGCTTGAAGGTTTGCTCGCCCATTCGCGGGTCGGTTCGCTTACTGTAGACAATCGTCTTCAGATCGGGCGACGTCCAAACTTCCGTGACAATGCTGATAGGCCTGTCATTCCCAATTTCACCCACGGGAATCGTGCGCGTCGTTCGCACTCCATTTACCAGCACGCCTTCCATGGTTTGCGAGCCGAGATCCTCCGTGTTGACCTGGCCCTGATCGCTGGAAATGAAAGTTTTTTGCATGGGAAGCGCTATCGCCATTCCCGGCGATGGCGGGACCGGCGCCGGGCCGCTCGCGGATACGGAATCCCTCATTTGCATGATGACCCTGGGACCAGGAGCCGAGCCGGAAGCGTTTATGTTCATAGGAAGCCCGGGCATCTTCATCGCCGTCTTGTCCGTCAAATTCAACGTGTAGGCCGATTGCGCCACAGAATCCTGGATGAAAACGAGGTGCGGCGCATCGGCGGCCGATAGATTGCCGATGGCCGGCAACGACGCATCCTGGCGCGTGCGGCCCTGCGAATCGCGCGCAATGTTTCCGGTAGTGGTCTGCGTGATGTGCGTTCCGTCTTCGAGTGTCTGAATATTTTCGTTGGTTATCGTGGCGGAATACGGCGCGCCCTGCACCGGAGCGCCGGGCCCTCTTCCAACCATACCAACCCCTGCTGTAGTCACGGGTCCCGCCACTTGGTTTTGAAAGAAAACCGCGTTTCCGCCCTCTTGCGCGAACACGCAAGGGGATGCCGTCAGAATCATTGCGAGGATGAGTGCGCGTTTCATGGCAGTGTCGCTCTCCTTTCAAATCCCGCTAGCCGGGGCCGCAGAAGCAGGCGCTCGGCCGAACCGTCCGCCGCAATCGTGAGGTCCGCGACAAAATGAATGCCTTCCGGAACAGCGCCCGGAGGAAACATTTCATCGGCGGGGATAGCGATCCGGATCATGGGCTCGTCCGGCTGGAGGTAGGCATTCTGGTTTTGCACGGGCGCCGGGTTTGCATTCCGAACGGATGCGAGTGTTGTGGCCTGCCGCCGGTGAACTCTCTGGATCGCCGGACTCACGGAAGCGGGAACCGCCGCCGCAGCGACGGCCGTGGAAGCCGCTGCCTCAATTTGTGGTGGAGGAACGGCCGGCGATTCGACGCGCGTTCGCGGCATCGCTAGGAACAGCGCTAAGAGAGCAGCCACCGCGCAAGCTGCTGCAGCTACCGGCGTCCAGCGGGGCGCTCTGCGGCGCGCGCTCGATTCAATTGCCGCGTCGCAATACGCGTCGAATTCGCCGCTCACTCGTTTGTACGCGTCGACGCCGCTCCGGCATTCGGAGCAATCCTCCAGGTGCCGCTCCACTTCGGAGGCCTCTTCCGCGAGAAGCTCGCGGTCCAGCCAGGCGATTAATTTTTCCGAAAATTCACACATTGCATTTCTCCGCTAATTTTTTAATGGCGCGATCCACCGTGTCGCTCACCGTGGATTTCGCAATCCCCAATACTTCGCCGATTTCGCGATACCGCAATCCACTCGCGCGCAGCAGCAGGCACTCTCGTTCGGACGCGGTCAACAGGCGCATCGCCTTTCCCAGCTGCTGGAATTTCTCTTTCTCCAGCACGGCGTGTTCGGGCGACGCCTCGTGTGATACCGCGTCCATTTCCGTATCACTCCCGGCGCCGAAATTCCGGTCGTAACGATTCTGGCGGTTTCTGGCCTGGTTGTGCGCCACGCGAAACAGCCAGCCGCGAATGTTTTCCTGCGAACCGCCCGAGGCCAGGTGACGGTGCAGGATCAGAAAAGAGTCTTGCACCACATCTTGCGCTTCGTCTCTCGAAAGCCCGAGGCAGACCAGGTATCGAAGCAAAGGTTTGCGCAATTCGCGATACAGCGTCGTAGCCTCACACGCGCCGGTCGACAAGCGCGAAAGTGGGAGCGCCAGGTGTGCGGCATCGCCGCTCATGAAATCCTCGTCATCGCGTTTCTATTTATATAACAAGTGAGGGCTACGGATTTCCGGCTTGGCCCGCGTAAATCGATGCCAGCTCACCCTGTTTGGTTAGCCGGCAGCGAGCGGACAGGTGGGTTCATGTAGCACAGGCACTCTTGCCTGTGCGGTTTTGTGAGCCGCACATATGCCGACTAACGCAGCAACGATTGCAAAAACCGCACAGGCAAGGATGCCTGTGCTACTTAAATCTGCGAATACGGCGTCGGCGTCAGGATCAGATTGGTGATGTTGGAGACGATAGGCTCGAACGCGTATTTGGGCTGCGTCGAGTACGACTTCCAATCGTCGGAGGCACGGAACGCGGCCCACTGTTTATCGCGCGTGGCCAGGCTGTCAAAGCAGAGCATGTAGGTCAGGTTCGGCAGGCGCGGGCCGATGAGCGTCTCACTGTAGAAAATCTGTTCGAAGCCGTTCTTCGCGAAAATATCGGCTTCACCTGATTGCATCATTTCGACTTTTCGCCGATGATCCTGGTCGGTAGCGCCCTCATAAATGCGCAACTCGAAAACACGCGCGCCTTTCGAGGCGGTCGCTTTCGGAAGAACAACGTTCGGCCATTTCTCGAACGCCTGCAGGAACGTGCTGTCCATGCGTCCAAACCAGGCTCCTTGGCGGGCGCGTTCAGAAACGATGCGCCTGCCTTCGTGTACTCGTCGTCCTTCGCGAGGAGATTCTCGACCGTAGCCAGCTTTTCGGCCGATGAGCCCGGCATCAGCACGTAAATCGACGGCGTATCCGGCCCAATCGTAAGATCGAATACGCCAACAGGAGAAATCGACATGCGATTCAGCGCGGGAATCAGCGCGTCGCGGAAAAAATCGTCGCACATCTTCCTCTGCGGTCCGGCGTTGATGTGATACCGCCGGAGCTGGTAGAAGTCCCGGCCTTTGGCCGTCATGTTTCCCTGGGCCGCTTCGAGCGCGCTCCCTGGCGCAGTGACTGCCAGAGCCGATGCTGCTAGCGAAGAAGCCAGAAATTTTCGCCGTTCCATGGGTAACCTCCGGTGCGAATCGTTGCCTGCTGTTGGTGCCGGTATCGTCACACAATTCGATTCAAGTGTCTATTCCTCGAGTAGGACGGGCTTCCAGCCTGTCGCTTTTGGATTTTTCCCGACCCGGCCGAAAACCAGACAGACTTGAAGTCCGTCCTACTTGGCCGACTCGCGCGCGCGATCCAAAATGTAGGCGTGGATCAAACGAACCTGAGCGGGCGTAACATCTCCTGTGAACGACGGCATGCCCAATTCCCGACGCGCGCCGCCCAGCACAATCTCCTCGAACATTTCATGTGTTGAGTCCGCGGCATAGCGCAGGTCCGGAACCGATCCTCCGCTGATGGCTTCCCCGCCGTGGCAGCGCGCGCAAGTGTTCGCAAAGAGTTTGCGGCCCTCTTCGATTTCGGCCTTGGAAGCCGCGAGCTTGAACGTCGGCATCGGAACGGGCTTGTCCACATGCTGGTACGGAGGAATCGTCGCCGTGCCTCCAAGCTGGAACACCAAAAGTTTCGCGGGCCCCACGTTCCCTTTTCCGGGCGGCCGGTTGCTGAGCACCTGCGGACCGCCCCATCCGCTCTGCACCGCGATATATTGCACGCCATCCACCGAAAACGTAATCGGCGGAGCAGCGATTCCGACCCCGGCGTCGAACTCCCAGAGCGGTTTGCCGTCCGTGGCGCGGTAAGCGGAGAGCTTGCCGTCGCCTCGGCCTTGAAACACGAGATTTCCGGCAGTGGCCAGCGTTCCTCCGCTTTTCGGAGTGGGCAGGTCCACATGCCAGGCTTCCTTTTGCGCCACCGGATCCCAAGCAACAAGGTGTCCGGCGTTCTTCATTTTGAGATACGCGTCACGCGCAGGTCCGCGGTAGGCCCTGTCGGACCCAGTGGTTTGGTCGTGCAGGTTGATCTTCCAGTTGGGAATGACGGCGTGAAGAGAGGTGTCTTCGAGGACCGCGAGGTACACCAGCCCAGTCGTAGGACTGAATGAGATGGGATTCCAGTTGTGTGCGCCCTCGGCCGACGGTTTTACGAGGGCCGCGTCCTTGAGCTGGCGCGCGGCTGGATTCTCAATGGGACGTCCGCTCGGGTCGATGCCAGTGGCCCAATTGACGGGAGCAAAGGGACGAGCCGAAATGAACTTGCCGTTTTCACGGTCGATCACGTAGAAGAAACCGTTCTTGTTGGCCTGCATGATCACGCGGCGCTGGGCCCCGTCGATTGTGAGGGTGGCCATCAGCAGCGGCTGCGTCGCGTCATAGTCCCAGTTGTCGCCCGGCGTCGTCTGGTAATACCAAGCCTGCTCTCCGTTATCGGCGCGCACGGCGACGATGGAAGCGACGTAAAGACTGTCGCCCTTGCCGCGCAGTTTGTCGTACCAGGGCGAAGCGTTCCCGGTGCCGAAGTATACGAGGTCAAGTTCAGGATCGTAGACCATCGACTCCCAGGCGGTCCCGCCGCCTCCGGCCTTCCACCATTCGCCTGACCAGGTGGCCGCCGCGCGTTTCATCGCGTCGGATTCGAACGGCTTGGAGGGATCACCAGGCACCGTATAGGTCCGCCAGGCGAGGTTGCCGGTCTCCGAATCGTACGCGGAGACGTAGCCGCGCACGGGATACTCCGCGCCCGCGTTCCCGATGAGCACGCGCCCCTTGGCGATCCGCGGAGCGGCCGTGATGGCGTAGCTCCCGTCCTTTGGCGTCGTCTGCACATCCCAAACCGGCGCGCCCGTCTTCTCGTCCAGCGCGATGAGCCGGCCGTCCAGCGTCGCCACATAGACGCGGCCTTTGTAAAGAGCTACGCCTCGATTGACCACGTCGCAACACACGTACTTGTCGTGATCCTTCGGAACTTTTGGATCATATTGCCACAGCAGCTTTCCCGTTTTTGCGTCGAATGCGTACACGATGCTCCATGCGCTCGTCGTATAGATCACTCCATCCTTCACGAGGGGCGTCGCCTCCACGCCGCGCAACGTTTCAAGATCGTAAGACCACGCGAGGCCAAGCTTGCCGACGCTCTGTTCGTCGATCAGCTTGAGAGGACTGAAGCGCTGCTCCGAATACGTGCGCCCATACGTGATCCAATTCGCGGAATCCCCGTCCGCCGCGCGAAGCGCCGCGTCATCGACCACTACTTGCTTGCGCGCGCACCCGGCCATCGCCAGGATCGAGATTGCCGCACATACCACGATTAAACGCCCACGCGAATTTAGGCGCATCACTTCCTCCGCTCAGAATTGCTAGTTCGGCCCCGCTGGGCAGGCCCCGCCCTCTTTGGTAGCAGCCGCACTGATATGCCGCGCGGCAAGGGGATGTCAAGGAGAAATTTGTTGCGGAAGCACGTATGGCGGAGAAAGCTATTTCGTGGTCTTAGATTCCTTGTAGCCTTTTTTCGTGGCTCGCGCCGCGGTCTGCTCCAGCGCCTCGCGCGTGAAGAGTTGCGGATCGACGTTGGAATTGAATTTGCACTCGGTCAGGAAGGTCTGGGTAATTTGGCGCCCGTTCCGGGTCAGCTCCAGCTTCAACGGCACCTTGACTCCGTCCATAGTCAAATACTGAATGTAGCTGGTAAAGACCTCGGTGCGCTCGCGGGTTTCAGGATCGCGGGTCGTGACGACCCAGCGCAGCGGCAAGTGCGTGTATTTGTCCACCGCCAGCCGAATTTCGTGGTGTTCCGGGTCGTCAAATTCGATCCACTCCACTTCCTTCAAGTCGATCAGGTCGGACCCGGTGTACCGCGCTTCGACACCGGGTTCCTTCCGTCGGACGCGGAGCACGTGATCCATGTCCGTTTTCAACTGTTCGCTGAAATTCTTGTTGACATCATCGGGCTGGTTGGACACGCCGGCCTTGTTGAGCATCCATCCTTGATCGCCGTTGAAGACCGTGACCACCAAGCCGCCCTGCTTAACCCACGTGGGATCTTCGCCGCCCATTATGAGGCCGAGAATATTGGGGTGCTCGCCTTTAACGTGATATTCCACGCGGTTCTTGTCCGGAAACAGCCACTGTTCACGGAAATCCGTATAGTCGGCCACGCCGCCTACACTGACGGTAAAATCCTTGATTTGGCCGGTGCAATCGGAGTCTCGCACGTTCAGATACGCCTGCCCGCCGAGCGCGTTGATCACCTGCGCCAATATTTGCTTGGCCTTCGCGGCGCTCTGCTCGGGGAGCATTTCCTGCGCCGGGCCGGCGTTTGCGGGCCTTCCGCAGGCCCACGCCAAACCCAGCGCCAGGATCGCGCACACCATCGCCCGGAATATCAGCCGCACAGAGTGAAACCTCCACTTACATGGAAGAGCTTATTGGCCATAATGGTTGCCAGAGTCTTTCTCATAAGCACTCGCGCCTATAGTCCGCTCCACAAATCGGGGGCTAGACAGTTTGCGGAAAGGTACAAGTAGCATAGCCACTTTCGGCTGTGCGGTTTTGTGAGCCGCACGCGCAGACTGTCCAACGCAACTACGATCGCAAAACCCGCACAGGCAGGAGTGCCTGTGCTACTAAAACCCGCCCCCTACTTCTCAGCCCGCGCCAGCCGCGCGGCTGCTACAAGCTCCCGAAACAGCGGCCGCGCCAGCGCATCGCCCGGCATTCTTTCCGGGTGCCACTGCACGCCCACCACCCAATTCGAATGGTCCGTCCACTCGACAGCTTCGACCACGCCGTCCGGCGCCCGCGCCGTAATGCGCAGCCCCCGTCCCGGTTCAAGCACCGATTGATGATGCCACGAATTGACCTCCGCCTGGGCCGCGCCGGTGAGCGTGAGCACACGCCCAGGATTGACACTCGCTGAGTGCATGGCGTCCGGCGCTTCGCTCCCGTCGGGAAGCTCATCTTCCTCGGGACTGTGGCACACTTTCGTGCCCAGCTCGGTGGGGATGTCCTGGACCAGGCTACCGCCCAGAAAAACGTTCAGCGACTGAATCCCGTAGCAGATGGCGAGGACAGGTTTGCCCGCTGCCAGCGCGTGTTCAAGCAAGGCGAAATCGGTGCGCTCGCGCGCGGCGTCGGCATCGGCTGCGGCCGGGTGGCGCTTCGCGCCGTAGTGCCCCGGATCGATGTCCGCGGGGCTGCCGGTCAGCAGGAAAGCGTCCAGATTTTCCGCCTCGCGTTTCAAAGTCTCGGAACCGGAAGCGAGAGAGAGCAGCACAGCCTCGCCGCCGGCGCTTTCCACTGCACGAAGGTATTTGTCGATTTTGAGGCGGGAGTTCGCAACTTCCTCCGCGGCGGTGCGCCACGGTACGCCGATGCGCGGGCGGGACAGAACTTGCTGGGTCATCGAAGTAGACATTTTAGCATCGCCATGTGGAACACGCTTTAGCCTGTTTGGTTTCCATTTTCAGATCCATTACAGTGCGATAGTCCCGCCGCGGCGAATCCGTTGGGATTCGAGTCGCCTGCAAAAAAGCGACAGGCTGAAGCCTGTCCTACCTAAGTCGCCGCCGCCGCGGAGGGCCCGGCGGGCGCCGGCGCAGGCGCGGCAATATTTTTCCGGCGGAGCAATTCGACGATGTCGAAATAGAGTTTCGCCCTCTGCTGGTGGCGCTCGTTGGCGCGCGTCACATAGCGCACCGCAATTTCAAATCCGAGATTGGCCGGGCGAACGCTGATTGCCGGGCCGGCTGAAAACGGGCGAACTCCGCGGTCGCTTCCGAGCTGTCCCCATTCCTGCTCCGCAATATGCGCGTTCGCTTCGGTTTCCTTGGTCACGATTTTCTGAATTTCTTCCGCCACGGGATAGGGATCCTGATCCACAGGCACGGCAAGCAGCAATTCGTCCCAGAGCCACTGCCCGGATGTGGAAAAATTGAAGTAGTGTCCCTCGATTGCATAGCTGTTGACGAACGTCACGCGGCGTCCTGTGGGATGCCCAGCGTCGTTCCAGTTGCCGGTTTCGAGCACAACCGTGTGGAACAGACCGATTTCCACGACTTCGCCGCTCACGCCGTTAATTTCCACCCAGTCGCCGTGACGAATTCCGTTTTTCCCCATCAGCACGAACCAGCCGAAAAATCCGACGATAAAATCTTTCATCGCCACGGTGAGCCCGGCGCCGGCCAGGGCCAGAACCGTCGCCATCTGGCTGGGCATGCCGAAAACAATCAGCAAAGTCAGAATGGCGCCCACGGTGCGCGTGAAAATGTGCGCGACCGAACGCAAAGTCAGGAGCTTTTGCTGATCGGGCTCCACGCGCGCGAACATTCGCTCCAGAAAATAAGTCGTCAGCAACACCGCGAGGCCAATGGCCAGCATCAACGCAAAGGAAATGAGGAGGCCGTGCAACAGATCCCGGCGGCGCGAAGCTACCGCGGCGCTCCACTGGCCATAGATCCCCGCGAGGTCCTGCTGATTGCGGATGCGGCTGTCCAGGCCGGACATTCTTTTCTGCAACGCGCTCAGCGACTTGTAGGAAGAAATTGCGTCGCTGGTTTGACTGGATGTGGAGGTTGCATTATTAGCCGGATTCCCTCCCGGGGCGTTTCCGGCAGACGCGCCGGCTGATTTTTTCTTCGGTTGCGATTGCGCCTGCTCGAGTTGCTGTTCGAGTTCGTCGTGCGTTCCGGAATATGTGGAGGCCGCCGCGGCCGCCGCGTGTTCCTCCTGGCTCAGGCGTCTCACAATCGACTGGAGCGCATACGCCGCCCGAGCACGTGAAATAAACGAATCGGAAACCGGCAATGCCGACTTCGCCTGCCTCCCTACAATGCTGAGATCCAGCTGTCCGCCGCTACTTTGCTCCGAGGCGTTGTAATCGCTGACCATGCGCTGGATCCGGCTCTGTGGATCGCCGCCGGCCCGCTCCAGATCCTCGTGCGCGTCGGTGAGTTCGTCCTCGCTTAATTCCTGGCGCGACTTCGCGAGGTCGAGCTCCTGCGTGAGGTCTTCCTTCTCATTTTCCTTAGCGCGTGCCAGGAGTTCGGTAAGGTGCGCAACATTCAAATTCAACTCGGCGACTTCCTGTTCGCCTTTTGAGATCCGTTCGAGGATGGCCTTGATTTCGGGCGTGGACGGAACCGGTAGGGAAGCGGCCGTGGAAAGCGCGGCAGCGAATGCAAAATCAACTTCATGGTCGGCCTTCCGGAGCGCGTCGCGCGCCAGGTCCTGCTCTTCCGGTGTGGCGGCGAGCTGAGCAAGCGACTGTGCGTTACGAAATGGCTGCAGGTCCACCGGCGATTGCGCGCTGTTCGAGGGCGAGGATCCCGGCGAGACCGTGCGAGCGCCCCACTCGGTGGTCACGACGAGTCCGGCTCCCGTGAGCACGAGGAGCGCGATTAAAATAATAAATATTGCGCGCTGCTTAGATCGCATATCGCTTACCGATTTCCCCCCGCGTCCTCAGTCCGGGCCGTAATTCAAGGTATTAGGACGATTCACCCGTTCTATGCCCCGAGCCAGCGGCCCACCGGTTCCCAGCCCTCGGAATGATCGCAAATCACTTTGACGGTCGCCGTAATGGGGATTGCCAGGATCAGTCCTATCGCCCCCCAGAGCCATCCCCAGAATAGCAGCGCCGCGGTGACCGCGAGAGCATTCAAGTGCACGCGGCGCCCCACAATCGCAGGCATCAGGACATTCAAGCCGAGAATATGAAGAAACGTCAGCCCTGCCGCCACTCCCAAATATGGGCCAATCGTGTTCCACTGCGCCAGCCCGATCAAGAATGGCGGAATCCAGGCCAGGATCGCGCCGAGGTACGGCACGAGATTGAACAGCCCCGAAACGCAACCTGACAGAAAGGGATAATTCAAATGAACCATCAGGAAAAACGCCCAGCTCACCAGCATCAGGATGAGTGCAATGAGGGCATTGCCTGCCACAAAACTTCGCAGCATCAGGCTGACTTCGTCGAGGGCTCCCCGGACGCGCTCCTGATGTTCCTCCGGAAATAAGTCAATCGTCGCTTTCCAGATGCGGCGTTTTGCGGCGAGCATGAAGAAAACGAGGAAGGGCAAGAACGTCGCTACAACCAGAATGGAGTACAAAGATCCCGCCCCGCGAAGCAGCCACTCTCGCACAGGCGGCGCCTCAACGGTGCGCAGAGGTGTCCGCCCTTTTTCCCCTGCCGGAGCGATCGCGTCGACTCCTTTTTCCACGGTGGCCATCTGTTTGTCGAAGGCCGTGGTCACGTGGCGCAGGACAGCGCTGTAGCGCGGCCAGTCGGCTATAAATTGATCCGCTCGAAGCACTACGAGGTAGCCCAATCCCGCAAATATCGCAGTCACGGCGAGCAGCACGACGAGCGCGCCCAACGCGCGCGGAATATGGATTCGTTCGAAGATGCCGACGACGGGATCGAGAAAATAGGCCATCAACACAGCCAGGAGCAGCGTGACCACCACATCCGAGGCAAAGTATAAAAAGGCGAAAACGATCGCCGCCGCGATAATGCGTTGAGACGGGTTCGAGCGGGCCATGACTTTGACGTCTTCGATCTGCATAATCCACCAATTTCAAAATAGCATACCCCCGCATCCGGGCATACGGTGGTAAACTGCGGCTTGCCCCGGACAGCACGGCTGGGATACCGTAGATAGTACTACCATGCTCGCCACCGCCCTCCCTGTCACTCCACTGTCGCGCTTGGACTTCCGGGCTGTTCTGGACATTCTGATCATTGCCGCGTTGATCTACTATTTATTGAAACTATTGCGCGGGACCCGCGCCGTGCAAATGCTGGTGGGCGTCGCGCTGCTTTTCGTTTTTTACCGCGGCGCGCAATGGGCGCGCCTGGAAATGGTCGAATGGCTGCTCACGACCATGCTGCCGTACGTGGCCATCGCTCTCATCATCCTCTTTCAGCCGGAAATTCGCAGGGCGCTTTCGCGCGTTGGCCGGAACCTTTCCCTGATGAGACTCGCGTCGCACAATCCGAAGAGCATGTACGATGACATCGTCATGGCCGCGGAATATTTTTCTCAGAATCGCGTCGGCGCCCTCATCGTCGTTGAGCGCCAAGCCGGGCTGCGCACCTATATTGAAAGCGGCATACCCCTCGACGCCAAGCTTTCCTATGATTTGCTGGTTTCCATTTTCCGGCCGGGCTCTCCCTTGCATGATGGCGCCGCCATCATCGAGGGATCGCGCGTCGCAGCGGCCGGGTGTTTTCTGCCGCTCTCTCTGAATCCGATGATCTCGAAACAACTGGGCACTCGGCATCGCGCCGCGATAGGAATCACCGAAGACAGCGATTGCCTGGTGGTGCTGACTTCCGAAGAGACGGGATGGATTTCGGTCGCTTCCGCCGGAGCGATCGAGACCAATCTCTCCCCGGAAGACTTGAGCGACCGTTTGCGTGAAATGGTTTCGCGCCGCCGGGCGACCATGGTCCTGCCTACCGCGATTTCGCAGGCGCGAACTCCTGTTCGGAGATAGACCGTGGATTTCCTGCGGAAATATATTTTCGCCAACGCGGGCTTGAAGCTTCTGGCGCTTGCTATCTCGTTCCTCGTTTGGGCGACCTACACGGCTGAGCCATACTCCGAAGCCGGCTTTCAAGTGCCCCTCGAATTCACCACCATGCCAATCCAGCTCGAGATTTCAGGGGATGTCCCCACCCTGGTGCATATCCGCGTGCGCGGCCGCTCGGCCCTGCTCCGCCGCATGGTTCCTGCCGATCTGAACCTGCGCCTGGATATGAAGGATGGTAAGCAAGGAACCACAATTTTGCAGATCACTCCCGAAATGGTGGGCGCTCCGTATGGCGCGACCGTTGTGCAAGTGGCCCCTTCGGAAATCCACGTTACTCTTGTGCCACGCCACGGACCGGCTCCTCCTGCCGGATGATGAGTCGCGTGCTAAACTGTGATTGAAAGGGCGAAGTGAGCGCCCAGGCCTTCCTGATCCATCATGACCAAGGAACTGTTCGGCACAGACGGCATTCGCGGAATTCCCGGCACTTACCCGCTGGACGATGCGACTCTTTACGGAGTCGCGCGAGCACTGGGCAAGTATCTGCTCGAAATCGTCCCGAATCCGCGCGTCCTGATCGGCATGGATACGCGCGAATCCGGACCTCACATTGCTGCCCAGCTTGCCGCCGGCCTCGCCGATGACGGCGTGGCTTTCCTCTCCGCGGGCGTTATCACCACCCCCGGCGTCGCCTGCCTGGTTCGGCAGAATAAATTCTCGGCGGGAATTGTGATTTCCGCCTCGCATAATCCGTTTCATGACAATGGCGTCAAGTTATTTGCCGGAACGGGGATGAAATTTCCGGACGATGTCGAGGAACACCTCGAAACCGAAATTCACCAACACAAAGGACGTGAAACAGCGCCACACGGCGTTCCTGTCCCGGCCGATCTTTCCCTCGATGAAGAGTATTTGGCTTATCTGCGTGGACGGGTCATCTCCAAAGCAAGTCTCAAGGGATTGAAATTGGTTCTCGATTGCGCCAACGGCGCCGCCAGCCAACTCGGTCCGGCACTGTTCCGCTCCCTCGGCGCGGAAGTGATCGCCATTCATAACCAGCCGAACGGGCGCAATATCAACGACGGCTGCGGCTCGCTGCATCCGGAGAAGCTGCGCGAAAAAGTTCTCGAAACCCGGGCGGCGCTCGGCGTCGCGTTTGACGGCGATGCCGACCGCGCCATGTTCGTGACGGCCGGCGGGCGTCACGTCGATGGTGACGGAGTTTTGCTGGCCGCCGCGCGATATCTTAAGTCCATGGGCCAGCTGCGCGGTGGCCGCGTGATTGGCACAACCATGGCCAATCTGGGTCTTGAGCGCGCCCTCGATGCAGAGGGTCTCAGCCTTGCGAGGGTCCCTGTTGGCGACCGCTACGTGCTGGAAGAAATGATTCGCAGTGGCGCGAATCTCGGCGGCGAGCAATCCGGCCACATCATCTTTCTCGATGACGCGACCACCGGCGACGGTCTGCTCACTGCTCTCAAGATCGCATGCCTCATTGCGCTGCGCGGGCCGCTCGAGGACTTGGTATGCGGCCTCAAGGTGTTTCCTCAGACCATCGTAAATGTAAAAGTAAAGTCCAAGCCTCCGCTGGAATCCCTCCCTGTCGTTTCCGCCGCAATTGAGAAGGCCACCAAAGCCCTGGGCGCCGCCGGGCGAGTCGTGGTGCGCTACTCCGGTACCGAACCCAAAGCCCGCGTCATGGTCGAAGCCGAGCACGCGGAAGACGTTACGCTCTGGGCCGAAACCCTGGCCTCCGCCATCCGCGCTGCCATCGGGGCTTGAATCCTCCAAAAGTCAGTAGTTGCGAGAGTCAAAATATGTGAAAAACTGTAGAAAATTGAATATCGGGAAGGGCTTGCATACGACTGGGTGCCCATATCTATCTCGTTTTCAATAAGTTGAGAGAATGTAATTAGATATTCATAATGTGGCAACCGGTTTGCACTTAGTGCTGTCAAGTGGTTTTGATTTTTCCCGGGGTGGTTAATGCGTTCCGGCTTGTTCCGGGACGGGGTGAATGGGGTTTAGCTGGAAAGGGGCTCGGTGACGAGCCCCTTTCGTTTTTTTGGCCTCCCCACAGTCAGCCCCTCCAGAGCACTCACCATGCCTGCATCGCCGCATTGCAAGCAAACGATCAAGTCAATTTACTATGGACAAGGTGCCCCGGATTTTGCGTTGAATCGGCGGAGGCGCGCGATCGCTCGCACGCTTCTTCCGCGAATACCCGGGGAACATTGCCTGATCCGCACCATGGCGCGGTGAGCGCGTTGACGCTCACACTGTAGGCCCTTAACATCTGGTTATGCGGCCGACACTCCATGGCTAGAACAATTGACGAAGATATCGGGCAACTCGAAAAAGAAATCCGCCAGCTGAAAATCGAGTACGAACAATATTTCGGCGGCGGGAAAAAACGTCCGCCCGCGGACATCGAGTGGCGCATCGATTCGCTCGTAAAGCGCTATAGCGACCGGGGCGCGCAGATGAACTACACCCAGCGGTTTCGCTACGGCAATCTGGTGCAGATGTACACGAAGTATCGCGAAATTTTCCGCAAGCGGTTGAAACAAAAAGAAGAGGGCACCGTGCAGCGCCACTTCGGCGCCGCGGCTCGCGAGATCGAAGCGGAGAGGGCGCAGCGCCGCGCCAAATCGGAAAAACCGGACGCCGTGCATCTGCCGTTTGCCGTCTCCTGGGAAGATCCGGACCACGAGAAGAAAAAAGTCGAGCAACTCTTCGCGGCCTTTCGCGATGCGAAAGCGCTGGCGGGGGAAGAAACCGAGCCCCTGACCATGGAAGCCTTCCAGAAATTTGTCCGCCAAAAAACCGACCAGCTCAAAAAACAAAAGGACGCGCACGAAGTCGAGTACATCGTCACGGTCGAAGGCAATCACGCGCGGCTCAAGGCGCGCGTGAAATCCTGAAATTTTAATCTGCCTGTTTTTAATTCCCAACAAAAAGCGTCAGGCCTCGATGTACCACGGCACATTAATCAGCACGATGTTGCGGCTGCCCTTTACCAGAAGCAGCGCCTTCAGCAATTCCGCGCGCTGATTGTGCAGCGGGTAGTGATACCAGTGGCGCTCGACCAGCTCCGGCACGATCACCGCGATTTGCCGCCCCGGATTTTTCGCCTCCACGTCCAGCACGTAATCCAGGATGGGTTTGATGACCAGCCGATAGGGCGACGTGAGAGTCACCAGATTCGGCGGCGTGCCTCCCGCTCGCGCGACGGGGTCCTCGACCAACTGTTTCCAATTGTCCTGCAGCGCGGTGGTTTCATCTTCCGTGCCCACGTGCAGCGCGTGTACATCCGGCGAAAGCGTGAGCGCAAACTGCAAGGCGCGCTGCGAGATCATGGACCACGACTGGATCGGCACGATGACGATAAGCGGCCCAAGATTTTCAAATTGCAGCGGGTTCGGACAGCGAACTTCTTCGGTGACCTCATCGTAATGCCGGTGCACCCACATCATCGCGGACATCATCCCGCCGATCAGCAATACGCTCACCCACGCTCCCGAAGTAAATTTCGCGATGAGGACCACCACCAGCGTGACGCCCGTGGCCACGGCCCCCAGCCCGTTGACGATCATGCTGTGAATCGCGCCGGGGCCCGGGTTGCGGCGCCAGTGCCCCACCATTCCCGCCTGTGAAAGCGTGAACGCCAGAAACGCGCCAATGGCGAAGAGTGGAATCAAGCGGTCGGTAACGCCCCGAAATATGATCAGCAAAATCCCCGAGAGCACGGCCAGCACATAAATTCCCTCCGAGTAGACGAGGCGCCGCCCGCGATACCCGAAAGAGTGCGGCAGAAAACCGTCGTGCGCGACGGCCTTGCAGAGGCGCGGGAAATCGGCAAACGCAGTGTTCGCCGAAAGAGAAAGGATCAACAGCACGGACCCAATCGTGAAGTAATAAAACAGGCCCCGGCCTGCCACGGCTGCGACGAGCATGGAAATTATGCTCTGGTAACCGGGCAGCCCGGGGTCGGTCGCCTGAATGCCGTACGCGCGAACCAGATACGCGATGCCCGCGAGAAGAATCGCCAGCAGTCCTATAATCACGGTCAGCGTGCGTTGCGCGTTGCGCACGGTCGGCTCGCGAAACGCGCGCACTCCGTTGCTGACGGCCTCCACGCCCGTCATGGCCGTGCACCCGTTTGAGAAAACTTGCAGCAGCAGCCACAGGCTCACCGCGACGGACACCGGCGCCGCAACGCTCGCCGGCGGCGCGACGACGGGAACCGGATGCCCCGCAGCGAATACCGTTTTCGTCAGGCCGATCAAGATGGCGCACAGCAGCGAGCCGAGAAACGCGTACGTCGGGATCATAAACGCCACGCCCGTCTCCCGAACGCCGCGCAGATTCACGATCGTGACGATCACCAGGATACCCAGGCAAAGCGCCAGTGTGTGCGGCTGAAGTTGCGGCACCGCGGAAACCAGCGCGCCCACGCCGGCGGATATTCCCACGGCCGCGGTCAGCACATAGTCAAGCATCAGCGCCGCCGCAGCCAGGAGGCCCGGATACCTGCCCAGATTTTCCGACGCCACGGTGTAAGACCCGCCCCCGCCGGGATAGGCCGCGATCGTCTGCCGGTAAGAAAAATACACGATCGCCAGCAACACAATAATGCTGGCGCTCACCGGCACAATGTACGCGACTCCCGCTGCGCCCAGCGGAATAAGCAGCGTCAGAGCCGCCTCAGGCCCGTACGCCGCCGAACTCAACGCATCAAGCCCGAAGATCGGAATCCCCGCGACAGCTCCGATCTGCTCGGCCCGCTCGTCGGAAGTCGCCAGCGGCTTTCCCAGAAGTATGTCCACAAAAGACATGGGGCCTCCAGAAGATGGACGAAGAGTGTAGCGGGAGGCGCTTGGAATTGGAATGGACAAGCTGCGGGGGCGTGGCCAGAGGTTCTAACAGTCTCGGTTCAGATCTTAGTAGCACAGGCACTCTTGCCTGTGCGGGTTTCGACATTTAAGCGGGTTTCGCCATTTAAGTTGACGCCGTCTCGTATCCGCGGTCTCCAAAACCGCACAGGCAAGAGTGCCTGTGCTACTTAGTTCCCGCTTTTCGATTCACGGCGGTCCGCATACAATAGGCGTTTTCCTTTCATCCTTTGGAGGAATCTGTGCCTGTGGAACGCGCGCTGGTGAGTGTCTACGACAAGGCTGGACTGACGGAGTTTGTGCGGAAACTGGCCGCGCGCGGGATCGAGATTGTTTCCACCGGGGGCACGGCCAAGCTGCTGCGCGAAGCGGGGATCGCCGTGCGCGACGTTTCCGACCTGACTGGTTGGCCGGAGATGCTGGGCGGGCGCGTGAAGACTCTGCACCCAAAAGTGCATGGCGGAATTTTATTCCGGCGCGGAGAGGCGGGCGACCGCGCGCAGACTTCGGAACACAAGATTGCGCCCATCGATCTGGTCGTCGTGAATCTCTATCCCTTCGAGGCGACTGCGGCGAAGCCGGACCTGACTCCCGAGGAATTGATAGAAAACATCGACATCGGCGGGCCGACCATGGTCCGCTCGGCCGCAAAAAATTTCGAGAGCGTTGCGGTGGTCACCGATCCTGGTGACTACGCCGCCGTCGCCGCCGAAATCTCCGCGCATGGAGAATTGAGCCTCGCCACGCGGCTCGAGCTCGCGCGCAAAGCGTTCGCGCTCACCGCGCGCTACGACGGGAAGATCGCGACGGAACTCGAGCGCCTGTCGGCGGGCAGCGGTTCGATCGAGCTGGGCCAGCGCCCGCTCTTGCCCGAGCGGTTGCACTTTGCCTACGCTCGCCGGCAAGAATTGCGCTACGGAGAAAATCCGCACCAGCGCGCGGCGCTCTATGTCCCTGCGGGATCCGCCGCCAGAGGCCTAGCCGCAGCGCGCCAGCTCCAGGGCAAAGAGCTTTCCTACAACAATCTAGTGGACCTCGAAGCGGCCCTCGAACTCGCGATGGAATTCCGCAGGCCCGCGGCTGTCATCGTAAAGCACAACAATCCGTGCGGCACGGCCGAGCAGGAGACGCTGGCGGAAGCCTACGTAAAAGCCCTTGCCTGCGATCCGGTTTCCGCGTATGGCGGCGTGATGGCGTTCAATCGCCCGCTTGACGCCGCAACCTCCGAAGAAGTGGCGAAACTTTTTGTCGAATGCATCGTCGCGCCGGGCTACGACCCGGCGGCGCTCGAGAAATTTGCGTCGAAAAAAAATCTGCGGCTGCTGCATCTTCCCGCATGGGATAGCGCCGCGCGCGAATTCGATCTCGAATTGAAGCGCGTTTCCGGCGGCATCCTCGTGCAGGAACAGGATCGCCACGAACTGGCCGAAACCGATTTGAAAGTGGCCACCCGCCGCGCGCCCACGCGCGAGGAAATCGAGGCCATGCTCTTCGGCTGGAAAGTCTGCAAGCACGTGAAATCCAACGCCATCGTCTTCGCGCGCTCAGGACAGGCAGTGGGCATCGGCGCGGGCCAAATGAGCCGCGTCGACTCGGTGAAAATTGCCGTCATGAAGGCGCAATTGCCGCTCGAGGGAAGCGTCGTGGCTTCGGACGCCTTTTTTCCGTTCCCCGATGGCGTGGAGGAAGCAGGAAAGGCCGGGGCCACCGCGGTCATTCAGCCGGGCGGCTCGGTTCGCGATGCGGACGTAATCGCGGCGGCGGACCGGCTGGGCATGGCCATGGTGTTCTGCGGCGTGCGGCATTTCAGGCACTAGAAGTTCGGGACTTCAGTCCCGACGCAGATCATCGCTCGGTTAAGAGTTTTAAGCCCTGAAGCTCCAGCGGCTGAACAGGCTGCGGAGAAAGTAGCACAGCCACTCCTGGCTGCGCGATTTTCGCGATGGATAGCGTCCCGGATGCGCGAAAGCACAGAAAACCGCACAGCCAGGAGTGGCTGTGCTACTAAAACCTTCCCGGAACCGACTTTTTCCGCAGCCTGTGAAGCCGGAAATTAAAAGCGATGCTCAGGCCCAGCTAAAAGCTCGGCCCTCCTGAATGCGCTGACACCTAAACTAAACGCACAGATGCTCACCACATGACATTGTCCGGGAACCCGTGGAGCGTGCCGCGCATCCAACGAGTGGCTAAGATGGTATGGTGCGATTGTCTCTCTTCCCCTGAGCCACCGTGCGGCAATGAGCGCGGTTCCGGAGAGGAAACTAATTTCAGGATGCGTTTTGACGCACGGCCCTTCGTGGCGGATAATCCCCTTTGCGGTGAATGAATGAAAACTGGCTGGCATCTCCCTGTACTTTCGCTTTTCTTGGTGTTGGGCGGACCCTCCGTGGGTGCGCGGCAAGTCAAGACTAATCCGAATACCCAAGCTCCGTCCGGGGCATCCGGTTCACAGGACGGGATACCCACTCAGGCCGACGCTTACTATGATTTTGTGATGGGGCATTACTACGCGCAGGAATATCAAATCACCAGCCATTCCGAGGACGCAAACAAGGCCATCGATTTCTTAAAGAAGGCCTTCACGCTCGATCCTTCCAGCCGGCAAATCGGCGACGAGCTGGCCGAAATTTATTACCAGTCACAGAGGATTCGCGATGCGGTGTCCGAGGCCAATTCGATCCTGGCCAGGGATCCTGACAATCTTCCGGCGCGGCGCCTGCTCGCGCGAATTTACGTGCGCACGCTCGGCGATTTGAGCAACACCTCGGGCCAGCGCGACACGCTCGCACACGCCTCCGACCAATACCGCGAAATCCTTCGCCTCGATCCCACTGACACGGACGCTGCCCTCTGGCTCGCGCGCCTTTACCGCCTGCAAAACGAAGAAGCCAAGGCGGAAGGCGTGCTCCGGGATTTGCTCGCGCGCGAACCGGCGAATGAAAACGGCGTCGAGCAACTCACTCAGCTTTTGCTGGATGAAGGGAAATCGCAAGAGGCCGTGTCGTCGCTGCAAGCCATCCTGCAACGCGCACCTACTCCGAAGCTGTGGGAGTTGCTGGGCGACGCCTACAACCAGATCCACGATCTGCCCAACGCCGAGCAGGCCTATCGCAAGGCTGCGGACGCTCAACCCGACGACATCAATCACCGCAAAGAGCTCGCGCAAACTCTTCTAAACGAAGAAAAATATTCCGAAGCCCTCGAACAGTATCAGCGCCTGGCGCAGATGGATGCGGACGATCCGGACAACTATCTACGCCTCGCCGAAATTTACCGCCAGTTAAAACAACTCGATCAGGCCGAGCAAAACGTCCTGCTCGCCAAGCAGCGCGCGCCCAACAGCCTGGAAGTGACTTATTACCAAGCCTCGATTTACCAGGACGAGGGCCGCCTCGACGATTCCATTCGCGTGCTCTCCGATGCCGTGACGGCAGTGAAGTCAGAGTCCGAATTTACACCCTCGCGCCGGCGCACCCTCGCCATCCTGTACCAGCAGCTCGGGCAGTTATATCGCGAAACGAGCAATTACACCGCGGCAGTCAACACATTCGAGGAAATGCTGCGCCTGGGAACCGAGGAAGACCGCCGGGCGCGCGTCATGATTATTGACACCTACCGCGAAGCGCGCGACATTCCCAAAGCGCTCGAAGCCGCGCGCAAGGCCGTGGACGCTTACCCGAAGGACCGCCCCATCCTCACTTCACAGGCGCTTCTATTTGGCGAAAATGGGCAGGCCGATCTCGCCGTTTCGCACCTTCACGCCCTGCTGGACGGTTCGGCAGGCGATTTCGAGATCCAGCTCGATATCGCGCAGGTCTACGAAGAAAGCAAACGCTGGGCGGAGGCCGAACAGGCCATCCACGCCGCCGAAAAAATCCAGCCGGACTCCTCCGGCAAGGAAATGACCGGCTTCCTGATGGGCGCCATTTTTGAACGTCAGAAAAAATATGACCAGGCCGAAGAGCAATTCCGGAAAGTCCTGGATGTAAACCCGCGCAATTCCTCGACGCTCAACTATTACGGCTACATGCTGGCGGATCGCGGAATCCGTCTGGAAGAAGCGACCGACCTGATCAAACGCGCCCTGGCGGATGACCCGAACAACGCGGCCTATCAGGACAGCCTCGGCTGGGCTTACTTCAAACAGAACAAGCTCGACGAAGCGGAACCATTATTGCGCCAGGCGGCCGTGCGCGAGAGCCACGATCCGACCATCCTCAGCCACCTGGGCGACGTGTACGCCAAGATGGGGAAAGACAGCCTCGCCGAGGCGCAGTGGCAGAAATCGCTCGACGAATGGCACCGTGTACTGCCCGCCGATTTCGAGCCGGTGAAAATGGCCGAAGTCGAACAGAAGATTACCGCTCTGAAACGCCGTCTCGCGCAGCAGAAGGCGCCTGGCGACCCCAAGCCGTAGTAGCATATCCCCCTATGAAATCGGTCCGCGTTTCCGCGTATGCCAAGGTCAATCTGCGCCTGGACGTCCTTGGGCGGCGCGCGGATGGCTATCACGAACTGCGTACGGTCTTTCAGGCCATCTCCCTGCATGACACTCTGGTGCTGCAAGCCACGCGAAAACCCGGCATCGAACTGCGCATCGCCGGAAACTCTCAACTCGCCGGTGAGCCGGGTCAGGACAATCTCGTCTATCGCGCTATTCAAGAACTTGGCCGCGAGATCGGGCTTCGGCAGGGAGTGCTCGCCGTGCTCACCAAACGCATTCCAGTGGGCCGCGGCCTGGGCGGAGGATCGAGCGATGCGGCCGCGGCGCTCCTGGGCTTGCTGCGTCTGGCCGGGAAACGCATCGAAGCGGCGCGCTTGCTGGAAATCGCGTCTAGCCTTGGCGCGGACGTTCCGTATTTCCTGCACGGAGGCCGCGCGCTTGGAATTGGACGCGGAGATGAAATTTACCCTTTGCTTGATGTGGCGCGCCGCCACATGCTGGTAATTTCGCCTCACGAAGTTGCCGTGTCCACGAAGGACGCCTACCATTGGCTGTCAGAGGAATTGACAAACGCTGCCGGCCCCACTAAACTAATGCGGTTCTGTGCTCTGTGTTGGAGCCCTCAGGGGGGCGTCCTCTCAAACGATTTTGAGGCTGCTGTCTTTCCCCGGTATCCCCGATTAGGTGAGATCAAGAGGGAGTTGCTTCAGCAAGGAGCCGCAGAGGCCTCGCTGGCGGGTAGCGGTTCGGCGGTGTTTGGAGTCTATCAACACCCAGCGAAGGCGCGCCGGGCTGCCCGAGCGTTTCCGAACGATCAGGTTTTTCTCTGCTCCACTCTTTCCAGGGCGGAGTGCCGCCGAAAAATGGGCGGGCCGGATCTCGTCTGAACGGTTCGAGCACTCGTAAGGATCATCAAACTTGACCGACGATAAGTTCAAAATTTTCAGCGGCAGCGCGAACCCGCGTTTGGCGGAGGATATTTGCCGCCACCTGGGCGTGAAGCTGGGCGAGGCCAAGCTCGGCAAGTTCAGCGACGGCGAAGTTTATTTTCAAGTATTGGAAAATGTGCGTGGCGCGGACGTTTTTGTCGTGCAGCCCTGCTCCAACCCGGCCGATTTTCATCTGATGGAACTGCTGATGATGATGGACGCGTTCAAGCGCGCCTCGGCCTGGCGCATCACTGCGGTCGTGCCGTACTACTGTTACGCGCGCCAGGACCGCAAGGACAAGCCGCGCGTGCCGATTTCCGCGAAGCTGGTCGCCGATCTGATGGAGACCGCCGGAGCGAACCGCGCGTTGACCCTCGATTTGCACGCGCCGCAAATCCAGGGCTACTTCAACGTTCCGGTGGACCACTTGTATGCTATGCCCGTGCTGGTCGAATATTTCGAGAAGAAAAATATCAGGAACCTCACCGTCGTTTCGCCCGATGCGGGAGGCGTGGAGCGCGCGCGCGCCTTCGCCAAGAAACTCGATTCGCCGCTGGCCATCGTGGACAAGCGCCGCGTTGACATTGACGTCAGCGAAGTCATGCACCTGATCGGAGACGTGCGCGGCCGCGCCACGCTGATTATCGACGACATCATCGATACCGCTGGCACGCTCGTCAAAACCGCCGAGGCCTTGTTGAAAGAAGGCGCGACAAAAGTTTACGCAGGTTGCACGCACCCGGTGCTCTCCGGGCCGGCCGTCGAGCGCATTTGCGCCTCGCAAATCGAGGAAGTCATCGTCACCGATTCCGTGCCACTGACCGAGTCTGCGAAAAAAGTTTCAAGGATCAAGGTCCTGAGTGTCGCCGAGCTGCTCGCTCGCGGCATCCATTCGATTCACGAGGAGACCTCGATCAGCGAACTGTTTTTCTGAGGGTTAAGTAGCACAGCCACTCTTGGCTGTGCGGTTTTGAAACATTTAAGAAAATCGCACAGCCAAGAGTGGCTCTGCCACTAAAGCTGTGAATTCACTTCGGGTTATCCGGCGCCAGGGCTAGCAAGAATCGCTTTAGAAATCTGCGAACGAATTTCGCATCAGAAATGGGGAAAGATTTATGGAACAAATCATAGTCGAAGCAGCCCCCCGGGAAACCAGGGGCAAAAACGCGGCTCGGCGCCTTCGCGTCGCCGGCACAGTTCCCGCCGTCCTGTACGGCGGCAAAGGGGGCCCGCTGGCGCTCCAGGTGAATACAAAGCATTTGTCGGCCATCCTGCGCTCAGCCTCTGGACACAACACCATCCTCACAGTGAAGACCCAGGATGGCGAGCATTCCGCCATCGTGAAGGAATATCAAGTCGATCCGGTCAAGGGCACGCTCCTTCACCTGGATCTCTTGCGCGTCGCCATGGACGTGCGCATGCGCGTGAAGGTTCCCGTGCACGTGTTTGGCGAGGCCCAGGGCGTCAAGCTCCAGGGCGGCGTCTTTGAAATGGTCACCCGCGAAGTCGAAATCGAGTGCTTGCCGGCGGATATTCCCACCGAATTCAAGATGGACATTTCACATTTGATGATGGGAATGCAGCTGCGCGCCTCGGACATTCCGCTCGATCCTCAAAAAATGAAGCTGATGACCGATCCGCAGCGCGTGCTCGCGCACGTCGTAGCCCTGCGCGTCGAGGAAGAGAAGCCCGCCGAAGCCGTTGCCGCGGATGCCGCAGCAGCGCCGGCCGAGCCCGAGGTCATCAAGAAGGGCAAGAAGGAAGCCGAAGAAGGCGAGGAAGGCGAAGAGGCCGCGCCGGCCGAGAAGGAAAAGAAAAAGTAGGACGGGCTTCAGCCTGTCTGCCTTTGGGGCGAAGATGCTTGCAGCCCTCACACTTAGAGAGCAGCCCAACCGGCGGGCCGCATGCGCCTGATCGTGGGCCTCGGCAATCCCGGCATCGAATATGCCTGGACGCCGCACAACTTGGGCTTTCTGGTGATCGACGCGCTGGCCGAAGACGCCGGCATTCGAGTCTCCCGGCCGGAAGCGAAATCGCTGGTAGGCCTGGGCCAGATCGCGGGGCGGGATGTCATGCTCGCCAAGCCGCAGACGGCGATGAATCTGAGCGGCTTGGCTGTGCGGGAACTGGTGAGCCGCGCCGAATGCGAGCCGTCCGATCTGATCGTCGTATGCGACGACGTTGCGCTCCCCTGGAGCATGATTCGTGTCCGCGAGCGCGGCACGGCCGGCGGCCATAACGGACTCAAGTCCGTGATCGGCGCCCTCGGGACAACGGAATTTGTTCGCGTGCGCCTGGGCGTGAAGCCCGAGGAAATGCGCGGCGATCTGAAAGAGTACGTGACTCGCCAGATTCGCCGCGACGAAGAGGATCTGGCCGCCGAGGATATCGAACAGGGCGCCGAAGCCGTGAAAGTGATTTTGGCGGAAGGAACGCAAACCGCGATGAACCGCTTCAATCGTCGCGTTTCGCCGCAGGGCGAAGAAGAAACGGAAGAGTAGTTTGGATTTGGCTCATGTAGCGCCCGCCTTCAGGCGGGCATCCTCTCGAGTCGAGGCTAAGATGCCAACCTGAAGGTTGGCGCTACACAAGCCCGGTGAAACCGGATCTGACAGAGACGCAATTCGCGGCTCGCATTTGAAATCGTAAGATCGTTTGGGAAACGGAGTCAAAAAAATGGACGAACGCGTATACGACCTGATCTTCATCTGCCGGCCAGCCACGCCGGAGGAAGAGGTCAACAAGATTGTGGCCACGCTCGAGCACTCCTCCGGAGAGCACGGCGGCAAGATCGAGAAAACCGAGAGATGGGGCACGCGGCGCCTCGCCTATCGCGTGGCGAAACACCGCGAAGGCTTTTTCGTCTACATGGTCGTGAAGAGCACCGAGGGCGACCTGATCAAGGAACTCGAGCGGCGGCTGAAGGTTTCCGACGCAGTCATCAAGTATCAGACCATTCGCCTGGACGAGGAATTGAAGCGCCAGCAGAAACTCGGGAAACATCGCGAGCGCCGCGCCGGCCGCCGTCCACGCAAGCAAGCGCCCGCGGCCCCGCCGCAACCGCAGCAGCAGGTTCCTGCGGCCGCCGAATAAGCAGCGGCCCGCAAATCGATTTCTAAAGGGAAAGGAAACACGATGTCCGATCAACCGGCACCACCAGCGCCACCAGAAACACCGAGCTCTAGCCCCAGCCCCGCTCCGGCTCCTCGCGCCGAAGGGGGACACACGGGCGGGCCTCCTCGTCGCTCCGAAGGCCATTCGGGAGGCGGAGGAGGACAGCGCCGCGAAGGCGGCGGTCCCGGGGGCCCCGGCGGTCCGGGCGGGGGACTAGGCGGCCCGCGCCGCGGCGGAAAGCGCCAGTATTTCCGCAAGAAAAAAGTCTGCCGCTTTTGCGTCGAGCACGTGGACTTCATCGACTACAAAAAAGTCGAGATGCTCCAGCCGTTCGTGCAGGAGCGTGGCAAGATTCTGCCCCGCCGCATGACCGGCACCTGCTCGCGCCACCAGCGCTGGCTCGGCGAGGCCATCAAGCGCGCGCGCAACATCGCGCTCTTGCCCTTCGCGACGGAACTGTAAAGAAGGAAAAACGTTCAACACAGAGAACACAGAGAAAAAAAGAGAAAACAAAGAGAAAGAAACGGAACAAAAATAGACTCAGAACTTTCGTGATAAGCGCCCAAAAGGAACTTGGCAGTCTCAAGAAAAGTTTTCTCCTCCTTTCACTGTGCTCTCTGTGTTAAAGCTTTTGGCTTTCGCATTTGAATTATTCGTGAGTGCGCAATACTTCAGGACGTAAACGAGAAGAAGAGGACCGCCATGCAAATTATTCTGCAGGAAGACGTCGAAAAACTCGGAACCCGCGGCGAAGTCGTGGAAGTCGCCGCCGGCTACGCGCGCAACTATTTGCTTCCGCACAAGCTCGCGCTCGAAGCCTCGCCCGCCAACATCAAGCGCCTGGAAAAAATCCGCATCACGCTCTCCAAGCGCACCGCCACCGAAAAGGATGCGGCCCAGCAGCAGGCCGCCCTGCTCAACCAGGTGATCGTAAAGTTCGCGCGCAAGGCCGGCGAGAACGACCAACTCTTCGGTTCCGTAACGTCCGCCGATCTGGCCGATGCCCTGAAGGCGCAAGGCTTCGAGATCGACAAGCGCCGCATACAGCTCGACGAGCCGATCAAAATCGTCGGCGAAAGGCCGGTCACCGTGAAGCTTGTTCACGGAGTCACCGCGGAATTCAAGGTCCTTGTCGAGAAAGAAGCGTAGGACGGGCTTCAGCCTGGCGCTTTCGCTGTACGCTGTGGTCCCAATAGACGAAAACCAGACAGGCTGAAGCCCGTCCCACTGGTTATCTACGCCTTTTCTGCAACTGAAGTTGTCAAGCGTTTTCGAAAAGTTATTCACAGGTTCACACGAATTCCACAAGTAGCGTTTACCGTTTTCGCGATAAAATCGTTTCTGTCGCCGATCCCGGATCTGCCCCACGACGCGCCGCGCCTCGGGTTCGGGCTCTACTCGCAGCCCGAATCGGAAAGTGACCACCAGTTGAGCCAGGAAATCCTCAACCCCAGCGGAGGATGACATGACAACCGATTTGAACAGTCCTGTAGCTATTCTCGACAAGGAAATTGCGAAATATCCGACCTACACGATCGAAACGTTCGAGCTCTGCGATTGTTGCGGCGCCCGTTTCGGCATTGGCTACCACCAGGCCTGCAAGCACCACTCCGATGCCGCCGGCCAGCCCGACGAGATCCCCAAGAAGCTGCGCGAAATGCTTGCCAAGGACCACAACCACGATCGCCAGCACAAGCACTTCACGGAAATCTGGACCATTTCCGATTGGAGCGCGTCGGCCTGATTTGGTCGCCCTGCGTTTCGGCATTGGGGCGTCCGCCGCGGCGGGTGCCCGTAGTGCCTTGTCCTCGGTTGCAATTTTTGCCGTGGCTTTCGAATGTTTTTCCGCTAATTCCACAGGATAATTTTTTTCAACAGGCCGCGAATCGCCTTTTTGGTTGTGCGACCTGCCTCAGAACAGCGATTATCTCCAAAGCGATTCATCGCTCATGGAAAAGAATTTTATGCGCTTCTCGTTTTTCACGGAATGGTTGACACCGATACGCGCCTGAGGCGAAACTAAGGCGAACCATAAATGGCCACTCCAAGCACATCGCTCGAACGTCCCATGCCCCACAACGTCGAGGCCGAGCGCAGCATCCTGGGCGCGATCCTGCTCGACAACAACGCCATTAATCCGGCCATCGAGAAACTCAAGCCGGAGGATTTTTTCCACGATCATCACCGGCGCATTTATCAGCAGATGATCGCTCTCGGGGAAGCGCAACAAGCGATCGACCTAGTGACGCTGACCGAGCAGTTGCAACGCAGCGGCGAACTGGAATCCGTCGGCGGCGCTGCCTACGTTTCGCAATTGATGGATGGCGTGCCGCACATCACGAACGTCGAGCACTACGCCCGCATCGTGAAAGAGAAGTCGCTGCTGCGCGGCCTGATCCACGCTACGAGCGCGATTCAGCAACAGGCCCTCGAAGCCGAGGACGACGCCGACACAATCCTGGATCGGGCTGAGTCCTCCATCTTTCAACTGGCCGAAGATCGCGTGCGCCTGGGCCTTGTGGATATGCGAGCCGTCGTGACCGAAAGCACCGGCCACATTTCGCGGCTCTTTGAGGGAGGCCATCGCATTACGGGCCTCTCGACCGGTTATGACTTGCTTGACAACCTGACGTCGGGCCTGCAGCCCTCCGAACTGATCATCCTGGCGGCACGGCCGTCAATGGGGAAAACCGCCTTCGCGCTGAACATCGCCGAAAATGTGGGCGTGCGGGGAAACAAGCATGTAGCGATTTTCAGCCTGGAAATGTCCAAGGAATCCCTGTTGCTGCGCCTTTTGTCCGCCGACGCCAGGATTGACTCGCACAAGTTCCGAACCGGCCATCTGAATCAGGATGACAAAGGAAGAATTCCACACTCGCTTAGCCGCTTGCGGGAGGCCCCGCTGTGGATCGACGACGCGGGCTCCGCTACGGTCGTGGAAATGGGCGCGAAGCTGCGGCGATTGAAGCGCGACAAGGGCCTTTCTCTAGTAGTCGTGGACTATTTGCAATTGGTGTCCGCGCGCGGAAAATTTGGAAACCGCAACGAAGAAATTTCCAGCATCACGCGCGGCCTCAAGGCCATGGCCAAGGAACTCAAGGTTCCCATGCTGGTGCTTTCCCAGCTCACGCGCGCGCCGGAACGGGAAGACCGCGAGCCGCGCCTTGCGGACCTGCGCGAATCGGGCGCGATCGAGCAGGACGCCGACGTCGTGATGTTCATACACCGCCCGAACTTCTTCAAAAAATCCAGTGAAGTCACTTCTGAGGAACGCGGAGAAACCGACCTGATCATCGCCAAGCAACGAAACGGCCCCACCGATACGATACGGTTTGTGTTTCAGGGCTCCTTCACGCGCTTTGAACAAAGAGCGCCCGACGCCTGGACCGAACCCGAGTAGCTTTCCTCTGACGCCCACACATGTTCGGATTTGCGGCTTCACTTCCGTACTCTCGCGCTGGCACAATAGCATCCGGTAGCACAGACTTCACAGGCTGCGGAAAAAGTCGGTTCCGGGAAGGTTTTAGTAGCACAGCCACTCCTGGCTGTGCGGTTATCTGGGCTTTCGCGCATTCGGGACGCGATCCATCGCGAAAATCGCACAGCCAGGAGTGGCTGTGCTACTTTTTCCGCAGCATGTTCAGTCTGTACTACTCAAACCCATGACCGCGCGCAACGAACGAGCGGCGATTCTCATTGTCGAAGACGAAGCCAAAATGCGGCGGCTGCTCGAGCTGCGGCTGGGCGAAGAAGGGTTCGTCGTGCGCTCCGCGGCAGACGCGGAAACGGGCCTGCAACTCCTTGTGCGCGAAGAGCCGGATCTAGTTGTGACCGATTTGCGTCTGCCGGGAATGAGCGGCCTGGAATTCCTGCAGGCCGTGAAGCGCGCCAACGCCGCGCTTCCCGTCGTGGTGATGACTGCGTACGGCACGGTCGAATCAGCCGTCGAAGCGATGAAAGTCGGCGCGAGCAATTACGTGACCAAGCCGTTTTCGTTCGACGAGCTTGTGCTGGTAATCCGCAAGGAGCTCGATTCGCACCGCCTGCGCGAGGAAAACCGCTCGCTGCGCGAGGAGCTCGGACGCCGCTACTCCTACAAAAACATCGTTGCGCAGAGCGATAAGATGCAGGCCGTCCTCGCGATGGTTGAGCGCGTCGCGCCCACCAACTCGACGGTGCTCCTCGGCGGCGAAAGCGGCGTCGGAAAAGATCTGATCGCGCGCGCCATCCACGAACATTCGCAGCGTGCTTCCGGCCCGTTTATCAAAATCAACAGCACTGCCATTCCGGAAAATCTTCTCGAAAGCGAACTCTTCGGATATGACAAAGGCGCGTTCTCCGGCGCGACAGGAAGCAAGCCGGGAAAATTCGAGCTGGCCGACAAGGGCACGCTCTTCCTCGACGAAATCGGCGACGTGCCCGGCGCCATTCAAGTGAAACTCCTGCGCGTCCTGCAGGACCGAGAATTCGAGCGCCTCGGCGGAACGAAAACGCTCAAAGTGGATGTGCGCCTGGTCGCCGCCACGAACCGCGACCTTCGCGCCGCGCTCGAAGAGGGCACGTTTCGCGAAGACCTTTACTACCGCCTGAACGTTGTCGCGATCGACATTCCTCCGCTGCGCGATCACAAGGAAGACGTTCCGGCGCTCGCAAATTATTTCCTCGAGCGCTACGCCAAGGAAGCCGGAAAATCCATCTCCGGAATTACCCCCGAAGCGATGAAGCGTCTGATGGACTATCACTGGCCGGGAAATGTCCGCGAACTCCAGAACATCATCGAGCGCGGCGTCGCGCTTTCCTCCGCAGCGACCCTCGACGCCCCTGACATTTATCTCGACGACCCCGCCAAGCGCCCCCCCGCCCCGGGCAGTTCGCCCTATGTCCTCCCGTCCGGCGTCACGCTGGAACAATGGGAAGACGAAGCCATCCGCGAAGCCCTCCGCCGCGCGAATGGCAACAAGAGCCAAGCCGCCCGCGCCCTCGGCCTCTCCCGCAACGCCCTCCGCTACCGCCTCTCAAAATTGGGCGTGGCCGACCCTCCCGAAGATTGAGGATTATCTCCTCTAGGCGCTGGCTGAAAACCACCACTCCCTGCGTGGGAACCACCGAACTTCCGGCCAAACGGGCCGGGCCTTCGCGGGAGCATATCCACTATCATATTGATAATACGAAGCTTATCTTAAATTCAAGAAGCGTTTTGGTTTGGCCCCCGCCCTGCAATCATCTAACACGAGTGTGAGAAGCAGTGGGCCTGAGGATTTGTGAGAGGTCGGCCATGAAAAACTATATTGAAAGGTTGGGAACAGTTTTATTGACCGGGACGTTGATCCTGGGAATGGGCGCAGGGGCTGGCGCGCAGCAAGGGCCTCCGGCTTCGCAGCAGCCCATGGAGATTCCGGCGCAGTATCCGCCGCAGCCACAGGGCGGGCCGCCACCGCAAGGAGGGCCGCAGCAGGCACCTCAGAATGATTCTGGAGCCGCGCGCATCAGCTTCCTTCGCGGGGACGTTTCAACGCAGCATAGCGGATCGAATGACTGGGCCGCGGCGACGATCAACACGCCCGTAGTGAACGGCGACCATATTTCCACGGGCCAAAACGCGCGCGCAGAAATTCAGCTGGATCACGCGAACATCTTGCGTCTGTCGGATCAAACCACGGCCAATGTCGTCAGCCTGTCAAACACGCAGATGCAGCTCCAGATCGGGCAGGGCCTGGCGAATTACGAAGTCTTCAAAAACAACGAAGCGAACATTGAGATCGACACGCCCAATGTGGCCGTTCATCCGGCCATGGGGGAAGAAGGCAGCTACCGCATCCTGGTCAATTCCGATAATGAAACGATTGTTGACGTGCGCAAAGGCTCGGCGGAAATTTCCACGCCCCAGGGAAGCACGCGCGTGGGGCGCGACCAGCGCATCACCATTCAAGGCACCGCGGACAGCGCGCAATATCAAGTTTCCGGTGCGCCCGGCAGAGACGATTGGGACAAGTGGAACGGCGACCGCGATCGCGTCATCGAAGGCGCGCAAAGTTGGCAACACACCAATCCTTTCTACACAGGCACGCAAGATCTGGACGCGAACGGACAATGGACGAATGTCCCGGACTACGGCAGCGTGTGGTTTCCCGCCCAAGGCCCTGGCTGGGCGCCGTACCGCGATGGCCGCTGGGTGTATGAACCCTACTACGGCTGGACCTGGGTTTCCTATGAGCCCTGGGGTTGGGCGCCTTATCACTACGGCCGCTGGTTTGTGTATGGCGGGAACTGGGGCTGGTGGCCTGGGCCGGTCTATGTTGGCTATCGCCCGCTGTGGGCGCCGGCGTATGTTTCCTTCTTCGGATTCGGTGGAGGAGGCTGGGGAGTAGGTTTCGGATTCGGTTTCGGCGGCGGCTTCGGAAGTGTGGGCTGGCTGCCGTGCGGGCCGGGCGACCGCTTCTACCCCTGGTACGGCCGCGGGATCAACCGTGTGAACGTGGTCAACGTCACTAACATTCATAATAACTACGGCGGTGTCGGCCCGCTGCGGGAAGGGCCGCGTGCTTTCTCAAACGTCGATCGAGCGTTCACCGACGAACATGTGCGCAACGGATTCAGTTCCATGCGGAGCAATGAATTCGGCCATGGCCGCGTGCCGCTGCAGCAGTCGCGAATCGATGCAGGTTCGTTCCGTCAAGCCAGCGTGATGACGGGCGCAAACCCTGTCTCGCCCTCGCGCGAAAGTTTCCGTCCGACGGACCGGCAAGTGAACCCCAGCTCAATTCCAAACCGACCGATCGCCAACCAGCATTTCTTTAGCAGCAACGCGCGGCAGAACACATCGGTTCAAGCCGGACGTGGGGCGGCCACCTTTAACGGCGGTGCCGGAAATCCAGCGGGTAACGTCAGCCATGGTCCCGCTCCCGTGCAGGGCCAGCGCGGTTTCACTCCGCTTAACCCACCACAGAGTCAGCCGTTTCAGTCGTCCAGGCCCGGATGGCGCACTTTTAATCCGCCGGGAGGCTCGCAAACTCAATCCACCGGCGGCAGGACATTTGAAGGGCAGAGCGCGCCTCAACCGCGGACGAACTATCCGCAACCGTACGCGCCGCCGCGGCAATATGAAAACAATTCGCGCGGCCCCTACAACAGCGGAGCATCGGGCCGGCCAACGCTCAATATGCAGCAGCCGGTCGTAACACCGCGAGGAGGAAGCTCCAATTATGGCCGGCCAGTGCCAAGCGCGCCAAGTGGCGGAAGCTATGGAACATATCGGGGAGGGTCGTCCGGCGGAGGCTCATATTCCGGGCGCTCAGTGCCCAGCACCCCCAGCGGCGGATATCGCAGCGCGCCTTCGGGCGGCGGACCGCGCGGCGGCGCGCCCAGTAGCGGCTCGCACGGAGGCAGCTCCGGAGGCGGATCGCATGGCAGCCCTTCCGGCGGCGGGCACAACCACCGCTAAAAAAGTTTCACCCCGTTTCACCTCACTCCTCACTCACCGTCAGGAGGCTCCGAAAGGGGCCTCCTGTCCTCCCGAAGCATTCGAGTGAGCGCGGGGGAACCGATTTTGCATGACGCTGTCCGGCCCGGAAGGAATAAAGGATTGGGGGTATACCGCCCGCTCGCGAACAAGGCTTACAATCAAGGAGTAGAATCAACGTACGGCCCGGCTCTCTAGACTGCGCACGTCGGAGGCACAAACTGCTATGCGAAAAACTACTTTCCTTTTCTCAATTCTAGTTCTTCTAGCCGGTTATCTCTTTGCGTTTTCCTCGCCCGCGCTGGCGGACGACGATCCGCCCGGAAGAGTGGCGCGGCTCAATTACATCCAGGGGTCGATCTCCTTCCAGCCCGGTGGTGAAACCGATTGGGTCCAGGCGAATCCCAACCGTCCTCTCACCACGGGAGACAATCTTTGGGCCGACAGAAATTCTCGCGGTGAACTGCACATCGGCAGCTCTTCCATTCGCGTGGGCAGCGAGACCGGCATCACCTTCCTGAATCTCGATGACCGCACAGTGCAGATCCAGCTTGCGCAAGGTTCAATGAACGTGCGCGTTCGCCGGCTCGAAGGCGGCGAAGCGTTTGAGATTGACACGCCGAATCTTGCGTTCACGCTCGAGCGCGCCGGTGAATATCGCGTCGATGTCGATCCCAATGGGAATGCGACCTCCATCGCCGTGCGCGAAGGAGAAGGAGACGCCACCGGCGGCGGCACCGAATACCACATGGACTCCGGCGACCGCGCATCCTTCAGCGGCACCGACTCGCTGACCTACGACGGCGGGCGTGTCGGGGGATTAGATGAATTTGACAGCTGGTGCCGCTCCCGCGACGACCGCGAAGAGCGCTCCCAATCTTCCCGCTACGTCTCTCGCGACGTCATCGGCTACGATGACCTCGACGATAACGGCGAGTGGCGAAACGTGCCCGATTACGGGTATGCCTGGTTTCCCACTCGCGTCGCCGTCGGATGGGCGCCCTACCGCTTTGGACATTGGGTGTGGGTCGCGCCGTGGGGATGGACCTGGGTGGAAGATGAGCCGTGGGGCTTCGCTCCATTTCACTACGGGCGCTGGGCGGAAGTTGGCGGAGGCTGGTGCTGGGTTCCGGGGCCCGTGGTTGTGCGGCCCGTGTACGCGCCGGCGCTGGTTGTCTTCGTCGGCGGACCGCGATTCGGCATGTCGCTGTCCTTCGGCGGTGGAGGAGGCGTGGCGTGGTTCCCGCTCGGCCCGCGCGAAGTGTACGTTCCGCCCTACCGCACGAGCGTCCGGTACGTGCAGAACGTAAACGTAACGAATACCACGGTGAACGTCGTTAATGTGACGAACGTCTACAACAATGTGAACGTCAAAAATGTTACTTACATGCACCAGAATAACGTCAATGCGGTGACCGCGGTTTCACACGATACGTTTGTGAACGCGCGTCCCGTGGCCGCAGCCGCGGTACGCGTGAACGCGCAGCAAATTCAGGGAGCGGAAGTTCAACGTAACTTTCAGATGGCCCCGGTGCAGAAGAGCGTGGTAGGCGCGGGCGCCGTCGCAACAGCCAAGCCTCCGGCAGCTGCGATGCAGAGGCAAGTCGTTGCCAAAATTACGCCGGCACCACCGCGCGCGTCGTTCAATAGTGCTCCGCAGCCGGTCAAAACTTTCCGGTCGGCGGTGGTGGCGCCAGGGCAGCAACCGCAATCGCGGCAGCAACAGTCGACTCAGCAACAGCAAGTTCCGCCGCCGCAGCATTCCTTACAGCCACCGCAAACTCCACAACAAGCGGTGCAACAACAGCCGCAATCACGGCAGCAACAGTCGATCCAGCAACAGCAAGTTCCACCGCAGCAGCATTCCACGCAGCCGACGCCAACTGTGCAACAACAACAGCAATTGCAGCAACAACAGTCGGCGCAGCCGAAATTTCAGCCCCCACCGCAGCAGCAACCACAAGTACATCAACAGCAGCCGCGGCCGCAGGTGAACCAGCCGAATATTCCTCCGGTACAACAGAACCCGGCGGTGAGATATGCGCCGCCGCCGAAAGCGACCGAGGAAACCTATCACCCGCATCAATTTGAGAAACCGCCGGCGGTCGAGCAGCCCAGGACAACCGCTCCGCCTCCAGCCGCGAAAGAGCCGCCGAAGCCTCAGGAGCGCGCGCCGGAATCAAAGAAGCCGGCCGACGAAAAAGAAAAGAAGTAACTTCAGTTAGCTGGCAGGTAACAACCCAGGCGCGCCGCGAATCACTCGCTTCAATCTTCCGCGGCGCGCCTTCGGTATTATTTCGCAGGTTGTGGCGGGGCGGGAGCGCCGCCGGTCGCAGCGGGCGTCTTGGCCTGGTCCGCCTTTTTAACGACCACGATGTTTTCCAGGTAAACGTCGGTGCCGTTTACCACCACATCCGCCTTAATTTTGTCTTCGGGCGAAAGCGGAGCGAGCAGACTCGGATTTTTCACCGGGTATGCCATGGTCATCGCCATCATGAATCCAGGAATATCTCCGGCATCGACGACCACCTGCTGTTTTGCCGTCTCGACGGAAACGACGCGTCCGTCGAGATGATACCGCTGCGGTCCTTCGGCCGGTTGTTGCACCGGTTTCGAGGAGCCGCAGCCGGCCAGTCCGGCGGAAAACAAAATTCCCGCCGCGACGATAGTATTCAGAAAAAATCGGTGTGACTGGAACTTCGTGTGATCCAGCATGTGGGCCGTCCTTTCCCCTTGCCCCAGTTGTTCCGGATGGATCCGGATCCTCCGGGGCCACCCGGCTAGAATACAGAAAAAATCCCTGCACATGTACTGCAAACGAATGGCATTCTCGGGCCAATTCATCCCGGCGATTCTGCTACTTTTTTCACGCTAAAAAAAACGAAACGCGGCAACCGCATACGATGTTGGCGAAACTGCCGCACGGCGTAGTAGAATCAAAATTACCCTGTTCCGTTCCCCGGTAGCTCAACGGTAGAGCATTCGGCTGTTAACCGAAGGGTTGCAAGTTCGAATCTTGCCCGGGGAGCCAAAGTTTTCTGTTAGTTAGGGAGTTGTGGCACTGGCGGGTTTGAAACTGTGCCCATTTTAGTCACCCCCAGCATGAGAGCCGGCCCGGCTTAGGGCCTCCATTGCCTGCCGCTGGGACGCCTGTCCGATATGGCCGCAGCGGCGCGACATTCGTCCGGCGGTGCTCGCGCTCAGCCGAGTTGCAATCGCGGGCACTGCGACTGATATCAGCTTATTGTTCCCCGCGGACCTCGTCCCGCGTCGAGTCACCGAATGGGCGCGCGTCTAATCCGTCTAATCAAGGGGTTCCACTTTCATCATTCTCGCCGTGCGAGTGTTGCACATCCATAGCGTCGTGCGGTTGGTCGTGGGATCGTAAGCGATCTTCTTCGAATCGAACTCGGTGGGCATCTGATATTCAATGATTTCGCCGGTCTTTGGATCAAGGCGGATGAGGCGTTCGGCCATGTTGCTCGTCGCATACACGTAGCCGTCTTTGTCGGGGGCCGAAACGGCGTATGGGGTTGTGTACTTACGCAGCATGGGCCATTCTTCGAACTTTTCCGTGCGTGTGTCAAACATGCCGATCTTGTCCCCGGTGTACTCGGCAAACCAGAAACGGTCCTGCGCGTCCATTCGACCACGGCGGGGCGATGACCTTGGCGTTGGGGCCTGCCAGAACTTGGCCTCACCGGTCTCGGCGTCAATGCCGATGATGTACGAGCCGGCAGTGTCCGGTGCGTATGGATTCCCCTTGGAGTTTACTACGGTGAAATCGATGTACTGCCAGTGTGGACCAGGGGGGATGTTCGGTGATTTCTCCCACCCATACGTCGCTTCCACTTTCATGCTCTTCGGATCGATCCGCGACCAGCCCGCCCAGATTCTGCCTTCCGGTCCGAGTGCCATGAATTGTGTCCCGACTCCTTCGATCGTGCTCAGTTCTTCGGTCTTCGGATTAAACTTCGTTAGCACGATTGCGGAGTTGGCGATCCGCCGCGGGAACCAGATGTTGTCGTCGCGATCCACTTGAATGTCCCTGGCTCCCGGCAGATCTCCGGCCGGCACGGGCGGCAACGCGTACTCGGTAAATTTGCCGGTTTTCGGATTCATCTTTCCAAAGAACATCCGGCTTTCGTCGGTGTACCACGGCGTGCCCATAGAATCGAGGTCAAGATCGTGAGCTACCGTGTCGGGTCGTGGCATGTCGTACTGGGTGATGATGACTCGCGTAGCCTTGCCCTTCGGACGCGGCAGCGTTTTCAACTCAAAGGGCCACGTTGTCTTGCCGCCGCTAAGGTTCACTGTGGCGAGGTATTCGGCCAATTCTTTCTTCGGAACGGCCAAAGGCTCACGGCTCCATTTCGGGTTCTGGTCGGCAGCGGCGACCTGATTAGGCGGACCTAACTGACCGCGTCCCCGTTTGTCCCTGCTGACCGCTGACCCGTCCGGGTAGTACTTCTGCATCCGGGTGATCAGCTCTACGAACTCATCGGCCGAGTGGTTCGACCTCATGATGCGTTCCCAGTTATGGCAGTAGGCACAACTCACAATTTGATAGATGACCTTGTCCTTCTGTTCGGCTGTGCCGGGGACGCTCATGGCCCACTCGATGGAGCTGAGCTGCGAGGCGAGATCGTTGGTCTTCTCGAGGTGGAGGTCCGCGATTGAAGTTTTGCCCGCGGCAATCGTCACGGACCGCGGGCCATTCAAGTCATACCCAACGGCTCGGATGGTCAGGGCGTATGTCCCCGGCTCCAGGTGCGTCCGGGGAAAACTATATTTCCCGTGCGCGTCACTCACTACGGACACTGCGAAGTTGGCGCCGTCGCGTCGAGCGCTGACGATGACGCCCTCCATGAGGCCTTCCTGTTGTGAGCTGACGACACCGCTCAGGGCGGCAGAGTCTGAGGCCTGCGCCTTGAGATCAGGAGCAGCCCAGTTCATCGCGCCGCCGCCGATGCTCCCCAAAGCGATGGCAAGAAATAGTTTCGACATTAGGCCGACTTGTAGCATAGGCATTGGCCACCGTCAATGAACGGTGATTGACGGCAACGAATCAGTTTGAATTACGGATACATCGAAAAACTGCCCGCCCCAAAGACGGGCGGCCTCTACACGACCAACGGCACGTTTCATTTCTTGTTGCGCCGTGACCTAGCTCAGGCCTCTTTGATTTTGCGCTGCGAGCAGGCGGAGGAAGTCGGGCATTTCGTGCATGGAGACGACGCCCCCTGCCGGGTTGTGCATGGCCAGGCGCTGGGCTTCGTCGGGGTCGTTCATCATCAGGATGGGATGCACGCCGGCGCTGTGTGCGGCCTTAATGCCTTCCAAAGTGTCGGTGAGAAACATCGTCTTCCCTCGTGTAAGTGACGCGCCACCGACCGCTTTGAGAAGTGGCGCCGCCTTCACGCCGCCGGCATCGTCGCGCGTGTGCACGCCGGATAAGAACTCGTCCAGCGAATTCCGCTCGATGAATCTCGCCGCAGCCTTGCGCGAAAGCGACGTCGCCACAAAAAGCCGGATGCCCATGGATTTCAGCTCGGCAAGCGCGGGCGCGACGTCTTCATACATGCTTGCCGCATCTACGGCTTCGACTTCCAGATTCTCCGCGAGGCGTTTCTTTTCGGCACCGAGCGGAGTCCTGGCGCTTTCCATCAAATTCAGCACATACCAATAGATCGCGCTGGCGGACGAGCCAGCCTTTCTTTTTCGGCCGAACAATTGGAGGGCGATTTCGTGAAACGGGGCGGACGGAAATTCCGCGAGGCACCCGACGGGCTCGAGCAGCAGGGCTTCAATATTTTGCATGCCGCCTACGCGTTCAACCTTGCGAGGCCGCTGGCGAGGAGCCCTTTCGCCATGTCGATCTTGGTGGCGTTGTACTTGAGCGGCGCTGCATCGGCGAGGGCAACGGCGACCGCTTGCTCGCCCAGGTCTGTATTTAGAGTTTTACCTCTGAGGAAAGCCTCCACTGTCTTTTCGCGATACGGCTTGCCGGAGATGCCGCCAAACACCACGCGCGAATCTTCAATCGTCTTGCCGTTCAGTTGAAGACTGATCCCCAGCGAGGCCATGGCGAAATCCCAAACTCCCCGGGGCCGGAGCTTTTCGAACGACGCCCGCACACTGGGTTTCGGCGGAGGAATGACCACAGAAGTCAGAATCTCGTTGTAACGCACCACGTGCGACTGGATCTTGCCGTCCACCAGCATATCGCCAGGCACCATTTGTTCGATGGAAAGTTCCTTCACTCCCTGAGGCGTCGCCAGTTTCGCGTGGGCATCGAACGGGATCAGCGCCGTGGCGGCGTCGCCCGGGTAGACCGCATAGCACAAGCGTCCGCCCATGGCCGAGTGATAGTAGCTGTTATCGCCGATGGCGCCGTAGCACAGGTATCCGCCGTTTCTCCAGCACGAATAGCCGCCGCGCAGATACTGGCACCAGACTTCCTGCAACAGGTCGCCGCCCAGCGTCGATGCGTTGCGCAATTCCGGAGAGGAGATCTTCGTGATCGCTTCCACAATCATCGGATATTTTTCCTGCAATAGCTTGGAATCGGCCAACTCCGCCAATTTCGTGGCCGCGCCGATCTCGACGCCGCCTTGCCCATCTTCCTTAATGTAGCGGAGGTTATCGATCTTCTTAATATCGACGAGGTAGCTGGGCGCCTGCTCCAGGCGGTTCTTCAGCCGAACAAGCAAGTCCGTGCCGCCCGCATAAACGGACGCGCTCGAGCCGTGCTGCGACAGAATCTGGATCGCTTCGTCAACGGTGGTTGGCCGGTAGATGGAAACTTTCTTCATGCCTGCCTCCCTGAAGCCTGCGCCGCGCGTTTCGTCGCGAGTCCGGCCATAATTTTTTCCCGCGTGATGGGATGCTCCCGGATGCGCACGCCGCAAGCGTTGAATATCGCGTTCGAGATCGCGCCCGGCACCGAGCCGATGCTGGTTTCGCTGAAGCTCTTTATGCCGTAGTACCAGCGCGGCTCCAGGCTGTCGATGTAAACCTGCGTGGACTTGGGAATATCCATGATTGTGGGGAGCCGGTAGGACAGGTAACCCACGCTGTAATGCCGCGTGCCCGGAAATTCACGGTCCCACGGAATGGAGTCCGTGGCTACCTGAGTGCTTTCCGTCAAAGATCCCACCATGTCGGATTCGGATACCACAGGATTGATCACCAGTCCGGTATCGTGCGTGTACACCGAGCGGACGAAGCGCCAGTTGCCTGTCCAGGTATCGACTTCCACTTCCACGAAGCACGCGCCCACGCCTTTGTTTGCCGCGGTTCTTTCTCCGCCCGTAGTGCCGCGGCCCGTCTGGCGGATGAGGCCGTTATTGGCCTTGGCCAGGGCGGCGAACGTCGTGCTCTTCTTGGGATCATCGCTCGAGGAGATCACGCCATCGCGCATCGTAAGCTTGGCGGCGTCGATCTTCAAAACATCCGCGGCGCGTGTGAGCAGGTCTTTTCGCAATTTGTCGGTGGCGTTGCAGATGGCCGCTCCTTGCAACGTGATGGTGCGGCCGCCGTACCACTCATCGCTCAATGGCGCGAGATCCGAGTCGCCCCAAACGAGGCGGATCTGGTCGACCGTCGTGAAGCCCAGCATCTCCGCGACCACGGCTGCCAGCGCCGTAGCCGCGTTGGAGCCGCTGTCGGGAAGCGCGATCTTCATGGTCACGTTGCCGTCGGCGGTTACGTCCACGTCGCTGCTGAAAATATTCGCTCCAGGCAGCGCCGCCAGCGCGGCGAACGCTTCTTCGCCTTCGTGATAGCCCATGTTCCCGCCATGATGCTGGGACATGCCGAGGCCAAATCCGCGCTTGAATCTTCCGGGCTCGCCGCCCGCGACGGCATTGCGCTTCTCCCATCCGAATGCCTTGGAGCCTTCCCGCAGTACCTCCACGGTCGGCATCGTTTCGTAAGGATGGCGCGTGTCAGCCGGAGTCAGCTGCGTCATGTGCATCATGCGGTATTGGACTGGATCGATCGCAAAGGCATCGGCCATTTCGTCGATCATGTTTTCCCAGGACCACTTCGTTTCCTGCTGGATGTGGCTGCGGGACGGTCCAGGGCGGGGCGCGTTTGAACGATAGGCGGACCACGTCGATCGCCAGTGAGGAACTTTTGCCGTATACAGCTCCGTTTGATTGGCCGCGTTGCCGGGACCATCAGCGTGCACGCCGAAATCCAGGTCGGCAATGCTGACGTACACTTCATGGTCTAGAGCAACGATGCGGCCGTCTTTCTTTGCACCCACGCGGAACTTGGTGATGGTCTCCGGCTTGATCTGCAACTGCGCCAGTTCCTGATCTTTGGGCAGCATGACCTTCACGGGGCGGCCGGTGACTTTCGCCAGATGGGCGATCATCGGATAAAATCTCTCCGCCGCCATGCGCGCCGCGCCGAACGTGCAACCGTTCCATTTGTTGATCACGCGGACATTGGAAACGTCCATGCCGAGCGCCGTCGCAAGTGTCGCTCGCACCGGATAGATGCCCTGTCCCATGCCCCATACGGTCAATTTGTCGCCATCCCATTTGGCCACGCTCCCGCTTGGCTGCATCGGCACGGAGACGCCGCCCGCAAAACGGTAGCTGAATTCCTTGACCACATCCGCTTCGGCGAATCCCGCTTCGATGTCGCCATGCTTTTCCGCCCAAGTAACGTGCGGAAGATCGGCGGGCGAAAACGAATGACGGATGAGATTTCCTTTTCCATGCCCCAGATCGGGCGCATTTGCAGCCATGCTGTCCTTCAGCAGTGAGGCGAAGGGCAGCACTTCGTAAGAGACTTTGATCGCGTCGGCGGCATCCTGCGCGAGGTCCTCGGTCTCCGCCACTACGATTGCCGCAACTTCTCCTTGAAGATTCAATTCCCGAGGCAGGGGTTCGGGCAATATCCTGCCCCTGGCAACGTTGGTGGTTTGCAGCTTCGGCGCATTCTTGTAAGTGAGAATGTATTTCACGCCGGGCATTTTCTCCGCGGCCGATGTATCGATGTCCTTGATATAGGCGTGCGGGTGCGGACAGGTAAGGAACCTGGTGTAAAGCAGATCGGGGAACCATACACGGCTGCCGTATTGCGCTTTGCCGGTAAACCTCGGAATAGCCACTTCAGGCAGCGGAGGCCGGCCCTTGCCCAATACGTTGAGGTTTTGCGGTGGATACCCCTGCCACTTCTTCGTGACGGTCTTGTTCGCGCCTTCAATGACTTCAATTCCGGCCAGGTGTCCGCCGCTTGTCGAGTAGTCCCGCACCATGGGCATTTTGATATGAACGACGGAATCCGTTTCGGCCGCGATGGCCATCTTGCTTCCGCGCATCACGGCTGCGCTATCCATGACCGTTCGAATGATGTTCGGGTACGCCGAACATCGGCAAATGTGGCCCGCGAGCGCCGCCTTCACCTGGTCCTCGGTCGGATTCAAATTCTTGTCGAGCAGCCCCTTTGCGGTGACCACCCAACCGGCGGTGCAGAAGCCGCAATCCGCGGCCACGCGCGTGTGGCCGATGCGCTGCAGCGGATGCATGTTTTTCTCGTCGCCCACACCTTCAATGGTGAGAATTTTCTTACCCACGGCTTCGGTCGCCAGAGTGTGGCAGGAATAAAACGGCGTGCCGTCCACCAGGACGCTGCAGGCGCCGCAAGAGGCGCGGTTGCAGCTGCGGTTGGTGCCCGTCATGCCCAGCTTCATCGAAATCACTTCCCACAGAGTGGTGCGCGCTTCGTATTCAGTCGCATAAGCCTTGCCGTTCACCAGGAACGTCGCTTTCTCGCTTGAGAACGGCGCAGCTACGGCAGGAGACATCGCAGCTGACGCTGCGGGAGAAGCCAAAGAACCCGCGAACAATGAGTCCCCACCCACGGCCGTGAGTACCACACCGTATCCGGCGGCCTTCAGAAAATTTCGACGGGAATAACTCATTTCGACCCTCCGTCCTTCGGATATACGTTCGGCCGGTATTGCTTGTGGCACGTCGTGCAGGAAGCATCCAGGGGCCCGGCGAGCGCTGCTAGCGCGGCGCCATCCTTGGCCTGCGCGGCCTTGTACGCGGAGTTTCCGGCGTCCACCAATAATTTCGCATCCTTGATCCAGTCGCCTTGGTCCCGAGCGCGGCCTTCCATCATCAGCAAGTTTCCGGATTCCGCAAGGGTCACCGCGCTGCGCCGCACCGCCGCCCACTCCTTTTCATCCTTCGGCCCGCCGCGGAAGATCGCCAGAAGGATGTCATTGGAGGAAGGGTGGATAAGATCGAGCATCAATTGCCTGACTGTCGCCACGGGGGGAAATGTCTCGGAAGGGGATTGGGCAAAGGCTACCGTTCGAATGGAGAACCCGCCTGCAAGC
>Ga0210409_10000503_pt1 | contig 62541 bp, 52 predicted proteins | sample IncBWH17MmetaG_FD_161649 | JGI IMG/M metagenome (GOLD analysis project Ga0210409, IMG submission 161649) | Forest soil microbial communities from Barre Woods Harvard Forest LTER site, Petersham, Massachusetts, United States - Inc-BW-H-17-M | ecosystem: Environmental > Terrestrial > Soil >... | reverse complement strand
CGACGCCGGCGCGCGGCTCGGGCACGGACGACTGCCACCACTTCGAGGAGCTGATCTGCTGTTGGTTGTAGAAGCTCGCGATGAAGACGCCCGAGAACTTGCCGCTCGAGCCGCCGGCGGTGAGGCTGGCCTCGGTCGTTTGGCCACCCTTGTTGTAGGTACCCTCGTAGCCTGTGACCTCGACACCATCGACCTTCTTACGGGTGATGATGTTGATCACTCCGGCGATGGCGTCGGAGCCGTAGATCGAGGAGGCGCCGTCCTCCAGCACCTCGATGCGGTCGATGATCGAGATCGGAATCGTGTTGAGGTCGGCGCTGCCGCTGACACCGGAGGCCGAGGACTCATTCACCCAGCGCAGCCCATCGACCAGCACCAGGGTGCGCTTGGCATCGAGGTTGCGCAGGTCGACCTGCGAGGAGCCGGCGCCGATGCCGCCGCCGTCCGGCGGGTAGCCAAAGTTGCCTGAGGAGTTGAACTTCTGATTGAGCGCCGAGCCGCTGGTGGTGAGCTGCTGCAGCAGATCACCGAGGCTCGCAAGACCGGTCTTCTCGATCTGGTCCATGCTGATGACTGACACCGGCTGCGTGCTCTGCGCGATGTTCTGCAGGATGCGCGAACCCGTGACCACGACCTCCTGTACCGGCGTTTGGGGCTGGTCGCCAGCTGGCGTCTGTGCATTCGCCGAAGCGCCAGACAACGCCGCCTGCAGTACGCCGCCCGCGATCACGACGTAAAATGCGTATCGCAGAATGGTCCGGGCGAGCGTGTATGTGTCCACGAGCTTCGTGGCTAAGGTCCTGTGCATGATCTTCCCCCAGATACTTGTTGGCCAACACTCGCGTGACGCGATCGCTGCACCCGTGTGGGCGGCTCAGCGCACGGCGTGCGCGAACCACACGCGCAATCCACCGAATGCTGCATCAACACGCGACGGTGTCCAATAACCACTTTCGCAGAATTTCGAAGAGCCACTTTGTTCGCCGATACGGCGGTTGGCGTCGCGCATCGTGTTACGGCTGACCGAGACGGTGGCGGATCCGAAAGGACGATGCTTCTCTTCGGTTGCCACGACGCCTTCTGGCCACCTGAAAGACGTAAGCGATCGATTAACCACGTGCTTGACTAACGAGTAAGCGAGAGAATGGGTGCATCTCCATCGACACCGTTAACACCCCGGATGACCTTGCAACATGACACTCCTGACCCTCGCTGAAGTGACTGAGTTCCGACAGACCGGGCGGATCGATGAAGTCGATGCGCTCTGCGTGGCCCTCACCCGCGACTGGCCCGCTGCCGTGCGCCAAATCGACTACGGACGCTCAGCCGAAGGGCGAATCCTGCGAGCGCTGCTGGCCTCACGCGCCGGCGTTCTGTCGGCGCAGGAGATACGGCAACGCAAGATTCCCGTGCTCATGATCCAGGCTGGCATCCATCCCGGGGAAAGCGACGGCAAGGATGGCGGATTCATTGCGCTACAGGAGCTCCTCGACGTTACGGTTGCTGGCGACGCGCTCGGACAAATGGCGCTTCTGTTCGTCCCCGCCTTCAACACCGATGGTCATGAGCGCTTCGGGCGCTGGAACCGCCCGAATCAAAACGGACCGGAAAAGACTGGCTGGCGCACCACCGCCCAGAACCTGAACTTGAATCGGGACTACACCAAGGCCGATACGCCGGAGATGCAGGCCATGCTGCGCCTGATCCAGGAGTGGGATCCGCTGATCTGTGCTGACCTGCACGTCACCGACGGCGCCGATTTCGAGCCCGATGTCTCGATCCAGGCAGAACCGCTCAATCAAGGCGATCCGGCCCTGCGCCTACACGGTCGGGAATTGCGCGATGCGCTCATCGCCCGATTAGCTGAGCAAGGCTCGATGCCCCTTGACTTCTATCCCGACCTCGTCGCGGCAGATGACCCCTCCTCGGGATTTGTCCTGACCGTGTACTCGCCGCGCTTCTCGACCGGGTACTTTCCGCAGCGGAATCGCTTCACGGTACTCGTCGAAACGCACTCCTGGAAACCCTACGGCCAGCGAGTGCGCATCATGCGCAACACGATCGTGAATCTTGCAGAACTGACCGCCGCCCACGGGGCTCGTTGGCTTGAGCAAACGCGCCTCGCCGATGAAGCGGCAAGCGTTTTGGGCGGCTCGCCGATCGCGCTCGACTATACCTCGGGGTGGCGAGAGCCGGCCAAGGCGGGAGCCTCCGCACCCACGCCAGCATTAACGTCGGCGCGACCAGATGCCGCGGGCGCAAAGATGATCGAATTCAGAGGCTATGCATATACGCGAACGCCCTCCGCAATCTCGGGCGGCCTGGTGACCGCCTACAACCCCAACAGCCCCCAGATTTGGCGCGTGCCGCTCAGAGATCAAGTCAAAGCCTCGCTAGTCGTGCAAGCTCCCCGCGGCGGCTACCTGGTCCCGGCTGCGTTCGCGCCCATCATCGCGCCCAAGCTAGAACTCCATGGCATCGCATTCGAGAAATGGCAGCGCCGCACAGAAGGTGTAAAGGCTGCTGCGTTTCGAGCTGACGCGGTAAAGTTCTCTGCCGCTCCGTTCGAAGGACGCATGCGCGCTTCCCTCGAGGGCGCCTGGAAAGCGGCGACGGGCACGATCAGGCCCGGAGATCTCTACATTCCCATTGCACAGCCCCTGTCACGTCTTCTCCTCGCACTGCTCGAACCCCAGGCACCCGATTCATTCGCCGCCTGGGGCTTCTTCAACGCCAGCTTCGAACAAAAAGAGCAGTTGGAACCCTACGTCGCCGAGCAGATTGCGCAGGATATGCTCGAACGCAGCCCCGACCTGCGCGCGGAATTCGCCCGGCGGCTGGAGCAGGATGTCGCGTTTGCCTCGGATCCCAGCGCGAGACTGGAGTTTTTTCTCCGGCGACATACGTCGTGGGACGAGCGGTACAATCTGTATCCTGTACTGCGAGTCGAGACCCCCCTCGCCTTGCAATCCAAACTCGCAGTTCCCGCGCAATCAGCGCCATGATGTCCCCGCGCCGCCTCCTATAAGCGCTGCGCGCAGCCGCCGCGCATGTGACCCGCCTCCGGCCGGGTGCCATGAAGCAACCCGAGCGTATGGGAGGACCGATGGCTATAGCAAATTCCGACAGAGTGGCTATGGCTGCCCGGAGCCCATCGGTGCACGATCGTCATCGGGAAGCGCTTGCGATCTGGCCCAGGGTGGCAGCTGCGCGGCCGACCTCACAGTTGCGTACATCGTCAACCCGCGAAAGCGGTGCAATCAGGCCGACAAGCACTAACGGGATCGCAGTGTCCTACTCATCCTTCCCCCTCCGAATTCATCGGAGGTTTGCTTGCATGAAGGATCGCGCACTCGCGACACGGCATCGAGGCCCCTCTCTGGTCGCGGCAAGCGCGGTTTGCAGTCTTCTCTCGGCGTGCGGAGGTTCGAGTGGCGGAGGTTCGCGTATCCCGGTCGACCCGCCCCCGGTCGATTCACCTGCCTACGCCTATATCGCCAGTGCTGACATTCAAGGTCGCCAGGTACCCGGAGCGGTCTACCAATATGCGTTTGCTCCAGACGGATCTCCTACTCCCATGGGCGTCGCCTCCGTGCCTTCAGGCATTGACCCGGTGGCGATTATTTCGGATCCGACCGGCCACTATGTCTATGTAGCGAATTTAGGCGAAGACACGATATCGCAGTACCTCGTGAGTGCGGGGGGCGAACTGATGCCCCTTTCACCGGCAACCGTGAGCCTCACGGGGGAGTCTCCGGTACTGATGCCCCTAGCTACGGTCTTCTGGTTGACGGTAGATCCGCAGAGCCGCTCTCTCTATGCCGTGACCAGCGACCGGCCTCCGGCCACACCTTGGACGCGCATTACACAATATTCCATCGGAAGCGACGGCACGCTAACACCGCTTGCTCTGGCAGTCATCGACGTGTCCGCTTCTGCCTCGGCCCCTCTGGCGATTGATCCGAGCGGCCGCTATGCCTACCTTGCCGGTAACAGTGGCGTCAGCGGCCAAGTGGCGCAGTTCTCAATCGCCAATGACGGGGCGCTCTTGCCGCTCACACCTGCCACCGCCTTGGCTGCTCCGGAAGTGATTGGAGTGGCACTCGCGCCGAGCGGGCAAATGGCGTACGTACTCAGCACGTGTGTCGATAGTAGTTGCGATGGGCAGGTGGCGCCGTACACGATCGCTTCAGACGGAACGCTGTCACCGACCGGAACAAGCCTACTCACTGGAAGTCACGTCAATCCCATATCCATGATGATCAATGGTTCCGGAACGAGCGCGTATCTGCTCTCCAACCTCATGCGCGTGGACACAAATACCGGAGCCGTCTACCAGTACTCCATCGAGAGCACAGGAGCGCTCGTGCCTTATACGCCGACGTTTCTTGGTGTCTCATCGGGTTCAGTGGCAGAGAGCCTCGTCGGAACGAACCTGTACGCGCTCAGCGCGAATGCGATCGGGTCAGCGGCGGGTACGCCCCCGGGTGGTCACGTGGATCATTACGTCATTGGTTCCACTGGCGCGTTGACGTCCATAAGCACAGCAGACGTAGCCGCAAGTTTGCCGACTGCAATGACTATTGTAGTGACGCATTAGACAACCGGTTGGCTCCGAAGCACGACGGCGGGATGAGGGAGATGCTTTAGAGTGAGGATTTCACCAGTGATCTTGGCTGTGATCGGTGCGCTTTGGCGCTCATCGGTTGTTGCATCGTCAGAGAGCGATCGACAGGCCGTCGCGGCGCTGGACACGGAGTTTCAGGCCGCAGTGAAGGCAAACGACGCTGACACGATGGCTCGGATTCTCCACCCAGAGATGGTCTTGGTGCTCGGTAACGGCCGCATCAACACGCGCGAAGAGCAATTACAGGAGGCGCGTAACAGAGTGATCAAGTACGAACACCAAGAGGAAGATCCGGAGACACAGACCGTGCGCGTCTTCGGTGACACGGCGGTCGTGACGGCACGGCTGTGGATCAAGGGCGTAATTCAAGGTGCCTCATTCGAGCGTCGCCTTTGGTTTAGTGACGTCTACGTGCGGACGCCATCAGGTTGGCAGTATTTTTTTGGACAGGCCTCACTTCGCTTGACCGAGGACTCGACGGCGCCGCAGCACCACGATGCGCATTAGTTTGGCCTTCGCTGCCGCACAATCGACCCACAGATTGTTTCCCGGCGCCCGCAGCGCACAGCCAATCACGCCTCACGGCTCACTTCAACAATTTTAGACGGCAGCGTCATTCGATGACCTCGAAGTGTCTGACTCGCTGGTCATACTCAATCATCATCGCCGCGCCCTCAGGAGGCACCACCGCCGCTTCCAGATCCGGGCCCGCGAACCGAGCGATGGCGTCCAGTGAGTCCCACTGAGTGACGATGAGGAATTCGATGCCATTACCGAGACGGCGGGAGAGGATTGAGGCGCTAACGAAGCCCGGGAGTTTCCGCAGCGCCGGAAAGGTTGCAGTGCGAAGGTGCTTCACGTAGTTCTGCGCCTGGTTTGGCTGAGCCAAGCCACGCCACTGCCTCGAAATCACGTTGACCTCCCGCCTGGCACGGCACGTCCGGTATTCGAATTGGCCCACACTTCGAAATAAACGCGCGGTTCTTCGCCGGCGCAAAGAAATCCGCTTCGGTAAGGCTCGAGGGCCGGGTACAAGGAGTCTACCCGCTGTCTCTCCCGACCGGGCATCCTACACGCCGCGCGTCACCACACGGGCGACCTCTCAGTCGGCTTGAGCAGCAAGCGCTCGGGCTTTCGCATCAAAGCGGGCAGCACGTTCTCCGGGGCCCTGTCCCGCCAGCCACTCCACGACGTCAGCTGCTCGGCAAGCGCGTCAGCCGCCGCGCGACTCTCCCAGCGACCCACCCAGCCGAAGACGTGCTCGTGTTCGCGAATCGGGAGTCGTGGAAAATTGTTGGGGGTGTCTTCAGTCACGAGACGCGCAATGGGACGGACTCCTGCGCCGGCGAGTTCCGGCATGACGACCTGATCAAAGAATTGCCTGAAGAGCGATGATTCCACGCCACCCAAATAGTAAAGGCTCACCGTTACTACGCTTTCGGATGTCGTGCGCGGCCGCACTTCCGCCTTTAATCCCTGCCCCGCAGCCGCCGGCCGAAGTAGTAACACATTGTCCGTGTCGAGAGTCGTTACGGCAACCGCACGACGGTTGGACACCCAAACAGGATCCTTATAGAACTCCGCCAGCGCCCGCGGACGGGAGTTCATATCTTTGAATCCCCGTATCCAGACGAATCGATCCGGATCCTCTAGGTCGCAGAATGTGCCGAGCACGTGTACGCCGTGCGCATTCTGAGAGTCGATGAACGTGCTTTCGAACAACGAGATGAGAGTTTCCCGTTGTCCGCGATGGAGCGTGTATTGGCGAAGCTCCAAGACCTGATCTTCGGTCGAGCTCTGCTCTGCATGAGAGCCCGACGAGCCGTAGAGTGTGGCTGCAAGCGCTGAGGCAAGAAAGGTGCGCCGATCAACGCTCATGGCGACCGTTTACCGCAGCTCGGTGCCACGCAGCTCACTGCCCCTTGCCGGCTGCATCCTTCATCAGCGTTTCTGTGACAATGAAATTCACTTCCCAGGTCGTGCCTCCGTCATCGGAGAATGCCTGCTCAAAACGACACGAAGTCGGAGTGATGTCGAAGACGCTAAATCGAAGCAGAATCATTCTGCCATTGATTGGTTCCTGATCGTAGAAGTCGCCGCGGCCGTTTTTGAACTCACCGATTGCCGGTTGGCTCAGGGTACCGGTCCTGCTGTTAGCGAAACTTACACCCCATTGGTGCGCTTGGGGATCGTAGAGGCGCAGCGTGAAAATCTCGAGGTGGCCTGCTGGGCCGTCTGCCTCGACTATCCCGGTAGTGGCGCCATCCCACACTTTCCGAACCACGTCGGTGCCGTTGTATTCGACCCACGTGGTGGAGCCTGTTAGCGGACGCAGGAGACGCTTCTGGTGAGTCTTCCAAGTGCCAATGTCCCAATCCCAATCGTGTTGTCCGTCGCGTTCCTTTGCGGCCTCCTGCGAGCCGCTCTTGCCGGCATCCGGGTTCGCTTGCGCAGGCGCCCGCGTCGGCAATAGAGCAAACAGGAGAGCACTCAGCAGGAAATATTTCCATGCGCCGCGCAATGTGTGCATCCCTCCTCCCGTTCGTAGTGTTGCGTTAGCGGTCCTGCCGAACCGGCGATCCGCCATCCATGCCTTCTCTGTGCCCAGGGATCTGGAGTGATTTGAGAATGACGGCTATCTCGGAGACCTGTTGGTTTTCAGTATGCGAACCTCGAGGATCGCCCTGCAAATGCGCCAAGACGTTAAAAATGCCGTACAAGTCGCCTTGTAGAGGCTTCTGACGATCATGCATGATGTCGTGGCTGGTCCCAATAGCCACTTTGTCGCAACTCGATATGACCACTTCCTAAGCCGTGAAGCGAGTCACCGACAGCCCCATGTTGCCGGTCATGCTGGATCCCAACAGCAAAGACCCTCTGTATCGTCAGTTATACGACTGGTTCCAGCGTGCGATTGTGAGCGGGCAACTGCGCCCGTGCCAACGCTTGCCTTCAACGCGCACCCTCGCGATTGAGCTGAACATTTCACGCATTCCGGTACTACAAGCGTTCGATCAACTAAAAGCTGAAGGGTATTTGCAGACCTTCGTGGGCGCGGGAACTCGCGTATCAGCCTCGATCCCTCAAGAAACGATCGGACGCTCAAGCCGCAAGACCCGTCCGCAATCTCAGAGGAAGGGACCCCGGAGGATTTCGCGCGCAAGTGCCCGAAGTAAGGGCGGCGCTCGCGAAGCATGGTTGGATCTCGCGGGCGCATTCCGCATGCACTTGCCCGCCCTCGATCACTTTCCGAGCGAGATCTGGACGCGCCTGGTTACCCGAAACTCGCGAAGACGGTCGAATGCAGCGATGGCGTACGGCAGCCAGATGGGTTACGGACCGTTTCGCGAGGCGATCGCCCAATACCTACGGCTTGTTCGAGGCGTGCGATGCGAGCCGAAGCAGGTGATGGTGGTCTCCGGTTCTCAGCAAGCCTTGTACGTGTCGGCGAGGGTACTGTTGAATCCGGGCGAACGGGTATGGATCGAAGAGCCAGGCTATCCGGGTGCGCACGTGGCCTTCGGTGCGGCGGATTGCCGACTCATCCCGGTGCCCGTCGACGCCGAAGGCCTGGACGTGAATGAAGGCATTCGCCGCTGTCGCGGCGCGCGCGCAGTTTATGTGACCCCTTCGCATCAATACCCACTCGGCGCGACGATGAGCGTCGCCCGCCGCATTCAATTGCTCAATTGGGCGTCCCGTACCGGCGCGTGGATTATCGAAGACGACTACGACAGCGAGTTCCGCCAGGGAATTCGTCCAATCGCGTCGCTTCAAAGTCTCGATTCCGATGCACGGGTGATTTATGTGGGAACTTTCAGCAAAGCGTTGTTCCCGGCTCTGCGAGTCGGCTACGTGGTCGTTCCAACCGATCTCATTCGTGCCTTTTCGACCGCGCGGGACGCCATGGATATCTTTCCGCCAACCCTCAGCCAAGCTGTCTTGGCCGATTTCATCCAGGAAGATCACTTCAGCCGTCACATTCGTCGGATGCGCGTTCTCTATGCAGAACGATGCAACGCACTGGTCGAAGCACTCCAAACCGAGATGGGAGATCTTCTCGAAGTCGTAAACGGCGAGGCCGGAATGCACCTGGTGGGGTTACTGCCAACGGGACTCAAAGACGTCGGGGTCTCACGCAAGGCGGCCGAGTATGGGGTCTCGGTGATGCCTTTATCGAATTGCTGCCTAGAACGACCGTCGAGGTCGGGTTTAGTCTTGGGCTACGGAGCCGCAGATCAGCTGCAGATACAGCAAGGCGTTCTCAAGCTCAAAGCAGCGGTCGAGGCGCTGATGCGAACCGCGACCGGACCGGCTCTTCCGCGGTGAGGGATTACAGCATCTGCCGTGATGACCTCGCGGTGATCACCCGCTGATTGAGGGCAAGCGATGCATCCACGCACAATGACCGCGCTGACAAGCCTTGCCGTTGTGGTCACTCTGTCGGGCAGCCTGCCTCTTCCTGTACACGGTCAAGTCTTCGGTGATCCGGCGGTGTGGCGGTCAGCCCCGATTCGCAGCTATCACGTCGAGAACTACCGTCTTAAGCTGCACTTCAGCCAAGCAGCCGGCGAAGTGTTTGGCGATGAGATCATCACACTGAGGCCCCTCACGGCCGGGTTCCGGCGCTTCTATTTGGATAGCTCTGACCTCATCATCGAAACGGTCTCCCTGCTCGACGCGCGCGGTAGCGTCGTCGCGCTCCCCTCCGAACAGCAAGGTCAACGCTTATGGATCACTCTCGACCGGGAATACGATGGGGCGAGCAGTCTTAGAGTGCGCGTTGTGTACCACGGCTTCCCTCGCTTCGGTTTGTTCTTCGAAAATCCTGACGCGGACTACCCCGACCGGCCGCGCGAAATCTGGTCGCAAGGAGAAAGCGAGTTCAACCATCACTGGTTTCCCTGTTGGGATTACCCCAACGATATGGCGACGAGCGAGACGATCACCACCGTGCCCGAGGGGCAGGTGGTCGTGTCCAACGGCCGCCTGAATAGTGTCACGCATTCCAAGGGCAACGCAACGTACGACTGGGTCGAGAGCGTGCCTCACAGCAGCTATCTGATTTCCGTGGCGGTGGGGCCCTGGCAGAAGGTGCACGACAGCTATAACGGTAAGGCCGTCGACTACTATGCGCCACGGGGAATTGGCGAAGCCACGGTGCGCCGCGCATTCCACCTTACACCGGACATGATCGGCTTCTTTTCGCGGCTCCTGATCGAATATCCGTACGAAAAGTACGCTCAGGTTGCCGTACACGATTTTCTATTTGGCGGTCAGGAGAATGTCAGCGCCACGACCTTGCGGGAGTCCTTGGTACTGCAAGATGCACAAGCAGCAGCTGACTATCCGGACACTGAAGTCGTCGCGCACGAGCTCGGCCAACATTGGTTCGGTGATTACGTGCAAGCCGGCGAGTGGGCGGAGATCTGGTTGAACGAGGGGTTCGCGACTTTCTTGCCGGCACTCTATACCCAATACCACGACGGGAATGACGCGTATCGCCTTCAGATGAAGGAATACCAAGACACTGCCAAGACCCAGGATCGGCAGGACTACGTCAGGCCCATCGTCGATCATCACTACACCGACGACGGAATGCAGATGTTCGACGAGACGACTCACGAGAAAGGTGCAGTAGTGCTGGACATGCTGCGTTATGTGTTGGACGGATCCACAGCCGCATCCCAAGTGGGACCGCGAGAGGGTCGGTTCTTCAGGGCGTTGCGCCACTATCTGAGTCAGCATGCCGGTCAGAATGCCACTACCCAGGACCTCATCAACGCAATCCGCGCGACCACTGGCCAGAATCTCGACTGGTTCTTCCACGAGTGGGTGTACAGGGCCGGCTCGCCCGCGTATCAAGTCAGGACGGCCTATGATCCTGCGACGAAAGCCGAGACGGTGACCGTGACTCAGACTCAGCAAGGCAAGGATGTACCGTCCGTGTTCGACATGCCGCTGGAGCTTGCCTTCCACGGCAAGACCGGCGAGAGCTTTACGGCCCGAGTGCGCAATGATCAGGCGCAGCAGAGCTTTACCATACCCCTCGGGTTCGAACCGCTGTGGGTCGACTTTGACCCTCATAACTACTTAGAGAAGACCGTCGACTTCCCACAATCGCTCTCGGCACTCGCGGCCGCTGCCACGGGCGACCCGTGCATGACGGCGCGCCTCTCCGCCGCGGCCGACCTCGGGAACGTGCCAAGCCCAGACGCTGTGGCAGCAAGCGCTGTGCTAAGGGAAGTACTCGCAAATGACCCGTTCCACGGTGTGCGCATTGCCGCGGCAGCGGCCCTTGCGGAGCTCAGAACAAGCGAGGCAAGGGAATCTCTGCATGAGGCAATGCACCAGCAAGACAGTCGCGTACGTGCGGCTGCAGCATCCGCACTTGGACGACTTACTACAGATCCCGGGTCCTTTGCGGCGCTCACAGACGCTTTGCATCGAGATCCGAGCTATGCCGTGCGCGCGGCCGCGGCCTTGAGCGTGGGACAATCCGGCATGCCCACGGCATTCGATCACTTGCAGGCAGAGCGCGCTGCGAACCCTGAGATTCATGTCGCCAGCGCGCTGGAAGGCGCCTTGGCTGCAACCGGTGATGCACGGGCGGCGATGGTCCTGCTTTCCGATGCGAGGCCGGGAATGCCGGTACGGCTGCGGCTGAGCGCGCTCGCTGCCCTGCCCGCGCTGCGCGAAGCGGTGGAGCGGGAGCACGCGCAAGAACTCGCACGCCTGGTGTCAGGTGCGTTGCACGACTCGTACCTGCCTCTCGAACAAGTCGCCGAACACCTCGTCGTCGCCTTCCGCCTAATCCAGCTCGAGCCCGAGTTGGCGGCGAATGCGACCGACGCGCCCACCCTGTGGCAACGCACGCTGAGCCAAAGGTCTTTGAATCAATTACAGGTGGCGCCACCGAAGGTCAATTGACGCGAGCCGGCGCTGCGCGGATTCGCATGGCTCACGGTCCCCTGATGGCGCCCTCCTCAATCACGGGATGGTCAATGACCGCGATCGCGTCAACTTCGATCAGGTAGTCGGAATTGGACAGCGTCGCTATCCCGACCAGCGCGTCTGCCGGCTTGTGATCTCCGAACAGCGCCATCCGGGCCTCTTCGATAATCGGCAAGGATTCGCGTTTGTGATTGATGACGTAGATCGTGATCTTGCTGACCTGCTCAATCCGGGCACCGGCAGCAGCAAGTGCACGGCCGAGATTGCCAAACACCTGGCGCGCCTGTGCCGCAAGATCACCGTAGCCAACGAGCTTGCCGTGTATGTCTTCGGGCTCCTGGTCCGAGACGAACACCAACTTGCTTCCCGTCGCGACGACGACCTGGGTGTAGGTTTCCGGAGTCGGCAGATCATCGGGATTGATGCATTCGAGCGTCATTGATTAGGTCTAGTGCTATGGGTAGCGAAAACTGGTAGTTCCGTAAACCATCGATGACTCGAGATTCATCGAGTACCTACGAGGTCGGCAAGACGTGCTTCACGTTCCACGGCAGCAGCGCTTTGAAGGCCTCGGCGCACATCCCGATCGAGAGGGCTAGCGCCGCGAGTCGCCGAAAGACGGCGGCTCGGACCGTCTAGAGAAGCGCCCTTAGTGCGCAACGGGCTCTTCGTCGAACACGTTTGTCCCACTCCCGTTACGACTCGACCAACGAAAATGTTCGACGATTCGGAATCGACCATCGCTGAGCGTGAGTAGATCACACTCGGACCGGCCACCGTGGATTTCGCCATTGCGCTCGCGCTGAATATATCCGAACCACAGTTGCCTACGCACAATAGCGCCAGCGAAGTACCCTCGGGCAATCGGACCACCCACATATCTTCCCACCACGCGCCTTCCCTTCTGCACGAAGTGTAATCGGGTGCCTGAGTCAACCACGCCCGACATGCCTCGGGTGCTCACACGGAAGCATCGGCCATTGAGATCCACATCTCTTCGACTTCCGAACCACGCGCGAGCGCTAAGACTGTCCCTGAACACCGAGATCCACCTGAACAGCAACGCCAACCCGCCTGTTTCTAGCATGCCTGCACCTCAACCCGTGCATCGTTGAAGCAGGCCCCTTCGGCGATATCCGCCTTGTGCGTCGGAGCGAGTGCGGAGACTGTCTGTCCGTTGAGACTCGTACGCAGCCAGGCGCCTTTCTCCGAGCAGACCACCCCTAGTCGTAGCTTGCTGGTGATGCTCACTCGCAAGAGCACTTCTCCCAGCTCATTCCAAACTTTGACTAGCTGACCGTCCTTCAATCCGCGGCTCGCCGCATCCTTAGGATGCATTTCCAGCACGGGCGCTGCGTCACTCGCCCCAAGGCCGCCGAAAGTCGAAGTAATGCGCTGGTCGGAGGCGGGTGTAATAAGCGTCAGTGGGTAGGGGGAGTCGAGCGGCCGGTAGCTCGGCAGCGCCGCGTTGTAACGATTCCCGAGAGCCTCAGAGGACAGCTCTATTTTCCCACTTGGCGTTCGCGGCCAGACGTTAGCGCAGAGAACGGGTTCTGCGTCCCCGAACTCCATCTTGAGTGCCCGATCGAGCGGGATACGGCTCGGCCGCCCGCCGTGCATGCGCGGATCATCCCCATCCAGCGCAGCGTCCATGAGCTCCGTATCGCTTGCGGTGACTGCCGAATCGGTAAAACCAAATGTGGCGGCCAACCTCCGGAAGATCTCCGTATTCGGCAGACTTTCCCCGACCGGTGCAATTACGGGCTCGGCCCTCTGCAGGTACTGCTGCCCGTAGGCCGCGTAGAGGTCGCCGTGCTCGAAGTGCGTGCAGGCCGGCAAAATGACATCTGCGTAGTACATGCTATCGGTCATCGCCACTTCGATGCCGACTGTAAAGACGTCCTCACGGACCAAAGCCTGTCGCATCCGATTCTGATCGGGATGAACAATGAGCGGGTTGTGGTTGTAGACGAATAGAGCTCTGATGGGAGGGTTCAGATCCGGGTCGAGGATCAACCGAGAGACGTCCAGAATGTTGATCGTGCGGGTGCCACGCGGCGCGAAGTCTGGTCGAGTCAGTCTGTCGGGTGTCTTCGGGAACGCATGCCCTGCGCCGCCCACCAACCCGCCGCCCGCCACGCCAAACTTACCAGCGAGTGCGGGCAGCGCCGCGATCGCCCGCAACCCGGACCCGCCGTTCTGATTGCGCTCAAGTCCGTTGCCCCAGGCGATCACCGCCGGTGACGCATCCCGGTACCAACGGGCCAGCATGCGGACCGCTTCGAGCTCAACCCCACAGATCCCAGCGGCTCGCTCTGGCGGATAGGCGCGGGCTACTTCCATGAACGCCTCGAACCCAAGGACGTGCTGTCCTATGAAGTGATGATCGAGGCCGCCAATGCGCTCGAGCTCCACACCGATGCCCCACGCCAACACCACGTCGGTGCCAGGTCGAACGGGTATGTGCAGCTGCGCCTGCTCGGCCACCCGTGTGCGCCGCGGGTCAATGACCACGAGCCTCGCTCCGTGACGCCGAGCGGCGTTGATCTGCCGCATCAGATGCAGATTGCAAACGCTGGCATTGTTGCCCCAAACGATTACAAGATTAGCGAGCGCCACTTGCTGGAGCGGCGTGCCCGGCGTGGCACCAAATGTGGCATCGTAGGCGGCGCTGCGAATGCCGCCGCACAAAGGGTCGCGGGCCAACAGCGAGGCTCCGAGGCGGTGAAAGAAGCGCAGCGACATGGAATCGCCCGCCAGCATCCCATGGGGACCCGCGTAGTTGAGAGGCAGTACGGCTTCGGTGCCGAACCGCTCGATCACGTCCTTGACGCGCCTGCGAATAAACTCCAAAGCCTCCGCCCAGGAGATTCGGGCAAACTGACCCTGGCCCTTCGGGCCAATCCGCTTCAACGGGTGTCGTAAACGATTCGGCCCGTGGACAAACTCGGGATAGTGGCTGGCCACCTTCTTGCAAATCGCGCCGTGGGTGATGGGATTTGCCTTACTCCCTCGCACCTCGAGCAACGTGTCATCCGCTACAGTCACAGAAAGACTGCACGTGTCCGGGCAGTCGAGTGGACAAACGCTCGGCTTTTGCACGCTCATCACCCCACCTCGTCGCTCTTTATGTCTTCCGTGCCAGAGACCTTCTCGAGCGATTCTGGACTCATCTCAGCTCCCGCGAACATACTGACTCGTCGAGATTCGTTCGTCTGATGGCCAGCGAAAGCTGCGGCCCGCGGTCCGGCACTAACACTTACGGTTGCCCAGGCCCGTGTCAAACAGTCCGCTTCAAAGGCACGCGTCTGACTCTCTCCGGCATGCGCGCAGGTCACATGAGATACACCGCTGGTGAACTCGAAGCGCTGCCGCCTTGGAACATAAAGGCGCGGCGCACGAGAACGGTTGATTTGAGGCGCTGACACGCATGGTGCGGCAGAACTAAAAGCCTAGGGGAAAACCGGCCGGAAGAATGAGCGCTCATAACTGATGAAGCACTTAGTTTCCTCGTAGTAGCGCATCGCGGCCTGGCATTCCGCATCTGCGACAGCCTGGGTGCGGTACGTCTCATACACTGCCAGCGACTGAAAGGTAAACAAGGCAAGCGCTATGTTGCTCGCGCCCTCACTTGGCAAGAAATAGCCATGATGTCTACCGCCGAACTTCTCCACCAACGGAATCCACATCTTTCCATAGACCTCGAACTCTTTCAGTTTGAAGGGATCAAGCACGTAGCGTAGATAGCAAGTAATCAAGCTCGTTCTCCGTTGTTACGTGTTAGGGACGACGTACTTAGTTTAGCAAGCACGTGCTTCCCGCGGCGCTTACGCGCGCCAGCGCTTCCACTCGCATACATCATCGCTACAAATGCTTCTCGTAGAGTAGAACGCTCTTGCCCGCACGCACGCCGTTACCGTACTTGTGGTACCCGAGTCCCTCATAGATAAGCTGTGCGCGTGAGTTGAAGTCTGAGACGTCCAGCCAGATGCGGCCCCGGCCGGTCTTTTGCCGGATCCAGCGCTCCGCTGCCACAATCGCCGCCTGGCCCCTACCCCGCTGCGTCTTACTCAGTACGATGCACCGCAACTCGACACTATGCCCATCGTGATCCAGTGCCAGAATGATAAACCCGCAATCACCCCTGTGGTCGACCATCCGGAGATACACCACGTTGGGGTCTTGAGACCATTGACGGTGTTCCTCTCGGTCATGCGGCACAATTAGACTCTGGGTGTCGGGATCGTGCTGCAATGACAAGATAGTGCGTAACCCCGCCCTGCCAGCGGGTTCCACGTCGATATGGACAGTCGCGCTCATGGCGATTCACACCTAGTCACTAGGTGGTCGGAACGTTCCGCCTGCACGCTAGGGGTGACAGCAGGCAGAGGTGCGGTTCACTCTTCCGCGTCTGCACCTCTCCTGCGCGTCACCGCCGGGATTTGTCGTCCATGCTCGTGACGCGCCTCCCCGCCAGGGCGCAACTCGCGACCGACGTGCTGTCCGGAGCGAAGTGCTCAAGGGTGTGACGCCGAAGACGGCAAGGCGCGGAAATTGGTGTCGCTGTCGGCTGCGAGCCACACTAACGCCGCCCATGCCGCAACATTCTGATCGAGCTGCGTGCGGTCGATCTTATCGAGCGTGTCGTCAGCGGTATGGTGGATGTCAAAATACCGGAGCGCATCCTGACTGAGTAGGAAGCCCGGCACCCCCGCTTCCACGCAGGGTTCCACGTCCGTACCGGTCGCCTCGGCCGGGCGAGCGGCCACCAAAATCCCAATCGAAGTGAGCACGCGCGTTGCCGTCGTAGCAAATTCGCTTCCGATCGCAGCCTTCGGCAGCGCGAGTGAATAGACGCGATCAGCACCTAGGTCGCTCTCCCCCGTGAGCACGTGATCAGGGAGTTCGGCTTGATGGCGGGTGGCGTAGGCATGACCGCCGAAGGCACTCCCCGGGGGTTCGGGCTGAGCCACTTCTTCGGCCCCGAACAGCACCACGCGCACCGTGCGCCGGGGTCGGTGGGGCAAGTCGCGGATCAGCTTTGCCGCCGCAGTCACGATGGCGGTGCCTGCCCCATCATCGACCGCCCCGGTCCCCTGGTCCCAACTGTCCAAGTGCGCACCAAGGAGAACGATTTCCTGCGGCTTGCTCTGGCCGCGCACCTCAGCAATGACGTTCTGCGAATGGGCGTTGGGAACGTACGACGCGCTCGAATAGAGGTGGACACGCACCGAGTCCCCGAGAGCTGCGATGCGCTCAATTTGATCAGCATCCGGTGCCGCCAGCGCAAAGGACGGCACCGGTACGCGGTGGTCCACATATCGCGTCGTGCCCGTGTGCGCCACGCGATGGACATCGGTGCCTACGGAGCGCAGCAGGAAGGCGACCGCCCCGCGCTGGGCGGCCTCTTGCGGTCCGTCAATGCGCGCGCCCACCGCAACACCGTAACCGGCGCCATCCTGGGTAGCCACCATGCGCGAGCTCACCATGACGATCTTGCCGGTCAGGGAGCCCGGCGCCGCCGCCTTCAGCTCAGCCAACGTTGAAAACACTACGATATCCCCGTCAAGGCCTCCGCCGGGAGTGGGTGGAGATTCTCCTAAGGCTGCGATCACCAGCGGTTGCCTGCTCGGAGCGATGATCTCAGCGCTCTCGGTACCTCGGGTCCATCCAGTGATCGGGAAGCTCTCTGTATGCACGTTCTCAAAACCGAGGGCCTTGAGGCGTGCGACCGCCCACTCCGCTGCCTGGTGCTCGCTCACGGACCCGGCGGGGCGCGGGCCGAAGCGCGTGCTGAGCTCACCCACCCAACTGTAGGCGATCGACTGCCCGGCCATCGCGGCATCGCGCAGTTGCGCGGCAACCGCTTCCGACGCCGGGGGAACGGCCGGGGCCGCCCACGCCATGGAGGGACCGAGGGTCAAGGCGGCACATAGCACCGCGGGAGACTTCATTCATGGACTCCGTCTATCTATGTCGTCTGCGAGTCAGTTTGTCGTGCCAGGCACGGCAGCACCCACGAGGGTATCGGTCATGATCCAATTCGTCTCCCAGTTCGCACCCCCATCCGCTGAGAATGCCACCTCGAGCTTCCGGGTCTTGGCATCGATCGGCGTATAGAACTCACGAACTAGAATGGTCTTGCCCCTCAAGGTATCCTGGCCGTAAAACTCGCCACGGCCATTCTTAAACTGTCCCGCGAGCGGCCGGCTGAGACTTCCGTCGCGCGGGTTGCCGTAGCAAACCCTCCACAGCTTCTCGAGCGGGCTAAAGAATCGCGGCGACAGCGCTTCGATGTGCCCCTCAGGACCGTCGGCTTCCAGCTCCCCGAGATTGGCACGGCCACCCCACACCTTCCTGATGGTGTGCGTCCCGTCGTACTCGACCCAACTCGTCGATCCCGTCAGAGGGCCTTTCAGTCGCTTGATGTGAGTCTTCCAGGTCCCGAAGGCGAAATCGAAATCGTGTTGTCCATCATGCTCTGGCAACGCCGCGCCTGGCGTAGGCGATGCGGACGCTTTGCTCGGAGGCCCCGCGGGCGAGCCCGTTGCGGCGTCGGCTGCCCGAGAAAACGTCATGACCCAAGTCGCTTCCCACGATTTTCCACCATCCGCGGACAATGCCTGTTCGAAGCGCGCGAAATTCGCCGAGATCTCCGAGAACGTGTTGCGCGTCAGCACGCTCTTCCCATTGATCACCTCGTGGTCGACGAACTCGCCGCGCCCGTTGGCGAATTGCCCGATCATCGGCGGTTGCAGTTGCCCATCGACAATGGAGACCCAGTTGAGACTCCACTGGTGCGATTGGGGGTTATACAAACGCAGTCCCGCTCCTTCGATGTGTCCAGCTGCTCCATCAACTTCGAGCTCGAACAGATTGGCACGACCCGCCCAGATCTTGCTCACCACCGAGTTTCCGTCGTATTCAACCCAATCCGCAGATCCGGTCAGTGGATGTTGCAAGCGAGAAACATGGGTCTTCCAGGTGCCAAGATTGAAGTCGAAATCGTGCTGCCCATCGCCCGATGAGACCGACGGCGGATCGCTCGGCTGCGAGAGCATTACCCTGGTTGTGATGAGCGACAGGACGACAGCACCGACCATCAGCCCGGCCACAAAAATGCCAGGAACGGTAAGCTCGGATACGATTGGGTGCTTGATCGAACGACTCACATCAGGCTGAGTTGTTTACGGTACCGCCTTCTGCGGCGGCTCCCGGGTTTGATTGTTAATCCAGTTGGTTTCCCAGCTCTTGCCACCGTCCTCCGAGAACGCCTGTTCATCACGACTCGAGCTATTCGCGATGTTGGTGAACACAAACCGAACCCAGGTCATTCGGCCTTTAATCGGTTCCTGGTCGTAGAATTCTCCCCGGCCATTCTTAAATTCCCCCACCATCGGTGTACTCAGGGTGCCGCTGTCGCTGCTCGCGAAGTTGAGACTCCACTGACGCGCCTCGGGGTTGAAAAGACGCAGCGACAGAAACTCAAGGTGCCCAGAGGGGCCGTCGGCCACGATCTCGGCGAGATTCGCGCGACCATCCCACACTTTGCGCACGGCAACCCGGCCAGTCAGTTCTGTCCAGGTCTTGGAGCCACTCAGTGGATGCTCGAGCCGCGACATCCGGATCTTCCAGTTCCCGAACTGCCAGTCGAAATCACGTTGACCGGCGGGCACGACCGTCGGCGCAGCCATAGCATTCCCTGAGACAGCGGTCGGAGCGGTAACCCGGCTTAGCATTGCCGAAAAGTTGGACTCCCAGGTCCGACCACCGTCTCGGGAGAATGCCTGCTCAAAGCGGTGCCCATCGCGCGTGATATCCGACCAGACGACTCGCACGAGGGTGGCCTTGCCGTTGATCATCTCCTGGTCGTAGAACTCGCCACGCCCATTCCTGAACTCCCCAATCGCGGGCTCACTCAGCGTGCCGTCACTGCTATTGGCAAAATTAACGGTCCACTGGTGGGACTGAGGGTTGTACAGGAACAGCGTCAGGCTCTCCCAATGACCCTTGGGGCCGTCAGCCTCGATCTCCTCAAGCTGCGCGCGTCCGTCCCAGACCTTTCTTACCGTAACCGTTCCGTTGATCTCGACGGACTCTGTGGAACCAGAGAACGGATGCAGGACCCGCGCGATGTGGGTCTTCCAGACTCCCAGGTTAAAATCGAAATCGTGCCGACCATCAGCCGTGGCACCGCCGGACATCGAAGGTAACTGGCCGGCGGCATACGCGGGAAGCGCTAGCGTGATCGCGCTGAGCCCGCTAGTCAGAGTAAGTGCGCCGAGGAGTGACCTGAGTTTCACGACCACCTCCTTGGAGCCAGAGGACGCTGTGCGCATGCGAGGGTGATTCTTGGGTGCTACCGGCTGAGACTATTGTCCAGAGGCTTTGGTGTTTTGAAAGTGCCACTTGTGCACTAATACTCATGACCACCCATCCGAGCGAGTTCGGCGTTACAACGTTCGCGACATCGACGCAGTTCTGGCCGCCGTACACCAAGACGTCATATGGGCCAACGGTATGGAGGGTGGGCATGTCCAGGGGCGAGTCGCCGGCATCCTTGCTCTGAGGCAACAGGCCTCACTCGGGTGCATACTGACAGTGCGAAGCTTAGAGGAGCTTGACGAGGAGGAACTCCGATGCGTATGCGACACTGCGCGGCCGCACACTACTCAACAATCACAGCCTGCTGCTTGCTCTTCTGCACAGCGGGCCATGCGGCGGAAGATGCTCCCACTGCGTGGTTTCAGTCCACGACGCAGACCCTGTATGACGCCGTGGCGAGCGGGGAAACGGCGGTGTGGGACCGAGTGCTTGATGGGAACTGCGTGATAACGACCGAGGACGGTGAGGTGCTAGGCAAGGCCAAATTCTTGCAGGAAATGCGACCACTGCCGCCCGGGTCGACCGGCCGCATTAAGGTGCGAGATCTGACCATACGATTCGCGGGACGTGCAGCGGTCGTGCACTATTGGCTCGATGAGACCGAGGACATCTTCGAGCAGCGGCTCAAGACTATCTATGTGGAAACGGACGTCTACCGGCGGGCCCGGGGAAGTTGGAAGATGATCGCAGCACACATCACCGTCGTGCCGCGTGACCTGGAACCGATTCCAGTCGATTCGAGCGCGTGGAAAGGTCTTGTCGGGGAGTACCGTGTAAGTGATGAGTCCACCTCGCGATATCGAGTCTTCCTACGCGAAGGTGCACTCTACGGGGGCAGCAACTCGGAGACGGCCACACGCCTGATACCGCTGTCGCCGCTCGTTTTCTTTCAACAGGGAAGCATCCACACGATGGTATTTGTCCAGGACGCAAGCGGCGCCGTGATCGAAGTGCGTGAGCTACACAAGTTCAACGAGGTGAGACTGCAGCGCATCAAGCTATCGGGCGATCTGAATTCCGGGGGGTGATCGAGCCTTCCAAGTCGCGCCAAGGAACGGCGTGGAACACCACCCCTCCCCGCGGCAGTGCCGGCAGTCTCGTAGGCAACAGGGTGGCGGCGCCATGTATACACAGCGTGCGATGGCCGGTGACTGAACGCGATGGCCCGCGCCGTTTCACGGTCAATGGTCACGATGAGTGTGTCGCACTCGATTAGTACGGAGAGATAGAGACCTTGGGGGCACCGCCGCCGAATGCGCCGACCCCAAGCCACCCATTGATCCAATAGCGCGGCAAATTGCCCACGCTCTACCTTGGCGCAGCCATAGCAGACGCCGAAGATCTTGCTCCCGTTCCGCGCGCCGATCTGCGCTCGGGCAATTGGCGGTTCATACCCGAACAAGCTTCTCGCTCCCCACGCTGGGCAGCTTGGTCACATATCTCACCCAGTGTCTGTTGGCGCGGTCTATGTTCCGCCGCCAGTCAGCCTCTGACAGCTTTGTCTCGCTGACGCAACGACAACCCAGCGAGCGATTGGGAACCGACGGGGAAGACTTGAATCTTGCGACTCCTCGATCACATTGCACAGTGCACTGCCCCTTTTTTGGTTCGCCAGAACTCCGGAAATGTCTGGCGACTTCCTAGTGCAGCAGAGTTCTCTGCGGTCCTCGCACGCTGCCCGTTGCGCTATGTGCTGGCTGACGAGCTGGTCCGATTCTGCGTAGAGCTCGCCTACTCGGAAGGCGACGAATTGTCCGGGTGCCTCGACCTTCTACACCTGCCCGCTGAGCAGCTTTGGGTGGAGTGGAACGAAGCGGCCCGGTGCGAAGCCCTGGCCCGGATGCTTCCTGAATGCGTATCCTCTCAGCGCTTGGAGGCCGAGCGTTCGGGCGTTCTCATCTGTACAAACCCCGGCGGTCGCTCGGGAACCCTCCGCACTTTCTGGCTCTCGCGCTCCGAACCGCGCGAGCCGCTGGTTGCGGCCTTGGAGACCACCTTAGATCTCGGTGGCGGGGGCGTGACGGCAGCCCCGGAGACACTCCTCGATGGGCACGCCGTTCGCGTTTGCGACCCGCAGAACGAGCAGGTGAACGAGCTGCTGCGCTGTGCGCGCTTCCGCCTAGATCCGGCCTGGCAGCGCTACTACCGGAGCACGCTGACCGATCGCGCCCTCCAAGTGAGAGTCACTCGCGTTCTTGTCTCGAGCGTTGCCTTCGACATTCCGATGCTCCTGGCCCTCTTCCTCTTGATGACCGTACGTGCGGACCTGGTGCACCGCGCGGTGAACCCGGCGCGTCTCAACCATAAGCGCACCCGATTGGGAAGGCGACCCTTACTCGAGCACGTGGAGGTCTCGGCGCCTCTGTTTGTTCAGGCCGCCTATCGCGACGACAGCGTCTACTCGACTGCACCTCGAAGCGGGCCACGTTTTCATCACGTGCGCGGTCACATCGTGAGGCGACGCAATACCGTCTATTGGCGTGCACCGCATTGGCGCGGCCACTTGCGGCTCGGGCAGCTACGCAGTCGCACCGTTGAATTGCGGCTGCAGGGATGAGCCAGGCCTGACGGTTATCGCGGTCGAGAAGAGCTCTCAAGAGGCGGTGCCGCATAAGGGCGATCCTCGATCCAGCGGCAAGGTGCTCGTCTCGACCGCGCTGACAGATCCACCCGTGCAGAAGGGAAATCGGTCTTAGGAAGCGGAGCCCCGCGTGGCGTCGCACCTATAGGCAACGGGAAGCGCCCGCAGTATTTCATCGCGGAACGTCGGGCTGGAGTGCAAGCATAAACCTGTTACCAATGTAAAAGTGTAAGCACCCCGCTCCGCCCGCTCCAGATATCGTACCGACCTAACGTTGAGAAGCAGCGCGCGTTCGATGCGCACAAACCCCTTAGGGGCCAGTACATCCGCCAAATGTTTAACTGAGTCTCGCCTCAGGTAGTGGGTGGTGTCTATGTGAAGCTTCACATAGTTTCCTTGCGACTCGATGTAGTCGATGTTGCCTACTCTCAGTACATAAAGCCGCCGCTCGCGCTCGCCAACTAGCACCTGTGCAACGTCGTCAGTCGCTTCATCCGTGGCTTTCGGGTCAGAGCGTGCATGCGCGGGATCACCTCGCACAACAGTGGGTCGAATGCGCAGATCGCTTCCGGATGTCGACGCGTTGTCTAAACACGGGCCGTAGCCCGCGTCGCTCCCCGATCGGATCAAGGGTGCCACCATCCGAATCGGGTGTTGGGTCGCCGCGTCATTCCGCTCAGATTCCCGAACTGGCGCAGCCCCTGCTGCCGTTAGGACGATCATTAGGCAAGTATGCTCGAATATGGGTTCCCGAAGTCCCCGCTCGTCGTGCTGCTTTAACGACACCCGAGCCACCATCATCGTCACGGCAGTCTGTGGTCTCCTTCAATAGCCACTTTCTGCAATCGTTCTATGCCACTCCGACTCTGCAGCTCGCTGGCCGCCACAACGCCCCACCAGGTCCCGTCGACATGCCCGGGCCGCGGGAGATGGGGGTTGTACTTTCGGGTGTTACGGATCAAGGGCGCACAGGTGCCGCCGCCCGATGCGCACCGAGCGTCACGGCTCCGCTAAATCTGGATTGCTACTGGCACTGCGGGAGCGAACATCGCATGGCCGGACGCACTGCTCACCTGATGGTGAGTGCGTGCTCGTGCCGTCATCGGAGCTGTAAATGTGCGTCGAGGTTATTCGTGCTCGAGCGCCGGGGGCCGTCCCAATTTTCTGTGTGCGAAGTAGGACACGATCACTCCGAAAAGGAGCATGGCGATCATATTAGCGACCAAAGTAGCCGTGCTGAAGTGAGGAACGCTGTGCCACGCCGAGAGTGGCAGGACGACGTAGTTCATCACGAAGAAGATAGTGACCCCGTACGCAAGACCAAAGAGAAACCACCGTTGTAGCAAGGAAGGTAGCCGCAAAGCCATGAGTACATAGATCGTGGCGATAAGAACCCCCATGGCTTCCTGCAAGATGCCACCAAGAACCGCAGTAGCGGTGCCACCCGAGAAAGACCGCTCTGCGAGCAGCCCGCCAGCGATTGAATGCAATATGAAATCCAGGCTTCGATGATTGATGACACAAGCCGCACCGATGTCAATGGTTCCGGCCACGAGCCCGCCGAAGAGAATTGCCGCTGCAGTGGCGCGAGACCTTTCACTCATCACTTAAGCCTCCTGAGCAAAAGGGCGCGAGCGACGATGAAAGGACAGTGCACCTCCTCAAACCAGAGTAGCACGCACCGAGTAGAACGTGCGCAGGCTGCCCAACCCGATCATTGAGTCCCTTGCCAGGCGCTTCGCGCGCACCCTCCAGCTGCCGATATCCCATTCGAAGTCGTGTTGTCCGTCCCTTAGCTGGGCCGCTTGCGGCGGTGCTGCGTTGCCGGCGATCGCGCAGACTAAACAGCCGCTCACGAAGCAATTGCGCAAACAACCATCCCAAGTCAGCCTTCTCCGTTGGCCGCATCGAGGCCCCTACGCGCTCAGTGACACTGTACGTTGGGCGGCGGACACGGCCCGCCAATCGGATTGCTTATCACGTCTTTAGTTTGCTGCGCATTGTCCGCCTGTCGCTTGCGCTCGGCCGGGGTCGTGCACACGGTCGCTGCAATCAGAGTGCCGGTCGTGCGCTCACTGTGACACTCGACCCCGTGCGCGGCGAGAGTCGCACTCGCAGGCGCCGACTTCGGCTTCACTGTCATGCTCGCGCAGCTCGCCAGCAGCGCCGCGACTGCGGCGCTCGTGATCAGCGCAGCTCGTCCCATTTGAGTGCCCTGCCAGCTGTTGGTAAATATTTCGCGTTGAGGATGCGGCAGAAACGCGTGCCGCCGCAAGTGCCGCGCGCTCGTGCCGGAGCTCGCCACGTTGCGCAAATGGCCCTGCTTAGTTCCTGACTTAACGCATCTAACGCGCGCAAACGTTGCGCGCGAGGTCTTGGCGGGCAGCGCTCGTACGCCGTGCGCACGCAGCGGGCTGGGCTTTCATCACCGCGTCAGGACTACTCGTAACCAGCCGTACCGCTTCGTCACATTTGAAACCCCGCTCGCGTCCCGCAGTTATATCGTCCCCATCCCGTGAAGGCCTCGGTCGGCGCCGCCAAGCGCGCCGCTGCCGAATAGGCGTAGCACGGGAGCAACGATAAGTTTCGAACGAATTTTCTTCAGGGGAGATGTCCATGACTCGCATGCGCAAGGCGCTCATTGGAGCCACGTTCGCGATATTCGCTGGCCTTTTGCTGCCCGACGTCCTCGCTCAGCAGGCGCCGGCAGCGCCGGCCGAAGGAGCGACCGCCACCCTGCAGGAGGTGGTGGTGACCGGCTCGAGAATCCCGGTGCCGGCCAACATCTCGGCAACGAGTCCCACCACGATCGTATCGAGTCAGGATGTCAGGCTGCGGGGAACCACCGACATCACGGATCTGATCAATCAGCTGCCGCAGAATATCATCGGAGCCAATGCGGACTTCGGTAACACGTCGACCCCATTGACCTCCACTGGAGGCTTCACGACGGTCGATCTGCGCGGCTTAGGTCCCCAGCGCACGCTCGTGCTGGTCAACGGCCGGCGCCTCGGGGCGGGTGACCCCAGTACTTCCAATCAGAACGTATCACCCGATATCGATCAGATCCCGGTGCCGCTGATCGAGCGGGTCGATGTGGTGACGGGCGGAGCGTCCGCCACCTATGGCTCAGATGCCATCGCAGGCGTCGTCAATTTTATTCTCAAGAGGGACTTCGAAGGCGTCCAGATCGATGGGCAGTACGGCTTCAGCCAGCACGACCAGCACAACAGCTACGTCGAGGGTCTGCTGGGTGCCAACGATCCCGGCACAGGATTCACCGCGCAGCCGTCGGTTCCCACCGGCAGCATCCGCGACGGCTACAAGCATGACCTCTCAATACTCATGGGTCAGAACTTCGATGACGGCAAGGGAAACTTCACCGGTTACTTTGTCTACCACCAGCAACAGCCGATCACGGCCTCGGCGAGGGACTTCTCGGATTGCCAGCTCGCCTCGAACGGTGATTTTGCTTCGCCGACTTATACAGGGTTGGAGTGCCTCGGCAGCTCGAACTCCAATCGCTTCACCCCGGAAGGGATTGCGCCCGGCCTCGGCACGCGCTACACCGTCGTGGGCAACCAGTTCCTCCGCTGGCCACAGGTGGGATCGAACCCGCCTGCGATATTCGATTTCAACAACTTCGAGTATCTGCAGCGCCAGGACAAGCGCTTCCAGGCCGGATTCATGGCGCACGAGGCGCTCAACGAGCACGTCCAGCCTTACATGGAATTCGGTTGGATGGATGATCGAACTGTCGCGGTCATCGCTCCCTCGGGCCTTTTTATCGGCGGTGATCCCTTCACGGCTGACAACAACGAGCTCGTCAATTGCAGCAATCCCCTGCTCAGCGCACAGGAGCAGGCGTTACTGTGCACGCCCGCGCAGATCGCCGGCGACCTGGCGAATCCAGGCTCGAAGGGCAACAGCGCCGACGTCGCAATCGGGCGCCGCAACATCGAGGGCGGGGGTCGGGCCTCGTACTACGAGCACAACAACATCCGGGCGGTCATCGGGACAAAAGGCGCTGTCATGGATGGCTGGACCTATGATCTGTACGGCTCGTACTACTACGTCGCGACGTTTCAGAGCAATCTCGACTACCTCGACTACGCCAAGATCAACAACGCGCTCCAGGTCACGACCAACCCCGTGACCGGGGCGCCTGTTTGCATCAGTGGCGGGCAATGCGTTCCGTGGAACATCTTCACGACGGGCGGAGTGACCCCGGCGGCCCTCAATTATTTGTCGACGCCGGGGACCGCGTATGGCAACAACACAGAGCAGGTCGCTCATATCGACTTCACCGGCGAGCTGGGCAAGTACGGACTGCAGTTGCCCTGGGCAAACGACGGCGCAGCCGTCAACTTCGGCTACGAGCACCGCAAGGACACCGTGACCTTCAATCCGGACGGTGCCGAGACGTCCGGCGATCTCGCCGGATTCTCGGGCGCGCTGGTCAATATCAATGAGCACTACGACATCGATGAAGCGTTCGTGGAGCTGCGGCTGCCTCTCGCCCACGGCCAACCGGGGATCTACGATCTGACGACTGACGTCGGCTACCGCTATTCCAATTACAACACGACGGGGACCACGAACACCTACAAGTTCGAGGTGCAATATGCGCCGATCCAGGATGCCCGCCTGCGCTTCTCATTCGACCGCGCCGTGAGAGCGCCGAATCTGATCGAGCTGTTCGTGGCGCCGTCCTATGGCCAGGAGAACGTCGTGGGCTTTGACCCCTGTGCCGGTGTGCCCACGGCGTCACTGGTGCAATGCGAACATACGGGCGTGACTGCGGCCCAGTATGGGGACGGCATACACGCCAACAACATCATCCAGTGCGTGTCAGGTCAGTGCGGGGAGGTCATCGAGGGGAACACCCAGCTGAAGCCTGAAGTCGCGACCACTTGGTCCCTCGGCTTAACGCTGACGCCGACCGCGCTGCCGGGATTCAGCGCGAGCGTCGACTACTACCACATCAAGCTCACGGATGCGGTCGGAAACTACCCGTTCGCCGCCATCCTCAATGGTTGCCTGATCAACGACAACCCGATCTACTGCAGCCAGATCGTGCGCACACCGGCAGGCGCACTCACCGGCGCCACGGTGGCCGGGGGCGGCTACTTCCTGCAGAAGGATTTCAACCTCGGCGCCTCCGTAGTTTCCGGTTTCGATCTGGGGATGAACTATCACCATGCTCTGCCGGGTAACTGGGGCTCCCTGAGCGCAACACTCAACGGGACCTACCTATGGCATGAGACCACCGCTCCGTATCCGGGCTCCGGAAGCTTCGACTGCGCGGGCCTCTTCGGCAGTACCTGCGAGAACGGCTCGGTGAATCCCCGCTGGCGCCACAACTTGCGGGTCACCTGGGAGACGCCTCTCGACGTGCTGCTCTCGGCGCAGTGGCGCTTCATCGGTCCGACCACCTTCGATAACAACTCCACCAATCCGCTGCTTCAGGGTGCCGAGGAATTTGCGGCCGGCTCCAACGAGCCATTCCCTTACTATGATCAATACAACGCACGGATTCCGAGCTTCAGCTACCTCGACCTGACTGCGGTATGGCATGTCATGAAGCAACTGGAGCTGCGTGCCGGCGTGAGCAACGTGCTCGACAAGGATCCGCCTGTCATCCCCTCGTACGATATCAGCGGAAACGCCGGACCGGCGAACAGCTTCGGCGCTTACGACTACTTAGGGAGGGAGGTCTTCATCGCCTTTACCGCGAAGTTCTGACTCTGGGCGGGCGAGAGACGCACTGCGGCGCAGCCCCGGCCGTGAGCTGGGGTTGCGGCGCGGTGTTCGTTCGGCCTCTCTTTCTGTCGGTCCTGGTGGCGAGCGCCCTGCTGCTGCGCAATCACGCAGCTGCCGCGGGCGTTGCGCCACCGGGGCCGACGGAACCGCCGCCCCCCGAAGCCGGGACCCAGTCACCGGAAATCCTGGTACAGGCGCCCGAGCCGCGCTACGTCGCGCCGACCCTGCGCGACCGAATCGGGCGCATCTGGGCGCCCGTCTTCATCAACGGCCGGGGTCCCTTTCGCATGGTGCTCGACACCGGTGCGAGCGATTTCGCGATCACCGCGCCGGTGGCTGTCGCCCTGGAATTGGTCCCCAGCTCCTCGCACGTGGTGCTCGTGCAAGGTGTCGCCGGCAGCGCGATCGTCCCGACCGTTCAGGTCGACTCGCTCAGCGTGGGTGATCTCGATATCACCTCCGCCACGCTGCCGATCATCGCGGACGCCCTCGGTGGAGCCGAAGGCGTGCTCGGGACTGCGGGCTTCTCCGACTCCGACAAGCGCATTGACATCGATTTCCGTCACGATCGAATCGCCATTGTCCACTCCCACGGGCAGCACGCGCCGCTTGGCTTCATCACCCTTCCCCTGGAGCGCTCAGGTCCCGGCCTCCTGATGGTCTCCGGCTCGGTGGCCCAGGTACACGTGCACGCCGTGATCGATACAGGTGCGGAGCGCAGCATCGGCAACGAGGCGTTGCGGCGGGCGCTCGTGAGTCGCCATGCGCAGGGCACACCGGACAAGATCTATGACGTCACGACGCACGTTCAGGGTGGCGAGATGTTCGAGAGTCCGCCGATCATGCTGGGCAAGATCGAGATTCACGGTGCGCGCATCACCTATGGCGAGGTGCGTATCTTCGAGCACTGGCAGCTGACGCACGAACCCGCCCTATTGATCGGCATGGACGCGCTGGGCCTCCTCGACGAGCTCATCATCGACTATCGGCGCCGCGAGCTAGAGCTGCGCACGCGTTGACCTTGGCAAGTTATGATGAACAATGAACGCACCGATGCCGCTGCTGCGCACGCGCCGCAGCGCCGGGCCCTGCATCGCGATCAGCCCATCGAGGGTGACGCGGAGCGCGTGATAGGAACGTCGCGCTAGTACTACGCGCAGCGGCGCGGTGGTGCCCGACCCCAGAGCCACTTTGAGCCGTGAATTTTCAGCCTCGCGAACGCCGGTAGCGTCCGAAGAGCAATTCGGAACCGCAGCACAGCACGATGCTTCCCACCAGCAGAATCAGCCCCAGGGTGTTCCATCCGTTTCGCCCCAGCGGCATCAGACCCACACCGTATAAGAGCGCGCTGGCCGCCAGAATCAGGAAGAACGGGCCAGTGGCGTAACAATGGACCCGGCCGCAGCGACGTGCGTTCGCCAGACACGCGACGCCCATGAAAGTCAGCGCGCTCGGCCATATGACCACCAGATATCGCACAGGTAACCATGATGCGGCCAGCAATACTGAAATTGGGGCGCCCCACAGCAACAACCCGCGCCAGCCGCTCGCCCAGTCCTTGTGCTGTAGCGCGGGTGGCATCTGCTGGCCTGCGCCGTAATTGATCATTCGGTGCCTGCCGAGAGGCTGCATGAGTGCGCCGCTTGAACGGGTGGACACGGCACCGATCCGTAGGAACAGAAGACACAGCAGTCACCCGGCCTGGGCTTGAGAGTCTTGCCACAGCCGATGCAGCGGTGAAAGTACATGCAAGCATCCATGGGCATCTCTTCCTGCGAGGCGCACCCGCATTCGGGACAGGTGAGGATTGAGACCCTGATCATGGGGACCGCGATCCTTCCGTCGGCGACGGGGCGCCCCCCGGTGGAAAATGCGTGACGAGGGTCAGCGTTTTCTCCGCAAACACCCGACTGTCCAGGCGCGGAAACTGACTGCTGCGGAGCCCACGGAGCTGGTGCATCAGCAGAAGCGGGCGCGGCGGTCCGGCGCCGCTCCACGTGGCGTCAGGCCCGCAGCGAAGCCACATTTCCGAGGGGTACACGGGTCCGTAGCGGCCCTTGAGATCCACGGAGTCCGAGAGTTCGAGCTCGCCACTTGCGTTCCAATAGTGCCGCACGTACGGATTGTGAAAGAGCGAAGCCGCCGCCGGCACGTCGGGCGAGGCCGTGGTCCGGAGCCGCGGTGGGGCAGCTTCGAGCACAGCCTCGTGGACCACAAGACTCACGAGGCGCGCATCCCTTGTATAAGCGAGGAGATCTCGGTTCATGTCATCGAGGCCTCGGAGGCACCCGGACAAATCGGGTCCACGACGAACCGCAGTCGCCCTGAACCTTTGGCGCGATTGAAGTGCTCGCGCAGCTGCGTGGCCTGATCGTCCAGGTTGGCGTACGTGCCGTTCACGCGCGGATCGCCGGGTGCGCGTGCGCAGCCGAGCACGGCAAGCAACCCCAGCGCCAAGCAGTCCAGAACGACCAGCCGCATGCGCCTTCTCCGCTAAATCAGGGCTACCACAATAAGCCCGGCGACGAGTGCCGTGGCGACCCAAACCAGGATGCGCGTCGATCTGCGGGTGGTGACGCGACTCCCGTCGGAACAAGCAGGCAACGGTCGATAGGTCCACCAGAACGCGACGCCAAGCAGTGTTGCGACGCCGATCAGCGCGTATGGCAGCAGGAATGTCAGGCGTGCCAAGGCGACCGCACCCGTGACGCCTAGCAGCGCGACGGCCAACGGCGCCGCACAACCGCCGCCGATCGCTGCCGCCAAGGCACCGAGCCCCAGGGCACCGCCAGCGGTTCCAAGGACTACCCGTTTCTCGGCCATGCTGAGCTCCCCGGGCAATGAACAATCATTGTCTCGGAACTGGTGGCGGGAGGATAAGCTCCGTACCATAGTACGGAGTCAAGCGGCCACCGTTCGGGAGAAGTTGTGCATCTTTCGAATTCGTCTCTGACCATCGGTGCCTTGGCCGCGGCGGCAGGCGTCCACGTGGAGACCGTCCGCTATTACCAGCGCCGCGGCCTTATCACCGAGCCCATCCGTCCGCGGGGAGGCGTGAGGCGTTACGGCGCCGCCGACGTCGACCGGCTGCGCTTTATCAAGCGGTCCCAATCGATGGGTTTTGCGCTCGCCGAAGTTGAAAATCTGCTGAAACTGCGGACCCGCCGTTCCTGTCGGGCAACCCGCGAGCTCGCAGAGGCTAAGCTTAACATTGTGAATGCCCGCATCCGCGAACTGCGTCACCTGCGCAAGGAGCTCGGCATTCTCATTGCCGCCTGCGACTCGAATGCCGAAGACACTCAGTGTCCAGTGATTGATCGACTTGCAGAGTGCGGAACTAGCTGAGACACCACTCAAGAAAACTTACACGGCGCTCCCGCTGCAACCGGGTGAGTCATCTTTCTCATGACAGATCCCAATTCCCCACGCAGCCACCACGACATGGGCGGTCTGCCCGCTGGGGCAATCGAGCCAACCGAGCACGACTACGCCCTTTGGGAAAAGCGTGTGGATGCGCTGATGGTGCTCCTTTCGAGCAAGGACCGGCGGCTCGTCACGGTGGACGAACTCCGACGCAATATCGAGAGCCTCGGCCCCGATGCGTACGACAAGATGGCCTACTACGAGCGCTGGATCTGCGCGATTACCCAGACGCTCATCCAACGCGGCGTGATCAGCGTGGATGAACTAGGCCGCAAGATCAAAGCTATCCAGGACCGTGAGGAGCAACGTGACTGACGTAGTAGCTCCGCAGTTCCACGTGGGCGATCGCGTCACGGTACGCGCGGCATATCCGATTGGCCATGTGCGCACGCCATACTACGTCCGCGGCAAGCACGGGATAATCGAACGTCTGTGCGGCGCCTACCCCAACCCAGAGGAGCTTGCATACGCAAGGCCGGGGCTGCCGAAGCAGCCGCTGTATCGGGTACGCTTTCTACAGAGGGAATTATGGGCCAACTATGCCGGTCAGCCCGCGGACGTGGTTGAAGTGGAGATTTATCAGCATTGGCTGGAGGCGCAGGAACAAGCATGAGCCACGAGCACGAACAGGCCACAGAACATCTGCACGTCCATCGATATCCGCCACGACCGGACCAAGACGATACGCTTACTTACTACCGCGCGATGGAAGTGGCCGTGCGAGAACTGTTGATTGAGAAGGGGGTCTTCACCGCCGTCGACGTGCGTCGCCAAGTGGAGGACATGGACGGCCGCAACTCTGGCCGGGGCGCGCAAATGGTAGCGCGCGCGTGGCTCGATCCAGCGTACAAACAGCGCATGTTGGCCGACGGCTCCAAGGCGGCCGAGGAAATCGGGCTCGAAGTCGGCCCGCTAAAGTTGGTGGTAGTCGAAAACACTCCAAGCGTGCACAACGTGATCGTCTGCACGCTCTGTTCGTGCTATCCACGCATGCTGCTCGGTCTGCCACCGGATTGGTACAAGAGCCGCAACTATCGTTCGCGTGTGGTGCGCGAGCCCCGTGCGGTGCTCGCTGAGTTCGGTACTGTGATTCCCGATGAGACGCAGATTCGCGTGCACGACAGCACCGCCGATATGCGGTACCTTGTTACGCCTATGCGACCAGAGGGAACTGAAAACTGGAGCGAAGCGGAATTGGCGCGCCTGATAACGCGCGACACTATGATTGGCGTCGCATTGGCAGATCGTGCATAGCCACCCTACGTGGTATCAGGCGTTCATCTCGCAATGCCTCTGGCGCGGACGGTGACTGCCGAACAGCCTGGAAGCAGCCGTTGCTGGGCGACTCTGGGTCAGAAGCGGAAGTTCACCTTGCTAGATTGCCCGCCCGATAGCGGCCGTTCCGCGACCGCTGTAACCCGCGGCGCCAAACAGACCACGCCTCACGGCCCGCTCCCGCGATTGTTAGCCCCCGCTGCAACACGGCACGCCTCTATATTTCCCAATAACCATTGAAGGCCGGCCAGGTGCTGATGGTCGTGGCTAGAGAGATAGTGCACAAGGCCACGCATAGTAAGAGAGCGGCCCTCGAACTCTGCAGTGCGCGCGAAATCATGGGAAGACAGATTTGAGATGAGTTCGATTGTCTTGACACGAGCTAGCCGGAATGCAGCGAAGACTTCATCAGCATTGGCCGCGGCGTATCGGCGCTCCCGAGCAAGGCTCTCACCGTCAAGCGTCACCAGTTTTGGGTTGGACTCCTGTAACGTACGTCGGAAGCGCACGTGGTATCCATCGACCTCGATGTCGCGTACGTGGCAGACCTGCTCGATGGGTGTGAAGGGTTCACTGGGAATGCCCTCCCACGAGGACGGGCGCCAATTCTTGAAGTCGCCTGGAACCTCTGCGTAGTAGGCCTCGAGCTGGCGAGGGAAATCACCGAGGGAAGCTAGAGTAATCGGATCCATTGTCTCGAACCCTGGTGGGGCTAGCAGTTAGGCGACCGAAGTGTCGCGATGGAATGCCCCCGTTTCTGTCGCATAAGTTCCGATCCTATCCCGGTCGGCGGACGATTAGCACTCTCGCGCCACGCTGCCCGAAACCGGACGCTGGCGACCGGGGTCAAAACCAGTCAGTTGCGCTCATCAACTTGCGCCGGATGCGACCTCAGCGGCTCTAAAAATCAAGGTGCCAGCTCTTGTCAGAGGAAATCCGTCCGCGGTATGGCGGGTATCGTCGTACACCGGCACCTCTTGGAAATCGAACGGACTCATCCCCTCAAGGCACGCGACATTGACACCGTATTGCTTAGGATTTGAACGGCGCTGGTGATGGGTGTAGATGCCACAGCGCGAGCAGAAGTAATGCTTTGCGGTGTTGGTGTTGAACTGGTAAACGGTGAGCAATTCACTGCCCTGAGTAATGTTGATGCCGTCCAGATCCGCGGACACCGCAATCGCCCCGCGCATGCGACAGTACGAACACGTACAACGCCGCGCCGAACGAAGCCCATCGGTCAGCCTTGCTGTGAACCGCACCCCACCGCAATGGCAGGCGCCGTTGATAGGATCTATGGGGGCCTTCATCCACGCCTCCTTATTCGGTATTCGAATAGTATTCGCTCGACGCGCCACCCGCGCGTCGAATGCGAGCTTCCGCTCTGCCCGCCGCCAATCGCCGCTTCCGCGAAACGCGAACGCCGGCAATGGTCAAACCCGACAGTAGAGGCCACTCCGTCAGCAGGCGGCCCATAAGCGGACATCCCGACAATCAGAATACGCGCCCGATAACGGTCATTCGTCAATCATGAATTCACGGCGAAGTCATGTGCGCGATGTAACGTCAATCGGCGCGGACTATACCGGCACCACTGGTATTGCGATGTCGCAGGTAAAAACGCCAGTCTTCGGATCGAAACTGGCGTCCCTAGGGTAGTACTCCAAGAACGGTCGCGCGTCGAGCTGCATTCCGCTACTAGGCAACCAATCGCGCAACATCGCTTCCCATACGCCACCTATTTGATCCACGGTGCCGCGAAACGGCGTAACCGCGTACTGACCCCCGGGAATAGTTGTAGTTTGCGAGTTACCCGGTACCGTGATCTTGCCGCGCACTTCCACACCGGCGTCGTACCGACATTTGTTCCCAGCGGTGATCGTTGGGTCATCCAGGCTAATCCCGTAACGCGGCTGGCCCAATTGGTCGTTTGCCGCCATCCACGGATACACTGTTTGCTGCCAAAACTCGGAGAGTGGCTGTCCGTACGGTCCGACATGGCGCAAGTAGGTAACTTTGACGGGTTTTCTTTCAATGACTTTGACTTTCATGGCAACTCCTGTTGGAAGAGTGCCCTCATTGTCGGTACCAGATATCGCAACTATCTGACCTGGATTGCGGAGTCCCTGACCAGAATTGCGGCGTTGCGCAATAGAAGCCCGCCATGCCGACGCTGTGCAGCCGAATCGGGTCCTGAATGCTCTGGCGAACGCTTCGGTCGAACCGAAGCCGACAGACACGGCTACGGCGAGTACTGACAATTTGGGTTGTCCTGCCAGGCGAATGGCGGCAATTTCGAGACGCCGTCTGCGCAGGTAGTCGCCTAGGGTCTCGCCAGTCCAGGATAAGAAAACCCGGTGGAAATGGAAAGGAGAGAAATGTGCCACGCGGGCCAAGGTCCGCAAATCGAGTTCCTGATCGAGGTGTTTGTCGATGTGTTCTAGTACGCGGTGCATCCGCGCCGAGTATTCAGCTTGGTAGGCTTTCTTGGTCAAGCGTCTCGTTCCGGAAACGTGCGGAGTGACCGTCTTAGAAACTAACTTGTTGATGCTACCGCCGACCAGGGGTTCCCCGCGCTCAATATCTTCGGCTAGGGCACTACGAACCTGGGCTACGAAAGGTCGTTGATCTTCGGGATCTCTCAGAGCTCTCGAGGCGAGCTCGGCCGCCCGCAGGTTGAGATAGGTTCCGGCGAGTTCTGGATGCTGGCGAACGGCGTCCCGGGGTCCAATCGTCTCATTCCGCAGCAACTGCGAGGCGTCCGCTCGCGCTTCGAAGAAGGCTGCTTTCTCGATCACCCAGCGATTCCGGAAGACCGAGACGTCCTTAGGCGTCACGTGTCCGTCAGCTCCGCGCACGTCCCGCTTCACCGTCACGGCATCGCGTCCGGTCCGCTTAAGAATCACCTCGTCCCCGATCTGTGGCTGCGCGAGGGACTTCGTCACCGCCCGCTCAATGTCTTTGCCCCAGACCTCCCGGTAGCCTCCCGGAACTCCCAGTCTCACGAAATACGAGGGATCTTCGTTCGGATCATGCCGGTAGGTGTCCGGGCCGTGGTCGAGGAGCCTCCCGGCGATCCGCTCTCCCGCTCCCCCGTCGTCGCCGTCTCTCTTATCGGTGCTTCCCTCGGCGCCGACGTGTAGTTGTCTCGAGCTTCGCGCAACGCGCTGATTTGTCGGGAGTGTAGAAAAATCGAGCACCCGAGTTGAGCACCCGAGACGCTAGCGGAGCGTCTCCGGATACAGCCGCGAACTGTCCCGGATGCACGCTGTTGGTGCACGGGATCTCCGCGAGACTCCTGGCGCAGGTGTCTACGGAGTATTCGGCGGACTGGCTCCGAGCGCATCGATCGACGCACGAGAGTCTGGCGAGCCATCCGGCTGCGTCCCAAGCCGCCTCCGCCGCGCCGAGCAGGGCCTCATAGCAGGCGCGTGTGGGGGCTCGGGGAGCCAAGTCCCGTTGAGTCAGCTAATCAACACGAAGGTGCCGTTGCTGTCCCAAAATTTCCATAAAGAAACGAGTAAGGTAGTTGTGCGCTAAGTGCGAGCCGGATGACTTCACGTCCGCACAGAAACAAGTGATACAAGCGTGCGTGAGGCCGATTCGGGGTCTCGCAGGCACGCGAGCTTCGTAAGCAGCATTCACCGACTGGATAAGGGGAGGCTCTGTACCCGCGCGATCCCCTGGTGGGAGAATCGTCTCCCGATAGACAGAGTATGGGATACCGGCACATACGGGCGGATCTCGCGAATGCCAGTGTCTTCGTTGAATGTGTCCCCGCGTTCGCGGCGCTTCGGGGTCAGTACGGCTGGCCTTATCGGCGCATTGGCCATCCACGCCCTGTTTGTTCTTCCGTTCGTTCTGGATCTCTCGCTGCCGTCGCGGAAGCCCCCCGATAGAAGTGGGGCAGGCGCAAGTGCCCTCGCTGGCGCCTCCGAGCGGGAGATAACGGTGGTGTTCATTAATGAATCCTCGCCGCCCTCAGTCACGCCGCCCCCGGTGCTTGAAGCGCTAAGCTCCCGAGGCCTCGCGTCTCTCGACCTCCCGGTGGTCGTCCTGAGCCCGGATGCCTCGCCGGCCGCCGAGGCCGATCGGACGGTGGTGCAAGAGACGACGGACTCTTCCGCAGTCGCCCCGGATCCAGCGCAACATGCCCTTTTGTACGGGCGTTACGTGGGACAGGTACAGGCCAGGATTGATCGAGCCTGGATGCGGCCACGCACGGAGATCGGTGCACCGAGGTTCTCCTGCAGGGCGCGGATCAAGCAAGACCGCCGCGGAAATGTCATTGATGTGACCCTTGACCAATGCAACGGAACGGAGCGCTGGCAGCAGTCGCTCGCGAGTGCTATTCGGACCGCATCGCCGTTGCCGGCGCCGCCGGATCCTTCGGTGTATGCAGACGTGCTCTGGTTCAGCTTTAGCTCCGAAGCCTTCCAGCCTGGAGGCTCAACGCAGGGCTTCGAGCCAGACGCACGGACAGCAAGCTCAGCCGCTGGACCGAGCGCGCTCGAATCCTTTGAGAAATTCGTGAATGGTGGACGGGGTAACGAACCGCAGTCCGGCAACAAAGAAGACTCGCAAGTTATTCATCTGACAATTGTTGGAAGCCCTGCAGTCCCCTCTGCTCAAAGCCAATTGCCCATCGAACCGGCGACACCATCAACACCCGAACCCCAAACAACTGAACTGCCCCTGCAATAACTGCACAAACACGTGCCATATGCACGATGGCGCTGCAGAACAATGAGCGCATGCAAGAGGTGGCACGCGAGGATGGATGAGATTCAGCACGCGCCGATTACAGTACTAACATAAGCGCCCGTCCGACTGACCCGACGCTTTGTCTTGCTGGCTTGGGGACGGCGGAATGTGCTTTCGGGCTCGAGTCTCAGAACGAATTAGGGGGACCCATGTTCCACCAGCCGAGCGGCGCCGAACACCAGGCTCGCACGTGTGTTCCTGCGGCTATTCTTGTCCTGATTGCAGCGGTGCTCACGTTGCCTCCGGGCCCGGCCGATGCAACCACGGTGGCCGGCCGCACGGGCGGCACGTTCGCGGTGTCTCCGACCGGAGCCGCGACCTACACGATCCCGATCTGGGCGCCTCCGGGTCCCAACGGCATGCAGCCGCAAATCGCCCTCACCTACAACAGCCAGCAGGGAAACGGGTATGTCGGCGTGGGCTGGGGCATCAGCGGTTTGAGCTCCATATACCGCTGCAACCTGACCTTCGCACAGGATGCAGCCCCGGCACCTGTGGCTCTCGTGACAGGTGATGGTTTCTGCATGGATGGGCAGCGTCTTCGGCTTACAGGCGGCACCTATGGGACCGCGGGCTCGACTTACCAGACTGAGGTGGCCTACTTCATCAACGTGACCGCCTACGGCTCGGCTGGAAACGGCCCCTCGTACTGGATCGCCCAGGACCGAAACGGTAAGACCTACTACTACGGCGACGGAGGCAACTCCCAGGTCCTGGCTACCGGGAGCAGCACCGCTGTTAGCTGGCAGCTCAACGAGGTGAGCGACCCCGCGGGGAATACGTTGATGATCGCGTACAACGCGTCCACGGGTACAGCCGTGCCAAACACAATCTCCTGGACACCTGGCAGCCACGGATCCAGTTCTTATAACTACACGATGGTATTTGCGTATGGAATCAACGCGGTTCCGCATCAGGGCTATGTGAGTGGCGCGTCGTTCAGCAATCCGAATCTACTCAGTTCGATAACGATCAACTATTTAGGGGCCACCGTAAAGAACTACGTTCTCCAGTATCAGCAATCACCGATCACCAATCGGGATGTGCTCACTTCGGTCCAGGAATGCGCCGACTCCGGCCACACGAACTGTCTGCTTGCAACCAGCTTCACGTATCAGAGCGGCGCGATCGGAGTGAGTTCCTCGGCGCAGAACGTCGCGAGCGGCTCCAACGTGGCCGCCCTCTACGACTTCAACGGTGACGGCCGCACCGACCTCCTGTACGTGGGTACCAATGGCCACTGGTATGTGGCGCTGAATACAGGCTCAGGGTTTGCCGCACCGATCGATACCGGCATCTCCTTTGGGGCGAGTGCCGCCTTCGGCGATCTCCTCGGCACGGGTCAGGATGGCATCCTCGCCAATAACGGTGGGATCTTCTATTACTACCATTACAACAGCGCCACGAATAGTTTCTCAGGCGTAAGCACCGGCCTCGCCTATAGCAGCAACTACGACCAATACGCGCTGGCGGACTTGGATGGCAATGGCCTTCCCGCGCTCGTGGCAGTCTACGACAGCGCACAAGAAGTGATCGTTTTTAAGAACACTAGTAGTGGCAGCACGCCTAGCTTTTCTTCGAGTGCCTACGTCGCGTACAGAGGCAACTTCAGTAATGTTTACTCAGGGCCATCGCTTTTCGTGAACGGAGGAACGCGTGCGCTCCGCAAACTCGATTTCAATGGTGACGCCCGAGCAGACTTGGTCATTCAGTTCGATCAAACCTACACGAATAAGGACGTCTACACGAACATCGAATTGCTCTCGAACGGCTCGAACGCGCCGTTCACGACGGTTTCGCTGCCCAGCGGACAAGTCAAGTACAGCCTTTTTTTCACCAACTGGAACGATGATCAGTGCACCGATGCAGTCTTGGGCCCGACGATCTACATCTCCGGTTGCAACGGCTCGTTGCCTCAGACCTTCGGGCTTCCAAACAATCCCACGGTGCTTGCTGCAATGGACTGGGACGGGGATGGCCGCACCGACCTGATCGTGGCCAATGGGAGCACATTGGGCGTCTACCGCTCCCTCGGCAACCTCGGTGTCTCGAGTTTGCAGACCACCTCGGCCCCAAACACTGCGGGCGCTCAATATCTGGTGTTTGATGTTTACGGCGATGGCATGGACGGCCTTGCGTACTGGGTCAGCAGCAGCACGCTGAACTATTACCCGCACGCCGGTGCCGGCCAGCCGCCTGACCTCATGGGCTCGGCCGCTGACGGTTACGGCAATTCCGCGAGCCCGGCGTACGTCTCGCTGGTTCAGCACAACTACACGCTCTACAGCGACGCAACCTACCCCGATCAGAACTACATCGGGCCGATGTACGTCGTCAGCCAAGTTACCATGAGCGATCCAAGCAGCGCTTCGGGCGGGACTTACAACCAGACCTTCTGGTATATGGGCGCTTGGACCAACCTGAAGGGTCGCGGCTTCGAGGGCTTCTTCGCCACACAAACCGTCGATAGCCGCTACGGCCTCTACCACTTCCAGTACTACGAGCGGCCGTTCCCGTCCACGGGCATGAAGTTCCAGGACATCGTGTCAAACGGCTCGTTCTACCCGACTCTATGGACGGGCACGCCGGCTACCACGACGCTGAGTTCAACACAGTACCAGCAGCGCTATTTCGCGTACCTCAGCAATGTCACTTCGTCTCGCAAGGAGGTCGGTGGCTCCGAGAACGGTGATCTGATCACGACGACCAGTACGAACTACACCTTCGACAACTACGGCAATGCGACCTCGATTGCGACGACGGTGACCGACAACGATCCGGGCTCGCCCTACAATGGTCAGACGTGGACGACGACCACGACCAATACGCCGGATGAAAGCACGAGTCCGTGGTGTTTGAACCTGGTCACGCAGTCTCAGGTCGCCTACACGAGCAGCCTCAGCGGCAGCAATTCCGTCACTCGTACGAAGACGTTCACGCCAGACACGACGAACTGCCGCTACACGCAGATCGTCACGGAGCCCAACAGCTCCCAGTTCAAGGTCACCGAGGCACTCGGCTATGACAGCTTCGGCAATGTGAACAGCGATACCGTCACAGGCGTCAACATGACGGCCCGGTTGACGAGCACGAACTGGGGCACGACGGGGCAGTTCCCGATGTCGGTGACCGACCCGACGAATGCAACCACGCAGTACAACTACAACTTCAGTTACGGGCTCAAGAGCAGCGTCACCGACCCGAACAATGTGCCGACCTCCTGGGCGTACACCGACGGATTCGGGCGCTTGACACAGGAGTCGCGTCCCGATGGTACCGCCACCGTCTACACGTACCAGAACTGCTCTGGAACGAGCGGGTGTCTCGTGGGCTCGAACGGGCTCGTGGTCGGACACACGGTCTACAACACAGACCATAGTGTTGAGAGCTCAGGGACCACATATTTCGATCCGATCGACCGACAGCTTGTGGCCAACCAGGTCATGATGAGTGGGTCCTACTCGCGGAACGAGTTGCGTTACGACTCGCTTGGGCGGGTGAGCCAGCAGGCCTTTCCCTGCACCTGGAGCACACTCACGACGACCTGCACGTACTGGACGACCAACAGCTACGACGTTCTCAATCGCCTCACCCAATCCCAGCGACCGATCAGCTCAACCAACAGCAACCCGCAGACGACCACCTACGCGTACGCAGGCCGCACGACGACAGTGACGGACCCACAGTCGAACGCGCGGGTCACCGTCACGGACGTTAACGGCTGGCTCCGCCAGACGAAGGACCCGATGGGCTACTCCGTCACCCTTGCTTACGATTCCGCAGGCAGCAAGACCAAAGTGACGGACAGCCTCGGCAACACCCTCTGGAGCGGGACGTACAACTATGGGCTCGGGGCATACCTCGCGAGCGCGACCGACATGGATATGAGCTCCTGGGGCTTCACTATTGACGCCCTGGGGGAGAAGACCGCCTGGTCGGATGCCAAAACCCAATCCTTCTCGGAGACGTACGACGCGCTCTCGCGGCCGCTGACTCGCACGGAGCCCGATCTCTTCACTCAGTGGACGTGGGGGTCAAGCGCCTCCAGTCACAACGTAGGTAAGCTGCAGAGTGAGTGCACGGGGACCGGCACGGCCTGCACCTCGGCGGGATACTCCGAGAGCGAGACCTACGACAGCTTAGGCCGGCGCTCGCAGCGGTCCATCACGATCTCAGGCTATAGCGCGTTCACGTACACCTGGGGGTACAACGCGACGACCGGGCTCCTGAACACGCTGACGTATCCGGCGAGCACGTCGGGCTACGCGCTCGAGCTTCAGTACGCCTATGCGAACGGTGTTTTGCAGTCGGTAACGGACATCTCCGACACGCCAAACGTGACAGTGTGGACCGCAAACACGATGGATCCGGCTGGCCACGTGACCGAGGAGACTCTCGGCAACGGCATCGTGACGAATCGGTCGTTCGATGCCGTCACGCAGTGGCTCGGAACCGCGCAGTCGGGTGTCGGCGGGGGCGCGGGAGTGAAGAACCTCGCCTTCCTCTACGATGAGATGGGCAACGTCACGCAGCGCCAAGACAATAACTTAGGCCTCACAGAGAACGTCTACTACGACAACGACTATCGCTTCAGCTACTCGAAGCTGAACGGCACGCAGAACCTATCGGTGACCTACGACGGCACCGGGAATATCACCTCCCGGAGCGACGTCGCTGGCGGGGCGAGCTGGACCTATGACCCCAATCGCAAGCATGAAGTGACTCAGGCCGGGAGCAGCGGATTTCAGTACTCCTACGACAACAACGGCAATGCCATCACGCGTCAGGGGAGCACCATCAGCTGGTCGTCCTACAACTACCCGACGACGATCAATGCCGGCACTGGCTCAACCGCCGAGACCGTTGCCTTCTCATACGGTCCCGAGCGCCAGCGTTGGCAGCAGACGTATGTTGGGAACAGCACCCAGGAGACCACCAATTACATTGGAGGGCTCCTCGAAGTAGTCGCGAGCGGGAGCGTCACCGACTACCGCCACTACATCAACGTGCCCGGTGAACAGATCGCCGTCTACTCGCGCAAGAACTCAGGCACGAACACCTTGAGCTACCTGCTGTCTGATCACCAGGCGAGCGTTGCGTCGATCACGAACTCAAGCGGCGCACAGGTCGTTGGGGAGAGCTTTACCGCCTTTGGCAGCCGTCGCAACCCGACCACTTGGTCTGGGGTGCCCTCAAATTCTGATCTCACAACGATCGCCGGCATCACTCGCGAGGGTTATACATTCCAGACGGCTCTCGGCCTTTGGATGGGCATGAACCATATGAACGGGCGAGTGGAGGATTCCGTCACGGGGCGGATGCTGTCGGCAGATCCTCATATCCCCGACAACACCAACACGCAGAGTTACAACCGATATAGCTATGTTGAGAATCGGCCGCTCTCGTTTATTGATCCAACTGGCTTTCGCAGGTGCGGCCAGAGAATCGGATGCGGTGGCATCGGACAGCTGCTCGGCGGGCCAGGTCCCGGAACATATGACGTGCCTCAGACTTTTGACCCCGGGAGCGCCTTCAACGCTCCCGCCGCGTCGCCGACGGACATCAGCGCCAGCGGCTCCACCAGCAGTCAGGGACAAGGGTATCGGCCGCCGTCGAGCGGCTTTCTGAGTGATCAGTGGCTAGCTCAGCAGTTCCCTACCGCCTGGGGTACCCCGCCAGTGGATACTTGGGTTTCCGCGGCGCAAACCGATGCCGATGAGGTGAATAGTCTCGCGGCTGTTGGGCAAGCGGCTTTGGGCTGGGCTTTCCATACGTTCTACGATAACGCCCCGGGCGGGGCTGTGGGTGGCGTGGGACGGGTAGCAGGGCTAGTCGAAGACTTAGTAAGCGGTTCTAGAGGCATGGAAACATTAGGCGGGATTTTCTCGCCATTTTCTGGAACCACGACCGCTGCTGGAGGAACCCTTTGGACTTCAACCGGCGAGATATACGTAAGTGATTTTGCACCTCTAGTGAATAAAGGCATGTACGCTGGTCCGGTAAACATCTTGAGCGGTGTTCACGGTTTTGCCGATGGGAGCACCCTCGCGGATATCAGCCTGTACAACGCTGACGTTGCAAAGTTCGGAGGCTTGCCAGGTGTTAATGTCTACAACTTCCCGTCGCTAGCGCCAAACCAGGTTAATGCGCTGATTAACGGGCCAGGGACAACGATCGGCGCCTTCTGCTGGAGCGCTTGCGTGTTGGGGCGGTAGACCAAAGTGACCTATTACCGAGACTTGACCGACTATGCCTATCACGGCGCAACGTACTATCGGCCTGGCACGAAGAATGTCGGCTGGCTTGGATTGGGTCACGCATTTGAGACTGCCGAACCCGCAGAAGAGCTACTGAACAGGCTTTGGATTTATTGCAAAATCTCAGTGGCACAAACTAGGGGCGTGCACGAGTGTGAGTTTTGCTCGGCTGACTTATCCTATTTCGCTGAGCGGGATGGTGTGCGCCTCCTGCTAGGAACCTCGGAAATACGCGTCTTCTCCACAACTGGCACGGTATACGCTGCCCCAACGCTGATATACCACTACGTGACGGTCCACAAGTACAAGCCACCTGATGAGTTCGTTCAAGCGTTGGCTGAAGGCCCAGCGCCTCCCAGCAACGAGTACTTTGACCGCCTCAAGCAGCTAAACCTCGAGTGGAACCCGACATCGAGCCCCGAAAAGTCTCGGGCTCTTCACTTCAAGTGATGGCGCCGGGAGGTAGGCGGAGGGTAACGGGAGGAAAGGGGGTCCCGCCGGAGTTACGATCGGAGCAATGGGCGCGATGATTGCCAACGATCCCTACGGCGGTTGGTCCCTTGGCGTCGACTGCATCATGGAGCCTACGTGCCCATAGTGAAAGTCACGCTTCAGCGTTGGTACGCGTACGCGGTCTTCCTCCTGCGGGACGTATTTCTTGCGAGTCCGAACAATCGGCGGTATGAATGGAAGGCGCGCACAACCATGCTGCTGTCACAGGGGTTTCTTGCCATCGCAGCCGCTGAGATGGCAATGATAACTTCAGGTTGGTATCTGCCGTTGCGATATCCAGCTGCGTCTGTCTTCGGCTGCGCAATGCTCGGATTGGCTTTGTTCCCGGTGAACTCCACGGCCGAGCGTCGCCTGCTACCTCGCTTTGAACACGAATTCCAGCAGCTTAGCAAGCCACGCAGGATCATCGGGAGAGTCGGTGTCGTTCTGTACGTGGCACTAACTGCCGCTGCATTCCTTGGATCGGCGGCAGCTGTGCACGCACACCTTTGCTCGTCCGGGACTGCTCGAACTGGCGTCAGCGTCACGTGTTGACCTGTCGCTCCCTGAATGCCCCAGGCTGCGTCCGCATCGTCTGCTGCTTCAGGATCTTCAGACCGGCCGAGCGCTTGCGCGCCCAGCTCGCGAAGGGGGGCGAGATCGCCCAGGGCGTGCTGCGCGATCTGTTTCCGACGGGGCTCTGGCTGTACCCTGATCCCCAGGGCAAGCGTCACCTGTGGGCGGCTACGCAGACGGCGCTTGCGCCCGACTGGCAGAGTCAACTTGACGCGGACGGGCACTTGCCCGGAGAGCACTGGCCGCGCGTGTATGGTGGCGTCGTTGAGGCGCCGGTCGGGACTGGGAAAGTAGGAAATTCAATGGTAGCGGGCTGGCCCTTCGCTACCGTCGGCACGTGAGCACAGCCTTGCGACCCACAGCATCGCCACTAGGCCCGCAACGTATCCCCGCTGTCGCATGGCCGTAGCGTGCCGCACGGGCCGCCTGTCGCGCCACGAACGGGCGCCCGGTCCCACAGTGTTGTATGTGCCCTGGCCTCTACCCTGCCCTCTAGGTCACACGAGATCGACGCTTAGATAATTGGCGTGGCGGCCCGCGCTACTACCGGAACCCAAGGACCACCGGCCAGCTATCAGACGGATCCTTCAGCGGATTTCGATATCAACAAAATCAAAGGTGTTCGAAACCCAACTCGCGCCCCCGCTACCACGTTCTGCGGCGCGGAAGCCGCAGCAAACAACGCCACAAGCGGGCCCCCGCTACCACACTTATTTTTGATGCGCTGCGTGCTTCGCTCGTCACTCCTCGCGCGCACGCGATAACGAAGGGTGATGCGACCTCATGTGACGTGAACCGACACGTTCAAGCTCATGCTTACGCCCGTCCGAGTTTCTGCCCGATTTCGCCCAGAAACCTCGACAGCCGACCGGCCTGGGTAGCACCCAATGCCGGCAACCGGCCATCTGTGCACAGCACCGATGGTCGGCCCCGAGTATCTGTCGAAACTCGTGAGATACCCCGACTGACTTTGAGCCGGTGCTCGTCCCACGATCCGTCATCGGTGAGAACTCGCCCCCATGGGAGTCTGACCCCTTTGATGAGGCTCTGTACTGATCTTGGAGCGTCCCACCGGAATTGCCGCGATGCCCGCACGAAAATCTACGCCTGAAGTTCCTGAGAGTTCACTCCCTGCGTTGCGCTTTGAAATGTATGAAGCCGCGCGCATCCTGCGGATGAGCCGCGCACAGCTCTACAACCGGATCCACGAGGGATCCATCAAACGGCAAAAGGACGGGAGCCGTACCTACATCACGCGGGGTGAGCTTGAGCGGTACGTGGAATCGTGCGGCACGGAGACCTCCGCTTAGATCGACGCGTGCGACTGCAGACCTGCGGCCCCGAAGCCCCCATCTCGAATCCGCGTCACTGAATGAAGGATAAAACCGCATGTCTATCCTTTCAGCGCTGCGAGCTTCTCTTGCATTGCCGATGGAATGAATCGCAGATAGGCCTTCTCAATCATCGCGATACTGGTACCCGTCTGCGCCGCCACCGTCAACGGATCGACTCCGTATATCTGAAGCAGTTCGCTGATACGGGCGTGGCGAAAGCTGTACGCGGTCGCGTGAGTGAAGATTCGTCGCTTTGCGCTCGCATCCCGATTGTGATTTGCGATGGCGGCGCGCACTCCTTTTGCCCAGACATGACGACGCCAGGGTGTTTCTCCATCTTCGGTAAAAAGCGGCGCATTCGGCAGCTTATCCTTCGATTGCTCCTTGAAGAATTCAATTGCCTCGGTGCTGAGCACCACGTGCCGGCGGCGCAGTTTGGCCGGCCTCCCCTTCCGGTGAGCCAGTCTCAAGGTCTGGCCGTCGAAATCCACCACCAGGGTTGCAGCAAGTTCCTTTGGCCGCGCGCCGGTGAGCTCAAGCCCGCGCAAGAATCGAGCCGCAGCGGGTGAGGCGGCGGCGATCACCGCCTTGCGCTGAACGGCGTCGAGGAACACTGCAGTCTCATCGGTTTCGTCAATGTCATCCGAGAGCGCCCTGAGTTTCCAGGTCACGGGATTTCCGAGGTAGCCCAAGTCCACCGCGCGGTTGAGCGCCGCCGCGACCGATCGGACATGACGATTCACCGTGCGCGGCTGCCGACCTTCAAGGAGCCGATCGCGCCATTCCAGAAAGTCATCCCGAGTCACCTCCTCCAGCTCCAAGTCCGCCACAGGGTCCGCCAAGAGCACGGTCTTGAAGCGCCCTTCGGCTGCGCGCGCGGCGTCGTGACGACCCTCTCGTCGCAGGTCGGCCAAGTAGGCTTCCAGGGCTTCTCGCACCGTCGCGCGTTTGATGTTGCGTACCGCAGAGCCTGCCAACTGCGCGAGCCAGGCTTCCGCCCGGCACTTAGCTTCATCGAATTCGAGGGGGCCGCCTAGGAACTTGTGGTTCTGCTTCCCGTCGCGGGACCTGAAGCGCGCCGACCACGTATCGGGCCCCCGGCGAAAACCTAAGAAGGCACCGCGTCCGATGCGCTGGAAGTATGGTGTATGGCGTACAGCCAGGCGTTCCCGCTCACGCTTGCGCGAAAGATCTGGCATAGAGCAGAAGATCTTTGGGTGAAAACGGGTGAAAATAATATCGCAGACGGAGGTGGACTACCATGTAAAAAAGGCCTATAAATACGGCATTTTCCAACATGTCCCTGTACGACCATGGACAAAATTACTCTTCTCTCAAGGCTGTAACACGGGTTCGAATCCCGTAGGGAGCGCCACATAATCAATAACTTATCGATAGACTGATGTGTTCGTACCGATTCTGTACGGAAAGTCGAGCCGTACTCCATAGCACAACCTGCCTGCCCAGTGGCCCATTACATTCTTGAGCGTGCCTGCTGATCCAGCTCAGCAATCGATCAATGACGCGGGAGTAGCCGCTCTGCTTCCGTAAACAGCAAAGGGTCCACATGCGCGCCCGAAGCGGTCGCGTTATCGTTTATCTGCTCCGGACGGGATGCCCCAACAATCGCCGAAGTGACGTTCGGCTGTCGCAGAACCCACGCCAGCGCGAATTGGGCCAAAGTAAGGTTGGCATTGCCCGCCAGCTGTCCCACCTCTTGCACTGCTGCAAGAGTCGCAGGTGCCAACCAGTCCGGATTTAGGAACGCGCCCATCGCAGGGTCCGCCGCACGACTGTTCGCTGGAACCGGCGCGTCTGGCAAATACTTTCCAGTGAGAACTCCTTGCGCAAGCGGCGACCAGACAACCTGCGAAATCCCGGATTTCGCCGATAGGGACAGCAACCCGTTCTCCGGTTCGCGATGTAATAGAGAATATTGCGGTTGACTTGAGACAAAGCGGACAACGTTCTTCAGCTCCAGAGCTGCCTCGATCCGCTCCAGAGGCCATTCGGAAAAGCCGACGTAGCGTACCTTTCCTGAGGTCACCGCCCGGGTCAGTGCCTCCATCGTCTCTTCCAGCGGTGTGTCGAAGTCGTATCGATGGCACTGGTACAAGTCAACGTAGTCGACCTTCAGTCGCTTCAACGATGCATCCAGCTGCTTTTGGATTTGCCCTCGAGACAAACCGCGGTCGGTGTTACTCATTGGAAAGAACAGCTTGGTAGCCAGCACATAGCTTTCGCGTTTGACGCCCGTCAGTGCCTCGCCAAGAACCGTCTCGGCCGCACCCTGGCCATAGACATTAGCCGTATCCAGAAAATTGATTCCGATATCGAGCGCGCGATGGACGCACGAGATGGCGAGCTGCTTGCGCTGTGGCTCGGTGAATGTCAGCCACGAGCCGAAGCCAATCTCCGAAATCAGAAGTTCACTATTTCCCAGTTTCCGATATTTCATAAGGCAACTCTCACCGATCGCGGCTCAACCTGATTCCCGGTGGCACGCAAGTCTTACCGTCTGCCCGGTGTCGCGTGCGCACGCATTGCGCTGGCAGCTCATTCAGCACCTCGCGCGGCATCGGCGCACTCACACGGCACGAACGCCATGCGCGAGGTGGCGCACGAGGTGCCCGACGATATCGCGTGCATCGTCCTCAGCGCCGAGGATGAACGTCGACTTGCGACGCCGTAACACCGGCAATCCCATCGCGTAGACACCGGGGGCACCGGCAACGACGCCACCGTCGTGGCGCAGCTCGCCCCTGCGATCGACGACCGGCAGTTCGAGCCAGCGATAGTCGGGACGAAACCCCGTGGCCCAGACGATCGAGCGGATCTCGCCGTTGCGCAGGTCGAGCGACAACCGCGGCGATGCCGGCGCGTGGGTTGGCTCGAAGCGCTCCGGCGCGCTAACGTCCCCGTCAGGCCTGTGGTGGCACGCCCACTCGTCGAATGTATCGAGCAACCGGCTCATCTTGAGGTCGGCAAGCGCGAATTGATTCGCAAGCCCGCCGGAAAAGAGCGCGCGGCCGTCACGAATAGCGCCCAGCCGGCCGACGATCTCGACTCCCGCAGCTCGCAGAACGTTCAAGTCGAGAGTCGCGTGCTCGGGTGTGCCCACAAGCTGTGGAGACGGCAACCCCCGGGCACGCTCGAGCTCCTCGATCTCATCGTAGCGCTGGCTCCAGACACCCGAAGTCTCCATCCACCAGAGCACATCCCGGCCGCGGTAGTTGCGCGGCAACCGCACGTGCTCGCCGACCGACAGTGTCACGGGCCGGCCCGAGCGCTGGATCTCATCAGCGAGCTGTACGCCGGTGGCCGAGGCGCCCACAACGAGTACGCCACCCGGCGGCAGTCGCTCGGCATTCCGATAGTCGAATGCCGTGAAGCATTCGATGTGCTGCGGCACCGCTTGGCGCACCTGCGGCACCCGCGGGATGTTTGCGGCACCGCTCGCCAGCACCACACTGCGGCAGCGGATCTCGCCGCTATCGGTCGCGACGCGATAGCCGCCGTCGATTTGCCTGACGGAGGTGACGGTCGCGTGGGTGCGCACGGGCGCTGAGCTCGCCGCAGCAAACCCGGCGATGTGCGCCACCACCTCGGGCATCGTCATGAAGCCGTCGGGATCGGCGCCGCTATAGGGGTAGCCCGGCAGCCGGCTCTGCCAGTTGGGCGTCAGCAGGCGCAGCGAATCCCAACGCTCGCGCCGCCAGGAGTTCGCCACCTCGCCCCGCTCGAGCACGACATGATCGATCGAGTGCTCGGTGAGCACACGGCTGGTCGCAAGCCCGGCGTGCCCGGCGCCGATGACGACCGTCGTAAAGTGTTCGATGGTGAGCCCGTCGCTAGCCGCCGGAGCCCCGCTTGACGACCTCGACAGTTACGTTGGTCGGATTGGTCACGATGTCGTACACGGCTGAGCGCTTTTGCGACTGCGCGACCAGCGCCTCTATGTCCTTCTTCGAGGCGTCGGCGTCGATATGGAAGGTGACCTTGATGTTGTCGTAGCCGTTACGCACGTCGCTGTCGATGCCGAGGATTCCGTAAAGATTCATCTTACCCTCGAGCTTCGCCTCCACCGAGCGCAGCTGGATGCCGCGGTTCTGCGCCACCGCAGCCACGCCGGCGGTCAGGCAGCTCGCGAGACCGACGAGCACCAGCTCAACCGGGGTCGCGCCATGGTCTTCGGAGGCGAAAACCTCCGGGTGATCGGTTTCGAAGGAGAACTCGGTCTTATGCGATTGCTCTTCGCCGAGCCCATGGAACCCCCGCACCGTCGAGTGGGCATGGGTGCCGTTCGTCCACTTGCAGAATGCGCGCCAGGTGAACTCGGCCGCCGCCGGCGCATTCCTCAGCGCCTCCCTCGCGTCAAGGAGCGCCTGGACGTTGACGCCATTGTTGACACTGGTCTGTGCCATGTTTCTGTCTCCTGATTGAGTTGGGAACGTCCTGCGCACCCGCTCGCGCGCGTGCCGAGCGGTCGAGGCTACACTCGGGCCGGCGGGGGAACAAGCCTGGTCGCCGGCCATTAGTAGCCAAGCGGTTATAAGGTTATAAGCTCGCCATCGGGTGCGGTTGGACGCGCCGCAGCAGAAGCCTATGATCGCGCAGTCCTTCGCGCCAGGAGCTTTCGTCCATGGAAGCGTCACGTCCATTCGGTTTCGAGACTCGTCAGGTCCACGCCGGTCAGCGTCCGGACCCGAATACGGGTGCGCGTGCGGTGCCGATTTTTCAGACCACGAGTTACGTCTTCGAGGATCCGGCATCCGCGGCCGCATACTTCAACCTTCAGGAGTACGGCAACACCTACTCGAGGATCGTAAACCCGACTGTGGCCGTGTTCGAGGAACGCATCGCGAGTCTCGAGGGTGGCTGCGGCGCGGTGGCATTCGCGAGCGGGTTGGCGGCGCAGGCCGCGGCGCTCTTCACGCTGCTCACACCGGGCGACCATGTCGTCTCGTCAGCGGCCTTGTACGGCGGCACGGTCAACCAGTTCAAGCACCTGCTGCGGAAGCTGAATGTGGAGCTGACCTGGGTGGATCCCGACGACCTGGGCGCATGGAAGAACGCGGTCCGCAACAACACCAAGGCGTTCTTCGGCGAGACGATCGGCAACCCCGGCGGCAATGTGCTCGACATCGCAGGCGTTGCGGCCGTCGCGCATGAGCACGGGCTGCCGCTCCTCGTCGACAACACGTTCGCAACGCCGTACCTGTGCCGCCCGCTCGAGTGGGGCGCCGACATCGTGCTGCACTCGGCGACCAAGTACATCGGCGGCCACGGCACGAGCATCGGCGGCGTGGTGGTGGATTCGGGGCAGTTCAACTGGTCAAACGGCCGCTTCGCGGTGATCGCCGAGCCCTCTCCCGCCTATCACGGCCTGCAGTTTCACGAGACCTTCGGCACCTACGGCTACCTGATGAAGCTGCGCGCCGAGACGCTGCGCGATCTGGGTGCCTGCCTGAGTCCCTTCAATGCGTTCCTGTTCCTCCAGGGACTTGAGACGCTGTCGCTGCGCATGGTCCGGCATGTCGAGAACGCTAACGCAGTCGCGGGCTACCTCGCTTCCCACGAGCTCGCCTCCAACGTGACGTATCCCGGCCTGCGCACCAGCCGCTACCGCTCCCTCACGGACAAGTATCTGCCGCGCGGTGCGGGCTCAGTGTTCTCGTTTGATATCCGCGGCGGCCGTGAGGCCGGGCAAGATTTCATCCGTGGTGTCACGCTGTGGTCGCACCTCGCGAATGTCGGCGACGCGAAGAGCCTCGTCATTCATCCGGCGAGCACCACGCACCGACAGCTCGACGAGCAGGAGCTCAGGGCGGCCGGCGTCGGCCCGGGGACGATCCGACTGTCGGTCGGCATCGAAGACGCCAAAGATTTGATCTGGGACCTCGAGCAGGGCTTCGCTCGCGCCCGTGCATCCGGATCCCTGGAGGGCGCGCGATGAGCACGTTCGACCTCGCTCGTTACCAGGACCCGCTGACGATCCAGCGCGTGCTGCTGGCCGCAAAGACCATCGCCGTCGTGGGGTTGTCGGGCAACCCGCTGCGCGCCAGCTACTTCGTCGGCTTCTACCTGCAGCGGCACGGATACCGCGTGATTCCGGTGAATCCGCGCGAGTCGGAGATCCTCGGCGAGCGAAGCTTCGCAAGCCTGCGGGACGTGCCGGTGGCCGTCGATATCGTCAACGTCTTCCGCGCACCGGCGGCGCTGCCCGAAATCGCGCGCGATGCCGTTGCGATCGGCGCCAAGTGCCTGTGGTGTCAATTCGGGGTGATCAACGAGGAAGGCGCGCGCATCGCGGAGGAAGGCGGTCTGTCAGTCGTCATGGATCGTTGCATCAAAGTCGAGCACGCCCGCTACGCCGGACGCATGCACTGGCTCGGCTTCAACACGGAGCGGATCACCTCGGTTCGCAGTGGTCTGCAGTAGCCGTTCTGCGCCCTCGCCGACTTTGACCTGGGATCACCCGGCGATGGTCTGCGCAAAGCGCTGGACCTGGGAGCGGACTCCGTCCCGGATGGCGGTATAGACGCGTTCAGGGAAGTCGGGTGGCAGGCGCTTCTCGATGCGATCGAGCGCTGGGGGCGCTGATTCGAGGAACGACTGCATGCGAGCCCAGACGCCGGGAACCAGCGTTCGCGCGGCGAGCTCCTGCCAGTGGGGCGCAGTGATCTCATTTAGCCGGTAATGGGCTCGCCGCCCGCGCAGTGACATGGCGAGCTTGGCTTTTTCGCTGGGGAGCTGATTTTTTTCGTTTCCGATGATCGGCCACGCGGATATCACGTCATAAAGCGGCGTCAGGCCGTACGCGCCTCCGGTGAGGTGGTAAAGCGAGAAATTCTTGCCGTGTCCGTCCGTGGCGGCGAGCAGCCAGAATGCGAGTTGCGCGAGCACGAAATTCGCCTGGTCTCTCACGGAGTGCTCGCTGTTGGCGAGCAGCGTGAGCGACTCCTGGATCGACGGCCCACCATCGACTTCGTAGCGCAGCGTATGCGGCAATCCCATGGCCTGGCAGAGGTCTTCCTGCGGTAGGCGTGCGATCCACATGCCCTTCTCGGGCTTGAAGCGTTTCTTCCCGACGTCGGCAGCGTCCACCCCCACCCAGCGGCGGTCGAAGCGCCTCACTACGAGCGCGCGTTGTTCACCAAAGCGCGCGATCGCCACATCGGCCACCGGCAGGTCGAGCTCGCGCAGTACCTGGGCACACAGCCATTCGTTCTCGACCGAATCGGAGAAGTCGCCGCGGAAGCCACCGATGATGCCGAGCGGGAGCTTGAGGATGTGGGTCGTAGGCGTTGCGTGCCGCGGTCGAAACCACTGCCCCGCCATCTCAAGAAGCGCCGTCTTTTCCTGGGCGCCGGCGAGCGAGATGCGAAAGTCTTCCTGCTCTGTGTGACCTAGTGGAGTCGCCAGAGTGACGTCTCGCAGGGTCTGCTCAACCGCATCTTCGGTGAGCGGCGTGGCATCGATGCGATCCCATCCCGCGGGCTCGTCCTTCGGCGGCAGTAGGTGCACCGCGCCGACGCAATCACGTCCGATCGCGGTGAGTAGATCAAAGGCATCGGAAGAGCGCGTTTTGAAGCGAGTACGGAGGCGGCTGCGGATCTGGGCGCTGTCGGGCAGCAGGTTGTCGAAGTAGTACTCGACTGCGTGACCGCGCACCTCGCGGTCGGCGGTCAGCGGTAAGGACAGCGAGAGTGCCCGCCCTTGGGGCGAATTGACCCACGACTCCTCGTAGCGGAAGAAAGGCGTACGGCCACCGCGCAGCGTTCCCCACTCCCCTACCCGCTCGCCGTTCATCCAAACGATCAGCGAAGCCATGGAACTTACCAGTCCGTCGATCGGGCGCGGACCGAGGATTGCGGTCTGTCACTCGCGGGATCCAGCAGTACGCGCACCTGCAAAACGACGAGCAGCCGCAGCAACTGCCCGACGGAGACTAGCGTCGGGTCTCGCTCGATCTTGGCGATTCGCGTCTGGTCAAGGCCGGTGAGCTTACCGAGCGCGGCCTGAGTGAGCCCGCGCGCTTTGCGGAAGGAGCGTAAGTGGTTCGCCAGCTGGGCGGGGCTTTGGAGCCATAGGGGGTTCATGCTCCGCAGTATATGCCTTTAACGGCATATAGCGATTTCATGCCGCAGAAGGCATGAGCCTTCCCCGCCGTTGCCGTCCGCTAGGTCGGCGTTGGCGAGCCCTTACGGATGATGCTGGTCGCCATCGTGACGACGGAGGCGAGATCGCTGAGATTGCCCGGCACGACCAGCGTCGTACTCTCCTTGGCGAGTTTGCCGAACTGGCGGACAAACTCTTCGCCGATGCGCAGCTGCATCGCTTCGATCCCACCGCGCTCGCTCAGTGCGCCGCCCACCCTGCGCAGGCCCTCTGCAGTTGCGGTTGCCACTGCGAGGATCGCCGCGGACTGGCCCTCCGCCTCGTTGATCTGCTGCTGCTTGTTGGCCTCCGACGCTTTTATGACGCGCTGCTTGTCGCCCTCGGCTTGGTTGATTTTTGCGTCGCGCTCGCCCTCGGATGCCAACACCACGGCGCGCTTTTCTCGCTCCGCCCGCATCTGCTTCTCCATCGCGGTCAGCACATCTTTGGGTGGCGTGATGTTCTTAATCTCGTAGCGCATCACCTTGACGCCCCAGGCAACAGAGGCCTTGTCGAGCTCGGCTACCACGTTGGCGTTAATGGTGCCACGCGCTTCGAAGGTTCGGTCGAGCTCAATCTTGCCGATCTCGCTGCGGAGCGTCGTCTGTGCAAGCTGGGAAATGGCGAAGTTGTAATTAGTAATGCCGTAAGAGGCGAGATGAGGATCCAACACTTGCATGTAGAGGACTGCGTCAACCGCGACTTGAACATTGTCCCGGGTAATGCAGATCTGCTCGGCAACGTCGAGCGCCTGTTCTTTTAGACTATGTCGATAGGCAACGCGCTCGACGAAAGGAATCAGAATGTGAAAGCCCGCTTGCAACGTGCGACTGTACTTGCCCAGATTTTCGATGACGTAGGCGCTCTGCTGCGGCACGACGGTCGCGGTGCGCGCCACGACAATCACGACAATGAGGGCAAGAGCGATGAAGACGTAGGAGGTGTACATGCGGGGATTCCTGACGGGTTATCTAGACCTCGGGCCGGACCAGCAGCGTGAGTCCATCTACGCTCGCAACCCGCACACGCGTGCCGGATGGGAGTGAAACATCGGAGTCGTTCCGCACCGTCCAAAAGGTGCCCCCGTGCTCGGTCTGGCAACTTTCGCCGGGCGCGAGGTTAGTCCGCAGCGTGACCACGTCTCCGGCGGGCCCGCTGCGGACCGGTGGCGGGTGGCCGCGTAGTCTGCGGTAAACGCGGCTGCGAAACGTCACCATCGAGGTAATCGCCAGCACCCCGAACGTGGCCCACTGGGCCCACACCTGGAGTTCCGGAGCGAGCGCAGTGACTACGCCGACTACGATGGCCGCGCCGCCGATAAAAACGAGGTAGAACTGCGCATTCACGTAGGCAAGCTCCGCCCCGAAGAGAATCGCGCCGCCGATGATCCAAGCCCACCAACTCATCTCCGCGGCCTCCTCGTAGCGGCGTCCGCCCGCCATCTGCTCTTTACTATATACCGAAGCCTCAGGCGGAACCGCGGGCGCGCCATATAAATCAACTACTTATGGCGTGTTGAGCCTGCGGTCGCACACCCCGTGCGTGCGTGCGCGCTGCCGGGGTCGATCAGCCACAACTGTAAGTCAACTGTGAGTGAAGCGCGCGCGCGGCGCGCCAACATCAATGTGCGGCCGCCGGTGTTGTTTGGTCACAGGCGTTGGGTCGCTTGAAACACTGACACAAACCTATGGGAGGAACCATGCGCACGATCCTCAATTGGATGTTGATGGCGTTGATGTTGTGCTGTGCAGCGCTCGCCGAAGGGCGCGGCTGCGACAACCGCTTCGTGGCCTTCGGCGACAGCCTGACCGATCCGGGCAATGCGTACGCCGCAACCGGCGTGATATCGACCGCGCCTTTCAGTCTGATACCTTCCGCGCCCTATGCGAGCCGTACGTTCAGCAACGGACCGACCTGGGCGGAATGGCTGGCCTTCGGCCTCGGCTCGCCCGAAAGCGGCGCTCCGGCCTTGGTCGCTCCCGGAGCCTTCACCAACTATGCGGTGGGAGGTGCCCGGGCACGCCCCGGCACCGGTTCCTTCGATCTCACCGCCGAGGTGTCGCTGTTCCTCTCCGACTATGGCGGCCTGGCGTGTTCGAGTCCGACGTACATCCTTTGGATTGGCGGGGACGATCTGCGTGATGCCCTGACGGCGCTCGCGACGGCCGCGAATCCGGCCGACGGTCAGGCGGCGGCGGCGGCCATCATCGGCGCGGCGGTCACCGGCATCGCCGACAACGTCGCGGCGCTGACGGCTTCCGGAGCGCGGAATTTCCTGATCCTGGACGCGCCGGACGTCTCGCACGCACCGGCCGTCAGAATGCTCGGCAGCGGCGCCATCACGGCCGGCGCGCAGCTGAGCGCCGCATTCAACAGCGCGCTCGCCGGGGCCATCACCCAGCTGCAGGCGCTGCCGCAGGTGCACATCGCCCGCTATGACGACAACGCGCTCGTCGCCAGGATCATCGCCGATCCGGACGAATTCTGGCTGCGCGACGTGACCGATCCCTGCCTGCGATTCGGCGTCGTTGCGAACACCGTGTGCGCGGAGCCCTGGGAATTCCTCTTCTGGGACGGCATACACCCCACCACCGCGGGTCACCGCATCGTCGCGCGCGCCGTGCGCGCCAGTGCCTTCCCCAGGACCCCGTTCGTCCGCGGGGACGACTGAGCCTCAAGGCAGCAGGGGGTGCCGCGGCGCTCCCTGCTGCCTCATCTCCCGGCCCGGTCCGCTAGCCCTCGCCCGCCACGGGGCGAAAAAAAGGCCCCGGCGTTCCTCGCCGGGGCCTCACGCGCTGTCAGCCTAATCGCGCTCTAGCTGCGCGACCTTGGTCCACTCCGGTTGTGGCTCGAGCACCGCGAAGACGTACAGGCCCTCGCCGTGCCGTTCGGTCGCGGCCTGCCCGCTGGCAAGCGCCGCCGACACCTGCCCGGGGCTCAGGCGGTACATGCTGCCGGTGACCGCGTCCACTGCGAGCCCGACCAGTCCCCCGAATACGATGTTCCCCCACACCCAGCCGCTCAGCTTGCGTGTCAGGGTGGCTTCGTAAGGCTGGTAGCCCGCCAGCTCGATTCTCAGGACATGCGTCTCCTTGCGGCTGAGCTTTGTAACGAGCGGTGTGGTTCCCTTCTCCACGCGGTCGATCGAGACCGTGGCGCCGGTCGGCGTGCTGGCGATGGCAACCTCCTGCTTCGGGCTTTGGATGATGGTGGCGCATGCGCTGAGCGCGAGCGCGCCGAGCGCCGCGGACGCCAACATCGTGGTCGTGCTGCGAATGTGAGTCGTGATTCTGGCGTTCATCAGTCCTCCGTCGTGTGTGGCGCGGTTTGCGCCGACGGGTGTTGGTATAGCGCGCGCCTCGGCGACCGCCGCTTACACCTCGATCGCAGCGGAATTACACCTCGCTCACCGCAGATCGCGGCGGCCGGCGGCGTCCGTGGCGGCGAAGATATAGGCTGTAAGCGAGTTGTAAGGGCGCGGCGCCCCACGCAGCGCAGCATGGGCGCGAGCGACGGGTGACTGACTTTCGGCCGCAAGCCCCGCGGGCCTATGCTGTCGGCTCCGCTGGACGTCCGGGGGCACGCCTTCTGTGACAACGAGAAGACCACTCGCCAAGCTGACCAGGCCGGCAGCGCCGACGGCGTACTCGCGCGTGCGGCTGTTCGAGCGTCTGGACCGCGCGCACGCCCCTCCCGTGGTGTGGATCTCCGGCCCGCCTGGCTCTGGTAAGAGCACCCTGGCCGCCGACTATGCCGCGCGCCGCACGACGGATTGCCTCTGGTACCAGGTCGACCGCGGCGACGCGGACATCGCCTCCTTCTTCTTCTATCTGTCGCAGGCCGCGCGCGAGCGCGACGCGGCGCCCGATCCGCTGCCGCGCTTCGAACCGGCCTACCTCGGCGACATCGAGGCGTTCGCGCGCGGCTACTTCCGCGAGCTCTTCAACCAGCTGCAGACGCCCTTTCTGGTATTCGACAACTGTCAGGAGGCCGGCGCGGAGGCGGCGCTGCTGACGGTGCTGCGGGTGGCGATCGACGAGCTGCCCCACGGCGGCCGGCTGCTGGTGATCAGCCGCAGTGCCCCGCCCGCGGGCTTCGCCCGGCTGCGGGCGCGCGGCCGCCTGGAGATACTCGGCTGGAATGATCTGCGGTTGAGCCTCGAGGAGGTGCGAGAGATCGCGCGCGCCCGTGCGGGCTCGCTGCCCGATGCCGAGCTGCAGCGCCTGCACGACCGCACCCAGGGGTGGGCCGCAGGCCTGATCCTGCTGCTGCAGACACACGCCACCGATCCGCGCACCGACGCCGCCCCGGCCGCCGAAACCCCCGCGGTGATCTTCGACTATCTCGCGGAGGAGTTCTTCCAGCAGTTCGAGCCGGACGTGCAGGAGTCGCTGCTGCGCCTGGCGTACCTTCCGCAGGTCGCCGAGTCGATGGCCGAGGGCTTAGGGATCTCAACTGCGGCGCGCGCCGAGCTCGCCAGGCTCGCGCGTAGCCAGTTCCTCGTGACCACCATCGCGGCGGCGCCGCAGCCGGTGTTCCAGCTCCACCCGCTGCTGCGCGACTTCCTCGAAGCGCGCGCTGAGCAGACCGGCACGCGCGCGCAACAGCTTCAACGCAAGCGGATGGCGGCCGACGTACTGGCGGCGCACGAGCACTTCGACGCCGCGTGCGCGCTGCGCATCCGGCTGTCTGACTGGGAACAGCTCGCGGACCACATCCGTGCCCAGGCCGAGCCGCTGCTGCGTCAGGGCCGCGGCCAGACCCTCGAGCAGTGGATCGTCGCGCTCCCCGACAGCATCCGCGAGTCCGATCCCTGGTTCCTCATCTGGCTGGGCCTGAGCCAGTTCCCCTATGCGCCGCGCGCCGCGCGCGACCTGTTCGCCCGCGCCTACCAGATGGCCAGCACGTCAGAGCCTCCCTCGGAGGAGGCGGTGCTGACCGCGATCAACGGCGGGCTCGAGGCGACCCTCAACGACCCGGAGCACTTCGCCTTGTTCGACCCGTGGATCGCCGCGGCGACACGCTGGACGCACGGCCTCGCCCGCTGGCCGAGCGCGGACCTCGAGGCGCGCCTCACTTCCAACATGTGCCTGGCGCTGATCGTGCGCCAGCCGTCGCACCCGGATGCGCGGCGCTGGCGCAACCAGGCGCAGAGGATCAGCCAGACGCACGCCGATCCGAATGTGCGCCTCAGCATCAACGCCGTGCTGATCACGCTGTCCGCCTGGACGGGTCACTTCGCCATGGCGGAGAGCCTCATCGAGCTCATGCGCGAAGTCGCCAAGGCGCCACAGGTCACGGCCGTCTCGGCTACCAAATTCGCGCAGGCCCAGGCGATCTTCTTCATGCTGAGCGGCGACCGTGCGCGCGGCTGGGAAGCCGCGCAGGTCGGCCTGCAGATCGTCAGCCGCAGCGGCGTGCGTCTGTGGAGTGACACCTTCCTGGTCACGCGCCTGCTCGGCGCACTGGGCGACAGCGATCTGGAGTTGGCGGCCGGAGTCATTCGGGATCTCGAAGCGCGCCCGCCCGCGCACCGGCCCTTCGACGCGTTCCTGCACGTGTACGGGCTCGCGTGGTACGCCATGCTGCGCGGCGACGGCTTCCTCGCTCACCAGCATCTGAAGAACGCCGTGAGCCTGGCCGGCGCGCTCGGCGCCCCGTTCCTCGAGGCCGCTGGGAGCCTCGCGCTGGCGCAGACGCTGCTGCGCAGCGGCGACGCCGCCGCGGCCGATGCCGAGCTGTCACGCGCGATCGAGACGGGCGCGCGGCTCAAGAACCGGCTGCTCGACTTCATGACGCTCCTGTGCCGGGCAGTCGTCGCCCTGGAGCGCGGCGAGCGGCCGGCCGCGCTCGGGTATCTGCGCGAGGGTTTCGGCATCGCGCGGCAGCGCAAGATCATGCACTCGATGTGGTCCGAGCCGCGGCAGCTGGCGCGCTTGTGTCAGCTGGCGCTCGAAGCCCACATCGAGCCCGACTACGTGCGCCACCTGATCAGGCAGCGGCGGCTGCTGCCGGATCCGCCACCGTACGCGCTGGCGGGTTGGCCGTGGCGCGGCCGCATCCGCGTGCTCGGCGCGTTCCACCTCGAGACCAGCGAGGTGCCGCGGCCGGCCAAGGCGCGCGGCGGCGGCCGGCCGCTCGAACTGCTGCAGGCGCTGGTGGCGCTCGGTGGCGAACGCGTGAAGCTCGAGCGCCTGGGGGCGGCGCTTTGGCCTCGCGTGGACCGCGACTACGCCCAGCGGTCCCTCAACACCACGCTGCACCGCCTGCGCTCGCTCCCGGGCATGGACGGGATGGTGTTGGTGGTGGGGGGCGAGGCAGCCCTCGACCGGCGCCTGGTCTGGACCGACACCTGGGCTTTCACGGCCGCCTGCGACGAGATCCGCGCACTCGGCGCCGCGGCGGAGCGTAACGCGCCGCCCGACGAGCTGCTGCGCCTCACGCGGCTCGCGCTCTCTTACTACCGTGGACCACTGCTCGCAGGAGAGACCCAGGCTGCCTGGGTCAATCGCCCGCGGCTCGAGTACCGCGATACGCTCGCGCGGCTCGTGACTGAAGCCGGAAAAGCGGCCGAGCGCGCCTCCCGTACCGAGGAATTGATCGAGCTCTATACGCGCGGCTGCGAGTGCGAGCCGACCTTCGAGCCGCTGTGCTACCGCCTGATGCTGGCGCTCAACCGGGCCGATCGCGCCACCGAGGCGCTCGAGGCCTACCAGCGCCATCGCGTGGCGCGCAGCGGCGAGCCGGACTCGGCGCCGTCGGCTCAGATCCAGGACCTGTACCGGGTCGTGCTCGCCAAGGTGAACCCCGCGAGTCTGGAAGCCGGCCTGAAATCCGGCGGCTCGTGACCGGCGTACCGCTGCACTGCCCGTTATATGCCGCGACCGATCGCGACTCGCGTACCGATCGAATCTATCGCGTCGATGAGGCGGTGGTTCCTATCGTGACGAGCGTGAGTCCATCGGGCGGGATCTCGAGTGTCAGCGTGCCGCCCTCGAGCGGGCGCGTCACGGCCGCGGGTAACGCCCCCGCCGCGCGCAGCTCCGCGAGCTGCGCCCGCGTAGGATTGCGCGGCGAGCCCATCTTCTCGTAGGCCACGTTGACGTTCCCGTGCCCGCCGTCGATCGACTGGACGGTGGCCGCGCCCGCACCGCTGTGCTTGATCTCGAGTGTCACTTTTCGAGCTGCCGTATCGCTCGCCTTCGCCTCACGGTAGTTCCAGACCGCGAGCACCAGCGTGCCATCATGACGGCGCGTCAGCAGCGCCCCCTCGGTGTCCGGTGAGAAGCGCTCTTCGCCCAGCCGGTGCAGCAGCGCGAAGGCGTTGAAGGAGGGTTTGGGAATGCCGCCCGCGGCGAGGAGGCCGAAACCGCCGTAGAACGGCTTCTTGACGACGCCTCCCTCCTCGAACACGTCTGAGAACGTCCAATACGACATGTCCTGCACCAAGCCGTCACATTGGCGGATCGTCTCCGCGAGCCACGGCCCCATGTACGGCGCATCGGTCACCTCCGGGTAGTTCGTATAGCTCGCGTTGAATTCGCTCCAGATCAGGGGCAGCGACGGCATCGCCGAGGCGCGGATCTCTTCGTGCACCTTTCGGACCGCCCGGCACACCATGTGCTCGCGGGAGATCTTCTCGGTCGTTCCGAAGACGTCTTGCGCTGTGTCGTCTCCGTAGACATGCGTGGAGGTGAAGTCGACCGGGACGTGCTCCTGCCGGCAGTGCTCGATGAAGGCCGCGACCCACGCGGCCTGCGCCGTCGCGGGCCCGCCCACCCTGAGGCGCGTATCGACCGCCTTGAGGGCGCGCGCGGTGTGATCGTAGAGAGTCCAGTAGGTGGACTGCTTCGGGCTCCCCGCCCAGAAGTCGAGGTTGGGCTCATTCCACACCTCGAAGTACCACTGGCTCACCTCCTCGATCCCGTAGCGCTCGATAAGATGGCGCGC